>Ga0335084_10003158_pt1 | contig 16029 bp, 12 predicted proteins | sample Lox_Sample_44_FD_206721 | JGI IMG/M metagenome (GOLD analysis project Ga0335084, IMG submission 206721) | Soil microbial communities from Loxahatchee National Wildlife Refuge, Florida, United States - Lox_Sample_4.4 | ecosystem: Environmental > Terrestrial > Soil > Wetlands | place: USA... | reverse complement strand
GGGCCCTCGTCGAGGCTGTATTGTTCTTGCGTGAGCACCCGGAACAGTGCCAGAGGATGGGAACCAATGGAAAGCAGTTCATTTCCGCTCATTATGACCGGAGACTGATCGCACGGCATGTGGAGCTGGCCCTCTCTGGATTGATGGCCCCGGCTAGTCCGAACGCAGCGATTGCAGTATCGAGCGGGCAGTAAACCCCTATCACCGTCACATTTTGATCAGTGAGCGGTCGGCCTCTAAATGTCGTAGTACAGGGCACTGACGAGGCGTCGCGCGCCGAACGTGCGCGGGCGGCGTTGGAAGTCTTTGTGAGGATCGGTGCACCCTTCTCATTGCACCGCGATTTCAGCTCTACCGATGAGCATGCGCATGTCTTGTACTACGGCCCGCCTGAAGCGCAACCCCACCGCGGAACAGTAGCCCGGCGGATCCAGTTGCTGCCGTGGTCTCCTCTACCTTTGTCCCATTGCTGCAAGGTGGTGAGCAAGGAAGGGCTAACTCTGTGGGGCGCGCCCTCCGCAGAAGGGGAAACACCGGATCTGCTGGCAGGCGCAGCTTCACTGTTGTCCTTTGCTCACGAAGCCGGAATACCAGCCGAAGCTCTGGACAAATTTGGCCGCATACCTCCAGAGAACCATCCATTCCATAAGCTGGACCTTTTCAGGACGCCCTTGCTGGAGAACGCGGCTCTTGCAATTCGCCGCTGGTGCGGGGCGAACGGCGTCGACACCAATCATGCCCGCTCACCCTGGCCGGGCCAGGTCCCGGTGGTTGTGACCCATGACGTGGACGGGCCTTTTTTGCATCGTCCTTTTGCCCTTGCACGCAGCGCCTTCTATGGGTTGCTCCGGGGAAATGTCAAAGAGCGCCACGCCCTGGAAGCCGGCCTGATCGGATTACTCAGCGGCGGAGAAGATCCGTATTTCTCGTTTCTTGATTGGCAGCGCCTGGAACGGTGGTTTGCCGCGACTTCCACTTTTTTTGTCTATCCGCGCGGCGCAGTCCGGGGCAAGACCGCGTTCAATGATCCTCACTACCGGTTGGGTGATGGAGACCTGCGACCGCACCTGAGGCGCCTGGTAGACAGCGGCTGGACCGTGGGGCTTCATTCCAGCATCGGCGCTCGCAAATGCCCAGAGTACGCTGCATCAGTCGGCCTTCTGGAAAGGACCTTTGACACCAAGGTGGATTTCGTTCGAGCGCACTACTGGTCCATCGATTGGAGCAATCCCTACCAGAGCTGGAAAGAAATGGCTGAGGCAGGGCTCAAGGCGGATACAAGCCTCAATCCGATGTGTGTTGGTCTCCGGAACGGCACTTGTCTGCCGATCCAAGTCTCGACTGCCTGGAGCGGACTCTCTGGTAACAACTTCTTCGCCATTCCAACCACGGTTATGGATGAGTACGAGGTCAACGCTTCAAGACGTGAAGCGGCAGCAGGGATTTCTCAAAGCTTAAGCAATCTGGTGTCAAGCATCCGCAGTCTCAACGGCTTACTTGTGCTCGATTGGCATGAAAGAACACTGTCCAATCTCGGACCCTGGAAAGGCTTTTTCTCTAGACTGCTGGAGTTACTTGAGCTTCTTAAAAGCTCTCCTGAATTTACGTTCATGTCCTTATCAGAAATGCTTGCCAAGTGGCAGGCCCACGTCAGCCAAGTCTTCGTTGGCGAACTATGAGCTCGAACTCGATTGGGGTGATTGCTAGCGCGCCAACTCCATATCTTCGCTGGCTCCTGGCTGACCTTGGCGCGCTTGGGATTCCTGCGCGCTGGGTATTCTTGGGCTCCGTGGCGGAGCGGCGGCTGTTTGCGCTTCGGTCGCTGACGCGCGTTCGACGCCGGCAGGGCTGGGTGGAGGTCATGTCTCGACTACTGGATCGGAGGCTGTTGGAACCGCCTCGCAGCCAGGAAGTCCCGAGCTTTGCCAGTCTCCAGCATGATGAAGATTTCGAAGTTGTCGAATACGATGATGTAAACGGAGGCAGGCTGCTGGTCGATGTGATGCAACGCGGCCCAGCCCTGTTGTTGCTCGCCGGTTGTGGCATGGTCGAACCTTCGTTATTGAAGATGCCAAGTTTGGGAGTGCTGAATTGCCATCCCGCTCTTTTGCCCGGCGCCCGTGGAGTGGACACCCTTGAATGGAGTCTGATCGACAACTTACCCTTGGGCGTGACCGCGCACTTTGCCGTTCCTGCGGTGGATGCCGGAGCGATAATTCTGAAACGTGAACTGACCCCCTCTGTCGGAGAGTCGCTGCCAGAATTCCGTCAGCGACTGCTGCGAACTCAGGCGCAATGCTTGGCGGCCTCTGCGAGCCTGGTGCTCTCTGGCGAGTACACTCCGCAGAAGCATGACCTTTCAAGATCAACTCTCTTTTACGCTTCGCGCAGAGCCGATCGGCGTCTCGCTGAAGCTAAGTTTGCACTGCTGACCAAATCCTAGCAACTTAGCGTCGACCCCGGTGTTCATTCGTACCAAGGAAAGAAGGTGGGCTGTTGACGAACATGGTTCCGAGTCTAAGTGCCGGATACGGCGGATCCCTTGGAACGGAATGTGCGTTCAGTCCAAGCCGGGTCTTGCCGTGCCTGGCGGTCGTTTCGGGCGAACTTGGAGGTGCAAGCTCTGTGCCAGGAATGGACGGTAAAGAGCAGAGACCTTTGCACTTCCCGCTTTCCCGTTTACAATTGTCTTCGAAACTCACTATGTCATGCAGAAGGTTAGCGCCACGGTGCACTCGTCCTCCCGTCTCGGATCTCTCGGAAGGAGTTAGCTGACAATCGTATGCATCCGAACAATAGCTTCTACGCCAGGGTCGGCAAGCGCGTCCTAGACGTGATTTGCGCCTCTGCAGGGCTCGTGCTGGTATCTCCTCTGCTTCTCCTGGTCGCACTGTTAGTCAAGCTCACCTCTCCGGGACCGATATTGTTCCGCCAGGGACGCGTGGGCAAGAACGGTAAGCTCTTCGAAATCCTCAAGTTCCGCTCAATGAGAGTGAACGCGGAGAACGAAGGTCCGCCGATCACCTGCGCAGGAGACAAACGGGTGACTGTCATTGGGGCATGGTTACGACGTACCAAACTCGACGAGCTTCCGCAATTCTGGAATGTACTGGTGGGTGACATGAGCCTGGTAGGGCCGCGACCTGAAGTGCCGAAATACGTCGCGCTATATTCCAAAGAGCACCGTGTTCTGCTTTCCGTTCGTCCGGGTATTACCGACCCAGCCACGATCGAATACCGTCATGAAGAAGAGATACTGGGCATGCATGCCGATCCTGAAGAGTTCTACATCCGGAATGTCTTGGATCAAAAATTGTCAGTCAGCGTCAAATACCTTTCCCGCTTTTCGTTTCGATACGACCTTTGGTTGGTCTTTCAAACTGTATGGGCTGTTTTGAACACCCGACCCAGGACGACTGATTCGACCTTGGAAACTGACAATCTAGGGGCATGGGACTGACCAGTTCTGCTGCGTCCCCACTGGGAATCTGAATTATGCGTACTCTAATGAACGCACACCAACTTCCGCCTTTCTTCTCGAATGCCGATATTGAGAGGTTGCCTGTATGCGCCTGCGGATCTGTGAACACGAAACCGGTGTATGCCGAGTTCGGCCTGCTCATTGAGGTGTGCCGCGACTGCGGCATTGCGCGAACCAACCCACGCCTCAAACAATCGGCTATCCAGCGTTTCTATGAAGAGTCTGCCCAGGGCCGGCGGGTGTTCCCCCCCAGGGCTGGCACCGTTGCCCGGGGACCATTCCCGTGGCGGGATGCTACCGTTCGTTATCGTGGACTATCCAAGCGACTCAGAAGGATTTTCCCGGCAAGCCCAGAGCCTCAGTTGCTTGAAGTCGGCTTTGGTGGGGGAGACTTCATTTCTCAGCTTCATTCCGCGGGATTCGGGGTTCATGGTTTCGATATATCAGAAACAGCCGTAGAAAAGCTCCGAGCTAAAGGCATGAGAGCGACCTACGCTGAGTCGCTCAAAGATGCCGCATTCCCTAAAGATTCATTCGACATGGTGGTGATGTGGGAGGTCTTCGAACACATCCCCGACCCGGTCAGCTTTGCTAGTGAGGTTTTTCGCATCCTCAAGCCCGGGGGGCTCTGGTTTCTTCAGGTGCCGAACTGGAGGTGGATAAACTTCAAGACAAGAGTAACGTCGAGGCTTCCGGGGCGAAAAGCCTATCTCTGCAAGTACGGATACATCGGCCCCCTGTTCCATCTCTATCATTACACGCACGAGTCTTTGAGTGGGCTTCTGATCAAAAGCGGTTTTCGTTTTCACTCTGCGACCCGAGTGAGGCCCTACGGAGAAAACAACTGGACTGCGTTGATTGCCCATGAAACGTTTTATGCACTGGATTCCATTCCAGCGATGTTAAGCGGAAACCGGAAGCATCTTAACGTTGTCCTGTGTGAGCTTTACCAAAAGCCGGCGGCTTGAATTTCGCGGACGCCGCCTTTTGCCTTGCTGAAATTGCGCTTTCTACACCGCCGTAGCCCCGTTTCTACACCTGGGGAATCGACTCCCGCCCAAATCATGGCCTTCGACATTCAGAAATGGCGAACTCTTGCAGGCAAGACGCGTTTAGGTAGAGTGTGGCGTTGGGGGCGGTCTGCAAACGGCATTGCTGCGATTCTTAGAGCTCCCGAAGCGAGTTCGAACTGTGCCGCAGTGTCCAAACTTTTTCCCGATGTGAGCGAGGAACTGGCGGGAGTGTGTCGACTTCAGCTTCTGAAAAATAATAAATTCTTCGGCGAGCTGAATGATCGATTTGTCGAGAAACGGCAGCGCAGAGTCAGTTGCAGTGCCTGGAACGAATTGCTGTATGTGCTGGTCCGATTTGCCAAACCGGACATCATGGTGGAAACCGGTGTGTTTGACGGCGTTTCAAGCGCCATTATCCTCCAGGCCCTTGCCGATAATCAGAAGGGAACACTCATCTCGGTCGATCTGCCAGCCCATCGGCCTATCGGTGGCTCAACCGACCGGATGGTTGAGACAACCTTGCCTGATCAATTGCCTCCGGGATGGGTCATTCCAGACTACCTGCAGGACCGCTTTCAGCTTCATCAGGGGGACAGTAGACAACTCCTCCCAGATCTACTCAAGCGACATCCCAAGATTGATATCTTCTTTCACGATAGTCTGCACACCTTTGAGCATCAGCATTATGAATACACTACCTCGTGGCCGCACATCGTAAGCGGCGGCTTACTGATGAGTGATGACATTTTCTTCAATTCTGCCTTCCACGCCTTTTGCGTGGAGCAGGGCAAGGAATATGTCCATCTGGATGGATTCGGAGTCATCCGAAAGTAACCCATCACTGTCTTGAACGTACTAGTAACCGATGCGGCCTATAAACACACTCTCGGAATCGTCCGCAGCCTGGGTTCCAAAGGATTCCGGGTCACAGTGGTTGGAAATTCGCAACGGGATATGGCACTGGCATCCCGTTTTAGACATCGAGCGGTCCTTGCCCCTCCTCCGCGATCAAGTGCGTTTGCTGAAGCGATTCTGACTCTCACGCGCACTGGCGAGTTTGATCTGGTTCTTCCCGTCGGTTATGCCTCCCACCTTGAGTTGTCGAGGCGAAAACCAGAAATATGCGAATCCGCAAAACTGGAAATTGCTGATCATCAAGATATCCGGCGGGCGGGGAATAAAAGCGAGATTCGAACTATCGCATCGCAGATCGGTATTCCAGTCCCGGCAACGTACTACCCTACTGACCTGGATACGGCTCTCAACCACCCCTTCGACTATCCCGTAATTGTAAAAGCCACCGTCGAATCGCCTGGCGTGACGGTCCGGCGCGCATCCTGTGTCGAGGAACTGCGGGCCGCTTGTACCCAATTGGCTAATATCGACCCCGGATGTGCTTTCCCTATGATCCAAGAGTACATTCCCGGCTATGGTTGTGGGTTCTTCGCGCTCTATCAACACGGAGTGTGTAAGCGCATCTTCATGCACCGGAGAGTCCGGGAGTATCCCCCTTCCGGGGGGGCAAGCAGTTGTGCGCAAAGTTTCTACGATCCGCAATTGAAGTCATATGGCATCAGCCTCCTGGATGCGTTGAAATGGCACGGTGTGGCGATGGTGGAATTTCGGTACGACACGCGTGATCATCGATACAAACTCCTGGAGGTTAATCCAAAATTTTGGGGATCGTTAGACCTGGCCCTCGCGAGTGGCGTTGATTTTCCCTATTACGTGTGTAAGATGGCAAGCGGAAAGGCAGTCGACTATTCGGAGGACTATGACCGTGATATCAAATTCCATTGGCCTTTTTCTGGAGAACTCCAGTTGTGTTTGCGACATCCACGGTTCACCATGGCGGTACTGGCTGACTGTTTGAACCCTTGTGTTCAGTCAAATCTTTGGTTTTCGGATTTGCGCCCGAATCTGAAAGAAGCGGCGGTGGCGCTTCGGGCGGGCGTGAATAAGTTGTGGCCGGCCTGAGTGCCAATGACTCTACGCTGTCTTGCGCATATTCACACGCGATTTTCGTTCGATTCTTGTCTTTCTCCGAAGCGCATTCTATCGTCCGCACGGAACAGGCAAATAGATGTATTGATCATCACGGACCACAACACCTTGCGCGGTTCCCTTGAGGTGTTACGAATCGCGGATGGAAACCCCAGGTTTGTGATTGTCGCAGGGGAATATCAGACTGAAAAGGGCGACATCATCGGCCTATTCTTGAGAGATGAAATAACTTCCCGGCGATCGCGGGAAGTCATCGGTCAAATCAAAGGTCAAGGCGGTTTGGTGCTGTTGCCGCATCCTTATAAGGGACACAAGCTCGATGATGAACTCCTGGCCGAGGTCGATTTGATCGAGACCTTTAACGCGAGGTGCTCGGCGGAACAAAACCAAAAGGCGCTGACCCTAGCTGGTGATCTGCGGAAACCTACATTAGCAGGCTGTGACGCGCACTGCGCTCCTGAGCTGCGGTCGGTGACGAATGTGCTGGACGTTGCATATGCGGACACCTTGACCAGCGTTCGCGAAGCACTGTTGATGGCTCCTCGATCCATTCAAACCCAAAAAACCTCCAGTATCTATCAGCCATTCAGTCAAATGATAAAGGCGTACAAGACCAGGGATGTCCGGTTGTTCTTGTATCAGGCTAAACGTATGTTGTCTCGCTTCAGCCCGGGACCCGGAGGGAACGGGCGGTGATCGCAATCGACAAGTCGCCATTGCAAGGAAGTAATGAGACGACAGGTGTTACCCGCGAAGCCAGATTGTACGCTGTGCGCGAACTGCTTCTGCGCGCTGGTGTCCCGGTCGAGGAGCTGCTCACGTGGAAAATAACCGTAGGACCCCAGTGGACGGAGATTCGAGTTGCGTCGGACCCTCCCAAACATCTGCGATTTCGTGCGGACAGCTTTCGAAATTGGGATGAGGTTCTCGGGGCGCAGTTCTCGGTAGTACGAGCCAGTTGGATGCATCCACCAGACCCTCACGTGGGTGATCTGGTCCCCGACTTTATCATTCCGTTCACGCGGCTCTCTTTCGGTGACCGTCGTCCGCTATTCCATCAGGTTGCTTCTGATTGTGTCGAATGCGGAGTCGATCTTCCGTTGACCGCCCTTCTGACTCTGTCGCGTTTTGAAGAGCTTGGGGCCGGCCAGCGGGACGATCACGGCCGATTCGTCTCCTCCAGCAGTGTGGCCGGCCGCCACGGATACCTTGGTCGACCGATTGTTGATGAATATGGACTGGCAGTCGAGCAGGCGCTAAACCAGTTACTTCCGAATAGGCCGCCAGCACAACGAAAACTTCGGGTAAAACTCAGTCACGACGTTGACCGAGTAGGTATCCCCTGTAGTCTACGCGCTACGGTTGGCCACACGCTGAAGCGGCGCACGCCATCTGCAACTTTCCGAGACTTCGTCGCGAGTTTCACAGGCGAAGACCCGATATACCTTGCCCTGGTTAGCAGGATTGCGGGCGCATCGCTGGAACGAGATCTAGATTCCGCCTTTTATTGGAAATCCAGTTTACCCGGTCCGTACGATAGCGGTTACGATCCGCGCCACCCCAAAATTCGCCGAGTCATAGATTGGCTCAGCGAACGAGGGATAGAGAACGGAATTCACCCCGGTTATGAAACCTTCGGCAATCTCCCCCGACTGTCCTCGGAAGTCCGACGTTTGCGAGAAGTGGTGAATAACGACAAGATTGGGGGGCGGCAGCATTTTCTCCGGTGGCGTCCCGAGAGCTGGACAGAATGGGAGGCTTGCGGCTTAGCCTACGACAGCACCGTGGGATTTGCGGATGAGATTGGATTCCGTGCGGGGACCTGTATTCCTTACCGGCCGTGGATATTTAGCTTAAACCGCCAGGCTGACCTGTTGGAAATCCCGCTCATCGTGATGGACTGTACGCCTGTTGTCTATATGCGACTTTCCCTGGCGGAGGGCCTCGCCGCGGTCCTGCGGTGTGTCGAGAGATGCCGGCTCGTAGGAGGTGTATTCACGTTGCTGTGGCACAATACAACCTTGCTTGAGCCAGCCTACGGCAATCTTTACGACCTGTTGCTGGATCATCTGGCGGGAGCTGACAGGTTCAACTGGAAGGCTGTCCTCGAGGGGACGCGCTGACCATGGTCTCTCTGCTCCGGGCGAAACTATCACTCAAATCGAGGGCCGCGTGTCAATCACCAAGGAATGGCTAATGCCTATTGCGCGGACCCTGGTTAGAAACCGCGCCGCCGGGCCGGTCTACGCTCTCGGGGATCAGGTCAGCTGGATTCCGCGCCGGTACGCGATCCGCAAGTTCAGTGACGCCGGATTGTTGCGGAATTCCGAACCGAGTGCGATGGTTTATCGACAGAGCCCGAAAATGGCTTCGTTGCAGGAAATCCTCGCGTTGTTAGGGTTCGATCAATACTACGACATTGACTTGAACGGCCGGGCGGCCATTACCTGCGACTTTTCTTTGCCGTTGACTGCGGACTTATCGGCCAAGGCTGGGGTTGTCATCGACGTAGGCACATGTGAGCACATCTTTAATCTTCCCCAGGTGTTTACCAATATTGTGAACCTGCTCCAACCAGGAGGAGTCGTCCTTCACCTGGCACCCCTGTCCTGGTATGACCATGGCTTCGTAAACTTCAATCCAATTTTTTTCCGAGAATTCTATGAACACAACGGATTTGAAGTATTGGAGCACGGTCTTATCGTGACACCTGTTGAATATTCCTTGCAGGGCATCTTAGGTCGTCTCGGACTGTGCCAGCTTTATTTGGAGTCTGACATTTCTCCGATATCTTTTATGTTGGATGATGAAAGCAAAATGCTGACTCGGGTGGCGAACCATCTTGGCCTTTGGGGCCGGATCATTTTTTTGTTCGCGGGCAGAAAAGGCTCAAAGAACGGCCAGGTTGGTTTTCCTTGCCAAAGAATTTACTCTGAGATCATGCCTTCTCAAAATTGAACAACTCTCAGACCCATTCACCGGGGACCGAAGACTTCATGTCGCCGCTCGACTTACAAGCAACCACTCAAGGTAACCTCAGATCCGTGAACTCCCGGCCGCGAGTTCATTCGTTCGTTTGGGATGTTGCCGTGACGACGGTAGCCTCGGGTTTGATGCTCGCCGAAGGGGTCTTGTCGGTCTCTCTGGTGGGAAGATGGCTGGGCGCGCTTGCGGTTGGAGAATACCTTCTCATCAGTCGACTGGTGTCATGGCTGAGTTCGGGCGCGCAGTTGGGAATTGGAGTTGCCCTTCCGCGATATGTCGCACGCGAGACCGACCAACACTCATCCGGCCTAAGTTATCTGACAAGTGCGCTCCTCTGTTTGCTAAGTGTTGCCTTGGTGATTGGGACGGTATTGCTTCTTGTACGCGAGATGATCGCCAAGTGGTTTTTTGGGCGTTCTGACATGGCCTATCTGGTGCTTCCCCTGGTACTCATGCTCATGGGGCAGGTCGTCCATGCGGCTGTTTTCGGCTACTATCGGGGTCATTTGTGGATGCAGTGGGCCAACAGCCTGCAGGTCGTAAACATGGTCCTCTGCCCCATTGGATCGATCCTCCTTCTCTATAGGCATGGCTCCGTCGCATCCATTATTTCTCTCAATGGTGCCGCCGTAGTGGTTAGCTCTTTTCTGTTTCTCATTCCTGCAGCCCGCATCTTTCGCCTTTCCGATTTGCGTGATATTTGGACACATCTCTCGCAGTTACTGCACTATGGGGTTGCCCGAGTGCCAGGAGAGTTTGCGGGCAACGCACTGCTTGCACTCGGACCTGTCATTGCCTCCCATTACCTCCCCATAGCAGACGTTTCGGGGCTATTACTCGGACTAGGTATGGTAATGGCAGTTGCGGCGAGTGTGGCGCCTTGCGGCACCGTGCTGCTATCGAAGATCAGCATGATGCTCGCCCGAAACCAGGTGCAAGCTGTGCGATTGCAACTCCAATACTTCATAGCCGGGGTGCTGGAATTGTCGGTGTTTGTATGCTTGCAGGTCATAGTGTTTGCCGATGTGATCGTCCACGCGTGGGTTGGTTCCGGTTATCTAGAAGGTGTCCCGGTGATACGCATTACACTGTTGAGCATCCCATTTTGGTTGTTTTTTGTGGCGATGCGAAGTGCGATCGATGCGGCCACTGTGATCGCACACAATGCTCATAATTGCTATATCGCCTTAGCAGTTTTCCTCGGACTAACAGGTGGGGCGGTAGTGTTTGTTCCCCGGGCCTACCTTCTCAACGGCATTGCAGCAGCGTTGCTGAGTGCTTTTGCTGTCCTGGCCTGGCGGACTGCTGGGGTCGCCCATAAACTCTTGGGCATAGAGATCCCTTGGAGGCAATGCGCTTTCCCCCTTGGGATGGCGGCCGCGCTGGGAATCGGGAGTTACGCGATTCATCGCGCCGCCGGACAAATTGGTTTACCAGCCGTTTTGCTGCTGGAAGTCGCCATTTCTGTCATGTTCGTCCTATTGCTACCCCGATTGGGCTCAACCTGGCTGCGAGAATCGTGGAGATTGTTTGTCGCAAGAAAGGTTCAGGCCAAGACAGAAGAGCTTCTCCACCCCTGACCATCGTTGCCTTTGGACGAGCGTCAGTCATACATGGTCGTTAACTTAGCGGACTTCAGTTGTATGAGGAGGTTTCTATGAAAATGTTTACACGTTGTGGCAGACGAGAACTGGCAAGCGTGTTATTAACGGCTGTGTTACTCCTCAGCCAGGGTCTTGGGGCGCAAGCCCCGGCTTCACCCTCGTCGCCGTCGCCGGCCCTGGCGAAGGTGGATGAGGTTCACCAGCTGTGGACAACGTATATCTCGCCAATGTTGGCCAAGCCCATTCCATCGAACTCTAATGATTCTTACTATGCGGGAGAGGAGCTGATGGTCCCACTCCATGCTGCTTTCAAGCGACGAGATGCCGCGTGGGAACAGGAATTTTCAGATCATTTTCGCAGATTGGTACATTCCAGGTCGTCATTGACCGATGTAATCCTCTCCAGGCTCGAGTATCTGTATCTGGCGAGTCGATTTCTTGTACTCGCCAAGAACGCAGGGCGCTCCGATCTGATTCCGGGTGGCCTCGACGATATGCTTTTCTCAGAGATTCGCGATATCTGGTACCAGACCCCGGCCCCCCAATATGCTCACCCTCCGTTCAAAGGTATGAAGGCGCTTGTGCTGTTCAAGCTCGACCATCGAGATTTGGGCAAAAGCTATTATCGTGCCATCAAGGATGAGGAGCTGGTCATTGCCTCCATCGCCGCAGATCTCAGGGCTTATTATGGATTTCAACGGGCAGCGGGAGAGTCGACACTAAACGACATACTTTCTGTCACAGAGCGCATCTGCAGGCAGGAGGTTGTGCACACCTCGGGAGGGGGATGGGTGTTCCAGCCCGGAGCACGGACGGATCACCCGGATTTCCAATATGCTGGGAATCCGCGTATCCAGGCCGGCCTGCGCCCCGCTCCGGTTCAGGGAATTGGAAGTGATAGTTCGCACTTCAGCAAATGGCCGCTGTTTCTTCAAAGTTTAACGGATGCTTATCCGGAAGGCTCTTCCCAGAATCGGCTGTATTCCGACCTGGAGGCCGGTCTCAACCGCCAGTTTTTCGGTAAGGTTCTGGTGGCCCCGTCGGGTGATTCTTCCTGCTATCGGACAAAGAATTTCATGGATGGCAGCAACGGTGTTTACCGTTGGGGATACGGTAGCTTGGGTCCGAATAATGGATACGGTCCCTATCAAAATTCTGCCGCTCTAGTTATGGGATGGTGGAGTTTTCTCGGCACCGAGGAAAGCCGTAGCTTGTTTCGGAAGCTTGCCGATCAGTATCCGTGGCCGGAACAATGCGTGGATCTTTACCTCGGGCCAAGCCACGGCGGGATTCAGCGCCCTAAGAGCGAACTCAGCCCTGACACCTCGACGATGAAGTTGAAATATTTGTTCGTACGCCTCGCATCCGACTTATAAAAAGGGTCGAATGTCTGGACCGTAGTTTGTGGCCGACCCATCCGACAAATTTGCATGCAGGCGGCACGGTTTGCCCATTAGTTAGGGATACTCAAGAAAATAAGCAGAGCATCAGCGACGGTGTGCCGCTTCGGGGCTAGCTGTCTCTCCGTCTGTTCTAACCCGGCTTTCCAAAGCCTCTTCCTTAGCTTCACTTCCAAGAATATGCCCGTCCTTTCCTCGTTGTAACCATTCGCGGCTCTAACTCCTTCCAACACCAGCCTGTGTGACACAGAGCACTGAAGGTGTGCCCGTTGTGCCCCTACAGTTAAGATGAAATATCGTTAGTTCCCCCGCAACTTCCAGGCGTGGGGCGTGTTCTCGTGACTGTTCCCGGGACCCAAGTTCAGCTTCGAGGTGCCTTATGTTTGTCCCTTCGTCTACCTTGGCTGCTGCGTGGACGCGCTGTGTTGTTGTTCTCCTATTGATCACCATTCCTCTAGCGGTCACCGGCACTGCGGCAGATACGAAAGCAGCTTCCACCACGCGGGCGATGACTGCCCAATTTGGTCATATGCCGCTGGCCTTCGAGCCGAACCGCGGTCAGGTAGATGGCCGGGTAAAGTTCCTATCCCGCAGTCTTGGTGCGTCTATTTTCTTCAGTCCGGAGAAGGTGGTCATCGGATCAGAGGCGAGTCGCTCTGTTTCCCTAAGCTTTCCGGGTTCCAAGGGCTTGCCACGAATCGAGAGTTTGGATGAGCTTCCGGGTAAGGTCAACTATCTTCAGGGCAGGGACTCATCGAAGTGGATCACGGGCGTGCCCACCTTCGCCACGGTGAAATATGTTGGCGTCTACCCGGGCATTGATGTGCGCTTTCACGGGAAGGGAAGCCAGCTGGAGTATGACTTTGACGTGGCACCAGGGGCGGATCCGCGCGAGATCAAAATCAAGTTCGATCGCAGCGCGCGGATTCATTTAGACGCGAGCGGCAACCTGATCATCGAGCAGGGAGGAGTGGAGATTCGCCAGCACCCGCCGCACGCCTACCAAAACCTCCATGGCATCCAACGGGAAATCGCGTCCCATGCGGTAGTTAGCGAAAAGAACGAAGTGAGCTTTGCCCTCGCCGAGTACGACCACAAAGCAAAACTGGTGATCGACCCCGTATTGGTTTATTCCACCTACTTGGGCGGTTCGGGCGGAGGTAACATAGGCTTTAGCGACTATCCCGCGGCGGTGGCGACGGATGCCGCGGGCAATACCTACCTTGCAGGCTCCGCTCCATCTCCAGATTTCCCAGTGACCGCTGGAGCGTTTAGAACCAAGAAGCCTGATTATCCCAACTATCCCGCGGCTTTCGTTGCCAAGCTCAACCCGGACGGAAGCGCCCTGATTTACTCGACGTTCCTGGGCGGCAGCAATACCGATACGGCCGTCGGCATCGCTGTCGATGTAAGCGGCAACGCTTACGTGACCGGGATCACCGCCTCCACTGACTTTCCGGTGGTGAAACCATTTCAAGCGAAAAACAATGACAAGAACCAGTGCATTGCGGGTGTCCTTCTTGGGTTTTCTCCTTGCAGCGCATTCGTGGCCGAGCTGAATGCCACAGGGAGTGCACTGCTTTATTCGTCCTATCTGGGCGGAACGGGAGCTGATTCGGCCAGCGGGATTGCCCTGGACCCGCAGAACAACGCATACATCTCTGGCACGACGACGTCCACTGATTTTCCGGTCACAGCCTCGGCTGCACAGCCAACCTACGGAGGAGGGAAGTCGGATGGGTTTGTTGCGAAGATAAGCGCCAGCGGGTCCGCTGCGTATGCGACATATCTCGGTGGCTCTTTCGATGATGCGGGTGTCGGCATTGCAGCCGATGGCAGCGGGAATGCCTACGTCACTGGCAACACGGCCTCAAGCGACTTTCGAACCACCGCTGGTGTGGTGCAACCAAATCTAGCGGTGGGCAGTTGCGGATCGAACCCGTGTCACGATGCATATGTCACCAAGCTAAACAGCTCCGGCAGCATCGTCTATTCCACATTCCTAGGTGGGACTGGCGAAGATGAGGTCGCGGCAATCGGGATGGATGCGTCCGGAGACGCTTATCTTACGGGACAAACTGCCTCCACGGATTTTCCTCTGCAAAGCCCATTTGAGACATATCCAGGAGGTACCACGAATGCCTTCGTTGCGAAGTTGAGCTCCGACGCGACCGCATTAGTGTTCTCAACCTATTTCGGAAATAGCGCTAGTGGCGACACGCTTACTGTCGACAATGGCGGAAACGTCTTCTTTGCGGGGAGCCATTCTAGTAGTGTGCCATTGGTTTCACCGCTGCAGTCCAGTTTCTCTGGGACTGGAATGTTTCTGTCGGAGTTCAATCCGGCGGGCCAGAATCTATTGTTCTCGACCTACTTTGCCGGCGACGCTGCCGAGATACCCAACGGAATTGCGATCGATAGTGCGGGAAACTTGTTTTTGGTAGGCGAAACTGGATCATCAGACTTCCCGGTTTATCGTGCTCTCCGGGACATATGCCCTCTGGGCGGTGATGGCAGGTATTGCCCCGACATCAGCGAGGCCACTCCGGGAACCGGATTTGTGGCGAAGTTCAACACGGGAAGTGGCAAGGCCCTGGTTTTTGTGCCACATTCTACTCGGGTGTTTGGCAACACACCTGTAGGTGGGAGTACCCCTGGTCCATCGGTTCTGCTTCTAAGCATGGGTACCGATCCAGTTCAGATCAACAGCATTGCCAGTTCGACGCCCGACTTCACGCCAGACACGACCTGCGTTGGATCTCTTGCCGGAGGGCAGCAGTGCCAGATTGCAATCACTTTTACGCCCCAGCAAAGCTTCACTCGCACGGCCACCCTGACAGTTACAGATGACGACGTAACCAGCCCCCAACAGGTCCCTTTGACCGGTTTCGGCACGGGTAATGGCGTAGTATCACTGTCACTTGCGAACGATTCTATCGCATTTGGGTTTCAGCCGATCGGAACTACAAAGTCTCAGCAGTTTGCTATCACCAATATTGGGACCGATGTTCTTACCTTTGCGGGAATCTCGATTACTCAGGGTATAAACGATGGCTTTTCTCAAACCAATGACTGCCCGGTCCAACCCAGTACCATGGCTGTGGGGGGGATATGCACGGTGACCGTTGGCTTCACGCCTACTAAGCCAGGAGGGATGTCGGACACGCTCTTCATTAACACTGACGACGCGCACACTCCAACAGGCGTCCGTCTAACCGGTACCGGCACTGGGAGTGGGCTCGGACTAGGCGTCCCGGCGGGCGGCACTTCTTCAGACACCGTAACGGCTGGTTCAACGGCGAACTACACGCTGGCGATTGGTGGTGCCGGGTCGAGTGGCACGGCGACCCTGAGTTGCACCGGCGCGCCCACCGGGGCCAGGTGCTCGCTGCCCGCGAACGTGCCAGTGAATGCGAATACTGCGTCGACATTCGACGTATCGGTGACCACAACGGCTCGCGCCAATGCCATGCTGGTTCCGTCGCGTCGATCGTTAGGCTGGTTCTGGGCGACGACTCTGCTCGGAATAGTCTTTCTGTCGG
>Ga0335084_10003157_pt1 | contig 16031 bp, 18 predicted proteins | sample Lox_Sample_44_FD_206721 | JGI IMG/M metagenome (GOLD analysis project Ga0335084, IMG submission 206721) | Soil microbial communities from Loxahatchee National Wildlife Refuge, Florida, United States - Lox_Sample_4.4 | ecosystem: Environmental > Terrestrial > Soil > Wetlands | place: USA... | reverse complement strand
TGGACGATTCCCGTGCCCGGAGTGAGATCCCACCCGGGATGGCGCAGACCCCGGATGAAGTCGATGTGCAGCTCGGGCCCGAGCCCCGTCGCGCGCCGCCCGAGCCGGTCGTCGACGCGCGCGACGTGCCATGCGAGCTCGAGGATGGCGGTGGCGCGCGGCGCCGGCCGCCACGCGGCGTCGGCATCGGTGAGCCCGCCGAGCGTGGCCATCAGCCGCTCGTGCGCCTGCGTGAGCGCCTGCCGGATGAACGTGATCGCGTCCATGCTCCTCCTCGTCAGCCGACGCCGAGGTAGGCGCGGCGGATGGCGTCGCTGGCCAGGAGCTCGGCCGAGGTGCCCGCGGCGGCCACGCGCCCGGTCTCCAGCACGTAGGCGTGGCTGGCCACGCCCAGGGCCATCTCCGCGTTCTGCTCCACCAGCAGCACGGCGATGCCGCTCCGGTTGATGCCGGCGATCATCGACGCGATGACCTCCACCATCACCGGTGAGAGGCCGAGCGACGGCTCGTCGAGGAGCAGGAGCCTCGGTCGGGCCATCAGCGCCCGGCCGATGGCGAGCATCTGCTGCTCGCCGCCGGAGAGACTCCCGGCCTCCTGGGCCTGTCGCTGGGCGAGCACAGGGAAGTGGGTGAAGACCCGCTCCATGTCCGCGCGGATCGCCGCGTCGCGCCGGAGATACGCCCCCAGCTCGAGGTTCTCGCGGACGCTCATGCGGGGGAAGAGATGCCGCCCCTCGGGCACCTGCACGACGCCCATCGCCACGATGTCCCTGGCGCGCCGGCCCACGAGCGACTGTCCGTCGAAGCGGATGGTCCCCGAGCGCGGGGGCGTCAGGCCCGAGATCGCCCGGAGCGCCGTCGACTTGCCCGCGCCGTTGGCGCCGAGGAGCGCCACGACGGTCCCCATCTCCACCACGAGGTCCACGCCCTGCAGCGCGCGGACGCCGCCGTAGGAGACGTGCAGCGACTCAACCGCCAGCAGCATGTCGCTTCGTGCCAAGGTAGGCACGGATCACCTCCGGGTTCTCGGCGATCTCCCTCGGCTTGCCCTCGGCGATCTTCTGGCCGAAGTTCAGCACGCACACGCGATCGGCCAGGCGCATGAGCGCGCGCATGTTGTGCTCGACCAGCACGAAGGTCATGCCCTCCCGGCGGAGACGCTGGATGTGCTCGGCCATGTCCTCGATCTCGTCGGCGCTGAGTCCCGCGAAGGGCTCGTCGAGGAGCAGCAGCTCCGGCCGGGAGGCCAGGGCCACCGCCAGCTCCACCTTCTTCTGGTCACCATGGGGCAGGTTGCGGACCTGCTCGTCCTGGACACCGCCGAGATGGAGGAACCGCAGCAGCTCGAGGGCGCGCTGGCGGGCGACGGCGTCGTCGACCGGAGCTCGCCGCGCGAGGAGCACGTCGATGGGGCGGCGGCGCCGGTGCGGGTAGGCGCCGAGCACCACGTTGTCGAGCGTGGAAGAGGAGGAGAAGAGCGTCGGGATCTGGAACGTGCGGGCCAGCCCGAGCCGGACGATGGCGAAGGCGGGCCGCCCGGTGATCTCGGCCCCCTTGAAGACGACGCGGCCACGGCTGGGCGGGATGACACCGGAGATCAGGTTGAAGACCGTCGTCTTCCCGGCGCCGTTCGGGCCGATGAGCCCGAGCAGCTCGCCTCGCTGGACGGCGAGCCCGAGATCGGCGACGGCAGCCAGCCCGCCGAAGTTGCGGCTCAGGCCGTCGGTTTGGAGGAGGGCCGCCATCGGACAGAGGCGAGGCCCGCGCGGAGCGAGACAAGGCCGCCGGGCAGGAAGAGCATGACGCTCATGAGCAGGAGGCCGTAGATCACCGACACCAGCGGGCCGGTGGCCCGGATCAGCTCGGTGACGATGGTGAGCGCGGCCCCGCCCAGGATGGGACCCACGAAGACGGCGGCCCCGCCCACGATCATGTAGAGCTGCACGTACACCGACTGCCAGATGGTGAAGTCGGTCGGGGCCACCACGCGCTGGTAGTGAGCATAGAAAGCGCCCCAGGCCCCGGCGAACACGGCGCTCGTCACGAAGGCGAGGACCCGGTAGAAGACGGTGTTGATGCCGACACATTGGGCGCGCAGGTCGGCGTCGCGGATGGCGAACCAGATGCGGCCCACGTGGGAGCGTTCCAGGCGCCGGAGCACGAAAATGGTCAGCCCCAGGAGAGCCAGGCCCAGGTAGTAGTAGGGCACGCGGCCGGGCGGCAGGCCGGGAAGGCGCGGGATGCCGATGATGCCGCTCGGGCCCCCGGTCACGTCGCGCCATCGGTTCATGACGAGGAAGAAGACCTCGTTGAAGGCGAATGTCACCAGGACGAAGTAGATTCCCCGCAGGCGGAGCGAGAGGTAGCCGAGCCCCACCGCGACCGCCATCGCCGCGGCGGCTCCCACCGGGATGCCGAACCAGGGGTTCGTCCCGGCGCGCGTCGCGAGGAGGGCCGAGGCGTAGGCCCCGACCCCCATCAGCGCCGCGTGGCCGCAGGACAGGACGCCCACGTTCCAGAGCACGCGGAGGCTCAGCGCCAGCGACACGTTGAGGGCGCTCATGATGAGGACGTGCAGCCAATAGGGATCGGTGGTGACCGCCGGGAGCCCGAGCAGGGCCGCGGCGGCGAGCAGGATGCCGAGCCGGCGCGACATCCGCTACATGCGGTAGGGCAGGAGGCCCGACGGCTTGAAGATGAGCACCGCCATCAAGAACAGCGCGCTCACCAGGCTCGCCACCACGGGATCGTAAAAGGTTCCCACGATCGACTCCGTGAACCCGATGATGAACCCGCCGAGCAGCGTGCCGGTGACGCTTCCCATGCCGCCGAGCACGATGATGACCAGCCCCTTGAGAAGCGGCGTCTCGCCGATCGACGGATCGAGGGCGAGCGTGGGCGCCACCAGCACCGCGGCGAGGGCCGTGAGGGTGAAGCTCACCATGAAAACGAGCCGGGTGACGTCGTCGAGGTCGATGCCCTGGAGCACGGCGCCCTCAGGGTCCTGCTCGACCGCCCGGATGGCCTTGCCCGCCCGCGTGGAGCGGATGAAGAGGAAGAGGCCGGCGATGAGGATGAGACCGGCCGCGATGATCACGAGCCGCTCCCTCGAGACGGACGCGCCCAGGAAGCGCACCACGCCGGGGAACACCGGCGGTATCGCCTGGGCGACGATCCCGAAGTTCATCCAGGCGATCCCTTCGATGACGAGGACGAGGCCGAGCGACATGACCAGGCTCGGGAGGAACTGGCCGCGCAGCCGGCGGAAGAACAGGCGCTCCATGACGAGGCCGAGGACGGCGATCACCATGACGGAGAGCAACCCCGCCACGAAGTAGTTGAGCCCCACCACCACGTTGAGGACGAAGAGCGTGAGCGCCGCCAGCATGTACATGGTGCCCTGGGCGAAGTTGACGATGTGCATGATGCCGAGGATGAGGTTGAGCCCCAGCGCCACCAGCACATAGAGGCAGGAGATCACCACCCCGTTCACGGCGATCTGGAGGTACAGGGCCATCAGTAGTTCTCGGGCACCGTCCCCCTGTACAGCTCCACCCACTTGCTGTCCTTGACGCTGTAGGTGCTCACGGGGATCGCGAACAGGAACTGGGCGTCGATCCCGTAGTAGCTCTTGCCGCCGATGCGAGTCCTGCCGAAGACGCCGTCGATGTGGACCTCCTTCATCACGTCCTTGAGCTTGGTGGGGTCGAGCGTGCCCGCCATCTCCACGGCCCGCTTGAGCACCCAAAGGACGTCGTAGTTGCGCCACACGAGCGGGTCGAACGTCTCCTTGTACTTTTCCTCGTAGCGCTTGGCCACGCGGTCGGCCAGCGGGGTCGGCGCGGAGGCGTAGAGCTGGAAGAAGAGCGCCCCGTCCGCGCAGTCCGGGGCCACCTTGAGGAAGGTCGGGGTCGACTGCGAGTAGGAGAAGATGTACAGGCCCTTGTAGCCAAGCTCCTTGGCCTGCTTGCAGATCACGGGGCCATCGGAGCCGGCCCAGGCGCCGAAATCGATGGCGTCCGGCTTCTTCGCGATCAGCCGTGTCAGCATCGGGGTGAAGTCCGCGGTGCCGCGCGGGGCGAAGGCCTTGTCGCTGATCGTCACGCCGAGCTGCCTGGCCGTGCGCTCGGAGTCCTCCGCCTGGATCAGGCCCGTCTCGTCGTCCGTCGAGGTGATGGCGAGGGTCTTGAGCCCGTACTTCTTGACCATCCAGGGCATGAGGGTCATGAAGGCCTGCGCGGGCTCCGTGATGGTCCGGAACGTGTACGGGGCGCCGGGGTTGGTGGCCTTCTTGCCGCCGTACGCGTAAGCGAAGTTGAACACGCGGTTCTCGGTGACGATCGGGTCGACCGCGATCACCGTGGTGCCGCCGGAGGTGATCATGTGCTGCACGCGGTCGTTGAAGATCAGCTTGTTGGCGATGTTCACGGCCTCGCGCGTGTCGTACTTGTTGTCGTACACGATGAGCTTGAGCGTGTAGGTGTCGCCGCCGACCTTGATGCCGCCCGCGGCGTTGATGTCCTCGGCGGCCAGCTCCACGGCCCGCAGCATGCCGCGGCCGGTGGGGGCGCCGGCGCCGGAGAGCGAGGTGCTGACGCCGAACAGGAGCGTCTTCGACGCCGCCTGGACGTGCCCCGCGACGAGGCAGGCTGCCAGGGCGCCGAGGGAGAGGGAGAGCCACCTGAGCGTTCGCATGGTCACCGTCCTTTGAACTGGGGCGTGCGCTTCTCCACGAAGGCCCGCATGGCTTCCCGGGAATCCTCGTACTTCGACAGCTCGCCGGTCATGCCCTGCTCGAAGCGGTAGCCGTCGCGCAGGCTCATGAACTCGATGGTGTTCATGGCGTGCTTGGCCAGCCGGATGGCCACGGGGCTCTTCGAGGCGATCTCCGCGGCCAGGGCGCGGGCCGTGTCCATCAGCTTGTCGGCCGGCACGCACTCCTCGACCACGCCCAGCCGGTACAGGTCCGCGCCGGTCAGGCGCTGCCCCGTGAACATCAGGCGCCGGGCTTTCGAGTGCCCCAGCAGCCGCATGGCGTGCTTGCCCCCGCCGAGCAGGCCCACGTTGATCTCGGGCAGCCCCAGCACGGCCTGCTCCGAGGCCAGCAGGAGGTCGCAGGAAGCCACGAGGCCGAGGCCGGCGCCCAGCGCGGGGCCGTTGATGGCCGCGATCACCGGGACCTTGCACTCGACGATGGAGTGGAAGGCCTCGCGCGCCCGGCGGCTGTGCTGCCAGAAGTCGCCGGGCTGGGGCTCGTGCTCGAGCCGCGCCTTGATGTCGGCGCCGGCGCAGAACACCCGGCCGGCCCCCGTGAGGATCGCCACCCGGACATCGTCGCGGTCACTCAGCGCGTCGAACACCTGCGTCAGCTCCGTGAGTACCTGGGCGTTCACGGCGTTTACCGGCGGGCGGTCCATCGTCACCAGCGCCATGTGATCCGCGACCTCGCACTTGATGACCTCGGTCTCCATAGGGTCTGTCCTCTCCGGCCGGGCCTGCGCGGGTTTCAAGCCCGCGACCGCGATCACCTGTCGGGGCTCGTGTCTCGGTTCCGGCGTCTCGCGCGTCCGGCAGGCATCATGCCACGTGCCCGGGACCGTGACGAGGGTTTTCCTCCGCCACGCGGAGGGTGCGGGCGGCGTAGAATTCCAGCCATGTCGGACCTCACGCCCGTCCACGAGGACTTGCAACGCCGCATCCGCGAGGTGCGCGATCGCGACATTCTCCCCGCCCTCGAGCGGCGGGGGATGGATCGGCCCCTCGACACGGGCGAGCTCAAGGCCGTCCTCCGTCCGCTGCTGGCGCTGGGCTACCCCGGCACCGTGATCGCGAAGGACGACGGCGGCGCCGGGCTCGACTACGTCTCGCTCGGCGTCACGGTCGAGGAGATGTCGCCGGTCCTCGGCTTCCTCGGGTTCCACGTCGTGCCGCGCCAGATCGCGATGCTCGGCTCGCCGGCCCAGAAGGCGCGCTATCTCCCGCGGCTTCTCCGCGGCGAGACGCTCAGCACGACCGGCATCACCGAGCCCGGAGTCGGCTCCGACGCGGGCGCCATCGGGATGACCGCGCGGCGCGTGGGCGACCGCTATGTCCTCAACGGCACCAAGACGTGGCTTACCCTCGGCACCGTGGCGGAGGTCGCCACCGTGCTGGTCTCGACCGACCCCACGCGCGGCTCGCGCGGACTCTCGCGGCTGATCGTCGATCTCGACCACGCGCGGCTGCGCTCGACGACGTTCCGCACCCTCGGCGACCGGCTGCTGCCGTTCGCGGAGCTGACGTTCGAGGACTACGAGGTTCCGGTCGAGAACCGGCTCGGCGAGGAGGGCGAGGGCTTCCGCACGACCCTCCGCGCCATCCAGGCGTCGCGAGCGTCCGTGGCGACGCACTCCGTCGGGATCAGTCAGGCCGCGATCGACGCCGCCATTGCCTACGCGAAATCCCGTCACCAGTTTGGGCGCCCGATCGGGGGCTTCCAGCTCATCCAGGGGATGCTGGCCGACATGATCGCGGAGACGGACGCCGCCCGCCTCCTCGCCTACCGGGCGTGGTCCATGATGGACCGCGGCGCCGAGTGCTCGCGCGAGGCGTCGATCGCAAAGCTCTACGCGACGGAGGCCGCCGTGCGCGTGACGTCGAAGGCCATCCAGATCCACGGCGCGTACGGCGTGTCGGATCGCCACCCGGTCGAGCGCTACTTCCGCGACGCGCGCATGCTCACGTTCCCGGACGGCACCTCGGAGATGCACCGGCTCCTCGTGGGTCGCGCGGCCCTCGGCCTCGACGCCTTCCGGTAGCGCGCGCCCGACGATCAGAATACGATGACCAGCCGCCCTCGCGTGCCGCCCGCGGCCAGCTTGCGCTGCGCCTCCGCCGCCCGCTCGGGCGGGAAGGTCTCCGCCACCCGCAGGGTGAGCTTGCCTTGGGCGACCAGGCGACCCAGCCGATCGAGCGCTTCCTGCTTGTGCAGGTACGAGGTCACCCACACCGGCTCGATCGTGATGCCGCGTTCAGAGGGGCCGGCGAAGCCGCGCACCGTGGCCAGCTTGCCACCGTCCCGGATGGCGGGCAGGACCGCCGCGTCCAGCACGGCGGCATCGATCAGCCCATCGACGCCCCCGGGAGCCGCGTCGTAGAGGCCGCGGATCGCCAGCTCGCCGCGGGGCACCACCCGCTCCGCGCCGAATCGCTTCACCAGCGCTTCGTCCTGCGGCGCCGCCACGGCGATCACGCGTAGTCCGTCGCCGGCACCGAGCTCGACCGCATAGCCGCCGACTGCACCGGCCGCGCCGGTGACGCCGAGCGTCTGCCCCGGCCGGAGCGCGAGCAGGTCCAGCGCGAGGCGCACCGTCAGCCCGTTCATCGGCAGGGTGGCGGCCGCCTCCAGGCTGGCTCCCTCGGGCACGCGGGCGACGGACGCGGCCGGCACCACCACCAGCTCCGCCTGGGCGCCGCCGCCCGGACGGCGCGGAGTGACGATCGCCATCACGCGGTCACCGGCGCGCCAGTCCGTGCCCTCGCCGCCGGCGTCCACCACCCCGGCCAGCTCCATGCCGGGGATGTAGGGCGGCTGCACGCCCATCGCGGCCAGCTGGGCGGCTGTGTGCCGTCCGGAACGGAAACTGATGTCGGTCGGGTTGACCGTCGCCGCCGCCACGCGAATGCGCACCTCGCCGGGGCCGGGCCGCGGCTCGGGCAGGTCCGTCACTTCCAGCACCTCGGGACCACCGAATCGGGAAAACGTCACCGCTCGCATGTTCGCCTCTCCGTTTCTCGTGCCACATCACTGGCGGAGCTGTCAGTCCTGCACCGCGAGCTCCAATATAGACCGAAGCCCGCTCCCGAGAGGCCGGCCAGGCCATTGGCCCCAGTGGGCCCGAAACCTCGCGGCGATAGCGCGGGCCTTGCCAGCTCCGCTGGACTAACATAATGGAGGTTCATCCCGCGGGCGCGGACAAGTCTCGCGAGACGGAGGATGACACATGTCGGACATCTACCATGATGGGCAGCGCCGGCTCCAGGACCGGTTCGACACGCGCCGGCTCGCCGACCGGCTCGACGAGCGCATCGTGCACGACCGGATCACGGACAGCGACCGGCGGTTCATCGAGCGCCTCGACATGTTCTTTCTCGCGACGGCGGACGCCGAGGGACGGCCGAACTGCTCCTACAAGGGCGGTGATCCGGGCTTCGTCCGCGTCCTCGACGAGCACAACCTCGCGTTTCCAAGCTGGGACGGCAACGGCATGTACTTGTCCGCCGGGAACCTGCTCAGGAACCCGCACGTCGGGATGCTCTTCATCGACTTCGAGCGCCAGCACCGTCTCCGGCTCAACGGCGTCGCCGGCATCGACGAGCGCGACGCGCTGCTGGGCGACTACCCGGGCGCCCAGCTCGTGGTGCGTGTGCGTGTCCGCGAGGTCTTCCCGAACTGCCCGCGCTACATCCACAAGCTCCAGCGTGTCGAGGCGTCGGCGTACGTGCCTCGGCCCGGCTGCACGCCGCCCGTGCCCGATTGGAAGCGCAGCGACCTGGCGCGCGATGTCCTGCCCGCCAGCGACCCCGCCCGGGATTGAGCGCACGGGACGGGCAACCGCCGCTCTCCCGGCTCCCTCACCGCGCGAGACAGGAGGAGACCGCCGATGGACGACAACAGGCATTGGGTCGGCACCTGGACCACCTCGCCGGCGCCGAGCGAAGCCGGCGTGGGCTTGAACAATCACACGTTGCGGATGAATCCGCGCGTCAGCATCGGCGGCGACAGCGTGAGGGTGCGGGTGTCGAACGCCTATGGCAGCGGCAAGCTCGCGATCGGCGCCGCCTATGTCGGGATCCGGGACAAGGGCCCGGCGATCGTGCCGGGCTCGGCGCGCGCGCTCACCTTCGGCGGCTCCGGCTCGGCCACGGTCGCGGCGGGCGCCCTCGTGATCAGCGACTCCGTCAGGCTCGCCGTGCAGCCGCTGGCCGACCTGGCGGTGTCGCTCTATCTGCCCGGCGACATCCCGACTGGCTTCCAGATCACCGGGCGCTACGCGCGGCAGACCAACTTCATCTCTCCGCCGGGGAATTTTGCCGCCGAGATCACCATGCCGGTCGGCAAGATCACCGACGAATGGTTTTTCGTCAGCGGCATCGACGTGCTCGCGTCGAACGAGACCGGCGGCGTGGTCGCGCTCGGCGACTCGCTGACCGACGCCAATATCTCGACCCATGACGCCTATTGCCGCTGGCCCGACCAGCTGGCCCGGCGGCTGACCGCACGCCGGGGCGGCCGGCCTCTCGGGGTGATGAACCAGGGCCTCGGCGGCAACCGGATCCTGCACGACGTGCGCGGCGACAGCGGGTTGCGGCGGTTCGATCGCGACGTGCTGGCTCAGCCCGGCGTGACGCATGCGATCGTCATGCTCGGCACCAACGATCTGCGCAACCGCTACGCCAGGCCCGGCGAGGAGGTCACCGCCGAACAGATGATCGCCGGCCTCAACCAGATGGTCGTGCGGGCACAGGCGCGCGGGATCAAGTTGTTCGGCGCCACCCTGACGCCGTTCGGGAACGAGACGTTCCTGCCCGGCGCCTGGAACCCGGTGCGCGAGGGCCATCGCGTCGCGGTCAACACCTGGATCCGCGAAAGCGGCGCGTTCGACGGCGTCGTCGATTTCGACATGGCATTGCGCGACTCCGAGCGCCCGACCCAGATGCTGCCGATCTACGACTGCGGCGACGGGCTTCACCCGAGCGATCTCGGTTATTGCACGATGGGAGACACCGTCGACCTGGCGCTGTTCGACTAAGCGGTGGCCCGCGGCCGGAGGCTCGCGGTCGAAATTGTGGACGATCACCGGGGAGAAACAGATGGGACGCATTGCAAGTCCCCCGAGCGAGCATCTCGCCCTCGTGCGCGCTCCGTCGCGCCGCACAGTCCAAGCCCATGCTTGAGACGCTTGTCGGTCAGTCACCGTGGACGATCACCCTCGTGGCGGCCGCTGCGGCGCTGGCGGCTGCTATCAAGGGTACTCTGGGCTTCGGATTCCCGCCGGTCGCCACTCCTCTCATCGCCGGCATCATCGGCGCGAAGACGGCCGTGGTCGCCCTGGCCATCCCGGGGCTCCTGCAGAACATCGCGCAAGCGTGGTCAGGGCGAGCGCACCTGAAGCGGTGCCGCCCGATGCTGCCGCTGCTGGCCACGCTCGTCGTGGGCTCTCTCGGTGGCGCCTACCTGCTGACAGTGCTGCCGGCCCATCTGGCCACGATGCTGGTCGGTGTGGCCGTGGTGGTCTACGCCCTGCTGGCCATGTTCCGCCTCGAGCCCACGCTCCCGCCGGCGTGGGCCGGGCCGGTCGGCGCGGGCGTCGGGCTCGTGGCCGGCGTGCTCGGGGGAGCCACGGGGATCTTCGGCCCGCTCCTCGTCCTCTACCTGACCGCGGTGCGGCTGCAGAAGGACCAGTTCACCGCGGTCATCTCCATCGCGTTCTTCGTGGCGCAGGTTCCCCAGATCGCGGGCTATGCGGCGCTGGGGCTCTTCACCGCCGACCGGCTTCTGCTCTCCGCGGTGATGATCCCGCCCGTGGCCGTCGGGTTCGCGCTCGGCACCGCCGTTCGCTCGTGGATGAGCCAGCGGGTCTTCGTCGTGGCCGTCCAGCTCGCGCTCTTCGTGATCGGCATTCGCCTCGTGGTGGAGGCCATGAAATAGCGTCGATCACGAGTTTGACGTCCGGATGTCCGCCAAGGCACAGTAGCGGCACGATGCTCAGCATCAGGATGCTGCCAGGGTCCCTCCTCTCCTGGGCTACGCTCGGTGTGATCACCGTCGCCGTCTCGGCCTGCGCGGGCGTCGGCAACCCGCTGACGGGCCCCATGGAGTACGACAGCCTCTCGCCCGGGTGGCAATCCAAGTACTCGGTCGAGTGGAAGGTGGCGCCTTCGGACAACGGCACCAGCCGGTTGTATGGACGGATCACCAGCCACTGGGGACAGTACGCCTCGCCCTTTCGCGTGCTCGGAATGGCCGTCGACTCGTCGGGGAAGGTGATCGCCCAGCGCATCGAGTGGGTGCCGGGCGGCGTCCCTGGATTCACCTCGGTGTATTTCGAGGTCGATCGTCTGCCCGCCGCCCCGTCCTACCGGGTGACGGTGTGGGACTACACGCTCCTCGAGGCGCCGGGCGCGATCCAGTAGCGAGGCCTCCTTGAGGGATAGCCGTCCCGACTGCGTCTTCTGCCGGATCGTCGCGGGCCAGGCACCGGTCTCGACGGTCTTCGAGGACGGGCGCGTGCTCGCGTTCATGGACACGAGTCCCGTGCGCCGCGGCCATGTTCTCGTGATCCCCAAGGCGCACCGCGCGCAGATCTGGGCCATGGCGGACGCTGAATTCGCCGCGGTGTACCGGCCGCTGCCCACGCTCGTGCGCGCGCTCGCGCGGGCGACGAGGGCCGATGCCGTGGACATCCTGAACCTGAACGGACGGGCCGGCGGCCAGACGGTGTTCCACCTCCACTTCCACCTGATCCCGATCCATCGGAACCGGTCGCCCCTGCGGCGCGTGGGCCGCCGCATCACCCTCGGGTTCGTCCAGCAGCCCGCATCCCGGGCAGCCCTTGACCGCATCGCCCGCCGTATCCGCGGCCATCTCGCGGGCGCACGATCACCCGGGGGCGAGAGGAGACTTCGATGACACAGGATCTCGTGCTGTACGCCGTCGATGGCACGATCGGCATCGTGACGCTCAACCGGGGAGACAAGCTCAACGCGATCAGCCTTGAGCTCAAGCGGCGGCTCGTCGAGCGCCTGCACGAGGCCGACCGCGATCCGGCCACGAGCGTGGTGGTGCTGCGGGCCGAGGGGCGGTCGTTCTCCGCCGGGTACGACATCAGCCCCAATCCCGCGCGCGCGGCGCGCAAGGGCAACGCGCTGGCCTGGCACGAGTCGCTCACCGACGACGTCGCCCTGGAGATGACACCGTGGGACATGCGCAAGCCCGTGATCGCCTCCGTGCAGGGCCACTGCCTCGGCGGCGGCTGCGAGCTCGTGATGATGTGCGACATCACGATCGCGGCCGACGACGCCCAGTTCGGTGAGCCTGAGATCCGGTTCTCCAACGTCGGGCCCGCGCTGGTCATGCCGTTCATCATCGGTCTCAAGCGCGCTCGGGAGATCCTCTACCTGGGCGACCCGATCGACGCGCAGACGGCGCTCGCGTACGGAATGGTCAACCGCGTCGTCCCGCGCGCCCGGCTGCAGGCCGAGACGCTGAAGTTCGCGCGCCGCATGGCGCTCATGTCGCCGGAGGCCCTCATGGCGACCAAGCTCGCCATCAACCGCGGCGCCGACGCCGCCGGGCTCCGCAACGCGATCCGAAGCGGCCTCGACGTGCTGGCCCCGCTCTACGCGGCCCGTACCGAGGTCGGCACGAAGTTCGATGAAATCCGCGAGAAGGAGGGGCTCGGCGCCGCTCTGCGCTGGCGGGCGGCGCAGTTCAAAGAATAGGGACCACATGAAGATCCAGCGCATCGACATCTACTGGGTGAAGCTGCCGCTCGCCCTCGTCTGGAAGACGTCCTATGCCGACCAGCACTACACCGACACCATCCTCGTGCGCATGGAGGGGGAAGGCCACTACGCCTGGGGCGAGAGCTGCCCGCCGTATATCCCGGGGTACTCGGCGGACCACACCCTCGCCACCTTTCACACCGTCCGCGAGCACATGGCGCCGCGCATCATCGGCGAGGACATCGAGTCGGCGCAGGATCTCCTGGATCGCATCGCCTTCGTCAAGGGCAACGAGTTCGCCCGGGCCGCGCTCGAGATCGCCTGGTGGGTGCTGGACGCCAAGCGGCGCGGCCTGCCGCTGCACACGGCGCTCGGCGGCACGCGGGACCGTGTGGCCGTCGGGGCCGACTTCGGAGTCCAGGACTCGGTGGACATCCTGCTCCAGAAGATCCAGGGCGCCATCGATCAGGGCTTTCCGCGCATCAAGCTGAAGTTCCGGCCGGGCTGGGACCTGCCCATGGTCGAGGCGGTGCGATCCACCTTCCCGCGCTTGACCTTCCACATCGACTGCAATGCCGCCTATACGCTCGCCGATACCGACCTCTTCAGAAAGCTCGACCGCTTCCACCTCGCCATGATCGAACAGCCCCTGGCCGATGACGGGATGAGCCTGATCAACCACGCCGATCTCCAGAAGCGCATCGAGACGCCGGTCTGCCTCGACGAGAGCGCGCAGAGCCTCGCCCATGTCCAGGCGGCCATCCGGCTGGGGAGCTGCAAGGTGGTCAATATCAAGATGGCGCGCGTGGGCGGTCTCACTGCATCGCGAGACATCCAGGCGCTCTGCGCCGAGCACGAGATACCCTGCTGGGTCGGCGGCATGCTCGAGAGCGCCATCGGCGGCGCGATCTGCGCCGAACTGGCCACGCTGCCCAACTTCACGTATCCGGGCGATATCTTCCCCTCGTCCTATTTCTACGCGAACGACGTGGGCAAACCCGAGATCGTGCTGAGCGGCCCAGGGGAGGTCGCCACCTCGCGGGTGCCAGGCATAGCCCAGGAGCCCGATGCCGGCCTGCTGAAGAAGTGGACCGCGGAGCACGTCTCATTCCGGGTCTAGGCCATGGATGACAGGCATCTCCGCGCGCTGATCGGCGAACGCCATCCGGTCTCCTCTCCAGCCGCACTCCGGCAGGCTGAAGGCTACCTCGCCGAACAGCTCGAGGGGCTTGGCCTGGTCGTCTCGGCGCATCCGTTCGAGGCGCTGGGCGACACGCATTGCAATGTCATCGGCACGCGTCCCGCCACGCATTCTTCGGCGCAAGGCGCCGCGCCACTCATCGTCGCGGCGCACTACGACACGGTGCCTGGCTCTCCGGGCGCGGACGACAATGCCAGCGCGCTGGCGGTGCTGCTGGAAGCGGCCCGGTGCCTTCGGGGCGTCGCGCTGAGCCGAGAAGTTCGCTTCATCGCGTTTTCTCTCGAGGAAGAAGACCTGCTGGGAAGCCTCGCCTATGTGTCGTCTTTGAAGAAGGACGGCCAGGAGATGGCCGGGGCCATCGTGCTGGAATGCGTGGGCTACGCATCCACGGCGGAAGGCTCCCAGCAGAAGCCGCCCGGCGTGCCGATCGACGTGCCGACGGTGGGCAATTTTCTGGCGATCGTCGGCAATACCGCGTCAGCCGCGCTCGTGGCCGCTCTCGAGGGCGCGGCCAGAGAGCGTGTTCCGGATCTCAAGACTGTCGCGTTGCTGGTGCCCGGGAACGGCGAGCTGTTGCCCGACAGCAGGCGGAGCGACCACGCGGCCTTCTGGCACTACGGCTATCCCGCGGTCATGCTGACCGACACCGCAAACTTCCGCAACCCGAACTACCACGCCGCCACGGATACGATCGAGACGCTGGACCTGGCATTCATCGAGAAGGTCGCACGGACCACTACTGCCACGGTGATACACCTGTGCGCGACCTAGCGCCGCGGGGCACTACAGCTGTGCCAGCACCTCGGCAGCGGTCAGCACCTGGCCATAGGCTTTGAGCGCGGCCAAGAACGCCTTGTGCACATGCTCCGCGGGGATCGTCGTGTCACCATACGTCAACGCGCGCGTGGCGCACGCATCCGCGACGACGGTCACCTTGAATCCGAGATCCGCCGCGGCGCGCGAGGTGGCATCCACGCACATGTGCGTCATCATGCCGGCGATGACAACACTGTCGACGTCGAGCGCCTTGAGCTGATCCAGCAGCGTCGTCTCACGGAATGAGTTGGGGAAGTGCTTCACGACGACCGTGTCACCGGCCAGCGGCGCGATGGACGAGTGAATGTTCGCCCCCTCCGAATCGGGCAGAAAGAATGTCGCGGCCTTGCTCAACGAGATGTGTTGAATGTGGATCGTGGGCTTGGCCGTCGCGCGGAAGCGGTCGAGCAGTGTGTGCGCCTGCGCCGCCGCTTCATCCGGACCGACCAATTCCATCTTGCCGCCCGGGAAGTAGTCGTTCTGAATATCGATGATGATCAAAGCAGTGCTCATGGATGACTCTCCTGATCGTTAGCGCTGGACGACTCCCGTGCCCGACTTGAGCTCCCACTCCGGGTGGAGCAGGCCGCGGATGTAGTCGATCTGCCCGTGGTGGTTGTTCTTGTGCGTGATCATGTGGCGCAGCTGCGTGGCCACGTTGCGGTCGGGCTGGGCCGGATCCGGCACCCGGTCGAGGTCGTCGGGCGTGAGACCGCGCAGCTTCTCCAGCGTGTCCGCGTGCAGCGCCAAAAGGTAGGCCCTGACGTCGCCGAGACGCGGCGGCACCGCGCCCTCCTTCTTCAGGAACTGGTACGGCTCTCCGTGCCGGATATCCTTCGTCGTGCCCAGCCGCTCGCTCCACCCCTGGCTCTCCCACAGTTCCGGGCCGAGCCCTGTTGCGCGCCGCCCGAGCCGGTCGTCGATGCGCGCCACGTGCCACGCGATCTCGAGGATGGTGTTGGCGTGCGACGCCGGCCGCCACGCGGCGTCGGCGTCGGTAAGCCCGCCGAGGGTCGCCATGAACCGCTCGTGCGCCTGTGTGAGCGCGTGCCGGATGAACGTGATCGCGTCCATGGTTACCTCCCGAGCTTGCCCTCGAGCGGATCGAGATTCCTGGGGTCGGGCTTCAGCGTGCCCGGCGGCACGCGCGTGATGAGCTCCACGACCCTGTCGTTGAAGGGCGTCGGGACGCCGACCTGACGCCCCTGCTCGGAGACGTAGCCGTTGAGGTACTGCACCTCGGTGCGGCGGCCGCGCATGACGTCCTGGAGGAGCGAGGGGCGCCCGCCGGCCAGCTCCTTGGCCTTCTCAGCCATGTCGCGCTCGACGTCCGCGAGCCCGCGGCCCTGGGCGGCGTCGACGAAGCGCTGGGCCTCGATGCCCCAGATCGGCTCGACCTCGTGGCCGCGCGCGCGCCCCACCAGGATGGCCTCGGCGGCCAGGTGGATGGCCACGCGGCGGACGCCGTCCCGGGTGCGCACCTCCGCCGAGCCCAGTCCCGAGAGGCCGGCCAGCCCATTGGCCATGC
>Ga0335084_10003156_pt1 | contig 16032 bp, 15 predicted proteins | sample Lox_Sample_44_FD_206721 | JGI IMG/M metagenome (GOLD analysis project Ga0335084, IMG submission 206721) | Soil microbial communities from Loxahatchee National Wildlife Refuge, Florida, United States - Lox_Sample_4.4 | ecosystem: Environmental > Terrestrial > Soil > Wetlands | place: USA... | reverse complement strand
TTCGTGGCGACGTTCCTCGGCTCCCCTCCGATGAACCTCGTCGAATCGGGGCCGTCCGTGGTGGTCGGCTTCCGCCCCGAGCACTTCCGGCCGGCGGGCACGAGCACCCCGGGCGGGCGCCCGCTGCGGCTGAAGTTTCGCTGCGATCACGAGGAGTACCTCGGGGCCGAGCGGATCCTCTATGGCCTGATCGAAGGCGGGCCGTTTGACGGCAAGAAGGTCGTCGCCCGACTGGCGTCCACCTACGGAGAGCGCTTCCTGGCCGGATCGGCTTCCGATTTCGAGGTCGCGGAGAAAGATCTCAAATTCTTCGACCGCGAGAAGGGCACTCGCACCGATCGAGTCGCGCTGACATGAGCCGGTCCCGGCAGCGCTGGCTGGGGCCGGTCATGCTGTTGCCGGCCATTGTGTACGTCCTCGCGCTGGTCGGAGTCCCCTTCATCCTCGCCTTCTTCTACGCCGTGGGAGATGTGAAAGTCGGCTCGACGGCGTATCACTTCGTCGGGCTGCAGAACTTTCGCTCGGTGCTGGAGAACCCGACGTTTCGGCGGGCGCTACGGAATTCCTTTGTCTTCACGATCATTTCGCAGGCTCTCGTCATGGTGGGCGGAAACATCCTCGCGCTCACTCTGAAGGACGCCTTCCGCGGGCGCCGGCTCTTTCGATTCCTGATCCTGCTGCCGTGGGTCGCCCCGGTGTCGATCGGATCGATCGGCTGGAAGTGGATCCTGGATTCGCTCTACAGCGTCATCAACTGGGTCCTGGTGAGCCTCCACCTGGTCAAACCCCTGGACGTTCCGATGTGGCTCGGCCAGCCCACACTCGCGATGATCTCGGTCATTCTCGTCCACACCTGGCACGTGCTCCCGTTCACGACGGTCATCCTGCTGGCGGGCTGGACGTCGATCCCGCGCGACATCCCCGAGGCGGCGGCGGTGGACGGCGCGGGATACTTTCGCACGCTGTTCCAGATCACCCTGCCGATGTTGCTGCCGATCATCAACGTGGCGCTCCTCTTCGGGGTCATCTTCACCTTCACCGACATGACGGTCATCTACATCCTGACCCGCGGCGGGCCCTACGACACGACACAGGTGCTGCCCTCCCTGGCCTTCTTCACCGGAATCCTCGGCAGCGACCTGGCCGAGGGCGCGGCCATCTCGCTCTTCCTCGTGCCCCTGCTTGGGGTGGTCGCCTGGCTGATGCTGCGCACGGCGCACCGCGCCGAGGTGACGTGATGGCCCTCTCCCGCCGAGGCCTTCGCCGACTGTCCCGCGCGGTCCGCTGGGCCGTGCTCGTGCTCTTCTCGATCGCCCTGTCGTTCCCCTTCTACTGGATGCTCATCACGACCTTCAAGAGGACGACCGACCTGTACAACCTGAAGAACAACCCCTTCCTCTTCGCCGAGCGGCCGACGCTCGAGCACCTGCGGCTACTCTTCGGCGAGACCCTCTTCCTGCGCTGGCTGATCAACACCACGCTGGCCGGCGCTCTCGTGGTCTTGATCACCCTCGTGCTCGCCTTGCCGGCCGCCTACGCGCTCGCCCGGCTGACGGGACGGTGGGGAGAGCGCCTCGGGATCGGGATCTTTCTGACGTACCTCGTCCCGCCGACGCTGCTCTTCATCCCGCTCTCGCGCGTTGTGGCATCACTCGGGCTCCAAGACACAATCTGGTCCATCGTCGTCGTCTACCCGTCCTTCACGATCCCGTTCTCCACCTGGCTCCTGATGGGGTTCTTCAAGTCGATCCCGCCCGAACTCGAGGATGCCGCCATGGTGGACGGCCTCACCCGCTTTCAGGCCTTCGCCCGGCTGGTCGTTCCCATCTCCCTATCGGGGATCCTGACGGTCGTGATCTTCACTTTCACGCTCGTGACGCAGGAGTTCGTCTACGCCCTCACCTTCATCTCCTCGGCCGCGCACCAGACCGTCGGGGTGGGGGTGCCGATTTACCTGGTCCGGGGCGACGTCTATTACTGGGGATCGCTCATGGCGGCATGCGTGATCGCCAGCCTTCCGATCGGGTTTCTCTACAACCTCTTTCTCGACCGCTTCATCGCCGGCTTCACCTTCGGCTCCGTCAAATGACCATCCGGCAGGCCCCGGTGTTAAGATGCGATGAAGGCAACCGAAAGGCGGCAATGCCGAACGGATGGGAACCGGGAGCGCTCTTGAGCCCTGCGCCACCGCAGAGCGCGGGACGCCCGTTTCCCGGGCGGCCCGGAGGCCGCCAGCCGCCATGACCTCCGACGCCACGCGTCCGCCGAGTACGGCGTGATGCGACGGCGGGGTCCCTCCCCTTCCAAGAGAAAGGAGTTGGAGATGAGGTCAATGGTTCGCTCAACGGTCGTCGCGGCATGCGTCGTCCTCTGGGCGGCGACGGCCTTGGCCCAGTCCACGGTCAACGTAGGATCCGGTGCCACCCTGACCTTCAAGGGATTCATCAGCGCAACGGCCTTCGGCCAGGACCAGAGCTTCACTTTCGGCAACGGCCAGAACGCCGAGTTTCCAGTTACGCCCCAATGCAAAGTCGACTGCTGGTTCGGCGGCGGCGATGTTCGCAACACCCGGCTCACGCTGGTCTTCGACGGGCCGAAGGTCGTGGGCGACTGGAAAGTCGGCGGCACCATCGAGATGGACTTCTTCGGAGGGTTCGGCAGTTCGACCAACAGCGCGTTCGTCGACCAGCAGCCTGTCCCCCGCCTGCGGCTGGGCTACGCCCAGATCAGCAACGGTAGTACAACGATCCAGATCGGCCAGCAATGGTCGCCACTCTTCGGCTACACGGCACTCTCCCTCTCTCACATCGCCTTCCCCCTGGGATACGGGGCCGCGGGGGACATCGGATGGCGCTTCCCCGGCATCTTCATCACTCAGAAACTGACCGGCAAGGACTCGTCAGTCAACGCCGATCTGCAGGTGGCCGGAATGTCGGGGTCCTGGAACGCACCCGACTGCGCAACCACGACCAACTGCGTCAACTACCTCACGGCCGGCAACGCCACGTGGCCCCAGGGAGAGGTGCGGTTCAACCTGGGCGGCAAGATGGGCGACAACAGCACGTGGAGCACCTACATTGTCGGGCACATCGACTCCAAGGACACCTCCGGCGTGGGTAGCTCCAAGCCGAACGACCGGCTCGTCGGCTCGGCCGTCGAGATCGGCGCCAAGTTTCAAATCGGGCCGTTTCTCCTCCAGGGCAATGGATACACCGGCCACGCGATCGGCCAACAGTTCGCCGCGATCACCCAGTTCGGCAAGATCGAGAGCACCGGAGGCTGGTTTCAACTCGGTTTTGACTTCACGAAGAACTGGGGCCTGTACGGTTTTTGGGGCCTCGACGACCCTAAGGACAGCGACGTCATCGGCTCGGGCAACACGCGTGTGAAGAACCAGATGTACGCCGGCATGCTCCGCTGGAAAGCGGGTCCGTTTGCGCTCGGCCTCGAGTACCTTTTCGACAGGCTGACGACGGGAGTCGCCAAGACGACGACCATCGGTCATCAGCTCGCGCTCTCGGCTCTCTACAACTTCTAGTTTCGGTTTCCGGCTGAGTGGGCGGGGGCCTCGGGCTCCCGCCCTTTTGATTTTCCGGCGCGCCCCCTTGGTACGATCGCACCATGGAGCCGACCGATCGCGTCCGGGTCGTTTCCCTCGAGGGAGACTCGCGGACCGACCGAGAGGACATGCTCGCCGTCGAGGAACCCCTCGAAATCCGCGTGCGCCCGGGTCCCGACCGGAAACCCGCCTCCTTCGTGGTCACGATGCGCACACCAGGCCAGGACGATGAGCTCGCGGCCGGGCTCCTGTTTGCCGAGGGGGTCCTCCAATCCCGCACCGACCTCGTCTCTCTGGATCGCCCGGCCGACCCGAGGATTTCGCCGGAAGTTCGGTCCAACGTCTTGCTCGCCACGGTCAGTCCCGAGGCCTTCGAGCGGGCGGCGCGGCTGAAACGGGGCACGGTCATGGGCTCGGCCTGCGGGGTTTGCGGCAAGACCTCGATCGACAACGTGCTCCCCGTCGACAGTCCGCCCCTGGCCTCGAGTCTGCGCCTGTCGGCGAGCTTTCTCTACGCCCTGCCTGCGAGGCTACGCGAGCATCAATCCATTTTCTCGAAAACCGGAGGCCTTCACGCCGCAGCCCTCTTCCGCGCCGTTGATGGTCGTCTCGCCGGAGTCTGCGAGGACATCGGGCGCCACAACGCCACCGACAAGCTCGTGGGACGTTCGTTGCTGGCGGGCGAATTGCCTCTCGAAGACTCGGTGCTGATGGTTTCGGGAAGGGCGGGCTTCGAAATCGTTCAAAAAGCGTACAACGCAGGCGTCCCGATCGTCGCCGCGGTGTCGGCGCCGTCGAGTCTGGCCGTCGAGCTGGCCGACGCCGGCGGGATCACCCTGGTCGGGTTCTTGAGAGATCGTCGGTTCAACGTCTACACGCACGCGCGGCGGGTGGAGAGCGCACGAGAGACGATGCCTTAGACAGAACCGTCCGGGCCTTCCGTTCAACGGCGAACTCGACAATTCTCCCTGAATCAAGATTCCCCCTTGACAGCCCGCATCGAAGGGCGTGAAATCCGTTCGTAATTGCTTTCGCGAGGAGGTCCCATGCAGATCTCTCGTCGCGGGTTCCTCAAGGCAACGGGCGTCGGGACCACGATCGCCCTCGGCTTCGACGTCTCACCCGCAGAAGCCGAGATGCGCGAGTTCAAGATCTCGCGCACGACGGAGACCCGAAGCATTTGCCCGTATTGCGCGGTGGGGTGCGGCGTCATCATCCACACACTCGGCGATAAGTCGAAGAACGCCAAACCCGCGGTGGTTCACATCGAGGGAGACCCCGATCAGCCCGTTTCCCGCGGCTCGCTCTGCCCGAAGGGCATCACGCTCAAGGACGACATCACACACAAGAATCGGCTGACGAGCCCGAAGGTGCGCCGGCCCGGCTCCGACAAATGGGAGGACATCACCTGGGACGAGGCCGTGGCGAAGATCGCGCGTCACGTCAAGACCACCCGCGACAAATGCTTCGTCGCCAAGAACGCGAAGGGGCAGGTTGTCAACCGGAACCCGGGCATCGCGATGATCGGCGGGTGCACGGACACCAACGAGTTCAACTTCCTCCAGTGGAAGGTCATCACGGCCCTGGGGGTGCCGTACCGGGATACCCAGGCACGGGTTTGACACGGCCCCACGGTGGCCAGTTTGGCCGCCACGTTCGGCCGCGGGGCAATGACAAACGGATGGGTCGACATCAAGAATACCGACGTCATCCTGGCGATGGGGGGTAACCCCGCCGAGAATCACCCCGTCGGCTTCAAGTGGTTCCTGGAAGCGCGAAAGACTCGCGGAGCGAAGATCGTCGCCGTCGACCCCCGGTTCACGCGCACCGGCGCCGTGGCCGACCTGTACGCGCCCATCCGCGCCGGCACCGACACGGCCTTCCTGCTCGGCATCATCCGATACGCTATCGAGAAGAATCGATTTCACGAGGAGTACGTCAAGATCCACACGAATGCCCCTCTGCTGGTGAACACGGCTTACGCGTTCCACGACGGGCTCTTCAGCGGTTTCGACGAGAAGGCAGCGACCTACGCGAAGGACTCCTGGACCTACCAGCTCGACGCCAAAGGGATGGCGAAGACCGACCCGTCTCTCCAGGACCCGAATTGCGTCTTCCAGCTCCTGAAGAAACACGTGGAGCGCTATACCCCGGAAATGGTCGAGCGCATCTGCGGCACACCGAAAGACACCTACGCCAAAGTCTGCGAGGTCGTCACCTCCACCTATCCCGCCGACAAGGCCGGAACGATCACCTACGCGCTCGGCTGGACCCAGCACTCCACCGGCGTGCAGATCATTCGCGCAGGCGCCATGCTGCAGCTCGTGTTGGGCAATGTCGGACGGCCCGGCGGCGGCGTCAACGCCTTCCGCGGCCACTCGAACATCCAGGGCGCCACAGATATGGCGGGCACCTTCGACATTCTGCCGGGCTACCTGAAGACGCCTGCCGGGCAGTGGACGAACCTGAAGGAGTACATCGAAGCGAATACGCCCAAGCCGCTCGGCCCATCCATGAACTACTGGCAGAACTACGACAAGTTCATGGCTTCATTGCTCAAGGCCACGTACGGCAAGGCCGCGACCAAGGAGAACGACTTCGGCTACGAGTGGCTGCCGAAGATCGACGGCAACTACTCCTGGATGTTCATCGCCGACGACATGTACCGAGGCAATTCCTCGCGAGCGGGCGGAAAGGAGCCTGGCCCGGAGGGCTTCATCTCGTTCGGCATGAACCCGGTCGGCCTGGGTCCTAATTCGAAGAAGTGGATCGCGGCGCTGTCGAAGCTCCAGTGGCTGGTCGTCGTCGAGAACGTCGAGACCGAGACGGCCGGCTTCTGGAAGGCGCCGAAAGAGTACGGTCCTCCGGAAGCGTCGAAGATCCCAACCGAAGTGTTCCTGCTCCCGGCCGCGGATTTCGCCGAGAAGGATGGCACCTTCACCAACTCCGCTCGCTGGATTCAGTGGAAGTGGAAAGCGCTCGACCCGCCGGGGCAGGCGAAATCCGACCAGGAAGTCCTCGCCCGAATCTTCCTCGCGGTCCGCGACCTCTACAAGAAGGAGGGAGGCGCGTTGCCCGAGGCGGTGACGAACATTTCCTGGGCTTACACGAACCCCGTCGAGCCCGACCTGGGCGAGGTTCTCAAGGAGATCAACGGCAAGGCGCTCGCCGACATCCCCGACCCCAAGGACAAGACGAAGGTCCTGAAGACCGCCGGCCAGCAGGTCGACGGCTTCGGCCAGCTCCAGGCCGACGGCTCGACGATGTGCGGCAACTGGCTGCACTCCGGTGTCTACACCGAGGCGGGCAACAACGCGCAGCGGCGCTCGACGGCCGACCCGAGCGGCCTCGGCATGTACCACAACTGGGGGTTCTCTTGGCCGGCCAACCGTCGAATCATGTACAACCGCGCGTCAGCGGATGCGGAAGGCAAGCCCTGGGACCCCAAGCGGCCGGGAGTCGTTTGGAACGGTGAAAAATGGGTCGGAGATGTGCCCGACATGAAGCCGGACGCTCCCCCCGGTGAGTTTGGCGCCTTCATCATGCTGCCGGAGGGAGTCGGCCGCCTTTTCTCGGCGGTCCTCAACGACGGGCCGTTCCCAGAGCACTACGAGGCGATCGAAGCGCCCATCGACAACCCCCTTCATCCCAAGGTGACCTCCAATCCGGCCAGCAAGAAGTTCTCGACGGACCTGGACGTCTACGGCAAGAAGGAGGATTTCCCGATCGTCTGCACGACGTATCGGCTCACCGAGCACTTCCACTACTGGACGCAGCACCAGCATTCAGGGGTCTTAAACGAGCTCCAGCCGGGCTTCTTCGTCGAGATACCCGAGGCTCTCGCGAAGGAGAAGGGCATCGCCAACGGGTCTCAGGTCAAGGTCACCTCGGCGCGCGGGTCGGTTCAGGGTGTCGCGATGGTGACCAAGCGCCTCCACCAGCTCCAGATCGACGGAAAGCCGATGTGGCAGATCGGATTTCCGATCCATTGGGGATACGCCGGCGACCCCAAACACACCGGCCCGCTGGCCAACCTCCTGACGCCGTCGGCCATGGACCCGAACACCTGGACGCCCGAGTACAAGGCTTTCCTCGTTCGCATCGAGAAGGCTTGAGGGGAGGACGAACATGAGCGCCCAAAACCTCGAGATTCGTCGCTCCTCCGCCTCGGTATGGGGAAGCCTCTCCGGCATGCGCAGCGTCCCGGTCGTCTCCAAGTACATCGACACCACCACCTGCATCGGCTGCAAGGCTTGCGAGGCGGCCTGCATCGAATGGAACGACCTTCGGAGGGTCGCCACGGAGCAAATCGGCAGCTATCAGACGCTCCCGACGCTACACGCGGAGTACTGGAACCTAATCCGTTTCAACGAGCGGGACTTCGATGGCGGACTCGTCTGGCTGATGCGCAAGGATCAGTGCATGCACTGCGACGAGCCGGGCTGCCTCGCGGCCTGCCCCGCTCCGGGGGCGATCGTCCAGTATTCGAACGGCATCGTGGACGTCAACCCGGATCAGTGCATCGGATGCGGGTATTGTGAGACCGGCTGTCCCTTCGACGTGCCGCGCTTCCATCAGACGACCGGGAAGATGGCCAAGTGCACCCTCTGCGTCGACCGCGTCTCGGTCGGCTTGGAGCCCGCGTGCATCAAGGCGTGCCCGACCGGCTGCCTGCAGTTCGGAACGAAGGAGGACATGCTGGTCCTGGCCCACCGCCGCGTCGATCAGCTCCAGGCGAACGGATTCAAGACCGCAGCGCTCTACGATCCCCAGGGGGTGGGCGGCACTGGGGTCGTCACCGTGCTCGCGCATGGCGATCACCCCGATTGGTACGGCTTGCCCGCCGACCCGCACGTGCCGCTGCTCGTGAAGTTCTGGAAGTCCGTTCTGCGTCCCCTGGGTGTGGTCGCCATCTTCGGCGCAGTCATCGGAGCGTTCGCCCACTACACCAAGTTCGGGCCGAAGAAGGTCAAGGGCGCAAGCGACTCGGACACGAATCTTCCGGACGCCTGATCGGGCAGGCAGGGAAAGGCAGGAAACCGATGAGCACGGCAAGCCCTCGTCACATGGACGCCGCCGTCGTGACCGCCCGTGACCGGGAAGACGTCCTGGTCGGGAACGAGATCGTCCGACACAATCGCGCATCCCGGCTGATCCATTGGGCGGTCGCGATCACCTTCATCGAATGTCTCCTGACCGGTATGCCGATCTGGACGCCGGCCTTCAGCTGGATGGCGCATCTGTACGGAGGTCTCTCGGTGTGCCGGGTGATCCATCCGTGGATCGGCCTGGCGTTCTTCCTTTCCTCGGCTTTGATGTTCTTCCAGTGGCTGTCCGACATGCATTTCGAGCCGAACGAGAAGGGCTGGTTGGGGCCCAAGCTCTTTCAGTACATGCGCTACGAGAGCGACGATTCCGAGGTCGGCAAGTACAACGGCGGGCAGAAGGTGCTCTTCTGGGCGGTCTCTCTGGCCGCGCTCGGCCTCTTGCTTTCGGGCCTCCTCATGTGGTTCCCGCGCTCCTTTCCGAAGCTCCTGATGCAGTTCGCCTATGTGATCCACGATTTCACTTTCATTTGTTTCGCGGTCGCGATCGTGTTCCACGTCTATCTCGGGACGGCCGCCGAGCCCGGGACGTTCGGCTCAATGACGCGCGGAACCGTGACCCGCGCCTGGGCGCGTCTGCACCACCCGCGGTGGTATCGGGAAGTCACGGGTGAGAAGCCCGCTCGGTAACCGTCCCGCGGGCGGCGTCTCCAGCGCAGGCTGCTTTCCTCGCGCTTGAGGGCAGTTGCGTCCGTTTCGCCGGCCGCCGCGGACTTTGAGCGCCGCGCGGCGCGTGCGCAGCTTCTCTCCCGCGAGAAGCCCGCCGCGGCGGAGCCGCTTCAATTCGCCGCAGGCCTCTACCGCGCCCAAGCGCGCGTCGCGGCCAGCCTTCACCGATCAGACGCCGAGGATCCCTTAACGGGGCATCTCGAAGAAGACGCCGATCGCCTGCTGCCCCATGCCGCGGCGGTGACCCGCTACGCCTCGGAGGAAGGACCCGAAGCTCTCGCCGGGGAGGCCCGGGCACGGATGCAGGACCTTCCCGCGACCGCGCGCACGCGCCTGCTCGTCTACTGGGCCGGCGACCGACCTGCGGTCGAGGACTATCTCTCCCGCGCCATCCTCCGGCCCTACGTCGAGTTTCTCCGGTCGGTCAACCGGGCTCCCGATCGTATCCACCGGCGCGGCCAGTGCCCGTTCTGCGGTGGCGCTCCCTGGGTGGGTTGCCGGCGCGACGGATCGCTCATGGAGGGGGCGCGCCGGATGCTCGTCTGCGCGCTCTGCGGCGGGGAATGGCTCTTCGGCCGCATCCTCTGCCCTGCCTGCTTCGAGGAGGACCCGCACAAGCTCCCCTCCTTTCAGGCCGAGCCCCACCCGGCCGTGCGAATCGAGGCATGCGAAGCCTGCCACCGATACCTCAAGTCGATCGACCTCTCCGAGGACGCCCGGCCGATCCCCGAAGTGGATGACCTCGTCTCTCTCTCGCTCGACCTCTGGGCTGCCGACCAGGGATTCACCCGCATCGAGCCGGGTCTGGCCGGCATCTAGCCCGTGACACCCCGCACGGAATCGCTCCTTGCGGTGCAGGAGTCCCTGCGCCGCCGGTTCGACGAGTTCCGCGGCGCCCTCGAGCGCCGCGACGAGGCCGCCTATCGGATGGCCCTCTCCGACTTCCACGGGCATCTTTGCCGCTGGACCGAAGCCGAAGAGCGAGTTCTCCTTCCGGTGCTCACTCCCGAGCGCCTGCCCGGACGCGACCCGCAGCGGGAGCTGCGGCTCGAATACGTCCAGATCCGGGAGCTGACGCGATACCTCCGGTCGGAACTGGCGCGGCGCGCGCCGATGGCCGACGTCTTGGGGCTGGTCGAGAATCTCGAAAGACGCCTGGCGGCGCACGAGTTGCAGATGAAGACCGTCTACTACCCGGCTGTCTCGGCGCTGCTCGGCGCCGAAGCGTGGCTAGAGCTCGACGAGGCCGCGCCCCCTCCCTAGCCGAGCTGCGGCATCTCCGTCGGCGGCTCCTCGGCTCTCGGCCGAAGGGCTTCATAGGCGGCGCGGAGCCGGTCCGCGGACCAGCCCAGAAACACGCCCTCCCCCCGGAGGATGGGCTCGGCGCCTGAGGTCTCGGCGAGCACGATGGCGCCCTCCCCTTCGGCGGTCACGACGGAGAGGCGCCAGGATGAGAGGGTCAGCGCGCTTTCACGGCTGCGGGTCGGGACTCGCTCGAGCCCTGTCGCGCGGGCATCGGTCAACCCGGAAATTTCTCCGGACCGGGTCTCGGGCACCTTGCTCATCCGCCCCGGGTGTGCATCTCGAGGTGCGGATCGCGGCGAAGGCTCTCCGCGGGCAGGAGTCTCGATCGATCGTAGACGGCGAGGCGCTCCTCCGCGCCGCGATCGGCCCGCGCGGTCCACGCAGAAGCCAGCAGGGCTCGGATCTCCTCCGCCGAGGCCCCGGACCGCAACGGCCCGCGCAGGTCGATTCCCTTGGTCGCGTAGAGACAGAGGTACCAAAGACCGTCGGCCGTCAACCGGCTTCGGTCGCAGGAGCTGCAGAACGGAGCCGTCGTCGAGGCGATGATCCCGAACACGGTGCCGTCGGGCAGCCGGAAGCGACCGGCCGGTGCGGAGCTCTCCGGCGGCAGCTCTTCGGCGGCGCCGAGCGCGCGACCGATGCGGTCCAGCATCTCGGCCCGCGACACGACCTTCTCTCGCGACCATTGGGTGGCGCCGCCGACGTCCATGTATTCGATGAAACGCACTTCCGCGCCCACGCGGCGGCCGTAGGCGATTAAGGGCAGCAGCTCGTCGTCGTTGACGCCGCGGATCACGACGGTATCGATCTTGAGAGGCGAGAAGCCGGCCCGGGCCGCCGCCTCGATCCCCGCGAGCACGCGCGGAAGCTCGTCGAACCGCGCGAGCTGCCGGAAGCGCTCCCGGGAGAGCGTGTCGAGGCTCACCGTGACACGGCGCAAACCCGCTTCCCGCAGGTCGGCGGCCTGCTCCGCCAGAAGAACGCCGTTGGTCGTCAGGGCGAGATCGCGCAGCGCCTCCTTCGAGGCGAGGAGCCGGAGGAGCCGGGGCAGATCCCTCCGAACGAGCGGCTCGCCCCCGGTCAGACGCACCCGATCGACGCCGAGCGTCGTGAAAACGTCGCAGAGCCGGGCAATCTCCTCGAAGTCCAGAATGTCGCGCCGGGGCAGCCAGACATAGTCCCGTTCCGGCATGCAGTACTGGCAGCGCAGGTTGCAGCGATCGGTGACCGATAGCCGAAGGTTCGACAGTGGTCGCCGGAGGGTGTCCAAAACGGCCATGGCGGAATTCTACTTGGTCCGCCCGACTCTCAGCGCCAGATCCCAGAAAACGCGGCGCGGCCGGGCGGGCGGCCCCCACACCCGCTCGAGGTCGCGGGAAACCGACGCGATCGGGTCCTCCCCCAGGGCCTCCCGGTAGCGTCGCACGGCCGACCAGGTCCCCAGGTAGCCAACGAGATCAGGCAGAGACCAGCGCCTTTCCATTCGGAACGGCGGCGGAGTCACCTCGTCGAACGGAAAATCGATCGTTCGGTACCGCTCCTCGGTCAGGACGCGCTCGGGCGGCCAGTACGGTCCGACGACATCCCGATACAGGCGTCGGATGACGGCCGCCACCTCTTCGTCGGTGTGCAACAGGTCATAACAGCAGACGGCGATTAGCCCGCCCGGTACGAGGACCCGGCGCGCCTCTTGCCAGAAGCGCGGCCGGTCGAACCAGTGAACCGCCTGAGCGGCCGTGACCAGATCGACCGACGCCGACTCGAGCCCGGAGTTCTCGGCGGCCGCGACCCGGTACCGGACTCGGGCGTGCGGACGCGCAAAGGAGATCTGCCGTTCGCTCGCGTCGGTCGCGATCACTTCCTCGAAATGGCGCGCCAGCCCCACCGCCGCCTGGCCGTTGCCCGTCGCGCAATCCCAGGCGCGACGCCGATCGGGGGCCAGCCCTGCCAGGTATTCGAAGAGGCGGCGCGGATAGTCCGGCCGCCGCCGCGAATACTCCGCCGCCGAGGCCGAGAAGTAGTCCGGAAAGGGGCGGGACTCGGCCATCAGCCCGGGCGGGGACGCCACCGATCCACGATCCGCTGCAGCTCCTGCTCGGCGGCCCGCGCCGCCTCCTCCGGCGTCGCCTCGTCTCGCACAACCCGCGCGAACATCGTCGGAACCAGAAACGTGTTGAACGCCTCGTCCATGGCGGCGGTGGCAAATCCCGGGTACCCGACGTTGGCAGACCAATCGAGCGCCGAAGCCAGGACGCTGTACTTTCCCGGTGGGTCCGCCTTGGCGTCCCGCGCGAGCTCTCCGGCCAGGTCCGGCATCGCCTGGGGGAAGCAGGGCAGGTTATAGAACTCGCTTGCGCGAAAGACGGCAGGCAGATCGTCGGCCATGTCCACGAGAAACTGCTTGGCACCCTCGGGGTTCTCGGCGAATTTCCAGATGACGTAGCAATGCATGATGTGCTCGCACGCCAGCCGGTGCACCGGACCCGCGAGAGCGGGAGTCAAGCCGATCCGGCGGGCCATGGCCGGGTTCTCTTTCTCGGCGGCGCGCGTCACCGAGATCGCGTTCTGAATGAAGGATCCTCGCCCGGCGAGCATCATGCGATTGTTCGAGGACGGATCCCAGGTGAAGACTTCGGCCGTCATCGTCTCCCGGAAGAGGGCGCGGGCGAACCGAAGGGCCTCGATGGTTTCCTTCGAGCCGATCGCAACTCGGCCCTCCCCATTCTGCTCCGCGCCGCCGAAGGACCACAACAGCCCGCGCAGCGCCATGTTCGAATCGGTCTCCTGCGAAATCCCGATCCCGACCGGCGTTCCGGTCGCCTGCCGGATTCGCGCGCCGCCGACCCGCAGGTCGTCCCATGTGTCCGGGCCTCTGGGGAAACCGGCGTCCCGCCAGAGGTCGATACGGTAGTTCCCCGGGTCCGCCGTGTAGGAGTGCGAGAAGGCGAAGTACTTGCCCGTTTCCGGGTTGTAGGTCGAGCGAAGGGCGAGCGGCAGCATTTTTCCGTGTTTCTTCTCGACCGCCTCGACCACCTCCCCAAGGTCCACGACGTGCGACTCGTAGGCGGCGGGAGGCGACTGGAAGAGGAACAAGTCGTGCCCCTTGCCCGCGGCAGCTTCGGAAGCCGCCCGGGCCGGCAGCTCCGCCGCAGCGATGTGGTCGACGATGACCTCGACGCCGTGACGCTCGCCCCACTGCTTTGTGTACGCGCCGTCGAACCACCCGTCGAAGGCCGGAACGAAGTGGCTCCACTGAGCGATCTTGAGCGTCTTCGTCGCTCGGCGCGGGGCCTTGCCCGCCTCGACACGGCACGCGGCGGGTAGGGCTCCTGCCGCGACGGCTGCGGCCTTCACGAAGTCACGCCTCGACATCCCGCCGGGTCTGGCGGGGGCGCCTCGGCGTCCGCGCGGCCGGGAAGATCGTGTCTCTCGCTTCATCGATCGGTCGTTTGCCTCGACGGCCTGGCCTGCCGGGGGCCAGAGTCTATAATCGGCCGGTGGCCTCTCCGGACCCCGGGACCGTGTTCCCGATCCACGACCTTCGTACCGAAGACGGAGATGTCGCGCGTGCGCCAAAGCGCGAGACGCTCTATGCCTTCTTTCACACCGAGTGCCCCACATCCGAGATGGCCATCCCCTTCATCGAGCGGCTCCAGAAGATCGGCGAGGGGCGAGGCCTCTCGGTCCTCGCCGTCTCCCAGGACGATCCGGCGCAGACTGCCGCCTTTCAAGAGCGGCTCGGTGTCGCCGTGCCGACCCTCTATGACCCTCCCCCGTGGCACGCCTCCGACGCGCTCAAGTTATCGAGCGTCCCGACGTTCGTCTGCGTGGACCGGGGCGGCCGTGTGGAGAGGCTCGTCGAGGGACTCCAGCGGGAGAAGCTCGAGGCCTTCGCCGAGAGGTCCGCGGCGCTCGCCGGGCGCCCCTCCCGTCCGCTCTTCCGTCCGGACGAGAGCGTTCCGGCCATCCGACCCGGGTGACTCTCACGAAACGCCGGCAGGTAGCCGCAACGGGAGTGGCCAAAGGCGACGAAAACATGGGTGAAATTTGAGCAAACCATCGACCCTCGACGAGCTGAAGCAGACCGGGTATCGGCCACGGAGCGTCAAGGAAGAGCTGCGAGACAACCTGCGGCGGGCGCTCTCCTCGAGGCAAAACCCCTTTCCCGGCATCCACGGCTACGAGCAGACCGTCCTGCCGGCGCTTCACAACGCCATCCTCTCGAAGCACGACCTGCTCCTTCTGGGACTTCGCGGGCAGGCCAAGACGAGGCTCCTGCGAATGCTGGTCAACCTGCTCGATGCGGAGATCCCCGCGATTGCGGGCAGCGAGCTGAACGAGGATCCCTATCTGCCGATCACCAAATACGGCCGTCGCATTCTGGCGGAAAAGGGAGGAACGACGCCGATCGCCTGGATCCCGAGGGAGGAGCGCTATCGCGAGAAGCTCGCGACCCCGGACGTCACGATTGCCGACCTCATCGGCGACGTGGACCCGATCAAGGCGGCCACCGAGCGACGGTCCTACTCGGACGAAGAAGTCATCCACTACGGAATCATCCCGCGAACCAATCGCGGCATCTTCGCGATCAACGAGCTGCCCGACCTGCAGCCGCGCATTCAGGTGGGACTGCTCAACATCCTCGAGGAACGGGATCTCCAGATCCGAGGCTTTCCCATTCGGATCCCCCTCGACATCCTGCTCGTCTTCTCCGCGAATCCGGAGGACTACACGAACCGAGGCAACATCATCACGCCGCTGAAGGACCGCATCTCCTCGCAAGTCCTCACGCACTACCCCGACGACGTGAAGACCGCCGCCAAGATCACGGCCCAGGAAGCGTGGGTCGAGCGGGACGGAGAGCCGCGCGTGGAGGTTCCCGACCTGTTCCGAGAGCTGATCGAGGAAATCGCCTTCGTCGCCCGGTCGAGCGAGTTCGTGGACCAGTCCTCGGGCGTGTCGGCCCGGGTTCCGATCTCGGCCGTCGAGGTGCTGGTCTCGAACCTCGAGCGCCGCGGCCTCATCAACCGGGAAGCCCGCGTTCTTCCGAGACTCTGCGACCTGCCGGCCACCCTGCCGGCCATCACGGGAAAGCTCGAGATGGTCTACGAAGGGGAGCAGCAGGGCGCCGAAGTCGTCGCCAAGAAGTTGATCGGGTCAGCCGTCAAGAAGCTCTTCGACGCAAAGTTTCCGCCTCCCGACTCCGGCCGGCCGACGGAGCGGCGAAAGATCGAAATCGAGGAGGCGACCGAGGAGGGCCCCTCGCCCCGCCGTGGCCGGGCACCCGCCGCCGAGAAGATCCATCCTCTCTACGAGCCGGTCGTCGAGTGGTTCGGCGCGGGAAACAAGGTTACGCTCTCGGACGACACGCCGTTCTCACAGCACCTGGCCTCG
>Ga0335084_10003155_pt1 | contig 16038 bp, 17 predicted proteins | sample Lox_Sample_44_FD_206721 | JGI IMG/M metagenome (GOLD analysis project Ga0335084, IMG submission 206721) | Soil microbial communities from Loxahatchee National Wildlife Refuge, Florida, United States - Lox_Sample_4.4 | ecosystem: Environmental > Terrestrial > Soil > Wetlands | place: USA... | reverse complement strand
ACTTCATCTTGAGCGTTTTCGCACCGACCGCAAGTCCGAGGAGCTGATGACCGAGGCAGATGCCGAAGATCGGCACGCCGGCCGCAAGGAATTCGCGTATTGCGCCGATCGCGTAGTCGCAGGGCTCGGGATCGCCCGGACCGTTCGACAGGAAGATGCCGTCGGGGCGGCGCGCGAGAACATCGTTGGCCGGCGTCTGCGCTGGTACGACAGTGAGCCGGCAACCGCGCTCGGCCAGCCGGCGCAGGATGTTGTGCTTGATGCCGAAATCGTAGGCGACGACGCGGAAGCGACCCGCCGGCTGCGCGCCGTAGCCCGCGCCGAGCGTCCAGCCGCCACCCGCCCATTCGTAGGGCGCGGCGCAACTCACCACTCTGGCCAAATCGAGGCCGGCCATCGATGGCGCAGCACGCGCCTTGGCGAGCGCCGCGCGCTCGTCGAGCGCCGCCCCCGCCACCAGGCAGCCGTTCTGGGCGCCGCGCTCCCGCAGGACGCGGGTGAGCTTGCGGGTGTCGATGCCGCAGATCCCGGGAATGCCTGCGTCGATCAGATACGCCGAGAGATCATGCGTCCGCCTCCAGCTCGAGGCGAGGCGCGGGAGGTCCCGAATCACCAGACCGGCCGCGTAGATGCGGCGCGACTCGACGTCATCGGCATTGACCCCCGTGTTGCCGATGTGAGGATAGGTGAGCGTGACGATCTGCCCTGCGTAGGACGGATCGGTGAGGATTTCCTGGTATCCGCTCATCGCCGTGTTGAACACGACTTCGCCGGCGGATGCTACGGGTGCGCCGATCGAGATGCCGTGAAACACCGTTCCGTCGGCGAGCGCGAGTATCGCTGGGACGGGCGCGATCGACACGGACCAAACTCCTATAGGCGACGGCAGATGTGCGAAGCGGGGAAGGCCCGCGTGCCTTCCCCGCTCCGAAGGCTGCAAATTATACCGCGGGAACGCAGGCTGCTTCAACGGCTGCGCTGCGGCGCCCGACGAAACGAGGCGATCGTGCGTTGCGTGCCCTGATGGCGCGACTATGAGCAGCGCAAATCTCCCGCACTCGATCAATACGCCGCGCTGAAGCCCCCGTCCACCGCGAGCAGGTGTCCTGTCACGTAGTCGGCCGCGGCCGAGGCGAGGAACACCGCTGCACCCGCGACCTCGGGCGGCTCGCCCCAGCGCCCGGCCGGTGTGCGCCGCTCGACCCAGGTGGAGAATTCGCGGTCCGCGACGAGGGCGGCATTCATCTCCGTGCGAAAGAAACCGGGTGTGATGCCGTTGACCTGGATGTTGAACGGCGCGAGCTCCACGGCGAGCGCACGCGTGAGCATGCGCACGCCGCCCTTGCTCGCGGCGTAAGGCACGATATTCGGGCGCCCGAGGTCGCTCGCGATCGAGCAGATGTTGATGATCTTGCCGTGCCGGCGAGCCTTCATCGCAGGCACCACCGCCCGGGCCACGAAGAAGGGGCCGTCGAGATTCGCAGCCATGAGAGCCTTCCACTGCTCGTCGGTGAACTGGTCGAGCGGGCCGCGCTGGTTGACCGCCGCGTTGTTGACGAGGATGTCGATCGGGCCGTCGCGCTCGAGTGCGCCGATCTCACGCGTCACCGCCGCGGCGTCGGTCACGTCGAAGACCGCGACGCCCGCAGCGGCGCCCTCGGCGGCGAGCGTCGCTGCAGCAGCGTCCAGCTTCGTCCTGTTGCGTCCGTTGATGATCACTGCCGCGCCAGACCTGAGCAGGCCGCGCGCGATGGCGAAACCGAGACCGGAGGCACCGCCGGTGACGAGCGCGCGCCGGCCGGTGAGATCGAAGGGGTTGGCAGTCAAGCTAGCGCAGGCCGAGCACGTCCTGCATGTCGAAGAGGCCCGTCGCTCCGGCTGCACGCTTGGCGCCGACGAAGCGCGCCGCGCGAAGCGCGCCCTGCGCGAAGTTCATGCGCGAACCGGCTCGGTGCGTGAGCTCGAGCCGCTCGCCCGCCCCGGCGAAGATGACCGTGTGATCGCCTACGACGTCGCCGCCGCGCAGCGCGACGATGCCGATGGAGCCAGGCTTGCGCGCGCCGGTCGTGCCCTCGCGCGCGAGGACCGCGACGCTCTTGAGCTCGCGCCCGAGCGCGTGGGCCGCCGCTTCTCCGAGATAGAGCGCCGTGCCGGAGGGCGCATCCACCTTGTGCCGGTGATGCATCTCGACGATCTCGACGTCGTAGCCTTCGCCCAGCAGCTGCGCGCCCATCTCAACCAGCCGGGCGAGAACGGCCACGCCGACGCTCATGTTCGGCGCGAACACGACGGGGATGGTGCGCGCGTAATCGGCCAGCGCACGCTTGTCGGCTCCAGTGAGACCTGTGGTGCCGACCACCGCTGCCACCTTCCCTTGAGCGCAAGCGCCGAGATGTGCGAGCGTCCCTTCGGGCCGCGTGAAATCGACGAGCACGTCGGCACCGGCCAGGGCCACGGGAATGTCAGCCGTGATGGTGACGCCCGTCACCGCGCCCATCCGCTCCCCCGCATCGCGGCCGAGCAAAGAGCTGCCGGCGATCTCCAGCGCGCCGACGATCTCGAATCCCGGATCGGCGAGCGCCGCCTCAAGCACGGCTTGGCCCATGCGGCCGCCGGACCCCGCTATCGTGAGCTTTACTGCCACCAGCCGAGCTTCCGCAACAGAGCTTCCAGCCAGTTCGTCTCGCCGGTCTTCGGCGCGAGGGACAGCGATTTGTCGAGGCGTGCGTCTCCCTCCGCGGCGCGCGCCTGCTCGACTGGGGACGGCGGCAGCTCGCCGTTTTCCCAGCGCGCAACCTTCTCGTCGACGAAATAGATCGTCAGCCGTGCTTGCTCGACCAGCTTGCCCTGGCGCTCGAACAGGTAGACGTAGTCCCAGCGATTGGCATGGAAGGCATCGGAGAGAAGCGGCGTGCCGAGAACCTGGCGGACCTGCAGCCGCGTCTGGCCCACCTTGAGCTTTTCCACCTGATCCTGGGTGACGTAGTTGCCCTGGTTGATGTCGAGCTTGTAGACGCCGAAATGCGGCAGCTGACTGCAGCCGGCGAACACGGCACAGGCGGCACAAGCGCAGAGGAAGGCGCGCATCGGGGATAGGCTCACTGCCACGGACCAGAGGAAAATTATATTATAGGCGGCACCCGCCTCGGACCCGCGCTCGGTCGGCAGGCTCTACCGTCGCGCTCCGTCGGGGCGATTCCAATGACCACATCGCACGACCTCAAGAACGCCGGGCTCAAGGCGACCCTGCCGCGGCTGCGGATCATCAACCTGTTCGAGCAGAGCAAGGTCCGGCACCTCACGGCCGAGGATGTCTACAAGCAGCTGCTCGCCGATGGTCTGGATATCGGACTCGCGACGGTGTACCGGGTTCTCACCCAGTTCGAGCAGGCGGGGCTACTCGTGCGCCATCACTTCGAGTCCGGCAAGGCGGTCTTCGAGCTCAACCAGGGCGGGCACCACGATCACCTGGTGTGTCTGCAGTGCGGCCGCGTCGAGGAGTTCTTCGATCCGGAGATTGAAAAGCGACAGCTCAAGGTTGCCAAGGAGCGCGGCTTCGAGATCAGCGAGCATGCGCTGTATCTGTACGCCGAGTGCGTGAAGCCGAACTGCCCTTACCGCAAAGGCGGCAGTCACTGAGCGGCGCGCGAGGTTCGCGCGCAACGCCCGCTCAAGGCTCGCGGCGCCCGAAGTCCGCGATCCGGACGCCCAGCAGCCAGAGCGCTCCGAAGTAGGCGACGGCCCCGGCTGCGACGACGCCGGCCAGCCGGCCTACCTTGCTCCACAGCCCCGCCGTGAGCCAGACGCCGCTCGCTCCGGCAGTCCACCACAGCACGAGCCCCAGCGCGATCAGCGCCAGCGCCACGCGCGCAAGGAAGCGGCCCCAGCCCGCCGAGGGCGCATAGATGCCGCCGCGACGCATGGCGCGATAGAGGAGCACGCCGTTGACGCAGGCTCCAACCGAGGTCGCGAGCGTGAGTCCCGCATGGCCGATCCAGAACATCAAGGTAACGGCGAGGGTCTGGGCCACGAGCAGCGAAAGGAACGCGCAGCGAACGGGAGTCCGCATGTCCTGCCGTGCGTAGAAGCCCGGTGCGAGTATCTTCACAGCAATGAGCCCGAGAAGGCCGACGCTGTAGCCGAGCAGCGCCGCGCGCGTCTGCCAGACGTCATCGACCGTGAAACGCCCGTACTGGTACAGCGTTGCGATCAGGGGAACCGCGATCACGGCGAGAGCGAGCGCCGCCGGGAGCGCGAGCAGGAAGGTCAGACGTAGGCCCCAATCGAGAAGTTCCTGATAGCGGGCCGGATTCGCGTCGTGGTAGTGCCGGGCGAGGCTGGGCAGCAGCACGGTCGCGAGCGCCACACCGAGCAGCGCGGTCGGAAACTCCATCAGACGATCGGCGTAGGTGATCCACGAGATCCGGCCGTCGCCCAGCAGAGCGGCGAGTTGCGTGTTGATCAGCACCGAGATCTGCGCCGCCGAGACGCCGAGCACCGCCGGGCCCATTGCCCTCAACACGCGGCGCACGCCCTCGTCGCGCCAGTCGATTCGCAGGTGCGTCAGCATGCCGAGCCTCGCGAGCGGCCAGAGCTGCAAGGCGAGTTGCGCCACGCCGCCCGCGGCGACGCCCCATGCGAGCGCCACGATCGGCGGATCGAAGTGCGGCGCCAGGTAGACCGCCGCACCGATGATCGACAGGTTGAGCAGCACCGGCGTGAAGGCGGGAATCGCGAAACGCCGATACGTGTTGAGCACGCCGCCGGCGAGCGAGACCAACGAGATGAACAGGATGTACGGAAACATGATGCGGATCAGCCCGGCCGTTAGCTCGACCTTGCCCGGCGTGCGGGCGAAGCCGCCGGCGAGCAGGTACACGAGCCACGGCGCGGCGACCACCCCGAGCACGGAGAGCGCGAGCAACGTCACGGCCAGTACCCCGCCGATCTTGCTCACGAGATCGCGAGTGCCCTCGTCGCCGCGGCGCCGTTTGTACTCGGCGAGAATAGGCACGAAGGCCTGCGAAAATGCGCCTTCGGCGAAGAGCCGCCGCAGGATGTTCGGCAGCCGGAACGCAGCCTCGAAGGCGTCCATCTGCAGCCCGGCGCCGAACACGGCGGCCTTCAGACTTTCGCGCGCAAGCCCCGTGATTCGCGAAAGTAGCGTCATCGCGCTGACCGTGGACAGCGCCTTGAGCAGATTCATCGAGGAGTGCGCGCGCTCATGCGGGTTGCTAGGGGAGCGAAAAACGATTATTATGCCCGGTCTTTTTTCGTCACTCCAGGAAACGAAGGACCTCCACGATGGCCAACACCGCGCAAGCACGCAAGCGCGCCCGTCAGGCGGAAGCGCGGCGCAAACGCAACGCGAGCCAGAAGTCCGCGCTGCGCAGCGCAATCAAGAGCGTGAAAAAGGCCATCGCCGCGGGCGACAAGGCTGCGGCGCTCAAGGAGCTTCAGTCGCAACAGTCGGTCATCGACCGCATCGCTGACAAGAAAGTCGTGCACAAAAATCTTGCCGCGCGAAACAAGCACCGCCTGGCGCAGGCGATCAAGGCGATGCCCTGAGCGCACGCCAGCGGGATCGATGAAGGGGCGCCGCGAGGCGCTCTTTTGTTTCGTGCTGCCGTGCTAGTATGCCGCTTTAACAGAGGCAGCTGCGCGACGCTGCAGTCTGAGCTTCCCCGATCGTAAGCATGTCGCCGAAGCATTTCCTCCAGCTCAAGGACTTCAGCCGCGACGAGCTCGGATACCTGTTCGATCGCACGCGCTGGATCAAGGATCGGTTCAAGCGCTACGAGCTCTACCAGCCGCTGCGCGATCGCACGCTGGCGATGGTCTTCGAGAAAGCTTCCACGCGCACGCGTGTCTCGTTCGAAGCCGGCATGAACCAGCTCGGCGGCATCGCAATCAATCTGAACCGGGGCGACACGCAGCTCTCGCGCGGCGAGCCGATCGAGGATCTCGCTCGAGTGATCTCGCGCATGGTGGACGTGGTGATGATTCGCACCTTCGAGCAGGCGATCATCGAGCGCTTCGCTGCGCATTCCCGCGTGCCGGTCATCAACGGGCTCACCAACGAGTACCATCCGTGCCAGATCCTCGCCGACATCTATACCTACGTCGAGCACCGCGGCTCGATCGCGGGTAGGACCGTAGCGTGGATCGGCGACTCCAACAACGTCTACAACACCTGGCTGCAAGCGGCGGCGATCTTCGGCTTCACGCTGAACGTCTCGACGCCTCCGGGCTACGAACCTAAGACCGGGCGCGGAAGCCGTGTCGCGACCTTCGCCGACCCTCGAGCTGCTTGCCGCGGCGCGGACCTCGTGACAACCGATGTCTGGACCAGCATGGGCTTCGAGGCCGAGAACGAGGAGCGAAAACGCGATTTCGCGAAATGGATGGTGGACGCTCCGATGATGCGCGAGGCGAAGCCCGACGCGCTGTTCATGCATTGCCTGCCGGCGCACCGCGGCGAAGAAGTGGCCGCGGAGGTCATCGACGGACCGCAGAGCGTCGTGTGGGACGAGGCGGAGAATCGGCTGCACGTGCAGAAGGCCTTGCTCGAATACCTTGTGTGCGGACGCATTAAGGCGTGATGGTCATCCCGGCGAAGCCTGCCCCGGAGTGCTTGAGTCCGGGGGCCGGGATCCAATTTCGGAAATGCAACTTGGGCCCCGGCCTGCGCCGGGCCGACAGTGGAGAGGTCATGATCGATCATACCGGCGTGAGCGTCGCCGACGTTGCGAAGAGCAAGGCGTTCTATCGCGCGGCTCTCGCACCGCTCGGCTATGCAGTGATCATGGAGTGGGAGCAGTACGCCGGGTTCGGCGTACCGCCGAAGCCGGATTTCTGGATCGGCGAGGGCAAGCCGAACGTGCCGCCGATTCACGTCGCCTTCCGGGCCGAAAGCCGGGCGCAGGTCGATGCGTTCTACGAGGCGGCCACCGGCGCCGGGGGCCGAGACAACGGTCCTCCGGGCTTGCGGCCGCACTATCACGCGAACTACTACGGCGCCTTCGTGCTCGACCCGGACGGGCACAACGTCGAAGCCGTATGCCACGCCGCGCCGTGACCGCGTTGCGCACTAGTGTTCGCCGGAGGTTGCTGTCGCTTGCCGCCGGCGTCGTGCTCGCGTGCACGTGGGTGGACGCGCCCACGGCACAGACCTGGCCCGACCGGCCCATCAAATTCGTCGTGGCGGCGCCTGCCGGCAGCTCGATCGACGTGCTGGCGCGTGCGATTGCGGAGAAGCTCAAGGACAAGCTCGGCCAGCCCGTGGTCGTCGACAACCGGCCCGCCGCCGGCGGCACTGCGGCCACGGACCTCGTTGCCAAATCGGCACCCGACGGCTACACGATGCTGATGTCGTTCAATGGCCCGCTCGCCTTCGCCCCCTACCTGTACTCACGGCTTCCCTACAGCCCACAGAGGGACCTCGCGCCGGTGGTCATCACGTCGAGCCAGCCGAACGTGCTCGCGGTCACCGCTTCTTTGCCGGCGCGCTCGATTCGGGAGCTGGTCGAGTACGCAAGAGCCAATCCCGGCAAACTGAGCTACGCTTCGGTGGGCAACGGCAGCTCTTCGCACCTCACCATGGAGCTGCTCAAGGCGACGGCGGGCCTCGACATCGTGCACATACCCTTCAACGGTTCGCCGCCCGCGGTGACGGCGACCGTTCAGGGCGAGACGCAGCTCATGTTCGCCGTGATGCAGCCGCTGCAGGCGCAAGTGCAGGCAGGCAAGCTCCGCGCGCTCGCCGTCACAACCGTGAGCCGCTTTCCGCTACTCCCCGACCTGCCGACGATCGCCGAGGCTGGCTATCCCGGGTTCGAGGCGCTCGCGTGGAACGGCGTGCTCGTCGCCGCGGGGACGCCGCGCCAGATCGTCGATCGCCTCAACGCGGAGATCAATGCAATACTGAAGGACCCGGCAGTGAAGTCCGCCCTGAACGCGCAGGGTTTCGAGCTCATCGGCGGGACGCCGGAGGACTTCACCAACCTGATCCGCAGCGAGTCCGAGAAGTGGGCGCCGGTGATCAAGCGAACCGGCGCGAAGGTCGATTAGCGGCCCGAGCAGCGAGAGGGGACCCACGCGTGGAGCGCGTGGGGGTCGAGCGTCCGCGAGTGCCCGTGCGGCCGACGCGCAACATCACTTGTGCCGCGAGCCGGCTGAGGAGGCCGCGGCCGGCTATCGCTTCTTCTTCGGATCGGCGTCGCTGAGCCGGGGCAACGGCGAGCTCCCGGACGGACTGAGCAGGCCAGTCTTCGCGTAGGTGATGAGCTTCTCGCGCGTGTCGGCGATGTCGAGATCGCGCATCGTGAGCTGCCCGATGCGGTCCTGCGGCGTGAAGGATGCCGCGCCCTTCTCCATCGTCAGGCGCTCGGGCTTGTAGGTGAGATTCGGGCTCGTCGTGTCGAGAATCGAGTAGTCGTTGCCGCGGCGCAGCTCGAGCGTCACCTCTCCGGTGATCGCGCGCGCGACCCAGCGCTGCGCCGTCTCGCGCAGCATCATCGCCTGCGGGTCGAACCAGCGCCCCTGGTAGAGAAGGCGGCCAAGCCTGCGGCCTTGGTTGCGGTACTGCTCGATCGTGTCCTCGTTGTGCACTCCGGTGACGAGCCGCTCATAGGCGATGTGAAGCAGGGCCAGCCCGGGCGCCTCGTAGATGCCGCGGCTCTTCGCTTCGATGATGCGGTTCTCGATCTGATCGCTCATGCCGAGTCCGTGGCGGCCCGCGATGGCATTCGCCTCGCAGAGCAGCGCGACCTCGTCGGCGAACGTCGCGCCATTGAGCGCAACCGGGCGCCCCTCGGCGAAGCGAACGCTGACCGTCTCGGTCTTCACCGCGACGCCGTCGCGCCAGAACGCGACGCCCATGATGGGCTCGACGATTCGCATGCCCTTGTCAAGGAACTCCAGGTCCTTGGCCTCGTGCGTGGCACCCAGCAGATTCGAGTCGGTCGAATAGGCCTTCTCCGCGCTCATGCGGTAGGCGAGGCCCGCGCGCTGGAGGTACGCCGACATTTCCTTGCGGCCGCCCAGCTCCTCGATGAACTTCGCGTCGAGCCACGGCTTGTAGATGCGCAGCTGCGGGTTGGCGATCAGCCCGTAGCGGTAGAAGCGCTCGATGTCATTGCCCTTGTAGGTGCTACCGTCGCCCCAGATGTGGACGTCGTCCTCGCGCATGGCGACCACGAGCATCGTGCCGGTGACGGCGCGACCGAGCGGCGTGGTGTTGAAGTAGATGGCACCCGCGGTCGAAATATGGAAGGCGCCCGCCTGCAGGGCGGCGATGCCCTCGGCAACCAGCGCTGCCCGGCAGTCGACGAGCCGCGCCGCCTCGGCGCCGTAGCTTTTCGCCTTCCGCGGAATATCGTCGTAGTCGGTCTCGTCGGGTTGTCCCAGGTTCGCCGTGTAGGCATAGGGAATCGCGCCCTTCGCCCGCATCCAGTGCAGCGCCGCGCTGGTGTCGAGACCGCCCGAGAACGCAATGCCGACTTTCTGGCCGACGGGCACGTCATGCAGGATGTGCGACATGGAGCGCGTGGGCTGGCCGTGAAATCGGGTATTCTAGCCGAGCCATGGCTTCCTTCGACATCGTCTCGCAGGTGAACCAGGTCGAGGTGGGCAACGCCCTCGACCAGGCCAACCGGGAAATCTCGACGCGCTACGACTTCAAGGGCTCCGATGCTCGGGTCGAGCACAAGGAAAATCTGCTCACGCTGTTCGCCGACGATGCGTTCAAGCTCAAGCAGATCACCGATGTCCTCCTCGGAAAGCTCGCCAAGCGCGGCGTGGACGTGCGCGCGCTGGAGTTCGGGGCGATCGAGAAGATGAGCGGCGACAAGGTCAAGCAGCCCGTCACGCTCCGCGTTGGGATCGAGCCGGAGCGTGCCAAGACCATCGTGCGCCTGATCAAGGACAGCAGGATGAAGCTGCAGGCGAGCATCCAGGGCGACGCCGTGCGCGTCTCGGGCGCGAAGAAAGACGACCTGCAGGCCGCAATCGCCCTGGTGAAAAAGTCGGTCACTGACTTCCCGCTGCAGTTCGCCAACTTCCGCGATTGAACAGCCGTCCTGCGACAACCGCCTTGCTGCCTCAGCACGTCATGGCATTCCCGGTGGTCCTGCGATCGCTGGTCATGGCCGACGCTCCTCGGGTGCAGCGTCTCGCCGGCGAGCACGCCGTGGCGGAGACCACGGCGGTCATCCCGCACCCCTACCCGGATGGCGCGGCGCAGGTCTGGATCGCAGAGCAGGAACGCGCGTGGAGCACGGGAAAGGAATATACGTATGCCGTCGCGGCGGGCGAGGAGCCGACGCTGGTCGGGGTGGTTGCGCTACGCCCGGCACCGCCCGAGCAGGAGAACCTCGGTTATTGGATAGGACGTCCGTACTGGGGCCGTGGTTACGCCACGGCCGCGGCCGGCGCGGTAATCACGCTGGCCTTCAGCCTGCTCGACGTCGAGCTCGTCACCGCGTCGCATCTCGCGCGCAACCCGGCATCGGGTCGAGTAATGGAGAAGTGCGGCATGCGGCTGGTCCGCACGGGTCTGCGCGAGCATCGCGGCACGGCGGAATCCATTTGCGTGCGCGCGATAACCCGCGAGGAGTGGGAGCGCCAGGCGGCTCTCGACCTCTGAGGCGTCGCGCTCAGTCGAGGTCGGCGAGCAGCGCCGCGCGCGTGCCCTCGGCCACGTTGCGCAGAGCGGCCGTGTAGTTCGGGTGGTCCACACCGATCGACAGCGCCGCGCCGGCTTTGAGCGCGGAGATCATCGTCGGTACGAGCTCGAAGCGTACGAAGTGCACAGAGGATGTCTTGTCCTCGTTCTCGCGCTCGAGGTCCTCGTCGGCGATCGCATACACGCGCGAGCTGCCCTCGACCTGGACCCACACGCGGTCCTCGATCCCCTTGAGGCGGGCCAGCGCGCGCCGGCGTTCCTCGACCTCTTCGTACTCGATCATCATCGTCGCCTTCCAGTTCCTGCCATCAGGCACCAGAGGGTTGTAGGCGTCGAGCTCATCCTGGATGCCCGCTTCCTCGAAGGTCTTCTCGATGCGCAGCATCTCCTGGATCTGGTAACGGATGGTGAGCTCGTCCTCGAAGAGGAGCGTGAGGTGATCGCCGAGATGAACGCTTCTCCGCTTCTTGTGGGCGATCACGCGCGCCCGGAACTCGGGCCGCGTTTTCGCATAGGCTTCCAGCGAAAGCAGGCTCTCGCGCGTGATGCGCGGCCTGCGCCTCTCCGAAGAACGGGTGCTCTGGGTGGGCCGGCTCATGCCTGCAGGCCGTAGGCGATGCGGATCAGAGTGAGCGGATGGGCGGTCCGCGCATGCCCCGCGCCTTGTCCTTGGTTCTGCTCGATGCCCTGTGTAATGGCGCGCCCCGCGATCGGACAATCGGAGCTGATGTAATCGGGCTCGCCCTGCGCCATCTGGCGGAAGACGGGCATCCCGATCTTCATCGACGTGGCGAAGAACTCGCGCTTCACGCCCCAGGTTCCATCGTGGCCCGTGCAGCGCTCGACGGTGCTCACCGTGGTGCCCGGCACCCACTCGAGCACCTCGCGCGTCTTCTGGCCGGTGTTCTGCACGCGCGAATGGCACGGAATATGGTACGAGACCTTGCCCAGCGGGGTCTTGAAATCTTTGCGCAGCAGGCCGTCCTTGTCGCGCAGCACCAGGTACTCGAAGGGATCGAACATCGCCGCGGCGATAGCCTCGACGTCGGCATCCTCGGGAAAGAGCAGCGGAAGCTCGTTCTTGAACATCAGCGTGCACGACGGCACCGGCGTGAGGATCGCGTACCCCTCGCGGGCGATCTTCGCCAGCGCGGGCGCATTCGCGTCTTTCATCCTGAGAACCGACTCGATGTCACCGAGCTCGAGCTTCGGCATGCCGCAGCAGGCCTCCTTCTCGACCCGCACGTACGGTATCTCGTTGTGCTCGAGGACCCGGATCAGGTCGAGACCGATGCCCGGCTCGTTGTAGGTGATGTAGCAGGTCGCGAAGAGCGCGACCTTGCCAGGCGTGCGCTGGCCGTTCCTCACCGGCCAGGAGACGCTTTTCGGAGCGAGTTGCGGAAAGCGTTTCTTCGCGTAGGGAGGCAGCCGGCGGTCAGGATGAATGCCGAGCAGGCCGTCCATCACCTTGCGCGCCACAGGCGTGGCATTCGCCTTGTTCACGGCGCGGACCACCACCGGGATGGTCGCGAGCTTGCCGAGGCGCTCGGTACTGGTGAGCACCCGGTCGCGAAGCTTCGTCTCGCCGCGCAGGAACTTCTGCGCCTTCGCGCGCAGCATCTGGTGCGGGAAATCGACGTTCCACGGATGCGGCGGGACGTAAGGGCACTTGGTCATGTAGCACAGGTCGCACAGGTAGCACTGGTCGACGACCTTGCCGTAGTCGGACTTGGTGACCCCATCGACCTCGCCCGTCTTGCTTTCGTCGACGAGATCGAACAGCGTCGGAAACGCGTTGCACAGGCTGACGCAGCGGCGGCAGCCATGGCAGATATCGAAGATGCGCTCGAGCTCCTTCTCGCTCGAGGCCCGATCGTAGTAGTCCGGGCTGCGCCAGTCGATCGGATGGCGGATCGGCGCCTCCAGGCTCCCCTCGCGTTGGGTCACGACTCGATGTCCGGTGCCGGTGCGGCCACGCGCACGCCGTCCCCGCGCCGCGCGTGCGCGGGGTTCATCGTGCCCGCGCGTGGGCCGCTGCGCCTAGCTAGTCGGTGAGCGCGTCCAGCGCTTTCTGGAAGCGGTTCGCGTGCGAGCGCTCGGCCTTCGCGAGCGTTTCGAACCAGTCGGCAATTTCCTCGAAGCCCTCGCCCCGGGCGGCCTTCGCCATGCCCGGGTACATGTCGGTGTATTCGTGCGTCTCGCCGGCGATCGCAGACTTCAGATTGTTGCGCGACATCCCGATCGGCAGGTCGGTCACCGGATCCCCGACAGCGGCAAGGTAGTCGAGGTGGCCGTGCGCGTGGCCGGTCTCGCCTTCCGCGGTGGAGCGGAACACCGCCGCGACGTCGTTCTGCCCCTCGACGTCCGCCTTGCTGGCGAAATACAGATAGCGTCGGTTCGCCTGCGATTCGCCAGCGAAGGCGGCCTTGAGATTGTCGTGCGTCTTGCTGCCCTTGAGATTCATCGCCTGTCTCCTGTCCATATGCCCCGCCCGCCACCGGGCGGACCGAAGCGGGCCCGGTCTTGCGCCCACCCGCACGAGCGCAATTTTGCGCAGCGGGCGGTCATATGTCTAATTGATTATAACAATACGGATAATAAGTTTCTTATATGTATAGCGCCCGGACCCCGGGCTCCTCAGTCGATGCGCTCATAGGCCGGCAGGGTAAGGAATTCCACGAAGGTATCGTTGGCCACGAGATCGCTGAAGATTGCCGCCGCGTCGTCGTACTTGCCCTCCGCGTACGCGGCCCCGAGCAGTCCGCGAATCTTCTGCATTTCCTCGGGGATCATCGCCGCGACCATCTCCTTCGTCACCTTGCGGCCGTCGTCGAGGACGCCCTTGGGGGAGCGGATCCACTGCCATACCTGCGAGCGCGAGATCTCCGCGGTGGCCGCGTCCTCCATCAGGTTGAATATCGGCACCGCGCCCTGCCCCGCGAGCCAGGCTCCGATGTACTGAATCGCCACATTGATGTTGAGGCGCAACCCCTTCTCGGTGATCGGTTTCTCCGGTTCGAAGCGCAGCAGGTCGCCGGCGGCAACCTTGACATCCTCGCGCCGCCGAGTCGCGATCTGGTTGGCCTTGGGCATCAGCCTATCGAACGCCTCGCGCGCGACCGGGACCAGCGCCGGGTGCGCGACCCACGTACCGTCGTGGCCGTAGGTGACCTCGCGCTCCTTGTCGGCCTTCACCTTGGCGAAGGCCTCCGCGTTCGCCGCCTCGTCGTTCTTGACCGGAATCTGCGCCGCCATGCCCCCCATCGCGTGGATGTTGCGCCGGTGGCAGGTCTTCACCAGCAGCTCGGCATAGCTCTTCATGAAGTGCGTGGTCATCGTGACCAGGGCCCGATCAGCCAGGCAGAAGTCCTGGTTGCTCCTGAATTTCTTGATGCAGCTGAAGATGTAGTCCCACCGTCCGGCGTTGAGGCCCGCCGAGTGCTCGCGCAGCTCGTGCAGGATCTCGTCCATCTCGAACGCGGCGAGAATCGTCTCGATCAGCACCGTTGCCTTGATCGTGCCGCGAGGAACCCCGAGCTCGTCCTGCGCCATCACGAAGATGTCATTCCAGAGCCGGGCTTCGAGGTGGCTCTCGAGCTTCGGCAGGTAGAAATAGGGGCCACTGCCGCGCGCGAGCAGTTCCTTCGCGTTGTGGAAGAAGTACAGCGCGAAATCGAAGATGCCGCCGGAGACGGGCTTTCCGTCGATGCTGACGTGCTTTTCCGGCAGGTGCCATCCCCTTGGGCGCACGAAGAGCACCGCGGTGCGGTCGGCGAGCTTGTAGGCCTTTCCCTCGGGGGAGACGTAGTCGATGCGGCGGCGGATCGCATCGCGCAGGTTGATGTGCCCCTGGATATTGTTGTCCCAGCGCGGCGTGTTGGCGTCCTCGAAGTCGGCCATGAACACGCTGGCGCCGGAGTTGAGCGCGTTGATGATCATCTTGCGGTCGACGGGCCCGGTGATTTCGACCCGGCGATCCTGGATGTCGGCAGGCACCGCAGCGCATGACCACGAAGCTTCGCGGATCGCGCGCGTCTCGGCGAGAAAATCCGGGAGCTTCCCGGCGTCGAACTCTCGCTGCCGCACGGCACGCCGCTCGAGAAGCTCGGCGCGACGGCCACCGAAGGCGCGCTGCAGGCGGGCTACGAAGGTTATCGCTTCCGGCGTGAGGATCTCGGCGTATTCGGGTGAGATCGGCGCGGAAATCTCGATCCCCGGCCCGTAGTGGGGCGCGGTTCTTGGTCTTGCGGTCATGGTCCTTCCTGTCAGCGAATCGTTCGGTCGTGAGTCTGCGGGCGACGCGAGCCAGCGGGAGCGCTTTGGGCGCGAGTGCCGCCGACCCGCCAGGTTGGGCCGGTCGGGCCCGGAAGACCGGTTCAGCCGGTATTGCTGCGGTGCAGTGATGATAGCCCCGCCCGCTCGCTGCCACAAGGACGATGCGGGACGATGCGGGACGATGCCGCCGGGACGATGCGCCGGGCTACTTCGTCCAGCCCTCGCCTGCCCGACCGAGCAGGCGCTCGAGGCTGATGTTCCAGGAGAGGGTGATGCGGGGCCGCGTGCCGTGGTAGGGGTTCACGCTGTGCAGGTAGTCGCTGGCAAAGATAAGCATCGTGCCGGGAGTCAGGTTCGGCATCAGATGCTGCGTCACGCGCCCGGGTTCGTCCGGGCAGCAGGCAGGAATCCGCGGATCGGCGAAGCAGAAACGTCCCGCCATGCGGTCCTGCGGATCGTCGTCGCCCGGATCGAGCATGTACACAATGCTCACGTTCGCCCGCAGATGGCTATGCGGCATGCAGTAATCGCCGTTGCGGTAAACGCTCGCCCAGGTAGCGTCCGCGAATACCGGCTTTTGCGACAGTATGCGGTGCGCGAGCATCAGCGCGCGCGCGTGCACGAGCGTGGCGGCCGGCGCGTTCCATTCGGGAATCTCGCGCACCTTGACTCCGCAGCCACCGCGAAAGATGGGATCGCGCAGTTTCGGATCCTGCTCGGCGGCGAGCGTTGCCGCGATCAGGGCCGCGTGATAAGCCTCCCAATCGGCGAAGACCGTGACCGCGGTCAGCGGTGCCGACAGCGGCTCGATCTTCTGCCCGACCGGCCACACCGGCAGCGCGCTGCCAGCGACCTCGATCGCCGCCGGCAGCCCGGCCTGATCTCCAACCGTCGATGCCTGCGAAGTTTGCGTCACGCAACCCTATGCCGCTCGGGCTCTTTGTAGCTCGGGGCTCCAGCCGCGCCGCGCGTCGCCCTCTGCGTCGATTCGCCTCGCGCGATCCCCACGCATTCTCATGCGTGGGGCCCCTCGCTGCGGGCTCACGCCGCAACCTCCTTGCATGACCTTGCTTGCCGCG
>Ga0335084_10003154_pt1 | contig 16044 bp, 11 predicted proteins | sample Lox_Sample_44_FD_206721 | JGI IMG/M metagenome (GOLD analysis project Ga0335084, IMG submission 206721) | Soil microbial communities from Loxahatchee National Wildlife Refuge, Florida, United States - Lox_Sample_4.4 | ecosystem: Environmental > Terrestrial > Soil > Wetlands | place: USA... | reverse complement strand
TCTACGAGGACGCCCGCCGCAGCCCCCGGCCCCGGCTGATCCTCCTCGACCTCCGCCTGCCCCGGGTGGACGGTCTCGAGGTCCTGAGCCGCATCAAGTCGTCGGCCGAGCTGCAGGCGATCCCGACCGTCGTGCTCACCACCTCGGAGTCCGAGCACGACGTGGCCCGAGCCTGCGCCGAGCACGCGAACAGCTACCTCGTGAAGCCGGTGGACTTCGCGCGCTTCGAGGACATGATCGCCCACGTCGAGTCGTACTGGCTGACCCTCAACCGCCAGCCGGGCGACGGGGGCGGCCGAAGCCGGAGCTGACCGCGAGGGCGCCGGCCGCGCGCCGGTTCAGCGGCTTCCGTGCGGGGCGGAAGTGCCGGTCGCGGCCGCTCGCTCGAGGCCGTGGCCCACCGGGAAGAAGCCGGGAATCGCGACCGGCAGCTTTCCCCCGATGGGGGCCTCGCCGCACAAGGCCCGCGCCGCCGCCGCCTCGGGCGCGTCGCCGACCTCGTAGGTGAGCAGGAGCGCCGGGACCTTCGGGGCGAGGTCGCCCACGTAGGGGCTGCCGAAGGCCACGACCACGAACGGCCTCGGCGGGTCGGCGCCCAGGCGCGCGACGAGCTCCTGCTGCGCGGGGGAGAGGCCCATCCTCCCGTTCCCGGGGACGATCCGGACGTAGGTCGCCGCCACCACGACGTCCGACCTCCGGCCGATCGCCTCCAGCAGGTCGATCTCGGCCGCGGTCGTCCGATCGGACACCTCGGCCGCCGTCACGTCGGCCCACCGCTTCCTGAGCTCCGGAACGAGCACCCGCCCCGGAGCGCCCTCGCGCCAGCCGCTCGCGTGGTCGATCAGGGAGAGCACGAGCACCCGTGCGCCCGCGCGCGGCCGGATCGGCACCTGGCTGCGATCGTCCTTGAGCAGCGTGATCGCCCTCGCCGCGATCTCCGTGGCCACCGCCTCGCGGGCCCGGCCCCCGAGGCCCGCCGGCACCGCCTCGACGTCCACGGTGCGGGCACGCTGGAGCCCCAGGCGCGCCTTCACCCGGAGGAGGCGCTCGACGGAGCGGTCCACCTGCGGGCGCGGGATCTCGCCTCTCTCGACCGCCTCGCGGATGCCGCGCCGCGCCGCTGTGGGGTCGGGCGGGTCGAGGACCACGTCCGCCCCCGCCGCGACCGCCATCGCCGCCGCCCGATCCGGGGCGAAGCGGCGGCTGATCGCGTACATCGACATCGAGTCCGTGAAGACGAGGCCGTCGAATCCCAGCTCCTGCCGGAGAAGGCCGGTGAGGATGGGCCGGCTGAGCGTCGCCGGCAGTCCCTCGGTGGGATCGAGGGCCGGGAGGCGGATGTGGGTGGACATCACCGCGTCGACCCCGGCCGCGATCGCGGCCCGGAACGGCGCGAGCTCGACCGCGTCGAGCCGCGCCCGGGGGTGCTCGATCACCGCGAGATCGAAGTGGGTGTCGGTGGTGGTGTCGCCGTGGCCGGGGAAGTGCTTGGCCGTGGCCAGCATGCCCCCGGCCTGGATCCCCCTGAGGTACGCCGCGGCCATGCGCCCGACGAAGGCGGGGTCCTCTCCGAAGGAGCGGACGTTGATGATCGGGTTCTGGGGGTTGTTGTTGACGTCCACCACCGGGTAGAAGTCCACGTGCACGCCGAGGGCGCGGCCCTCGCCGGCGGCCAGCCGGCCGGCCCGCTCGGCCAGGCTCTCGTCCCGCGTCGCGCCGAGGGCCATCGCGCGGGGCAGGCGCGTCGCGCCGGCCACGATGTAGCCCGCGCCGCCCTCGAAGTCGGCCGTGAAGAGGAGGGGCAGGGTGGAAGCGCGTTGCAGCCGGTTGAGGAGGACGGCGATCGCCACCGCGTCGCCCTTCGTGGCGCGGCCGCCCGACGTCCCGTAGGTGGGGTTCAGGAGGACGGGGGGAAGGGCCTCGGCGCCGCCGAAGACGTGGAAGCCGCCGACACGCCCCTCCCGGACGAGCCGTTCGAGCTTCTCCTCGGCCTCGCTGTCGAGCGGCGTGTAGACACCGTTCAGGCCGGGCACCACGAGCTGTCCGACCTTCTCCTCGAGGGTCATTGCCTTCAGGGTCCGGCGGACCCACGCCTCGGCCTTCGGATCGATGGCCGGAGGGGCGGCGAGGAGGTTGGCGGCGCAGAAGAGGACGGGCGCGCCGAGAGCGACCGCGGCTCGGTTCATGGGCGGATTCTATGCCGCCCTCGAGAGCCGCGGCCGGGTGTCGGCCTACGGCTCGAACCTCAGCGTGCCGAAGCAGTGGGGCAGGTGGAAGTTGAGCGCGTCGACCGGAGACCACGATGCCCAGTGCGGGTGCGACGTCCCGTCGCCGCACTTGTAGAGGTTGGCCTGCCACACCTCGCCGGACATCGGTCCGATCGGCCCCACGTACTTCTCGAGCAGGCTCTTCGGGACGAAGAAGGCGAGCTCCCAGCCCAGGGGATAGGCGACCTCGGGCCGGACGACGGACGGCAGCGACGAGCGGACCTCCACCAGCCGGCCGTCCTCCTCGGGGAGGTTCGTGAAGGCGGCGAACCCGTCGGCGGTGCGGCGGTGGTCGGTGATGTGGCTGGCCCGCAGCGTTCCCCCGGCGTTCATCTCGAAGTTCAGGTACCCTCGCTCCGGCTTCGGCTGGAGGAAGATCTCGACGCAGCTGTCCCGGTACACCGGGTCGCCGAAGCGCGTGTGGACCGAGAGCACGTGGCGATCCTCGACGCGGAAGAGGCCACAGAGACCCTCCGCCACGTGGAGGAGGCGGGCCTGCGTCCGGGGCCGATGGCTGCTCCCCTCCGGCCGGAAGTGGCCGACCTCCAGCACCTCGGCGGTCGACCACGGGGGGTCGTCCCACCCGTCGCGGAGGCGCGGCCGGGAACCGGCCGCTCGCACCCGGTATTCCACTAGCCGACGCCCGTCCCCAGGACGCTCATCGCAGCTCCCGCGAAGAGCATGTTATCCGTCCCCGAGTGACGCCGGCCACCTCCGAGCGTGGGATACTGTGGTCGGTCCGAGGAGGCCTCGTCGTGGCCGAGAGTGGAAAGCGACAGTGGGAGCGCCGGGCTCCCGCGCACACGGTGCGGGTCGCCGCCGAGACCGAGGCGGTCCCGAGCGTCACCGGCGAGGCGCTGAACCTCTCCGACGGCGGAGCCTGCCTCGCTCTCCAGACCCCGGACCTCGCGGTGGGCGACGACGTGATCGTCTGGCTCCGCTTCGCGCACCCCGGGCAGCCGGTCCCCGCCACCGGGCGCATCGTGTGGGCGGGAGGGGGCCGGGGACGGCCCCGCTACGGCGTGAGGTGGACCCACCAGGGCCCGCAGCGGTCCTGGATCGGCTGGCTGATCGGCGCCTGAGACCCGCGCCGCGGCTCGTGATACCTTGCCTGGGCCTCCGTATATCGAGCTGGCATGGGTGGTGTGCGCCTCCTGGAGTGGCTGGTCCCCGCCGTCCCCGTCGAAGCCGTGGACTGGGACGCGGTCTACCGTGAGGAGCTGGCCCGCGTCTTCAACTACTTCCGCTACCGGGGCTTCGAGCGGGCCACGGCCGAGGACCTGACCTCGACCACGTTCGAGAAGGCGTGGCGGGCGCGCGAGCGCTACCGCAAGGACCGGGCGGCGGTCTCGACCTGGCTCGTGGCCATCGCCCGGAACGTGGCGATCGACCACCTCCGGCGCCCGCGGCGCGAGGTGCCCCTCGAAGACGCGAAGGCGCGCGACGAAGCCACGCCGGAAACGATGGCGCTGCACGAAGCGCAGCTCCACCGGCTGCGGGGGCTCCTCGCCGCGCTGCCGGAGCGCGAGCGGGAGCTCCTGGCCCTCAAGTTCGGGGCGGGCGAGACCAACCGTGCCATCGCGACCATCACCGGGCTCAGCGAGTCGAACGTGGGGACGATCCTGCACCGCACGGTCGGCGCCCTCCGGGACCGGTGGGACGAAGGAGAAAGACCGTGAGCGACGACTTCCTTTTCCGCCTCCGGGAGGACCCCCGCCCTGAGTTCGCGGGGCGCCTCGACGAGCGCCTGCACGAGATCGACGCCCGGGAGCGAGAGCGGCGGCTGCTCGCCCCGGCTCCGCCTCGGCGACTCCTCCCCGTCCTCGCCGGGGCGCTGGCGGTGGCCGCGCTCGCCTTCGCCTTCACGCTCGATCCGGTGCGCGCGGCGGCCCGCGAGTTCCTCGATCTCTTCCGGGTGAAACGCTTCGCTGCGGTGCCGGTGGACCCGCAGCGCCTGGCCCGGCTCGCCCAGGGCGGGCTGGACCTCAAGAGCCTGGTCGGCGAGCAGGTGCAGGTCGTGGTGCCGCCGCAGCCGCCGGAGGCAGTGGCGAGCCCGGAGGCGGCCGCGGCCGAGGCCGGCATCACCGTCCGGCTCCCGGCCGTGCTTCCGCCGCGCACCGAGCTCGTCGAGACGAAGCTGAGTCGGGCCGCCGCCTTCCGGGTCCAGATCGACACCGGTAAGCTCGAAGCCCTCGCCGAGGCCGCGGGGGCCGACGAGATCTCCATCCCCGCGTTCTGGAACGGGGCGACGATCGACGTGGACGTGCCGCCGGTGGTCGCGGTGCGCTACGCCCGCCCGATCGATGCCGCCGAGGGGCGGCCTCCGCACGACGACGGCTACCTCCTCCTCCAGTCGGCGGTCCCGCAGGTGGAGCTGCCCCAGGGCTTCGATCTCGCGACGCTCGGCCGGCTCGGGCTGCGCCTCGCCGGGATGAGCGCCGAAGAGGCCCTCTCCTTCTCGCGCGCGATCGACTGGCGCACGACGCTCCTCGTGCCGGTGCCGATCCAGGGGGGCACGTTCCGCGAAGTGGAGGTGGCCGGGCACCGGGGGCTGCTGGTGATCGTCGCGCTCCCGAGGGACGCGTCGGCCGACGCGTCCGGCCCGCGGCCGCGGTCTCGGGCGATGCTCCTGTGGTCGACCGACGACGGGGTGTTCGCCCTGCAGGGTCCGGCCACGAACGGCGGGGCGGGCCTCCTCGAGATGGCGGAGTCCGTCCGCTGACCGTGGCCGAGGCCGCCCTCGAGGCGCTTTCGCTCCGCAAGGACTTCGGCCCGAAGACCGCGGTCCGGGACCTCACGCTGTCCGTGCCTCGAGGCGAGGTGTTCGGCTTCCTGGGTCCGAACGGCGCGGGCAAGACGACCTCGGTCAAGATGCTCCTCGGCCTCGTCCGCCCGAGCGCGGGCCGGGGACGGCTCCTGGGGCGGCCGGTCGGCGAGGCCCGCGCCCGGGCCCGCGTGGGCTACCTCCCCGAGCACTTCGCCTTCCACGAGTGGCTGCGCGGCCGCGAGCTGCTGCGGTTCCACGGGCGCCTCCTCGGCCTCCGGGGGAGCTCCCTCGAGGCGGGCATCGAAGCCCTGCTCCACCGGGTGGAGCTCTCCGAGGCCGCCGACCGCTGCCTGCAGGAGTACAGCAAGGGAATGAAGCAGCGCCTGGGCCTCGCCCAGGCCCTCCTCGGCGAGCCGGAGCTCGTCTTCCTCGACGAGCCCACGTCCGGCCTCGACCCCCTCGGCCGGCTCCTCGTCCGCGACGTCATCCGCGACCTGAAGGCGCGAGGGACCACCGTCATCCTGAACTCGCACCTCCTGAGCGAGGTCGAGGTGACCTGCGACCGCGTGGCGTTCGTCCGGGAGGGGCGGGTCGTGCGCGAGATGACGCTCGGCGCCGAGGAGCGCGGCCTCGAGGTGGAGCTCCGCCTCGATCAGGCCCCGCCTTCGGTCCTCGAAGGGCTCGCCCGTTTCGGGAGCGACGTTCGCGAGGAGAACGGCCGGATCCGCCTCCGGGTGGACGGCGAGGAGCGCCTGCCCGAGATGAGCCGGTGGCTGGCCGGGCAGGGGATCGGCCTCTACCACCTCGCCGCCTGCCGCCGCTCCCTCGAGGACGTCTTCCTGGAGGTGGTCGGGTGAGGTCCGTCCTCACAATCGCCCACCTCACCCTGGCCGAGGCCCGCCGCCGGCGTATCCTCGCCGCCGCCCTCCTCCTCGGCACGGCCTTCGTCCTCCTCTTCGCCGTCGCCTTCCACTTCATCGCCCGCGACGTCCGCGCCCACGCCCCGGCAACCGAGCAGCGCTTCGTCCTGAGCCTCGTGGTGATGGCCGCCCTCTATGCCGCGAACTTCCTGATCGTGATGACCTCGGTCCTCGTCACCGTGGACACGCTGGCCGGAGAGATCGGCTCCGGCGTCATCGAGGCGCTCTGCACGAAGCCGGTGCCCCGCTTCGCGGTCGCCCTCGGCAAGTGGCTGGGCTGCTGGGTGATCTTCGCCCTCTACGCGTCGCTCCTCTGCGGCGGCGTCCTCGCCGTGGCCCGGCTCGCGGGCGGCTACGCGCCACCGAACGCCTCGCGGGGCCTTCCCCTCCTCTTCCTCGAAGGCACGGTGCTCCTCACCCTCGCCCTCGCCGGCGGGACCCGACTCTCGACCCTCGCTAACGGCATCACCGTGTTCGGCCTCTACGGCCTCGCGTTCGTCGGCGGCTGGATGGAGCAGATCGGAACCGCGGCGGGCAACGCCGCCGCGCGCTACATCGGGATCGCGGCGAGCCTCGTCGTGCCGAGCGAGTCGCTGTGGCAGCTCGCCGCCCACCACATGCAGCCGCCCATCGTCCGCGACCTGGGGATCGGGCCGTTCGCGGGGGCTTCGGTGCCGAGCCCGGCGATGGTCTGGTGGGCGGCGAGCTACGTGCTCGTGGCGCTCGGCGTCGCCTTGCGCCTCTTCGAGACGCGCGATCTGTGAGCGGATGACCCCCCGCCCTTGGCCGCAGGGCCGGGGCCTATAATCCGCGGATGTCCACGAGGCCCTCCCCGAACACCACCGCCTCTTCCCCGCCTGCGGGCCGGCTGCTGTCGCTCGACGTGTTTCGCGGTGCGACGATCGCCGGGATGATCCTGGTCAACAACCCGGGCGACGAGTCGGTGGCCTACTGGCCCCTCCTGCACGCGGAGTGGAACGGGTGGACCCCGACCGACCTCGTCTTCCCGTTCTTCCTGTTCATCGTCGGCGTTTCGATGGCGTACTCCTTCCGCTCCCGGATCGAGCGCGGCGCCTCGCGCCCCGAGCTCCTGCGGCACGTGCTCTGGCGGGGGGCCATTCTCTTCGCGCTGGGGATGATCCTGAACGGGTTTCCCGACCGCTACCAGCTCTCCACGTGGCGCGTGTACGGGGTGCTGCAGCGGATCGCCGTCTGCTACGTGATCTCGGGGATCCTGGCCCTGTGGACGGACCGCCGGGCGCAGATCGCGACCATCGTGAGCTGCCTGGTGGGCTACTGGGTGCTCATGCGCTTCGTCCCCGTGCCGGGATTCGGCATCCCCACCGACGACGTCCCCCTCCTCGATCCCGACCGCAACCTCGTGGCCTGGCTCGACCGGAAGCTGCTCATGGGGCACCTCTACGAGGGCACGCGCGACCCGGAGGGGGTCCTGAGCACGATCCCGGCGATCGCCACCTGCCTGCTCGGGCTGCTGACCGGGCAGTGGCTCCGGACGGAGCGCAGCGGCCGCGCCAAGGCCGTGGGCATGGCCGTGTGGGGGGTGATCGGCCTGGCCGCGGGCCTGGTCCTCGATCTCTGGTTCCCGATCAACAAGAAGCTGTGGACGAGCTCGTACGTGGTCTTCACCGCCGGGTTCGCCCTGGTCTGCCTCGCCGTCTGCTACTGGGTTCTCGACGTGAACCGGTGGCGCCGCTGGGCCACGCCGATCCTGGTCTTCGGCATGAACGCCATCGCCGCCTACGTGTTCGCGGGAGTGGTGGCCCACCTCATCGGCCGGATGCACCTCCACCTTGCCGACGGGACTTCGCTCACGGGCCAGGAGTTCATCTACCAGCGGCTCTTCGCGACCGTCGGCAGCCCGCCGAACGCGTCGCTGCTCTACTCCCTCGCGTTCGTGGCCCTGTGCTGGGCCGCCATGTGGGTGCTGTATCGCCGGCGGATCTTCATCAAGATCTGAAGCCGTCCGCCAGGCGACAAAGCGACGGGCGCCGAGCCCGAGGGCCCGGCGCCCGCCCGGAGGGAAACCGTCCTCAGAACATCAGCTTGATGCCGAACTGAGCTTGCCTCGGGTCGCGGGTCCCGGTGGCCTGGCCGAAGTCTCCCGCGGGCTGGTAGTCGATGATCTTCGTCGCCGTGTGCTGGTCGCCGGTGTCGAGGGTAGCGCTGATCGGGCTCAGGCTGGTGTTGACGCCCGTGAAGTTGACCCGGTTGAAGACGTTGAAGACCTCGAACCGGAGCTGGGCCTTCACCCTCTCGGTGATCCGGACGTTCTTGTAGAGGGCCAGGTCCACCTGGGCGAAGTTCGGGCCCTCGCAGATCCCACGGCCGGAGTTGCCGAACGTGCCCAGCTCGAAGCCGGTGAGCGTCCAGGCGTTCGGGTTCAGGATCTGCTGGGCCAGGCCGCCGGACGCATGGCAGTCCTGGCCCGGCACGACGTTCGGCCGCTGGTTGCTCCCCTGACCCGTGCCTGAGACACGACCGGAGAGGCCGGGGACGGGGCCGGTGAAGACCGTGAGGGCGGCTCCCGAGGCCGCCTGGGCGATCGTCGCCACTTCCCAGCCGCCCAGGACGTGCTTCACGAAGCCCGACTTGTCGTTGAGCTCGGGCAGGACGAGGACGAGGCCGGCGTTGAAGATGTGCTTGCGGTGGGTCCCGGTGAGGCCGCGGTCGATGCCCGGGTTCTCCCGGAGGCTCATGGTGGCGCCGCCGATGCCATTCTCGCCTCCGGTGAGGGTCACGTCACCAATCGTCCGGGAGAAGGTGTAGGAGGCCTCGAACTGGGAGCCGTGGCCGAACCGGCTCACGAGCTGCGTCTGCAGCGAGTGGTAGATCGAGCTGCCGTCGTGGGCCAGGATCGAGATGTTGGTGTCGCCGAAGACCCCGTAGGGGCGCAGCGCCGCCCGGGCGTCGCTGTCCGAGCCGGCGTGGATGTAGTCCAGGCGACTGCCGGCAGGAACCTGGTTGGCGTCGTAGGGCCAGAGCAGTCGGCTGCCCTTGGTGCCCACGTAGCCCACCTCGAGGGTCGTGTTGCGGGCGACCTCCCGCTGGACGCTCAGGTTCCACTGCCACGTGTACCCGAACTGCCCGGACGTGTCGAGCCCGTACGCCGGGAGGCCCTGGTTGCTCGAGAACGCACCCGGGAAGGGCTCCGCGTTGCTGTCGAGAGTCCGGCTGCCCACCTGACTGTTGTTGAACGGCGGGTTGAAGCCGAGGTTCAGGCCGTTCTGCAGCGACTCGCGCTCGATGAAGCGGCCGACGCCGGCGCGAACCGCCGTCTTGCCGTCCCCCTTGACGTCCCACGCGACCCCGAGACGCGGGGCGAAGTAGCTGTTCGTCTCCGCGAGGGAGGCGTTCGGTCCCGGCTTTCCTCCCTTGAGCCCCAGGTTCTGGCAGGCGGAGGAGCCGGGAGGGACGAGCATCCCGTTGCACGCGTCGCTGCCGAGGGCCGGATCGAAGGTCGATGCGTCCCAGCTCGAGATGGTGTTGCCGAGGTCGTAGGGGCTCTGGAAGCGGGACCAGCGCAGGCCGTAGTCCAGCGTGACCCGCGGGGTGATCTTCCACGAGTCGGAGACATAGGCCTCGAAGTCCTTCCAGCGCTGCTGGATCGAGCGGTCGGCCGAGAACTCGGTGAAGCCGAAGGCCATGTCCTTGAGGAGGAGGTCGGCCAGGACGTTCCCGGTGGTGTCGCCGTTTCCAGTCAGGCCGACCGCATCCCCGAACTGAGACGACTCGCCGGAGCCCCAGTCGAAGACGTCCTCGTTCTTCTGGTTGTAGCTCCCGACCGCGCCGGCCTTGAAGAAGTGCTTGCCCCAGACCGCCGAGTAGTCGTCCTTGAGGACGAAGAGGTTCTGGTTGTTCTTGAAGGGGGCCATGTTCTGGAGATCCTCCCCGTAGCTCCCCCTTCCGTAGAAGACCGCGTGGCCGCGTTGAGCGCCGTACTCCTTGAGGCTGTCCGGGAAGATCCCCGGGATCGCGGCGTTGAGCTGGTCGTTGAGCTGCGGGGTGTCGCCGCCCCGGGTGACGGTGATCACGTTGGCGGAGTAGGTGAAGGTCAGGGTGTTCACCGCCTTCGACCCGATGTTCTGGGTGTACTGCGCGGTGAGCGAGCGGCCGGGCTGGTCCCAGTTCGAGTCCACCGCGGGGAACTGGTCGTCGCCCCACAGGAGCGCGTTGGGCGAGGGGTTCGTCCAGCTGTCGTGGGTGTAGCGCACCATGAGGTGGGACCGGGTGCTCAGGCTCCAGTCCAGGCGGATGTTCTCCTGGCGCCAGTTGATCGGGGTGGTGATGGCGGTGACCCAGTTGTTGCAGCTCCCGGGCGCGGGCGTCACGTTGGGCAGCGGGTAGAGCTGCATGACGAGGAGCCCGGCCGGGCTGAGCCGGTTCTGGGGGATCTTGTTTCCGGCGAAGGGGTTCCCGGTGAGGGGATCGACCGGCTGGGACGTGCACTCCGGATCGAAGGCCCCGCTGAAGTCCCCGAGCCGCTCCTCGGCGGTGGGGACGAAGGCCTGCCGCGTCTGGCCGCGCTTCTCCCGGTTCCACTCCTGCGACCAGAAGAAGTGGAGCTTGTCCTTGATGATCGGGCCTCCGAAGGTGTACCCGAAGTCCTTGCTGTCGAGCGGCGCCTTCGGCTGGCCGGCCTGCTCGAGGAAGTAGTCCTTCGAGGCCAGACTGTCGTTCCGTCCGAAGTAGTAGCCGCTGCCGTGGAACTCGTTCGTGCCGCCGCGGGTCACGATGTTCACCTGGGCCCCGGAAGCTCCCCCGAACTCGGCCCCGTAGCTGTTCCGGTGAACCTTGAACTCGTCGATCGCGTCCACCGACGGGAAGACCAGGATGGTGCCGTTGGAGCCCACGTCGTTGTTGTTGGCCCCGTCCACGGTCCACATGTTGTGGCCGCGTCCGCCGCCGCTCACGGCGAGCGAGATGCCGGACATCAGGCCCCGGTCCTTGGTGTTGAAGTCGTCGCCCGGGCTGACCCCTGGCATGAGGGTGGCGAGCTGGAGGAAGTTCCGGCCGTTCAGGGGCAGCTCGCGCACTTGCTCCCCGGTGACGAGGCCGGCCACTTCACCGCCGATCGTCTTCACCGCGAGAGCGTCGACCTGGACGCTGACCTGCTCGGTGAGGGCACCGGTCTCGAGCTGGACGTCCACCGCCCGCACGTCGGCGACGTTGAGGACGATGCCGGTCCGGACCGCCGACTTGAAGCCGGCGAACCCGACTTCGACCTGGTAGGTCCCCACCGGCAGGTCGGGGAAGGAGTAGATCCCATCCGTGTTCGTGGTCGCGGTGCGGGTGAGGCCGGTGGCCTCTCCCTTGACCGTGACCTTGGCCCCGGCGATCACGGCGTGGGTCGCGTCGGTGACCGTGCCCCGAATCGCCGCCCGGAACTGCTGAGCGAGGACGGGCACCGACAGGAGAAGGAGAATCCCAGCCAGACACAGGCGCCGCACGCGCATGGTTGCCTCCGGAGCCGTTTGTAAAAAGACTTAACGAAGCCTTATAGAATATGAATCCGTGGCCTGTCAAGAGTTTTTCGGTCGATCGGTCAGGGTGGCGGGATGAGGATGTGGCCTCGCTGGCCTCGACGAGCGCGGAAGGGCCAGGTACCCGGGGCTGCCGCGTCGCCCTGGCGCTTGGTCATTTGCATCGCCGTCGTCATCGGCTTTCTCGGGGTCGCCGTCGGTTCGTGGTGGCGCGCCCGTCCCGAGCCGCGAGGCCAGCCGGGCCTGAGCGTCCTGCTCATCACCGTCGACACCCTGCGTGCCGACGCGCTGGGGGCCTACGGCAACAAGGATGCCTTCACCCCGTGGATGGACCGCCTCGCGGCAGCGGGCGTCCGCTTCGAGGACGCGCATGCCCACAACGTGGTCACGCTCCCTTCCCACGCCAACATCCTCTCCGGGCGCTATCCCCTCGAGCACGGCGTGAGGGACAACCAGGGGTTCCGCTTCTCGGCCACCGTCGACACGCTGGCCACGCTGCTGCACGCACGCGGGTATCGCACCGGCGCGTTCGTGAGCGCCTACCCCCTCGCCTCGCGGTTCGGGCTCGACCGGGGATTCGACGTGTACGAAGACAGCTTCGTCGGCGTGCGCGCGCGTCCGGCGTTCTTCGAGCAGGAGCGCCGTGGGCCCGAGACGGTGGCTCTCGCCCGTCGCTGGATGGACACGCCGTCTCTCCAGCCGTCCTTCTGCTGGGTGCACGTCTACGAGCCGCACTTCCCCTACGACCCTCCGGAGCCGTTCGCCTCCCGCTTCCGCGGCCGCCCCTATCACGGAGAGGTGGCCGCGGCCGACGCTGCGCTCGGCCCCCTGCTCGAGCCCGTGCTCGCGGCCGGCGCCGAGGGCCGGACGCTCGTCGTGCTGACCGCGGACCACGGCGAGTCCCTCGGAGAGCACGGGGAGGCGACGCATGGGATCTTCGCCTACGAGGCCACCCTGAGGGTCCCCCTGGTCCTCTATCAACCGCGGCTCTTCGCGCCGCGCCGAGTCTCCGAGCCGGTGCGCCACGTGGACGTGCTGCCGACCATCCTGGATGCTCTTGGGTTGCCGGTGCCGAAGGGCCTCCCGGGCCGCAGCCTGCTCCCAGTGGCTGGCGGGGCGTCGGCCGGTCCGACGGCGAGCTACTTCGAGGCCTTGTCCGGCCGCCTCAACCGGGGCTGGGCCCCTCTCCACGGTGTGCTCCGGGCGCGGACCAAGTACATCGACCTCCCGGTCCCGGAGCTCTACGACCTCGCGAGCGACCCGCAGGAGGCGCAGAACCTGGCCGTCCGGGAGGGGAGGCGCGTCGACGACCTGCGGGCGCTTCTCTCCTCGCTTCGCTCGACGGAGGGTGCGATCGATCGGCGAAAGGAGGACCCGGAGACGCGGGAGCGGCTGCGGGCCCTCGGGTACGTGAGCGCAGGGACGCTCCCGGCGACGGAGCGCGCCACGGAGGAGGACGATCCCAAGCGCCTCATCGCCCTCGACGCTCTGCTGCAGGAGGTCGTGGGCCTCTATCTCGCGGGCGACCTCCCCGGGGCCCTCGCCCGCTGCCGCGAGCTCGTCCGCCGGCGACCGCGGATGGCTGCCTCGCTCCTCGAGCTGGCCCACCTCGAGCGCGAGAGCGGGAACCTCGGCGCCGCGGTCGAGGCCCTCGCGCAGGCTCTCGCCCTCGACCCGGAGGACACGGTCACCGCCTCGCTGCTGGGAGGGTACCTGACCCAGGCCGGGAGGGCGCGCACCGCCGTGGAGGTGCTGGAGCCTTACGCCCGACGCGCCGACCCCGACGTGGAGGTGCTGACGACCCTCGGCCTCGCCCTGGCCCGGCTGGGCCGCGTCCCGGAGGCGCTCACGACCCTCGCGAGGGCGCGCGAGACGGAGCCGCGGAACCCGATGATCCTGGTGGACGTCGGGACGGTGCACCTCATGGCCGGCGAAAGGAAGGGCGCGCGTGAGGCCTTCGAGGCCGCCCTCGCGGTGCACCCGGACGTCGCCCGCGCCCACAGCTCCCTCGGGTTTCTCGCCGCCGAGGACGGACGCACGGACGAGGCCCTCGAGCATTGGCGGAGGGCCCTCGCTCTCGACCCCCGGGAGCGCGACGCCCTTCTGGCGCTGGGCGCGCTTCTCCGGCGCCGCGGGCGGGCGGCGGAAGCCCGGATCTACCTCGAGCTGGCCGCGGGAGAGCCGCCTCGTTAGACTTGCCGGTCGTCCCATATCAGAATCGCCGCGGTGTTCGAACGATCGCGCCCGCCGGACGCCCTCTTCGCGGCTCTCCTGCTGAGCGCTCTCCTTCCGTGCCGGGCTCTCTCCGAGAGTGGCGCGGACCCCGCGGCTGCCCTTGGCCGGGCGATCGCCCTGGCGGAGGAGAGCCTCCACCAGGGCGAGCTCGAGGCCGCAGAGAGCCACTACCGCACCGCGCTCCTCGAGGGTTGGCTTCTCGTGGGACGGCTCGACACGGTCGACGGCCGACTACCGGAGGCGCGGGAGGCGTTCCGAGCCGCCTCGACTTCGGCGGCGGAGACGGGCCGCGCGCTCCGGGCGCTGGCGCTCGCGCATCTGCGTCTCGGCGAGACCGCCGCCGCCGTGGACGTCCTCGTGCGACTCGCCCGGCAGAGCCCGAATGACGCCGAGGTCCGCCGGCTGCTCGCGCAGGTCCGGGCGGGTGTCCCGCCCGAGCCCGCCGTGCCGGCGAAGGACGAGCCGCTGGCGGCGGTCGCCCCCGCCCATAGGCTCGAGCTCGAGCGCCGGGCGAAGGGGGAGCTCGTCCGCGCCTACCTCAACCTGGGCGTGATGCAGACCCAGGGCCAGCGCTTCTCGCGCGGGGCCGAGCTGTTCGGGCAGGCGGCCGCGATCGATCCCGACTCTCCGCAGGTCCAGTACGCGCTGGGTGTCGCCCGCTTCAACGCGCGGCAGTTCGCCGGGGCCACCGGGCCCCTCGGCCGCGCCCTCGCCGCCCGTCCGGAGGACGCCGGCCTGCGGCGCATGCTGGCGATGGCCTGGCTCAACGCCGAGGCCTACGACAAGGCCGCCGAGCTCCTGCGGGACGACCCCGAGCGAGAAGCCGACGCCTCGCTCCAGTTCGCCTACGGACTCGCCCTGGTGCGCACCGGCCGCGCGGCCGCGGCGCAGCCGGTCTTCGCGCGGCTGCTGGCCCGGCACGGGGACTCCGCCCAGGTGAGGGTGGTCCTGGGCCAGGCCAGTGCCCAGCAGGGCGACTTCGAGGCGGCCATCCGGGAGCTCACGCGGGCCCTCCAGCTCGACTCCCACGTGGCGGAGGCCAACGCGGCGCTCGGCGTCATCTACCTGAAGCAGGGCCGGCTGGCCGAGGCGGAGGAGGCCCTCCGCACCGAGCTCAGGACGAGCCCCGACGACGTCCAGTCGGAGAACGCCCTCGCCACCGTCCTCGACCTCCTGGGGCGCCCGGAGGAGGCCCTTCCGCTCCTGCGCCGAGCCCTCGAGTCGAAGCCGGACTTCGCCGACGCGCGCTACCTGCTCGGCAAGATCCTGCTCGCGCAGGGCGCGGCGCCTGCGGCCCTGGAGCACCTGGAGGCTGCCGTGCGCCTCGCCCCGGATGACGCCAACATCCACTACCAGCTCGCCCGCGCGTACCAAGCGCTGGGTCGGAAGGAGCAGGCCGAGGAGCAGTTCGAGGTCTTTCGCCGGCTCAAGGACGAGCGGCGAAAGAGCGCCCCGTGAGCCTCCGTCCGAGGGGGCTCGGCCTCCTCCTCCTCGCGGCGCCCCTCGTGGCCCAGACGGCGAAGCCAATGGCGCCGGTCCCCGATCTCGGGCCGATCGCCGCGCTCGTCGACAAGGGCGATCTCGGTCCGGCCGAAGAGCGGCTCCGGCGCATCCTGGCCCACGGCGGCGGCCCGGCGGCTCGCGACCTGCTCGGCGTGGTGCTCGTCAAGGAGAACCGACCCGAGGAGGCGGAGCGCGAGTTCCGGCAGGCCCTGGCGGCGAACCCGGCCTCCCTCGACGCGCGCCAGCACCTGGCGCGCCTCTGCCTGTCCCAGAAGCGCGAGAGCGAAGCCGCGGTCGAGCTGCGCCGCGCGGCCCGCCTGGGGCCGCTCGATCGCGACCTGGGGCTCGAGCTGGCGGGGATCGAACGGGCCGAGGGCCACTCGGCGCGGGCCGAGCAGCAGCTCCGCTCCGTGGCCGACCGCTTCCGTTCGGTGCGGGCGCTGCTGGAGCTGGCGCGCCTGCAGTCGGAGCGGAAGGACGCCGCCGGCGCGCTCGAGTCGCTGCGGCGGGCCCGGGCCATCGCTCCGAACTCGGAAGACGTGCTGCGCGCCTCGGCCGAGGCTTGGCTCGCCTCCGGCGAAGTCCTCCCGGCCCTCGGGGAGCTGGAGGCGCTCGTCCGGATGTGCCCCACCGTGGGGCGGTACCACTACCTGCAGGGGATCGGGCTTCTGCAGGCCGGCGACACGGCGGCGGCCGTCGATCCGCTGAGGGAGGCGGCGAGGCTCGAGCCCAAGGCGCCCTCCACCCTGATCGCGCTCGGGCGCGCCCTCAACGGCCGCCAGCTCTACGGCGAGGCGAGGCCGCTCCTGCTCCGCGGCCTCAGCCTGGCCCCGGACGACGTCGGTGCGCTT
>Ga0335084_10003153_pt1 | contig 16047 bp, 16 predicted proteins | sample Lox_Sample_44_FD_206721 | JGI IMG/M metagenome (GOLD analysis project Ga0335084, IMG submission 206721) | Soil microbial communities from Loxahatchee National Wildlife Refuge, Florida, United States - Lox_Sample_4.4 | ecosystem: Environmental > Terrestrial > Soil > Wetlands | place: USA... | reverse complement strand
CTGCTCCGACAGAACTTCCGGTCCCACCGCAGAAGAACTTTACCTGATCCTTGAGAATGAGAGCCGTCGCTTTTCGGGTAGCGACATCTGGTTTCAGTTCCGAATCGATGGGAATCACCTCGACCTGCCGACCTAAAACACCGCCCTGTCGATTCAGGACTTTGGCTGCATATTGGACTCCTTCGAGGTATCGATCCCCGATATTTTTGAAAGTACCCGAAAGGGGTTCCATCGCTCCCAGTTTGATAGTTTCTGCGGCCAGCCCCGAAATAGGAAATGAGGCCAGGAGAAGGATCGCTAAAATAATCAGGGACCTTGAAGATATTTTTTTCATCGTTATACCCTCCTTTTCATTTTGTTGGATTTTTTTTACACCTCTAAATACTTTTTTCTTACTTCCTCGGCCTGGATCAGCGTTTCACCACCTCCTTCAAAAACGACCTGCCCCTTGCTCATGATATAAAATCGTTCTGCAAGTTTAATGGCACTTTTGTAATTTTGTTCTACGAGTAGAAGCGTTGTTCCCGACCGATGAATTGCTGCAAGAACTCCTGTGACCAGGGCCACGATTTTAGGGGCCAACCCCTCGGTGGGCTCATCAATCAAGATGAGCTCGGGGTTCCCCATCAAGGTGCGACCCATGGTGAGCATCTGTTGTTCCCCACCCGATAAGTGCCCTCCTTTCTGTTTCATCCGTTCCCTGAGATGTGGAAAGAGATGATAGACTTTCTCAGCAGACCACCTTTCTTTCCCCGAAAAATCTTCCGGCCTTTTAACGATCCCCATGAGTAGATTCTCATGAACTGTTAGACTCGGGAAGATGCGTCTATCCTCTGGAACAATCCCTATCCCTAACCGGGCGATCTCATAAGGTTGTCTGCCGACGATCTCCTTTTCCTTAAACAAGATCGAACCCTCTGCGGGCTTAACCATTCCCATGATGCTTTTTAAGGTTGTCGTCTTGCCAACACCATTTCGACCCAGCAAGCAAACCAACCCCCCTTGCTCCAGGTGAATGGATATCCCCTGGAGAATGTGGCTCTTTCCATAAAAGCTATGAATCTCGCTGGCTTCTAATATCATCTATTCTTCCCCAAGATAGGCATCCTTCACTCTCGAGTCGTTTCGAATCGCTTCGGGCTTGCCGGAGGCCAGAATGGTACCATTGTGAAGCACGGAAATGGTGTCAGCCAGTGAAAAGACGACATCCATGTCATGTTCGATGATCATTAACGTCCGATTCTCCGTCACCGATCTCATCAACTTAACCATCTCTTCCGTTTCCTCACGGGTCATTCCCGCTGTCGGTTCATCTAAGAGAAGCAATTGGGGCTCCGAAGAGAGGGCAATGCCAATTTCAAGGGCGCGCTGCTGGCCGTATGAAAGTTCATGGGCTGGTCTTTGTTTAACCTCGGCCAGACCCACCTGTTCTATGATCTGTTCCGTCTTGGCAATCATTTTCAATTGGCGATCCAATGTCTTAAAGAGGTGATAGCGCAATCCGGCATGGGATCTCACTCCTGCGGAAACATTCTCAAAAACCGTTAGATTCTGGAAGATATTCGTAATTTGGAAGGAACGGCACATCCCGAGATGATTCAGAACATAGGGTGAGAAGCCACCCACCTCATTCTCTTTGAACAAAATGGATCCAGATGAGGGTCTATATTTACCACTAATAATGTTGAAAAGAGTTGTCTTCCCAGCCCCATTTGGACCTATAATAGCATGTTTCTGATTTGTCTCGACGGCAAACGTTACTCCCGTCAACACTCGGAGTCCTGAAAAATCCTTATAAATGTCTCTAACCTGAAGAATTTCCATTCCCTTATTCTCCGAAGGGATGGTTCTCTTTCCGTGTGGTCTTTCCATCTCCAATCTTTCGGAACAGCTCAACCAGCGATCGGATCAGCCCGGACAAGCCTTGAGGGGCAAAAAGAACCATCAGGACAAAGAGAATGCCCATGAAAAGGGGCCATCGGTCCGTGAGGTTGCTCAGAAAATTTTGGAAATAGATATAAAAACCTGCTCCCAAAACAGGACCGAAAAAGTTTTTTGTTCCACCAATGAATGTCATCAAAAGAGCCGTCGTGGTCATATCGATGCCAATGGCATCGACCCCTACAAATTTAAAGAAGAGGGCATAAAAGGATCCTGCCAAACCGGCAAAAAAGGCGGTCAGGGTAAATAAGATCATCCGAGAAACGGCAGGGTTGTATCCAATGAACTGCATCCGTTCTTCGTTCTCCCGCACGAGCAGAACTGTTTTCCCCATCGCAGTTTTTGTGAAGTACCAGCAAAAGAGGACGGCGCATCCAATCACGACGAGGGTGACGTAATAAAAGACCGTGACATCCGACATGGGCAATTGAACGAACCCGAGATGGAGATTCGGCCTTTTGACAGGCAGTCCGTCGTCTCCCCCTGTGACGGCATGCCATTTGATGGCAACGGCATAAAACAGGGCATTAAAGGCAAGGGTGAGGAGGGCATAATAGGTGCCCTTGTGCCTGAGGAGCAGACACCCGACACCCAGGCCAATGAGGGTTGCCATGAGTGTCCCGAAGAGGACGGCCCCGAAAAATGGAAGTCCTGGAATGCGCTGGAGCATCGCTCCCGCGGTAAAAGCACCGAGTCCAAGAAACATCCCATGGCCAAAGGAAAGAAGCCCACCGAAACCGAGCAATAAATTATAGCTCACCGCATATAAGGAGAAGATGATCATTTCGGTCAGCAGATTAACGATATACGGTTTTGCAACAAGGGGCAAAAAAAACAGAACGAGCAAAATGATGAGACCCCAAATCGGGATAGCTTTAAAATCCTTTTTCACTATTTCTTCTCACCAAAAAGGCCCGATGGCTTCGCAATGAGAACAATGGCCATGAGCAAGTAAATCAAAGCTAACGAAATTTTTGGGAACAGCAAGGCCCCAAACGATTGAAGCTGGCCGATCATTAAAGAGGCAACCACAGCCCCGATCAGGCTTCCAAACCCGCCGATCACAATGACGACAAACGCATCGACTAAAATGGCGGTGGCCATGCCTGTGTTGATCGATAACAAGGGACCCGAGATGACTCCCGCAAGCCCGGAAAGAGCGGCCCCTAGCGCGAACACAAACATAAAGACCCGGGGGGTATTGACCCCGAGTGCATTGACCATTTCGCTGTCATCCACTGCGCTCCGAACCGTGATGCCCATTCGGGTCTTGAGAAGCAAAAAGCTCATCAAGAGTCCGATCAGAACAGAGCAAAATAAAACGAATAAGCGATACGTGGGATAAATGACACCCAGTACGCTGACGTTGCCATCCAGGAACCCTCCGATTTGGATGGGGAGAGGCGCGGTCCCCCATACCCATTTGACCACCTCTGAAATAATGAAAGCGATCCCAAAGGTAAGGAGAAGTTCATGAACATGGCCGAGAACATGGACTCTGCGAAGTAAAAACCGTTCAATCAAAGCCCCGATCACGAATAGCAAAAAGGGACAGACAAGCAGGCAGAGCCAGAAATTTCCAGTCCACCTTAAAAGAGAGTATGAAAAATAGGCAGCCAGCATATAGAAAGAGGCATGGGCGAAATTGAGAACATTCATCATCCCGAAGACGAGGGTCAAACCAGAGGAGACAAGAAAGAGGAGCCCAGCATAGACCAGCCCGTGGAGGATGAAAATGGTTGTGACATTCACTTCTTCTTTTCCCTATTTAATCCTTTTTTGATCCCCAATTTATTCTGGAGTATAAATCACCATCAAGCATTTCACTTCCTTTTTCCCTTGACAAATACCGTGGTGGGGGGTGCTTGCATCGAAGTAAAGGCAGTCTCCTTCTTCCACGATGAATTCCAGGTCTCCGTGAAAAAACTTCATGGTTCCTTCAAGAACGAAAAGGATCTCCTCCCCTTCATGTTGAAGAAGGGGAACCTGCTTTGGCTTGACAGGAAGGGTTAGAATATAAGGTTCCATCTGTTTTTTGTAGAATTTGTGCGCCAGGGTTTGATAGGAATAACCAAAAACGGTTCCATTCCGTGCGACCACTTTCCGTTGATTCCTTTTCACAAGGGAAATGGAACTTTTTTCTTCTTTTTCTCCAAAAATCTCTGAAAGACTAACTCCCAAAGCCTTTGCCAGGACGAGTAGGGTGGAGACGGGAGGCGCCTTTTCCGTATTTTCGACTTTTGAAAGATAACCTTTGGTAAAGCCGGTTTTTTCTTCAAGCTTCTGCAGGGTCAACCCCTTCTTCATTCGAAATCCTTTGATTCTTTTTCCCAATTCCGATTCTTGAATCATCGGTAAAGCCTCAAATCCGCCCTTACGATCTTATTCCTGAGAGAGGTTTAGGAGAGAAAAAGATACGTTTCCTAAACGGAAACTTTGTATCATCATATGAAAACTGTGTCAAGTATTTTCCTGAGGGGGGCAATCGTTGGTATTTCCCTCTTAGAGTAAGAGGGGAATGGGGGAGTTATTCAGTTCCGAATCGGCGCTGATCGTAACCCCTCCGCACCTCCCCTTAACTTAAAGGGAGGTAAAAAATCTCCAACATTGACTATGAGATTATTAAACAACGGTTACCCCTGCCTCCGAACAACCATGACCTATGTCTCCGGTCTATCTAAGGGGAGGATGAAGGAGGGGGTAAGATAAAATCCAGATTTTCCACGATGTGGAATCATGAGGTGTCGCATGGTATGATTAGCGCATAAAATCTCTTCTGAGAGAGTAATTAATCGTGGGCGAAGTGTTTATCATTTACGGGAATCAAGTCGAGAGCATGGTCCGGCAGCTTATAGAGAAAACAGGTGCCCTGGATCGGCTTCGTCCGGATGACAAGGTCATGATAAAACCGAATCTTCTCGTATCCCGTCAGAATTGGGTTGGGGTCAATACGGATCCCCGGGTTGTAGAAGCGCTGGTGAAGTCTCTCAAGGATCGAGGCGTTCGTGAAATTACCGTCGGAGACGGCAGCGGAATGGGTTACAGCGCTACGAAGGCTTTTGATTATTGCGGCTACAAAGAAATGGCTTCTCACTACGGATTTCATTTGATCGATCTTGAGAGGGATGAATTCGTCAAGAAACCGGTTCGTATGGAAGGTCCTTTCAAAAGCCTGGAAATTGCCCGAACTGTTTTGGAATGTGACTTCATGATCAATGTGCCCATCTTGAAGGCGCACAATGAGACACTAATCAGCTGCAGTCTTAAAAATCTCAAAGGGACCATGCCGAGATCAATGAAAACAGCCTTCCACGGTGTCAACTTGCACAAGGCCATCGCCCAGCTGAATAGTGTGCTCATCCCTCATTTGATTATTGTCGATGGTCTTCAGGGAGATCTCCATTCCGAGAGCGGTCATGATCCTGTGGCGATGGATCGAATTATTTTGGGAACCAACCCTGTGGAGGTTGATAGTATTGTTGCAGATACCCTTGGATACAAACCTCGGGATATTCGGCATATCGCCTACGCTGCTGATGACGGTCTCGGAAGCTGTGATTTAAAGAAGATTAAGATCCATTATCTGAACCGGCCTTCTGAGGTAAAGCGTTTTACCCCGCCCATGCATTACTCAAAAAGATTCCCTTGTTCTATCAGCGCGGATGGGGCCTGCTGCACATGCATGGGTAACTTCATTTTCGCCCTTGAGCGCTTAAATGAGAAGGGGCTCCTATCGGACCAGCTATCCTTTGTAATCGGCCAGAACGCAGAGACCCCAGCGCAGAAAAAAGCTTTCACAATAGCCGTTGGTGAGTGTGCGTCAAAGCAAGACACAGCAGATGTTCGCATTGGTGACTGCCCACCCACCGCTGGAGATATCTATCAGGGCGTAGCGTCTGCAATTGCAAAAAGGTAAGTCAGCCCCTACTTTCTCGCTATCCAATAGTCATTTCCTCCTGTTTCCCCGTCCGTCATTGCTCCTGAATAACAAATTGTAGGTTTTAGTTACATGCAACATAACATTAATATTCCAACAAATTATTTGACGCAATAAGAGCACATAAAAGGATATTGGGATACGTAACTTTCTAACATTGCTTAGACAAATGGCAATTTGCTGGAAAATAAGGCCTTATAGGGCCCCGAGAATCTGTTTGACAAAACCGACGTGTAGGTATAGGATCTTGGGAAATTACGACCTGCAGTATATTGATTGTTCGGCATAGCAGAGAAACGGAATGAATGCAGAGGAAGTTACGGAACTGGTTAACCAAGCGATCGGAAACCGCTGGGAGCAATCAAATGCTCACGGGGTTAATCTTCGGACTTGCCTCGTAAAGCCCGAAAAGAAGACTTACATGCATCTGATCACCGGGGAAACACTCGACCTTTGGCTTGTTCTTGAGGAAGACCCCAAAGAGCGAAAGGGGTACAAAATCGTTTTTGACGAAACGGACCAACAATTTGGTCTCGCTATGACGGAGATAAGCGGGATCAATCTGTATCTGGGGCCTTATGGAACATTTATGGAGACACTTGAATCGATGTAGAGAAGTACTGCCGAACGAGCCGCTGAAGCCAATCGGCGGGAAAGGGGCGCCCGCCTCTGGCTCAGCTTTTTGTTAGCCGGATTGGATTCATGCAAGACCCCACCCAACGACACGACAGCGAGACTCAACGGACGATGTACGCTTGCGCATCGACTTACGTGGCACTGTGTGGAGTCTGGGCACTTCTTCTCGCCGGGTTCATCGGCCTCGCGGTAGTTAAGGGTGCCGCCGTAATGGACGGTGTCGTAACGATCGCAGCAGTTCTCATTTTTTTGATGGCGTGGGTACGGTCGTTCAGAATCGACCTGTCAGTCAACGGAATCGTTTATCATTCTCCTTTTTTTCGACGCGCCGTGGTGAAGTGGGCCGACCTTGCGAGCGTTAGCAGTGGCGCCAGTTGGCGACGCACCAAGTGGCCGTTCTACATGCTCATCGAAACGCACGACGCTTCGCGCCCTGTGAGGATCAATATCAAGGTGTTCGGCCGTGGTGACCTTTCGGCGCTGGCCGCTACCATTCGGCGCAGATCGCCTCAGGCGACGCTCGACAAGGCGACTCACCGCATGAGCCAGGGCCAGATGCCGTCTATGCTTCGACGGAAGAGCGATAGCCAAGGAACCGCCTAGTGTTCGAGGACTGGGCGAGGACTGGGGTCGGACCTAGCCAATTATTAGATATTACGATTGACCTGTCAGTAAAGAAGGCTTTTTGTGGCCTTAGGACGCTATTTTTGAACCAGAAATCGTGTGCCTAAGAAATATTTAAGGCCATAGTTTTGTAGAAATGGTTCCGCGAACACCCCGTGTTAAAAAAAAGCCATCCAAAATTATTCTGGATGGCTTTTCGAAATGCTAACACGTTCTCCTCCGCTAACAACGTTCCACATCGCGGATGGCTGAACGGGCCTTGTCATAAAAATCTTTTGAAAATTCACTCATATTATGTACTCGTCTGGCGTGATCTTTCGCCTTGTCAAAAATCTCATCCTCTGTTTTAGCGCACATAGTGAAGTCACAATCTGCGCCCACATCCTTACAGCTAAGGCTTTTTTCCATGTTCAACACCTCCTTTTGGGGAGAAATACCACACACTTCAACTTAATTATAATCAGTTCCCTTTCCGCAAACAAGATTATCCAATACGAAGGCAGAAACAATTTTGACATTTGGCTCGATCCCCCTCACCCCGCCTTCTCCCCACTGGGGAGAGGGGAAGGGGAGGGGCGAAAATCTTAAAGAATTTAATATGTTCGTATTAGTTCTTTCTTCCTTTGGCAACCCTCTGCATTTTCATCTTCCGTCACCCTTGAAAAGATGTTCGTCCCGAACAAACCGTATTGGTCAAAAGTGAACGACGTATCACTACTTTGATGGAACTGCCTCCCTGAGCCGACAGTTATCATACTCAATCATCAGCCAGTAAATCTTATTGGTTACAGGTAGTTACGCCGTTCCGTGACATAGATTCTCACCGTGGCACGGAGTTTGCTGCCAACCGATAGATTAATGGTTATCTCAGGAGATTAGTTATCAAGATAGAAAGGAGAATGAAAAGATGCCAAAAACATCGAAGCCTGTTTTTTCTTTGTTGATGGTGTTACTCGCTCTTCTTTTTTCAGGGTGTTCTCAGGTGGTTTATCCAAGGGGTGCGATCGCAGTCAAGATGGATGTGATCGGTTCGATGGATGCCAAAAAAGTAATTTCCTTTACCAACGGCGTACCCGAGTCCAAGCTGACACTCGTCGCAACTCAAGGAAGCCAGAAATATTTTGTGGATTACAAACATTGGACGGGTTCTATTGTGAGTCAGCTGGAGGACGAGCTTAGAAAGAGGGGAGTGCAGGTAAGACCCGAGAGCGACGTAAGCTTTAGGGTTTCTGTTGAAAGCGTGGGCCTCTTCTGGGGGGCTTTCTCACAGCGCTGTATCGTTCGGGCACGAGCTGATAAGATGGACGGGACCTGGTCTAAGAATTACGAAGGAAATAATGCATCCGACAATTTTAATCGGGCGATCGATGGAGCTGTCTATAAGGTGGTCGTCACAATCATTGGGGACCAAGATTTTAGAAATGCCATACGATAAGTTGGCTGAAAATCAGATCGGAAGGCTGAAGAGAGTTTTTGCGTTGTAAAAAACCATCTTCTGGATATCTTCGAGAGGCGCGTTGGCCGCCTTCAAATCGACGACGACCTTGGGGACCGACCTGTTACCGCCTCCGGAGAATCCCCACTCACTATTGACGATAAAGCGATCCGGTCCATACTCCCTGTAAAACGAAACAATCTCAGGCCCGCTCAATTTATCCAGACAGCAGCTCAGACCCAGCCAGGAACCATAGCCCCACGCCATCTCAAGGGTTTCCTTGTTCAAATGGTCGAGGATTACCTTTTTTGGATCGATTCCTGAAGTGACCAGAATCTTGAGAATCCGTTCCATCACCTTTCGTTTGTCATAATCACTTTTCTCGCGGCCAAGATAGGGGGAATGGCGAGGGGGTGGGGTGTGGACGATGATAGGGACACGGTGTTCCTTTGCAAAATTGACCATGGCCTTGAATACGACCTCCTCGTGCTCAACGGTCACCGTATCCATCCCTGCCTCGCCAACCCCGACGACACGAGGTTTTCCGACATACTGTCCCATGAGCTCAATGCCCTTGTCCAGCAAGGTGAGGGGAAGTCCCCACATTGGGTATGTGACAGCCAGGAAGACATTGAATATTCCAAAATCGTGGGCATTTTCAGTTTTTTCCGTAAGGATCCGGTCATAATGATCCTTCACCATGTCCAATGTTGAATAGTCGGGAATCATCTGATCCGAGGGGACGATCACCGTATCCAATTCACAGAGCCCGAGGATATGCTGCCATTCGTGGGGGATGACACCAATGTGGAAATGGGTATCAATCATTCGCATCGTAATTCCTCCTTCTCCCGAGCAATCACAGCCGTTTTTTTTGTGTGGGAGATTCGTTTTTCAAAACTTTATCCGCCTACGCAGAAGACCGCGGGCTCTGCCCGTGGATGAATGCGGACTCTGTTGGTAAGCCATTGCTGTACCCCTGGGTCGATGCTACGGCGGATTCCGCTACGGGCGGATAACCCGCCGAAGCCCTGGCACTTACACACCGAAGTGATTCAGCGCCCATGGGCGCAGGCGGGTATCTTACAACGGTGCCACGGGCTTTGCCCGTGGGGCTCCATCTTTTTTAGAATCCTAATGATTCTGACTGGAAAAGTCAACCCTTCGACGCCACGGGCCTGTCCCTCGACCTTGATTGGGACGGTGAGACCTTCGGCAGACTTAGGGCCTTGAACCGTTCGATACACTGAGGGACCTTGAGCCTGTCGAAAGGCCCGCCCAAACCAAGGCCCGGCCTTGCTCAGGGTTGCCCCTGAGCGACGTTTCTTATCCTCATTCTTCATCCTTCACTTATGCTTGTGAAATGCGTCAAACATTCTGTTTTTAAAAGACACGGGTATCAATGTCGGGTGCGGAAGTATTCGAAAGGAAAGCATCTTCTTAAGAGATCCTCTTCTCGCCGTTTGACAAGGTTTTAGGCATTTGTTAATAGAATGACTGGAATCAGAATCGAAGCAGGACTGATGTTTTAAGATTGGAACCTGGCGTGGTGTGATAAACGGAATGACATTATTGTGGAGTAACACAGGGAATCCCACGAGAGAATTTCTATGGAAATGATTCGGGATAAGATTTCTACAGAATGCGCACTCTTGCGTGCAGAGCAGTTGAAAAAGACTTATGCCAAGGGGGAGACAGAGTTTCCCGCCTGCGAGAATATCAGCTTTTCAGTAAACGGAGGAGAATTCGTATGCATCGTCGGTCCTTCAGGCTGCGGAAAGACCACCCTCCTCAAATGTGTCTGCCATCTCCTGAAACCGACGACGGGCAAAGTATTCATCAAGGGAACGGAAGTTCACAGTCCGCCGAAGGAGATGATCCTCATCTTCCAAGATTATAGCCGTTCCTTGTTCCCATGGAAGACCGTTTTGAAGAATGTTCTTTTTGTCCTTGAAAAGAAGGGCCTCTCTCGGAAAGAAAGGTTGGATAAAGCGAGGGCGGCTTTGATGAGCGTTCACTTGAACGGCTTCGAGAATCACTATCCGTGGGAGCTGTCCGGAGGGATGCAACAGAGGGTGGCGATTGCCCGGGGGATAGCCTTCAACCCTGATATCCTGCTGATGGACGAACCTTTTGCCTCGGTAGATGCCCAGACACGGAACGACCTGGAGGATACGATCCTGGAGATTTGGAGCAGGTTTTCACAGACCATTCTTCTCGTGACGCATGATATCGAAGAGGCCATCTATTTGGCCGATCGAGTGCTGGTCCTCAGTGGGCGCCCTTCTGAAATCCGGGAGGAGATCCAGATTGATCTTGAGCGGCCAAGAAATCAGTTAGCCACCAAAGAAGATAAACGCTTCATCGAATACCGCCGCTATATCTACACCTTGATTCGAGAAGAAAGCCGGAAGTGCTCTTATAACGGAAATCTATGATGGGAATGAAACGGCTCGTCTATGATACCCGTCTTTCGGGGGGGCTATTCCTCCTGGTGTTAGTTATTCTGTGGGAACTTCTACCCCGTTATGGTCTTGTCTATGCACGGTATTTTCCGCCCTTTTCAACGGTGATCAGAGCCTTTTTTGAAGGAATTCAATCGACAGAAATTTTAAGGCAAGCGGCGATCACCATCTCAAGGGCTTTCAGGGGCTACTTCCTGGCGATCCTGATCGGTGTTACCTTGGGGACTTTGACCGGAACGATCCGGTGGGTCTCCGAGCTCCTTGAAGTGACCGCGGAGTTACTTCGGCCCATGCCTTCGGTTGCTCTTGTCCCCATTGCCATTCTCCTCTTCGGCACGTCGGATTACTATAATATTTCCATCATTACATTTGCCTGCGTCTGGCCTATTTACGTCAATACTTATGAAGGGACGAAGAGTGTCGATCCTCAGTGGATTGACACAGGGAGAATTTATGGGGCAACACGGTTGGATCTCATCCGGAAGGTGATCATTCCGGCGGCCCTTCCCTACATTGTCAGTGGCCTTCGGGTCAGCTTGGGAACGGCCATCATTGTTGTCACGGTGACGGAGATGCTTGCGAGCTACAAAGGACTGGGCTTCTTCATCATGGAAGCGCAGGGCGCGTACCGTATCCCGCAAATGTACTCTGGAATCATCACCATCGGCGTGGTCGGCTACGGTCTCAACAGGCTCTTCTTGGCTGTTGAAGGGTATTTCATGGCTTGGCACAAAGGCTGGACGGCAAAAGCCGTATGAGAGATTTTTTTTCGGCAAAGTTGAAAGGCGTGCTGTTCCTTATTTTAATGGCTCTTTTGTGGGAGTTCGTGTCGAGAAACAAATTGATCTCTCCTCTCTATTTTCCCCCGATCAGCAAAAACCTCATCATCTTCTTTCACTTGATGGTGGATGGAACATTGCCCCTGGAACTCGGCCGGAGCTTCGGTCGGATCTTCGGCGGGTTTTTCCTGGCCGTTGCGGTGATGGTTCCTCTGGGGATTGGGATGGGGCTTTTTAGGCCAATTTATAACCTTTTCGAGCCAGTGACTGAGTTCATTCGACCTCTCCCCCCGCCTGCCATCATCCCTGTGGTGATGCTTTTTCTGGGAATCGGAGAGGCCATGAAGATCATCGTCATCTTCTTCGCCTGCTCTTTTCCAATTCTGATCAACACGATGGACGGGGTGAGGAGCGTGGACCCGACGCTTGTGGATACGGCGAAGACATTCGGAAGAACCAGATACGAGATTATTCTCCAGGTGATCCTGCCTGCTTCACTCCACCAGATCTTTACAGGCTGGAGAGTAGCGCTGCCCATCGCACTGATTGTCGACATTGTCTCAGAGATGGTGGGAGCACTCGATGGAATCGGGCGGTTTATCCTGGTCATGCAGAGAAGCTTTAACGTTCCGGAAATGTATGCAGGCATTTTTCTGGTAGCCCTCGTCGGCTATGCGCTCAACGCCCTCCTCCGTTTTCTCAACACAACGTTCATCGGATGGCACAAGGCAAAGTTCGAGACCGTGACGTGAGGGAAGACTGAGTGATGGGACCCTAATCAGAGGAGGTTGTGAAATGAAGACAAGCAAAAAGTTACTGGTAGTTGTCATCGGCATGTTGGTCGTTCTCTTCATGGTTGGTACGGGTTCCGCCAAAGAGCTTCAACCCCTCAAAGTTTCCTATCTCCCTATCATCGATTTGCTTCAGTTTTATGTGGGCCTGGAGAAGGGTTTCTTCGAAGCGGAAGGGCTCAAGGTAGAAGGACAGGCGGTTCCGGGGGGAGCCGTGAGTCAAACTCTTGTGGAAAGTGGGTCCGTGGACCTCGGTTGGACTGCGGTGGTCCCTCTTTCCCAAGCTTATGTGAAAGGATTTGAATTTGCCTTCATCGCCCCGGGTGGGTTTAACGACCGGTCAAACCGGAGCACCGTGGCCATTGCAGTGAAGAAGGATTCTCCAATCCAGTCAGTCAAGGACCTTGGGGGCAAGAAAATCGCGGTGAACGGAATTCAGTCCATTAACCATCTTTCCGTTCTTACCATTGCAGACTTTCATAAAGTGGATCTAAAAAGTTTGAAGTTTGTGGAGGTTAACTTCCCCATGCAAGCCGCGGCCATCAGAGAGGGGGCTGTGGATGCAGCCTCTTTGAATCAGCCTTTCCTCACGTTCTCACAGGAAGAGGGGATCACCCGGGAGCTCTATCCCGGATTCTTCCCCCCTGAGATTGCCGAAAGGTATATGATATCAAGCTGGTTTGTCAAGAGATCTTCTCTTGGGAAGAATAAAGAGAAGATCGGAAAGTTTCTGAAAGCGATCTATAGCGCCACAGATTACATCAACAAGAACCCTGACCAGATGCCCGAGATTATCGCGAAAAACACGAAACTGGACGTGAATCTTCTGAAGAAGATGACATTCCCCAAATTCTTCGCAAGCGTATACAAGAAAGACATCCAGTTTCAGATCGACCTTTGTGCCAAGTTTGGTTTCATCCAAAAAGGATTTGATGCGAAAGAGATTGTAGCGACAGATTTGGTCCCTTTACAGTAAGATAAACCTGAAGGAGAGGAAAGGTTGGTCACGATTGGAGGAGGCTACCCGCGTTCCTAGCAGGAAGAGGAAACGGGTCCAAATATTTGTTGGCATGACACGCATCGGGTGGAACAGGGCCAAGTTCGAGGCCGTCGCGCTTATACCGGGAGGGATCCGATAGCGGATCGGATAAGTGACTCCAAAACCTCAATTCAAACAAAGGAGGTCGAAATGAAATCTTCGGGAATGAGTAAGAGAGTATCCGTAGTGATTATGGGTTTCATGTTAGCTTTTTTGATGATCGGTCCTGCTTACGCCATCGATCTTCAACCCGTCAAGGTTTCCTATCTCCCCATCGTCGATTTGCTTCAGTTTTATGTGGGTATGGAAAAGGGTTTCTTCGAAGCAGAAGGGCTCAAAGTAGAAGGACAGCCGGTTCCGGGAGGAGCGGTGAGTCAAACCCTCGTGGAAAGTGGGGCGGTCGATTGGGGGTGGACCGCAGTCGTCCCTATGTCGGCGGCTCATGTCAAAGGATTTGATTTTGTCTTCATCGCTCCGGGTAGTTTTGTTGACCCTTCAAACCGGAGGACTGGCGCGCTCGTGGTGAAGAAGGATTCTTCCATTCAATCCGTCAAGGACCTGGCGGGGAAAAAGATTGCCGTCAATGCGTTAAATAACATCAACCATCTTTCGATTCTTACGGTTGCAGACTTTTACGGAGTGGATGTCAAGGGGATGAAATTCATAGAAGTGGCGTTTCCCATGGTGGCGGCCGCAATAAAAGAGGGCGTCGTAGACGCTGCTAATTTGGCCGATCCCTATTTAACCGTCGCAGAATCGGAAGGATTCATTCGACGGATCTATGATTCGGTTTTCCCTCCACAGGTGATGGAACGGTACTTAATGTCCGGCTGGTTTGCAAAGAGATCGTCTCTGGAGAAAAACAAGGATAAAATTGCGAGGTTCCTCAGGGCGAATAGCAAGGCCACGGATTTCATTAGCAAGAATCCGGATCAGCTGCCTGAGATTATTGCCAAGAATACAAAGTTAGATGTCAATCTTGTTCGAAAAGTGACTTTGCCTAAATTCTTTACAAAAATGTATAAGAAAGATATTCAGGTTCAGATTGATCTGTGCGCCAAATTCGGCTTCATCAATAAAGGATTCGATGCGAAAGAAATTGTGGCGACAGATTTGATTTCCTTAGAATAGGATAAGAACGCAGGGCTCAAGATCACATTTCTTTAGATCAACGAAAGGCTGTCGGCGACTGCGAGGCCGGTTGGGGTAGGGTAGAGACAGCCATGGGCGATGGAAACGAGCCCTTCTTTTTGGAGCTGGTTCAACGTCTTGCTTTTTTCCGTCAAGAGATCGTAGTCAAATCTTCTCTTGAAATCCTCCAGTAAAATCCCCTTTTTTGTCCGGAGGCCGAGGTAGAGTGCCTCGAGCCGGAGTTGCTCTACCGTTAGGGTTTCTACCTCTTCTGCAGGATGATATCCCGCGTTGATCGCAGTGATGTATGGGTCGACGGACCGATAGTTCCACCAGCGGCGATTGTTCTGAAAGGAATGGGCCGCAGGACCCAGACCAAGGTAAGGGGAGTGGTCCCAATATTTTTGGTTGTGTCGTGAGGCATACGCTTCTCCCTTGGCGAAATTGGATACCTCATAATGAGTATACCCGGCCTCTTCGAGGGCCTGAGACGTCTTCATAAAGAATTCATACTGAAACTCTTCTCCGGGAATGGAAAACTCTCCTGCCAGGTATCTTTCTCCTAGGGGGGTCTTGGACTCGACGGTCAATTGATAACAGGAGAGGTGCTGCGGGGAAAAAGCGACCGCCTGCCTTAAGGTGTCGAGCCAGGAATCGATCGTCTGTCCGGGAAGTCCATAAATCAGATCCAGCCCCATGTTATGAAACCCTGCATTTCTTGAAGCCTCAATAGCTGAAACGGCCTGCTTTACGGAATGCCTTCTTCCCAGAAAGCGGAGCATTTCCTCATCCAAGGATTGGACTCCAATATTGATCCGATTGATTCCGATCTCGCGTATCGATTCAAGATAAGGCTGATTGAGGTCAGCCGGGTTTGTTTCGACGGTAATTTCGGAGTTCGATGTCAGGTCGAAAGTATTCCGTATTCTGATCAGGATCCTTTCCAATTGTTGGTGGCTGAGAAGCGAGGGGGTTCCGCCTCCAATGTAGAGGGTATCGAATAGTCCAAACCGGCCGCGGTACATCTCCATCTCTTTGGAGAGGGCATCCAGGAAAAGGGGAAGGGCAGAGAGGGAGGTTGAGGAATAGAAGTCGCAATAAGGACATTTGCGAAGACAAAAGGGGATATGAATGTAGAGACCGGGAGTTTTTTCTGTGTTCATTGAGTTAGTGTCCCCTTTGGGGATGGTGGAAACCCCTCGCCTTGAGGCGAAGCGAAGTTTCGTGTAATATGGTCGTGTGAAACGGTACCAAATAGGCGCGCACACA
>Ga0335084_10003152_pt1 | contig 16047 bp, 14 predicted proteins | sample Lox_Sample_44_FD_206721 | JGI IMG/M metagenome (GOLD analysis project Ga0335084, IMG submission 206721) | Soil microbial communities from Loxahatchee National Wildlife Refuge, Florida, United States - Lox_Sample_4.4 | ecosystem: Environmental > Terrestrial > Soil > Wetlands | place: USA... | reverse complement strand
CTGGACCTGATCCAGCGCATTCCGCTCGACCAGCCGGCTTTCGTCGTCGATGTCGGCTGCGGCGCCGGCAACGTCACGGCGCTGCTGCGGGCGCGCTGGCCGAAGGCGTGGCTCATGGGCATGGACAATTCCCCGGCCATGTTGACGGCGGCGCGCGCGGCGTTGCCCGACGTGACCTTTGTCGAGGGCGACGCGGCCAGGTGGATTCCCCCCGAGCCGCCCGATCTTCTCTTCGCCAACGCCGTGCTGCAATGGCTGCCCAATCACGAGCGGCTGTTCCCTCGCCTTCTCGAGCAACTCCGGCCGGGTGGCGTCCTGGCCGTGCAGATGCCGCGCAATTATGACCGGCCCTCCCACACCTTGATGATGGAAACGGCCAAGAACGGTACCTGGCGGGGAAAGCTCGCGGCCCAGATCGACCGACCCCTGCCCGTGGCGGCGCCGGCCTTCTATGCCCGATTGATGGCGCCCCTGGCGCAGGCCACCGAGATCTGGGAGACCGACTATCTGATGCGGCTCCAAGGCGACAATCCGGTGGTCACCTGGACGCGCGCGACGGGCTTGCGCCCCTTCCTGGAGCCGCTGGAAGAAGAGGAGCGCAAGCGCTTCGACGCCGACTATGCCGCGCGGATCCGCGCCGCCCATCCACCCGAGCCCGATGGCAGCACGCTCTTCGCCTTCCGTCGGCTCTTCATCGTGGCATCGCGCGCTGCCTGACGGGCTTGCGCTCGTAGCGGCGTCGAGATCAGGCGGGCAGCCGGTGCGAGGCGGGTTGCGCTTGAATGGCGCCGGAGTTCCGCCAGACCGCCAGCGGATTGGCCTTGCGCCAGTTCTCGACATAGTCGATGAGCGTGGTGAATTTCACGTCGGTGAAGCTCTTGTAATGCTCGATCAACCGCTCGAGCATCATCATCCGGTAGCCGCGGCCGATCACTTGCGGATGCATCGTCAGATTGAACAGGCCGCCGGGCGCATGTCGGTGCGCATAGTCGAACTCGTCGCGCCAGATCTCCTCGACCTTCGAGGCGGAGGCCAGGCCCTGGCAATCGCGATCGACGAACTCGAAATGCGGGAAATCGTCCAGCAACCAGGTGATCGGCAGCTCGACCAGGTCGACATTGGGGCCGAACACATAGGGCGTCTTATCGTCATATTTGTCGCCGACGCGCGCGTAATAAGGGATGAAGTCGCCGCCCATCAGGCTCGAGTCATAGGAGAAGCCGTAATCGAGCAGGATCCTGATGGTGTGCTGGCTGAAATCCCATGACGGCGATCGGTAGCCCTTGGGGCGCACCCCGGCGGCCTTATGCAGCGCCTCGAGGCCCAGCTCCATGTTGCGCCGCTCGCCCGCCTCGTCGAAATCCGCCGGGTTCTCATGGACCCAGCCGTGATGAGCGATCTCGTGGCCTTCGCCGTGGATGCGTTTGATGAGCTCGGGATAGGCCAGCGCCGTATGGCCCGGCACGCAGAAGGTGCCGGGAATACGATGCTTGGCGAGCAGATCGAGGATGCGGGGGATCGACACGGCGCAGAATTCGCCGCGCGAGACCACGCTGGGGTTGCGGGCCTTGTAGGAGCCCACCCACACCGACATGGCGTCGAAATCGAAGGTCAATGCGCAACCCAGCGTCATGTTCGTCCCTCCCTGTCCACCGCCCAACCGTTCGGCACGGCCGCCCATTCGCGCCGCAATCCGACACGGCGCCGCCCCGGCATTATGCCCGGCCCGGCCCGCGGCCCAATACCCTGCCGACGGTAGGAGCCGATCTCGGCTCTGGCAACCGCAAGCCGTTCTAGGGTCGCCGCGAAGCGAGGGAGAGGCGCCGGATGCGGTCGATGAAGAGGAGGAAGAGCTCGGTCTGCGACGAGATCGACAGCTTGGCGTAGAGGTGCTTGCGGTGGACCTTGACCGTCTCGCCGCTGATCTTGAGCGCCTGCCCGATCGAGATATTGGAGTGTCCCTGCAAGATCAAGGCCGCGATCTCCGTCTCGCGCGCGGTCGCGTGAAAGTCCTTGAGCCAGTCTTGGGCGATATCGGTCACTTTCTCGCCCGTCTCGGCCTGTCTGCTTGGCGGCGGCGGATTGCGCCAGGATTCGATCGCCGCGCGGGTCTGCCGGCGCAGCAAGGCCACCAGTAAAGGCGCGATATGGGAGAAGGCCCGGAACTCCGGCGCGCCGAAGCGGGCGGAGCCGAGGCGCCGGCCCAGCGACAGATGGATCGTCAGCTCGTCGTCGAAGGGCCAGAGCAGCCCGATCTCGTCGATCATCGACACTTTGGCGTAATAGTTGCGATAGAACTCGCTCTCGATGAAGCGGTCCGGCGCCAGATGCTTCAGGCGATGGATCCCGGAGCGCCGCTCGTCCTTACTCGCCAGATAGAACGGATCGAGCAGATAGGCGCCCTGGGCATACATCATCCGGAAGAAGTTCGGCTCCTGCGGCGACCTCTGATGGAGGATGAGCGGCGAGCCCAGCGGGCGGAAGACGATCGCGACCAGATTGTCGATATGGAGCGTGCTGTTCAGGAGGTCATACAGCCGATCGAAGAAGCGATCGGTCTCGAGATGCTCCACCAGCCCGCCCAGCGCCGCCGGATCGAGGATCGCGTCGGCGAGCGAAGCCGGCCGGCGCGCAGGCCGAGCCGGTCGCGCCTTGGCTGGATCGGCGGCGGAACGGCGGCGGCCGGAATGAAATGCGCGGATGACGGCCAAGATGCCGGCTCCCATGGGGCGGTGGCTTGGATCTGGTTGACAGGCTAGCAAAGCTTTCCGCCCTCTTGCCAGCGGTCCTCGCGGAGCTTGGCTCAAGCCGGCTCCGGCGTCCTGTCCCAGGCACCGATCGATTGCGCCATCTTGCGCGCGGCCTCACGCAGATCGTCGGCCAGCGCCGGATCGCCGACGGCGCGCGCCAGCACCATGCCCCCCACGCAGAGCGCCGCGATGCCAAGGGCTCGCTCATAGGCCGCTTTGCGGTCGGGGCCGAGATGGGCCGAGAAGGCCCCGACCATCATGCCCAGCACCTCCCGGTAAGCGGCCTTGACCGCGCCGCCGCCACGGGCGACGTCGCTGGGCAAGCCCAGCATCGGGCAGGAGCCTTCGACATCCTCGAAATGTACACGTGACAGATAGGCATCGACGATCACGGCCGCGAGCGGACGGTCGGCCGGTGGCCCGCTTGCAACGCATTGCCAGGGCTCGCTCGGAAAGCGGCGCGTGAAGAGCGTGATCGCCTCGGCATAGAGCTCGTCCTTGCTGTCGAAATAGCTGTAGAAGCCGCCGCGCGTGAGGCCGGCGCCGGCCATCACCTCGTCGATCGAAACCTCGGAAAGGCCCTTGCGGTTGAACAGACGCCGGGCGCTGGCGAGGATTCGCTCGCGAGTCTCCTGGCGGTGGTCCTGCGGGTAGGGCATGGTCCGTCACCTTCTTGTCATCGATGAAGCAAGCGGGATCACCGACAGAGTGGGCTGGAACTAAAATATGTTCTTGAACATATTTTGGCGCGGGGATGGAGTCCATGCCGCTTCAGCCCCAACCAGGAGAGCGATCATGGGCAACCCCTTCGTGCATGTGGAACTCAGCAGCACCGACCTCGCCAAAGCCAAGCCTTTCTACAGCGCGCTATTCGACTGGAAGCTCGATGCGGTCGAGATGGGCGACGGCATGACCTACACGATGATCAGCGTCGGCGACGGTACCGGCGGGGGCATGATGAAGCAGATGATCCCTGGCGCCACGTCCTTCTGGCTGCCCTACGTGCTGGTCGAGGATATCGTCGCCGCGACCGCGAAGGCCAAGAAGCTCGGCGCCAAGGTGATGAAGGACGTGACCGAGGTGATGGGTACCGGCTCGCTCTCGGTCATCGTCGATCCGGCCGGCGCGCCGCTAGGGCTGTGGCAGCCGAAGAAGAAGTAGAAAGTCCTCGCACAATCGGCGCTTCTTCCCCTCTCCGCGCGTCAGCGGGGAGAGGGAGGGGCCCGCGGGCCGAAGGCCCGTGGGAGGGCGAGGTGCCGGCGAGATCTAGCGGTTGCGATCGCCCCTCACCCCAGCCCTCTCCCCGCAAGAGCGGGGCGAAGGAGAAGGCGGGAGTGCTCAACCCTCGTGCGGGCGCAGCAGCGAGCGGCTGATGATGTGGCGCTGGATCTCGGAAGTGCCGTCCCAGATGCGCTCGACACGCGCGTCCCGCCAAAGCCGCTCGACGCCAACTTCTTCCATCAGGCCCATGCCGCCGAAGATCTGCACGGCATGGTCGGTCACCCGCGCCAGCATCTCGGTCGCGTAGAGCTTGGCCATCGCATAGTCCTGATCCTGCACCGTGCCCTGATCGGCCTTCCAGGCGGCGCTCAGGACCAGCCATTCGGCCGCCTGGATCTCGGTCGCCATGTCGGCGAGCTTGAAGGAGGTGCCTTGAAATTTGCCGATGGTCTGGCCGAACTGCTTGCGGGTTGCGGCCCACTGCGTCGCCATCTCCAGCGCCTTCTGCGCGCGGCCCACACATTGCGTCGCGACCGTGAGGCGCGTGGCGCCCAGCCATTTGTTGGCGACATCGAAGCCGTGGTGTTCCTCGCCCAGGATCTGCGCGACCGGAATCCTGCAATCGGTGAAGACCAGCTCGCAGTGATGAAATCCCCGATGCGAGACCGAGTTGGGGCCCTTGCGCACCTCGAGCCCCGACATGTTTTTGTCGACCAGGAAGGAGGTGATGAGCTTCTTCGATCCCTTCTCCGTCTGCTCCTCGCCGCTGGCCGCGAACAGCACGATGAAATCGGCAACGTCGGCGTAGGAGATGAAATGCTTGGTGCCGTTGACGATGTAGTGATCGCCCTGGCGCACCGCGCGCGTCTTCATCGAGCGCAGGTCGGAACCGGCGCCGGGCTCGGTCAAGGCCAGGCATTCGACGCGCTCGCCCCGGATCGCCGGCTTGAGATAGCGCTCGATCTGCTCGCCGACGCAGGCGCGCAAGATGTTGGAGGGCCGCGCCACCGCATATTGCAGGGCAAAGGAGGTGCGCCCGAGCTCGCGCTCCATCAGCGCCAGGGAGACATGATCGAGCCCGCCGCCGCCCAATTCCTCCGGCATGTTGGCGGCATAGAACCCGGCCTTGATCGCGCGCTCCTTGATCTGCTGGATCAGCTCCGGCCGCACCGCGTTGGTCTTCTCGACCTCGTTCTCATAGGGCGCCAGCTCGGCCTCGACGAAGGCCCGCACGCTGTCGACCAGGAGCTGCTGCTCGGTGCTCAGTCCGAAATCCATGAAGAAGACCTTTCGTCCCACCCTTTTGATGTCATGCCCGGGCTTGACCCGGGCATCCAGGCGACTGGATCGCCGGGTCAAGCCCGGCGATGGCAGATAAGAAGCAATGCGGCGAGAGCGACCGCCGCCGCTGCAATGCGCCGCCCCCTACTTCGGTTCCGGCATCGCGATGCGCCGGCCGGACCATTTGGGCGCCGGCAGGTTCTTATGCGCCTCGCCGATCGCGGCGACCACGTCCATCACTTCTGGCCGGAACGGCGCCGAGCGGCGCGCGCTCATGTCCATATGGATCAGCATCGATTCCATCGCCGCGACCGGATCGCCGCCCTCGGGCAGGAACATCTCCTGATAGAGCTGCACCCGCTTGGCGTCATGCTTGACGATGCGGGTCTCGATCCGCACCTCGGTGCCGACCTTCACCTCGTTCAGATAGTTGATGTGGTTCTCGAGCGTGAAGAGCGAGCAATGCGTGCGCCTGCGCCCGGCATCGTCGAGCCCGATATAGTCGAGGAAATCGTCGGTCGCATGGCTGAAGATGAGCACATAGAAGCTCTCATTCAGATGGCCGTTATAGTCCGCCCAGTCCGGCAGGACCTTCTCGCGATGCAGCTGCAGTGGCGCGGCGTAGCTGGCCATCTCAGTCTCCCGGCTGCATCCCATATTTTTTCTTCACCCGCGCGATCGCCTCCATCACCTCGATGATGCAGTCGTTGCGGTAGCGCTCGAGCTCCTTGACCGAGCGGCCCCTGGCCTGCGCCGTTGTCCCGTCCGCGACCTTGTTGATGAGCTCCTGCGTCAATTCGGGCGCCACCAGCTTGGTCCAGGGCAGCTTCAGGGCCGGGCCGAACTGCGCCATGAAATGATGCATGCCCGCGTCGCCGCCGGCGATGTGGTAGATCATCATCTGGCCCATATAGGAGAAGCGGATGCCGGCGCCGAAGCGCATGGCATCGTCGATATCGGCCGTGGTGGCGACACCGTCATTGATGAGATGCAAGGATTCGCGCCACAGCGCCTCCAGCAGGCGGTCGGCGACGAAACCCTCGATCTCCTTCTTGACCCGCATCGGGCGCATGCCGATCGATTCATAGAAGGCGCAGGCGCGATCGACCGAGGCCGGCAGCGTCTTCTTGCCGCCCAGCACCTCCACCAGCGGCAGCAGATAGACCGGATTGAAGGGGTGGCCCACCACCAGCCGCCCGGGATGCTTGCAGGCCGACTGCATGTCGCTCGGCAGCAGGCCCGAGGTCGAGGAACCGACGATCGCCTCGGGGCGCGCCGCGGCATCGATCTGCGCATGCAGCTTGATCTTGAGCTCGAGCACCTCGGGCGCCGATTCCTGGATGAAGTCGGTGCCCTTGACCGCCTCCTCGACGGTCTTCACGAACCGGACCCGCTTCAGGTCGGCGCCCGGCTTCAGGCCCACCCGCGTGAGGGCCGGCCAGGCATTCTCGAGGCTGGCCTTGAGCTTGGCCTCGGCATCCTTGCCGGGATCCCAGGCCACGACGTCGAGCCCGTTGGCAAGAAAGCGCGCGGCCCAGCCGGCGCCGATGACGCCCGTGCCGATCACGGCACAGGTCTTGATGGCATTCGCCATGGAGTCGCTCCCTTCGCGGCTGGCTTCAGTGGCGCTTCTTCAGGCCGAACTTCTTGCGCGCCTCGTCGGGCGTCAGCGTGCGCGCACCCATCATGTTCAAGATCTTCACTGCACGATCGACCAGCGTGCCGTTCGAAGCATGCACGCCCTTGTCGAGCCAGATATTGTCCTCGAGCCCGACGCGCACATTGCCGCCGAGGATCGCGGCCTGCGCCACCATTGGCATCTGGTTGCGGCCGATGCCGAAGCCCGACCAGTTGGCACCCTCCGGCAGATTGTCCACCATCGCCTTCATCGAAACGGTGTCGGCCGGAGCGCCCCAGGGAATGCCCAGGCAGATCTGGAACAGCGGCGGCGCATCGAGCAGGCCTTCCTTGAACATCTGCTTAGCGAACCAGAGATGGCCGGTATCGAAGCATTCGAGCTCGGGCTTCACCCCCAGCTCCTGGACCCGCTTGGCCCCCTTGCGCAGCATGACCGGCGTCGAGACATAGATCGTCTCGCCGTCGCCGAAATTGAGCGTGCCGCAATCGAGCGTGCAGATCTCGGGCAGAAGCTGCTCCACATGCGCCAACCGCTCGATCGCGCTCACCAGGTCGGTGGCGGGGCCGGGCTTGGTCGGGTTGGCGTCATTGACCTCGAGATCGCCGCCCATGCCGGCGGTGAGATTGATCACCACGTCGGTGTTGCTGGAGCGGATCCGGTCCACGACCTCTTTGTAATGCTCGACCGTCCGCGCGCCCTTGCCGGTCTTGACATCGCGTACATGGATATGGGCGATCGCCGCCCCGGCCTTGGCCGCCTCGATCGCCGCATCGGCGATCTGCTTGGGCGTGACCGGAATGGCCGGGTGCTTGCCGACCGTATCGCCGGCGCCGGTCACGGCGCAGGTCACGACAACATCGTAATTCATGAAGCTATCCTCCCTTGGGGGCGTCTTATGAAGCTGGCGCGGATGGTCGGCCCGCCCACTCATCGGCGCTTGATGGATTTCGACATCCACATGATGAAACACGACACGGGCGCCCCCGGGCGCAAAGCTGATGCTTTCCCCCGGAGGTTTGCGGACCATTATGCTCCTGCGATCTGTTGCAATGACAGGGCCGCGACGGAATAAAGCGGCATTGACGGGGAATGATGACGAAACGTGCCGTGGACACCGGCCTGCCGGCGATCGCCGGGCGACCGATTCAGTGGGCGACCATCGTCGATGGCGTCCTCTATACCGTGCAACTGCCGCTGAAGGCCGATGGAAGCTTCGAGACCGGCGACATCGGCCCGCAGACCGCGCTGACACTGTCCAATCTGCGGCGCACGGTCGAAGCTGCCGGCGGCACGCTCGCCGACGTTACGCAAGTTCTCGTCTACCTGCCGGACGCACAGGACTTCGCCGGCATGAATGCCGTTTATGCGCCCTACTTCTCCGAGCCTTACCCCAATCGCGCAGTTTTCGTTACCGGCCTGGTGGTGCCGGGCGCGCGGATCGAGATCGTCGCCTATGCCCATATCGGCCGTGCGACCGGAGCCGGCGCGCGAGCGAAGCCCAATGTCAAGGCAGCAACGAGGCGGCGCCGAGTTGCCATGAAAGGGAAGGCGCCAGGTCGGCGGCGGCGCTGAAAATCCTCACGCCCGAGGTCGGCGCTCCGCCCGAGGCGGACGCCCCGACCAGGCTCGATAGCTGCGCGAGAAATGTGCCGCCGAGCCGAAGCCGCAGGCGACCGCGACCTCGACCACGGGCATCTCGCTATATTGCAGGAGAGCGCGGGCCCGCTGCAGCCGCAGATCGAGATAATAGCGCTGCGGCGTGGTCTTGAGATGCTGGCGGAACAGCCGTTCCAATTGCCGCTGCGACAAGCCGGCGGCGCGCGCCATGCGGCCGGCATCGAGCGGTTCCTCGAGATTCTTCTCCATGAGCGCGATGGCGCGGCCGAGGCCGGCATGGGCGACGCCCTGTCTGGCCGCCGGCTCCATGCGCTGGCGGTCCTGCGGATCGCGGATGCGGGCATGGATGAACTGCTCCGAGACGGCCGTCGCCAGACGATGGCCATGCCGGCGCGAAATGACATGGAGCATCATGTCGAGGGCCGCGGTGCCACCGGCGCAGGTCAGGCGATTGCGATCGATGGCGAAGAGGCCGCCTTCGACCTCCACCTTCTGGAACCGCTCACGGAAACTGTCGAGGCTTTCCCAATGGGTGGTGGCGCGATAGCCGTCGAGCAAACCGGCGCGCGCCAGCACGAAGCTGCCGGTATCCATGGCACCCAGCTCGACGCCATTGCGATCGAGCCGCCGCAGCCAGTCGCGGATGCGCCGGTCATAGCCTTGCTCCGGCTCGAAGCCCGCCCCTACCACCACGGTCCGGTAGCGCGAGGTGCTGCGGCTGATCTGACCGAGCTGACGATCGGCGACGAGCGCCATGCCGTTCGAGGCCACGATCGAGGCGCCCTCGAGCGCCACGATCTCCCACTGATAGAGCGCGGCACCAGCGAGGCGATTGGCCACCCGAAGCGGCTCGACCGCCGAGACGAAGGCCATCATCGAGAATTTGGGTAGAAGCAGGAAGCCCAGGGTCTCGGGCAGATCGATCCGGTGGTTCGACGGGCTCACCATGAGGGTTCGACGGGCTCTGCTTCGACAAGCTCGGGATGTCCGGCGAACCCATCATGGCGCGCCCCTCATCCTGAGCCTGCCGAAGGACGAGGAACCTCATCTAATGGCGGATTCCCTCAAGAGTCAAAAGCGGCCCTTCAACCCCTCAGTGCGTCCGCGAAGAACGCGGCCAGGCGCCGGTTCTGGATCGCCCGGTTCGCCGGCTTGGCGATGCCATGGCCCTCATCAGCGAAGGTCAGCACTTCATAGGCGATCCCTGCCGCATCGAGCGCCTTCTTCACCGCCGTCAGATTCTCCGGCGTGACGTTCGGATCCTGGAGCCCCTGCACGATCAGCAGCGGGCCTCGGATGTTCCGCGCGAAATGGATCGGCGAGCGCTCGCGATAGCGCTCCGGCACCTCGCTGGGTGCCCCGCCCATCATCTCTTCGCTGTAGCTGCGCAGATCGGGGCGTGTGGTCTCGTAATCGACCACGAGATCGGTCATGCCGCAGATCGGTGCCGCGGCCGCGACCACCGAGGTCGGGAAATGAGTGATCGCCCACCAGGATGAGTAGCCGCCATAGGAGATGCCGGCGATGCCGACGCGGCCGGGCTCGGCCAGCCCTCGCGCGATCAGCGCCTCGATGCCGGTCCGGATGTCCTCCTGCTCGAGCCCGCCCCAACCCTGAATCTTGATGGCCTCGCGGAAGGCCGGGCCGTAGCCGGTGGAGCCGCGATAGTTCGGGGCGAAGAGATCGAAGCCGGCGGCCACGAAATATTGCAGCTCGTGATCGAAGCGCGGTTCGACATGCCAGGTCGGCCCGCCATGGACCCAGACGATCAGGCCTTTCGCGGGCTGCCGCGCCCGATAAAGCCAGCCATGAATTTCGAGCCCATCGACCGAGCGCCAGCGGAAATCCCTTGGCGCGGTCAGGCGCTCGGGCGCGACGCCGCGGCCGGGCGGCAAGGGCGTCAGGTCGACCGTCTCGCCCTGGTCCGCGAGGCGCACCAGCCGCAACGGGGTGCGCGCGTCGTAATGCCGGGCAATCCAGGCGGCTTTCCCGCCAGTCTGGTTCGGCATTAGCCCCAGCGGCAGCCAAGTCCCGCCTTCGCGGCGGAAGGGCCGCTCGCGGCCGGTGGCGGGATCGAGCAGCGTGGCCTGGCTGCGGCCGTCGCGAACTTCGGTCACGACGATCTCGGCGCTGCGGCGCGGCCATGCGATCTGCTCGATGGCGCGCGCCGGATCGTCGATCAGCCAGCGCAGCCGACCAACGGCGAGATCATAGACTCCCACGTGACTGGTCTTCGCATCCTCCGCCAAGATCGCCAGCGCCTTGCCGTCAGGACTCCAATGCGCGAAGAGCTTCGTCTCCGCGCCGAGATCGAGCAGCTCTCGATCGTTCCCGCCGTCGCGATCGACCAGCCAGAGCTGTCGGCCGCCGGGGCCTTTGTCGTTGCGCGCATAGAGAAGCCGGCGACCGTCCGGGCTGGGCTGCGGCGCGTCGTGATGCGCCCGTTGCGGCCGCGCCAGAAGGACGCGCTGGCGCGTCTCGAGATCGTGGCGATAGATCCAGGCGGGCTCGATCGTCCGGCCGCTTGCGGCGTGGAGATTGGCGGCATAGACCATCGACCGCCCGTCGGCGAGCACCCGCCCGCCATGGATGTAGAAGTCTGGGTTGGGCTCGGTCAACAGCTCGGCCGCCCCGCCCGCCAAGGGCTGGCGATAGAGACGGACGCGCTCGGCTCCATCCTTCGTTCCCGACAGCAGCAGCGACTGGCTGTCGGGCCACCAATCCTCGACGTGAAGATCGTCCGCGCCTCGCGCCAGAAGACGCGGCGGCGCGCTGCCGTCGGTGGGCGCGATCCATAGCTCGACGGTGGGCCCGAGGCCGCTCCAGCTCCAGGCCGCCCACTTTCCATCGGGCGACAAAGACGGACGCTCGAGCTCCGGCAAGGCCAGCAAGCGGTCGATCAGATCCAGGTCGGCGGGAACAGCACTGTCCAAGCTCATTCAATCTTTCAGGTCACAGAAACCGGATGGAGATGCTCGCCATGGCGACAGGGGCCGTCGGCGCTGTGGCCCCTACGAGCGCTCGAGGGTCACGGCGGACCTTTGGCCGGACCGCATTATCGTCCCAGCCTTCGATGCAACCCTTAACGGGGGCGCGATGCGGCGCTTTCGATCGCCGCGATCGGGCCGTCCTCTAGCAGAACCCGTTCGGCCGACGCCAGGGGACGATTGCGCGCAGGCCCAGCCTTGGCCGGGCCCGCTTGCCGCTTCTGGGCCTCATCGTGTTGATTCTGCCGAGGATAACCGCCTTGGCGAGCACCCCCGGCTGATAGATTGACGCGAGGCCCGCCAATCCCGATGCTCCCGCAGCCGGCACCGAAAGCGGGCCGACCCAGCAGGAGCGCAAGACCATGGCCGATGGTTCCCGTCCCAATGCCGACCTCGATGCCGCAATCGCCGAGGCCGAGGCGCGCTACAGCGCCGCCAACCCGCACAGCCGGGCCCGCACCCAGGCCGCGGCCCAGGTCATGCCGGGCGGCAATACCCGAACGGTCCTGCATTACACCCCCTTCCCGCTCGCCTGGTCGGGCGGCAAGGCCAACCGGTTGACCGATCTGGACGGCCACGAGTATCTCGATTTCCTCGGCGAATACACGGCCGGGCTCTATGGCCATTCCGATCCGGTCATCCAGGGTGCGATCTCAAAGGCGCTCAGCGACGGCATCGTGCTGGGCGGGCCCAACCGCTACGAGGCGCAATTGGCCGAGGCCATCTGCAAGCGGATCCCTTCGATCGAGCTGGTGCGGTTCTGCAATTCCGGCACCGAGGCCAACATGTTCGCGATCCAGACCGCGCGGATCATGACCGGCCGCAACAAGATCATGGTGTTCGAGTTCGCCTATCATGGCGGTGTCTTCTATTTCGGCAGCCATGGCAACCCGCTCAACCTGCCGCTGAGCTGGGTGAAGGCGCGCTACAACGAGACCGACAGGACGCGCGCGCTCATCGCGGAGCATGGTGCCGACCTCGCCGCCGTGCTGGTCGAGCCGATGCAGGGCTCCGCCGGCTGCCTGCCGGCCGACCCCGCTTTCCTCAACATGCTGCGCGAGGAATGCACCAGGCGCGGCATCGTCCTGATTTTCGACGAGGTGATGACCTCGCGCCTTTCGCCCGGGGGCTGCCAGGCGCTGGTCGGCGTCAAGCCGGACATGACCACGCTCGGCAAGTATCTCGGCGGCGGCCTCTCCTTTGGCGCCTTCGGCGGAAGGCGCGACCTGATGGAGCGCTACGATCCCTATCGCTCGGATTCGATCGCCCATGCCGGCACTTTCAACAACAATGTCTGCTCCATGGCGGGCGGCGTCGCTGGCCTCACCAAGGTCTTCACGGCGGAGGAAGCGGTTCGGCTCAATGCGCTGGGCGACCAGATGCGCAGCCGATTGAACGCGGTCGCGCGCCGGCACGAGGCGCCGCTCCAGGTGACGGGCGTCGGTTCCCTCATGAACCTTCATTTCGCGAAAGGCGCCGTGCGCACGCCTGCCGACGTCCATCCCAGCGATCCCGCGGCCGAGAACCGGATGGGCGAGCTCCTGAAGTTGTTCCACCTCGACATGATCGCTGCGGGCATCTATCTGGCGCGCCGCGGCTTCGTGGCGCTTTCGCTGCCGATGCGCGAACCCGACGTGGCGCGTTTCGAGGCGGCGCTCGACGAGTTCCTCGCGACACGCGGCGCGCTGGTGAAGGCAGCGGTGGGGTGAGTATTTCCCCTTCGCCCCGCTCTTGCGGCGAGAGGGCTGGGGCGAGGGGATTTCCTCCGAGCCTCGACGCCGAAGGCACCTCACCCTCCCACGGGCCTCCGGCCTGCGGGGCCCTCTCTCTCCCCGCTTCGCGCGGAGTAGGGTGTCAATTGAGATTCGATCGCGCTCAGGAGGCCGGCCACTTATAGGCCTTGATCGCCTTGACGAAGGTGCCGACGGCCGGCGAGAAGCGGCGGCCGGCGATGCTGACGAGCGAGACTTCGCGCGTGACCTCCGGATCGACCAGCGGCCGCGTCACCAGGCCCTGCATGGTCTGCGAAAATTCGGGCATGAAACAGATCCCCATCCCGGCCATCACCATGGTCTGGATCCAGTCCTCGCGCTCGCTCTGATAGACAGTCTTGACGTTGAGCTTGTCCCAATCCTCGGCGAGCGCGTTGAGGGTGTCGTAGTACTCGCAGTTCAGGCGCTGCAGATAGCTCTCGCCCGCGAGATCGGTGACGCGCACCGCGTTCTTCGCGGCCAGGCGGTGGCCCGGCGGCAGCGCCACCGAGAAACGCTCGCGATAGAGCGGGCGGATATCGAAGCGCTCATCGAAGGACTTCTCCTGGGCCATCATCGCGACATCGAGATCGCCCGCCATCAGCAGCTCGCTCAGCTCTTTCGGCACGCCCTCCTTCAAGGTCACGGCGATGCCCGGATGCTTGGCGCGGAACTCGGCCAGAAAGCCGATGCCGCGCAACGGCCCGATCGTGCACATGATGCCGAGCTTCAAGGGCGCGTCGTCGAGCTTGAGGAAGTTCCTGGCCGCAGCCCTGGCCGCCTTCTCGCCCAACACCACCTGCTCGAGCTGCGGCTTCATCAGATGCCCCAGATCGGTCAAGTGGGTGAGGCTGCGCTCGCGGCGGAACAGCTGACCGCCCAACTCCTCTTCCAGCTTCTGGATGGCGCGGCTCAGCGCCGGCTGGGTCACGTTGCAACGTTCAGCCGCCTTGGTGAAGTTGAGCGTCTCGCAGACCGATAGGAAATAGCGGATCTGGTGGATTTCCATGAATCACCCCTCGATGCCCGGAGAGCATGCCCCATTCGCTCATGCCGGGGCGGCATCGAAACCATAGGACCCCGGCATTTCCACCATCGCGCTCCTGTTTGGCACATTCCAACCCGGGAAAAAACCCCTGCGCTCGGTTACGTCCGCGAGGATCGGCCGGGCAGCCGGACGCAAACCGCCGACAGGAGCGAACGCCACCATGTTGATGACCCAGAACGAGACCCATATCCAGGCCGTCGCTCCGCGGCCGCTGGCCGGCAAGGCCGCGATCGTCACCGGCTCGACCAGCGGGATCGGCCTGGGCATCGCGCGCCGGCTCGCCGCCCAAGGCGCCGCCGTCATGATCAACGGCTTTGGCAACGCGGTCGAGATCGAGAAGACGCGCGGACAGCTGGCGGCCGAGACCGGGACCGAGATCGCCTATGACGGCGCCGATATGAGCCAGCCCGCCTCGATACGCGCCATGGTCGATCATGCCCGCCGGCGCTTCGGCAAGGTCGATATCCTTGTCAACAATGCCGGCATCCAGCATGTCGAGCCGATCGAGAGCTTCGCCCCGGCCAAATGGGACGCCGTGCTCGCCATCAATCTGAGCGCCGCCTTCCATGCCACCCAGGCCTCTTTCGCCGACATGAAGGAGCGGCAATGGGGCCGCATCGTGAATGTCGCCTCGGTGCATGGGCTGATCGCCTCGCCCTTCAAGGCCGCCTATGTCGCCGCCAAGCATGGCGTGGTGGGGCTGACCAAGGTGGTCGCGATGGAGGGTGCCGAGCATGGCATCACCTGCAACGCGATCTGCCCCGGCTATGTCTGGACGCCCCTGGTCGAGAAGCAGCTCGAGGATCAGGCCAAGTCGCACGGGATTCCCCGCGAGCAGGTCATCCGCGAGGTCCTGCTGAAGCAGCAGCCGACCAAGCGCTTCGCCACCATCGAGGAAGTGGCCGGCCTGACCGCCTTTCTCTGCGGGCCCGATGCCGCCTCGATCACCGGCTCTGCCCTGCCGGTCGATGGCGGCTGGCTCGCACACTGATCCGGAATCCCGAGGAGACCCCCATGGACGGAACGATCGCCGCCAAGCCCGCAAGGCCGCGCAACCAGAAGCGCGACAGCCACGCGTTCCATGCCCATGGGCGCGATCATGACCATTCGGAGCATAATGCCGGCCGGCAATTGATGGCGGCCGACAAGCGGGTGAACCTGGCGCTCCAAGGCGGCGGGGCCCATGGGGCCTTCACCTGGGGCGTGCTCGATCGGCTGCTCGAGGATGAGCGCATCGGCTTCGAGGGGGTGAGCGCCACGTCCGCCGGCGCCATGAATGCGGCGGTCCTCGCCTATGGTCTCTCGGTCGGCGGGCGCGAGGGCGCCAGGAAGGCGCTGGCCAGCTTCTGGCGCCGGATCAGCCATGCCGCCGCCTTCGGGCCGCTGCAGCCGACCCCGCTCGACCGGATCTTCGGGAACCGGTCGCTGGAATCCTCGCCGGCCTTCGTGCTGTTCGACCTGATGACGCGGCTGTTCTCGCCCTACCAGCTCAATCCGCTCAACTTCAATCCGCTGCGCCAGGTGCTGGAGCAGACCGTCGATTTCGAGGCGATCCGCAGCACCGAATGCCCGGTGAAGCTGTTCCTGTCGGCGACGAACGTGCGCAGCGGCAAGGTCCGGATCTTCGACAACATGGATCTGACCGCCGATGCCGTGCTCGCCTCCGGCTGCCTGCCCTTCATGTTCCAGGCGGTCGAGATCGACGGCGAGTGCTACTGGGACGGCGGCTACATGGGTAATCCGGCCATCTTCC
>Ga0335084_10003151_pt1 | contig 16049 bp, 17 predicted proteins | sample Lox_Sample_44_FD_206721 | JGI IMG/M metagenome (GOLD analysis project Ga0335084, IMG submission 206721) | Soil microbial communities from Loxahatchee National Wildlife Refuge, Florida, United States - Lox_Sample_4.4 | ecosystem: Environmental > Terrestrial > Soil > Wetlands | place: USA... | reverse complement strand
CGCAGCGGTCTACCCCGCCGCCGTCCGCTGTTGCGCGTAATTCTCGACTCCTTCCTCCGTTTGCCGCTGACGTCGCGCCTGGTGAAAACTGCACAGAACGACGTGCTTGTCCTCTACTCGCAGGCTGATGACGCAAAGAGGCAGGAACTGGAGAAACTGGGCTTGCAGCTCGAACAGATCTCCGCGCGTGACGACGCGAGGCCCGACCTGGCCGACGCTCTGCGCCACCTTGGGAAGCACGCGATCACCAGCGTGATCATTGAGGGCGGCGCGACGGTGAACTGGACCGCGCTCACATCCGGCGTTGTCGACAAGCTTTTCCTTTACTATGCGCCGAAGATCCTCGGCGAGGGGTCAGTTCCCTTCACCGCCAGTGCTGGCGCCCCAGGCGGCCACGGCATGCTCCTTGCAAAGCACCTTGCGCTGCACAAGTTCGGCGAGGACTTTGCCGTAGAAGGATACCTGCGCGACCCCTATGGCGAAACCCCCTGAGTCCGCTTTCCTTCTTCTCGCGTGGAAAGCTGATCGTGTCGAAACTCCGCTGGCCGAGGGCTGAACTCCGGCCTTCCAGAGCCTGCTCGCGCCGCACTTCGACGACTACGCTTCCGGTCACCGCACCAGGCCCGCCGTTGGTGTTATGTTCAAACGTGTCTTCAATTGCGGAGGGATGCGCTTCATGTTCACTGGCATTGTCGAGGAGGTCGGCAGGATCTCGAAGATTCAGCAGCGCGGCGAGAACCGCCGCATCACGATTGAAGCCCAGCATACTCCGAAAGAACTGGGCACCGGCCAAAGTGTCGCAGTGAGCGGCGTCTGTCTCACCGCCCTCGACATCAAACCGAAATCGTTCTGCGCCGACCTGGCTCCCGAAACCTGGGAGCGCACTTCTTTCTCGCGGATTCATGAAGGCGCGCTGGTCAATCTGGAGCTGCCGATGAAAGCCGACGGGCGATTGGGCGGGCACATCGTGCAAGGGCACGTGGATGGTGTAGGCAAGCTTCTTTCCTTCGACCGGATCGCCGATTCAGAGAACTGGTGGCTCCATGTCGAGATTCCGTCAGAGGTTGAAAAATACACGGTCTACAAAGGCTCCATTTGCATTGAGGGCATCAGCCTGACCGTCGCGAAGCTGGCGAAGCAGCTCTGCACGATCGCGATCATCCCCCACACTGTCGAACTGACCAATCTCGGCTCATTGAAACCCGGCGACCCTGTCAATCTCGAGGCGGACGTGATCGCGAAGTATGTCGAAAAGATGATGAAGGTGGATTCGGGGCAGAGTTCGTTGACGGTCGAAGAATTAGTCCAGAAGGGGTTTTGAAGAAGGTGGTTGGTGATTTCACGCCAATGTCAGTCTTTTTTGTCAACCACAAGCCATTGGTTTTACGCTTCCAACTTCAACTCATCCAGTTCCAGAAACTCCTGCACAATCGGCTCGTCGGACTTTTCCATCTCCTTGTAGGAGCCGAAGAAGATCACGCGCGCTTCGTGCAGGAAAACAACTCGGTCAGCCAGTTTCTTTGCCAGGCGCATGTCGTGCGTGACGACGATCGAGGTCAGATGGAGCTGCAGTTTCAGGCGGGCGATGAGATCACCGAGCAGGTTCCCCATGAGCGGGTCCACCATCGTCGTAGGTTCGTCATAGAGAACACACTCCGGCTGCGCCGAAAGCGCGCGGGCGATCGCTACCGATCGCTTCATGCCGGTCGAGAGGTCCGATGGCAGCAGCTCTCGCATTTCTTTCACGCCGACCATATCGAGTAAGCCGTCGACAACTTGCAGAATCTGCTCTTCCGACAGTTCATTGCGCTCGCGCAATGGAAACGCCACATTCTCGCCGACGCTCAGGGAATCGAAAAGCGCGCCGTTCTGGAAGACCATCGTGACTTTCTTGCGAATGGGCTCCAGTTGTTCTTCAGCGTAGTCCGTGATGTCTTGACCGGCAACGATCACGCGCCCTGAATCAGGCTTGAGGAAGCCCATGATGTGATGCAGGGAGACGGACTTGCCCACACCGCTGCGGCCCAGGATGCAGACCGTCTCCGCCGGCAGAACGTCGAAACTGACGTGGTCCAGCACGGTGCGGTCGCCGAAAGCTTTACAGACGCTCTTGAATTCGATGTAAGGTGAGGCAGCCCCGTTTGCCATCTCCATCAGGATGGCACGAGAACCCGCCGCGGCTCAAGGCTGGAATGATTCCAATTGCGCCAGATTCAGGTCGGCGGGAGTATTGACATCGTCGACAATCCGTAACGGAACGTCGGCGAACAGCACACCGATCGCGCGCTCTGCCAGGGTCTTGCCTGCAAAGTTCCAGGAAGGCCTTTGGGGGCCCCATCCGCGAGCTTCTGCCACCCGTAAGGACGAAACCCATACGCGAGGGTTGGATCTTGTGCTTCATTCCACTTCTCTCAAAGCATGTCCGCCAGCAGGTATCAGGACAATCTCCGGAAAAACATAGGCCTTGTCCTTCAGTGCACGAAAGTAACCTATCCCGAAATCGCAACTCATCGGAAGATGGGGGTGTCCGACTCTTCCGGGCGAAATCTAAGTCATCATGCCGCAGAAGCTCATGGATGTCCTCATGTTGGGCCGTTGTTCGCACGAGTTTTCCTGGCCTCGGCGGGCAGCCAGTGGTGAGTATTACCAGGTCTGTCTGCTGTGTGCCGCGGCATACCAGTATGACTGGAAGACGATGCGGCGAGGGAGCCGCGTAGAGACACCGGTGCCGGAGACAGCTGCGGTTCGCCGACGCACCAGCCAGAAACAGCCGACCTGGGTTCCCCGAGCGCGGCGTCTCAAGCTCAACATCCCCATCCGCTTCCGGGTGAAGAACCTGAGCAGTTGGTTCGAGGGCGTGATCGTCAATATCAGCCAGTCCGGTGTCATGTTCCACGGACCTCAGCCCTTGCCTGCGAACGCGCTGGTTGAGATGGTATTCGAGATGCCGGAAGAGATTTCCGGCCAAAAGAACAGTAGCGTTCTTTGCCAGGGCCGTCTGATTCGCGCGAAAGAAGCGCACGATACGAAAGATGCATTCGGTCTGGCGGCCTCCATCCTGGACTACAAGTTCATTCACCAGGACTAAAGTTGTGAACCCAATCCTCCGCCACTGCTTCGTCACCCCGAAGGGATAAATTTCCCTGTAATCAAGCCACCAAGGTGCATCTAAACTTAGAAGAATAACCGTCTTAGAGATCAGGAGCGTTTATGAAACCGAGCCGAGGTATATCTGTTGTCCTTCTCGTGGGAGTTCTGGCGATCACCGCCGCCTGCACGAAGGCGGTCGGTGACAGCGATCTGACCAGCCAAGTCCAGACCAAGTTCAAGGGGGACTCTGGTCTGCAGGATAAGCAGATCGATGTGCAGACGGCGAACGGTGTCGCCACCCTTTCCGGAAGCGTCGAGAACGACGCTCAGCGCACGGCGGCGGCGCGTTACGCCTCAGAAGTGCCCGGAATCAAGCAAGTCGTCAACAACCTTCAGGTGACGACCACTGCCCCGGCCGAGATGGCCCAGCCTGTGGAGCAACCCATGGAGACGGAAAAGCCGGCGGCAGCCAAGCCGCGGGCGAGCAAACCCGCGCACCGCTCCGCACCGAGTTCGAGCACGATGGCCTCGGCTGCCCCGGCGCCGGCGATGGCGGCTGCACAAAGCGATCAGCCAGTCCCGGCGCAGGCCGCAACACCTGCGCCTCCGCCACCGCCTCCCGCGCCGAAGAAAGTCAGCATTCCCGCTGGTACGACGCTAGCTATTCGGCTGGTGGATGAAATCGACTCTGAAACGGCTCAATCCGGACAGACCTTCCGCGCAACTCTGGATTCTCCGCTTTCGGTTGACGGAGATGTCGTCGTTCCGGCCGGATACGATGTGCAGGGACACATCATCGATGTGAAAAGTGCAGGTAAGTTTGCGGGCAAATCAGAACTGACGTTGCAGCTTGACCGGATCCAGGTTGGCAGCAAGCACTACAGCCTCCAGACCGATCAGTATCACCGCGAAGGGAGTTCGCGCGGCAAGAACACAGCGGCCAAAGTGGGGACGGGTGCTGCGATCGGAGCCATCATTGGCGGAATTGCCGGTGGCGGCAAAGGAGCGGCGATCGGCGCGGCGGCCGGCGGCGGTCTCGGGGGCGGTGTGCAGGCCGCAACCAAAGGCCAGCAAATCAAACTACCCACCGAAACCGTGCTGAATTTCACGCTGCAGTCACCATTGATTGTGACACCAACCACGGAGGGTCCGAATTCCGGACGGCAAAAGCTGGAAACTCCGCAGTAGTTCACCTTTTTGGGGACAAGGGGCGCCCGCGGGGCGCCCTTTCTTTTTGCGGTGGATCGCATCGTAAAGGGTTTGGAATGGCTCGCGGTCACACTTGTGTTTACTCTCACAGCAACCGGTGACCAAGCTCACCGTCCGATGTTTATTGGCTGAATAGACTGAGTGTCGTAGAATCGTCGCGGTTTAGAGAAGTGCGATCCCCCAAGGAGGAACACCATGCGCACTGGCTGGAATCATCGGACCATTCTTATCTTCGTCATCGCCTTGGCAGCGTTGGCCTGGGCGCAGGACCAGCCGCAGAAGGAAATCAAACACGTTCCCGTGAAACCGACCTCGGCCGCATCCGGCCAGGACATGTACAAAAACTACTGTGCAGTCTGTCACGGAATCGACGGCACCGGCAACGGCCCGGCTGCGTCAGCATTGAAAGTGCCTCCGTCCGACTTGACTACCTTGGCCCAGAGGAACGGCGGCAAGTATCCTGCGTTGAAGATCTCTTCCGTGATTCGCGGAGAAGAGGCGCTCCCGGCACACGGCAGCAAAGAAATGCCCATCTGGGGCAAGCTATTCTGGAGCATGAGCGGCGGGCACAGCTCCGAGGTACAGCAGCGAGTTGCGAACCTGAACAAGTACATCGAGTCGTTGCAGAAGAAGTAGCGCGGTCCCGCGCGAGGGGAGGCCATTGCATTTGCGTCTCCCCTCCGTTGCTTTCTGCTGGTTGCTCCATCCCTTCCCGGCTGCTAGAGTTCCTCTGGGGGAAACGGAGCCGACCCGCCTTCGCAGATCATCCCGAGCCGCCCTCAGATTCGCCGGGTTTTGCAGTCATGCCTGGAAGCACATCCATTCTACAGAGGTTGCGAGCACACAAGCATTCTCCTCTCATCCGCTATGGAGGAGCTGCGCTGGCTGCATGGATGGCGCTGAGTATCTGGACGTTGCCGGTGCTGCACCGCCATCCCTTCGCACTCTTTCTGGCAGCGGTCGTAGTCTCGGCGCGATTCTTGGGCTTGGGTCCGGCACTGTTGTGTTCCGGGCTATCCCTGCTGTGTCTGGATGTGATCGTACTGCCGCCACGCTACAGCCTTGCACTCGACGCCGGGGACGAATTGGAAAGGCTGGTTGTGTTCCTGATTCTGTCGGTCCTCGTCGGAACCCTCGCCCGCCAAAAGCGCCAGGCTGAGTCACGGGCGGAACACACCATGCGTGAAATGGCGACGATCGTCGAGTGTTCCGACGACGCCATTTTCAGCATGACACCCGAGGGAATCATCAGCAGCTGGAATCGTGGCGCAGAAATCTTGTACGGCTATCGCGCTGACGAAGTGATCGGCGCGCCGGTCGTGCTCCTCGTTCCGCCCGACAAGCGCGAGGAGGCCGAACGCAACCGGCAAGTGCTCGCGAAAGGCGGGTCAGTGTCGTCGTATCAGACCGAACGGATGCGGAAGGACGGCACGCGCGTTCCCATACTCCTGACGGTGTCCCCGCTCAGAAACGCCCAGGGCGAAATCTTAGGCGCATCAGCCATCGCCCGCGACATCTCCGCCCGACGCACCTCTGAAGAAGCTGTCCGGCGCAGCGAAAAACTCGCCACGGCGGGACGTCTGGCGGCGACGATGGCCCACGAGATCAACAACCCTCTCGAGGCCGTGCTGAATCTGTTGTATCTGGTGCGAAACGACCCCAGCCAGGCGGAACAGTATTTGTCAATGGCGGAACAGGAGGTGGGCAGAGTCGCGCGTTTGGCACAGCAGACGCTGGGACTGGTGCGTGACTCTTCCGTCCTCGGTCGGATGGACCCGGCAACCATCATGGACGAGATTCTGCAGCTTTATGCCAGCCGGCTGGACAGCAAGAGGATCCAAGTCGTCCGCCGTTACCGTGGCAGTTCGCAGATTAGCGGCTACTCCGGTGAGGTCCGCCAGTTGCTGGCGAACCTCCTTGTGAACGCCGTGGATGCAATGCCGGACGGGGGTTGCCTTCAGGTCCGCGTTGCCGAGTGGCGTCGCATGTCCGATGACCGCGAGGGAATCCGCCTGACGGTTGCCGATAACGGCAGTGGTATTCCACGCCAGAGTTTACGCCGGCTGTTTGAGCCCTTCTACACCACTAAGCAGGATAGCGGTACGGGGCTCGGCCTTTGGGTCTCACGCGGGATCGTGCAAAAGCACGGTGGCTCAATCCGGGTGCGCAGCCGCACGGACGGGCCACATCGGGGAACCGTCTTTTCCGTTTTCCTGCCCAATGCCACGGCAGCCATCCGTGTCGCCTGAGTGCCGCTCCTTTGCAGACAATCACTTCTGGATTGCTGCCGGCTAATTCTCGTGGCAACAGGAACGTATCTTTGCCCTGTCCTCCTTGAGCCCTGGAGTCGCGCTCGGCCGGAAGTACAGTGACCTTCGTACCTTAGAAGAGTGACGAAGAGCAGGGCTATAATCGAGGCAAATCCAAGAAAAACTGGATACTTAGCCAAACATGGATCCTCTCTTCGCAGCCGCAATTTTCGCTCTCGGGCTTGCCTTCGGCAGCTTCTTGAACGTGTGTATCTATCGCCTGCCTCGAGAGAAATCAGTTGTGTTTCCCCGTTCCGCGTGTCCGCACTGTGGCAAAGTAATCCCTCTGTACGACAACCTCCCCGTGCTGAGCTGGCTGGTTCTGCGTGGAAAATGCCGCCAGTGCAAGGAGCCGATTTCAGCCCGTTATCTTGTTGTGGAGTTGCTGGTCGGACTGCTCTTTCTCGGCTGCTATGCCCAGTTTGATCTGACTTTCGCGATGCTGAAGTGCATCGTGTTCGGCTACCTGCTGCTCGGCCTGATTTTCACCGATGCCGAAACCAAGCTGCTGCCAGACGCGCTCACTTTGCCTGGTCTAGCTCTAGGCATCCTGTTCAGCCTGCTCGTTCCCGTGGAAGATCTTGCTTCCAAGATCATGCCCGGCCTCGTGTCACTGCCGGTAAGCGGCGATGTGTCCTGGCGTCTCTGGTCGCTGGCTGACTCAGCGCTTGGAGCCGCGGTCGGCGCATCGTTTCTGTACGGAGCCGCTGCGATTTATTTGCGGGCGCGCGGTGTCGAAGGCATGGGTTTCGGTGACGTCAAGCTGATGGCGATGATCGGAGCGTTCCTCGGTACCAAGTTGACCGTCTTGACAATTCTCGCGGCGTCGCTGGCGGGTTCCCTCTTCGGGATCAGCACGGTGGTAGCGGTCTGGATCAAGCGCACACGGCGCAACGCGGCTCGTGGGAATTCGACCGTCGATGCGCGGCGACGCGCGTGGCAGTCAGCGCGCATGGCCCTGCGTTACTACGAGATGCCTTTTGGGGTTTTCCTTGGCGGTATGGCGATGTTGGCCTTCATTTTTGGGAATCGCCTGCTGCACTGGTACTGGGGGCTGCTGTGACAATGCTGTTTAACCCGACGATGTTGCGCTTCGGTGTGCTCCTGTTAGTGGCCATCGTCGCCTTCGTCTTGGGTGCATACGTAATCCGGCGCTTGCGCAAGGATCTCGCCGCCGAGGCCGACTTGTCGTCACCTCTGCCCCTGGCGCCCGATGGCCTGCCCGCGCACAGCTATCATGCCGTCATCCAGCAGCTAAAGCAGCAGAAGCACGAACTCGCAGCACAACAGCAGGCGGAGCGCAGAAAAGCCAGAGTGTCCGACACTCTAAGCGCGACAGTGCTGGCCAATCTTTCATGTGGGGTTTTGTTTCTTAATGCCAGCGGTCTGGTCCGCCAGGCCAATCCTGCGGCGCGCAAGCTCCTTGGATTTGCTTCGCCGGTTGGCATGCGCATTTCCGACCTGTTTCACGCCGCTACACTGCGGCCGAGTGGCAGCCGCGGCATGGCGACCGATCTCGAACAGGCATTGGGGCCGGCGCTCAAGGGCAAGACTGTCATGCAGGGGCTCGTGCTCGACTACCGCACGCCTGACGGCCACAGCCACGTGTTGGAACTCACCGTCTCTCCGGTTCTCGCCGAAGATGCGAGCCTCATGGGGACGACGTTTGTCCTCAACGATCAGACGGAACTCGCCCGCATCCGAGAGGACGAGCAGTTGCGCCGCGAGATCTCTGCCGAAATGGCACTGGGATTGAGAAGTTCCCTGACTACGATTGCGGGATATGCGCAACAACTGGCGCACAGCAAGGATTCGGACCTGGCCGGCCAGCTGGCCAGTGATATCGCACAAGAAGCGGCACAGCTCGACCGTACGATCGGTAGCTTCCTGGCCGGTGCCAGAGCTGCCGCGACAAGTTCCTAGATTCCAAGACAGCAGGTGCGCGAGCCAATCGCGAGTCTGCGGAAGGATGACGCACATGAAACGCATGGTTTGGATGGCAATCGGAGCGCTACTTTGGATGGGGGCGAACCTTGTGCTCGCGCAGTCGTTGGGCGATGTCGCCCGTTCGACGCGCAAGGGAAAAGCGCAGCAGAGCGCGCCGAATCACAAGTATGACAATGACAATCTGCCGAAGGACGATCATCTCAGCGTCGTAGGGCCTTCCGCCCCGGCCGCGAATCCTGCCGACAGCACCAATGCCCAGGCTCCAAGCCCGCAGCAAGCTCAGGCCGACCCTAAGACCACCGCCGAGGAGCGTCAGAAGGCAAACGACGAATGGAAAGACAAAATCGACGCGCAGCAGAAGAAAGTCGATGACCTGGCCCGCGAACTCGACCTGACGCAGCGGGAGTACAAGCTGCACTCCGCTGTGGTCGCATCCGACGCGGGGTACCGTCTGCGCAACGCCGCCATGTGGGACAAGGAGGAGGCAGATTTCCGGAAACAGATCGAAGAAAAGCAGAAAGCTCTCGATGCTGCCAAGCAGGAACTGAGCGACGTCAAAGAACAAGCGCGGAAAGCAGGCGCGCCCGCAGCCAAGGAGTAACCTCCGGCATACTGACGCGCTGCATTCATTCCGTGTTCGGAATTGCGACGGAATTCACATCGAGTTCCGTCGCTTTCATTTTGTCAGGATCTTTCCAGCCGTTCTCGAATCTGCCGCGCATGGTGCCGGCCGTGCACCCAATGAAACTTGCGCCACTGCCGTACATCCAAAGGCCCCAAAACCGGATGGTCCATGATCTTCCTTCGAGAACCGAACCGCGTTTCGCATTCGGTGAGTCCGGCATCCATTCGGCGAATCTCCTCGAAGATTGCGCTCTGTACCTCTTCCGTGGGCATGCCCTTGGGAACGGCTCGTTCCGGCGCCTTCCGTCCTGTGGGGAAATATCCCGCGTTAACGACAACAAACGCGCGGATTCGGTCCCTGAATTTAACGGGGCTGGCCAGCGATGTTCCTGTTTCCAGGCACCTTGCCAATCCCTTGTTGGTACCACGGTAGGTAAGGAACAAATGCTCAAGAATCTCGGCTGGAGTCCACTTCCCTACGGGTGCCTCCTTCATGTCGGAGGGAGTGGCTCCGGCTATTGCCTGTTCGAGTTCCCCTTGCAGGCGTTCGAGATAGGAATCCAATGCAGCTGTCCGTTAGAATATCGGTACGATTCGTCCAACAATCCTACAGGAAGTGGTCATGAAGAAACTGGTCATTACGGCCGTTGCGCTTGCCTTTTTGGCAAGCTGTTCGTCCGAAGCGCCGAAGCCTGCGGAGAAGCCGCAACCGAAGGCGCCAGAAAAGATCACCGGGTCGAGCGCCCTCTACAAGTGCTACATCGCGGCGCGCACGTGGGCTCAAGACGCGCAACCCTTTCGGGCCGAGTCACAGAACGACGACTCTAAGGGCCGGGAGGGCAAAGCCATCAACTGGTGGGTGGGATTCGCTTCCCCAAGCCGTAGTGGAGTGAAAGCTTACACGTGGTCCAATGGCGATATCACTCCGGGGGTCGAAGACAGCTACAGCCCAAGCAACTCCAGCACCCATGTCTTCAATGTCCAGTTTCTCAAAGTCGATTCCGATAAGGCGCTGGAGGTCGCGCAGCAGCACGGCGGCGACAAGCTATTGGAAAAGGAACCGGACACGCCCATCCTGTACCTCCTCGATTGGAACCAGCAGACGAACGAACTTACCTGGCACGTGATCTACGGCAGTGATCGCAACACAGCCAAGCTGCGGGTGGCGGTCAATGCGAGTACGGGTGAGTATATCCGGGTAGAGAAATAGACCCGCACAATGCCGTCTCAGCAGGGCTCGGACGTTGACTTTGCCACATCGCGCAGCAGATCGGCGATCGAGTCGAAATCAATATGTTCCGGCCGCGAATAGCGAATACATCCTTTGCCGATGGTGCATCCGGACAGCGATTTCCGGTGCCGGTTTAGGACATCGTATTGCAGTACGTAAAGTGAAATGTGCTGCTTCTGGCTCGCGAAGGCCACCACCACATCGGTGCCACTCTTGTAAGCCGGCATGCCATACGCCATGCACTCTTCACAGCCCTTGAGCGAGCGCCGGCAAAGCGCGCGCAGCTTTGCCAGAGCAACCCGTCGTTCTTGTGGCAACTCCGCCATGTAAGCGCTGACCTTAGGAGCCTTGCTCTGCACCGTCCGAAACCTCCTGGAAAGTGGATAGCGCAGTTGCGGGCGCGCTATGCCGTTGGGGGATTCTACCTCAGTCAGGGGATCCCCCCGCAGGATTCAGGCCTTGAGCGCCAGGCCGTCTGCAAGTACACTTCTCGCGCTATGAATACACTGCGTCTGTTCCTGATCACACTCGTATGCATTACGCTGACCGTCGGCTGCAGCCGGTCAAAGACGGTCTCGACGCCGGGCGGAAAAGTCACGGTAGAAGAGGGCGGCAAATCTGGAGAATCAGCGGTCACGATCACCGGCAACAACGGGGAAAAGCTCACCTTCAATTCTGCCGGTGCCAAGCTGCCTGACGACTACCCGAAGGACGTTCCTGTGGCGAGCGGCGCCAAGGTCGTGATGTCCGCCTCCGTCAACAACAGCAACCAAAACGGCTCGAACCTTGTCCTTGAGTCCAGCGACAACATGGACAACCTCGTGTCGTTCTACAAGAAGGGTCTGACCGACAACGGCTGGAAGATCAACGCCACCGTAACCCAGGACAAGATGACGATGCTCGCGGCCAGCAAAGACACGCGGGCGATCAGCGTTCACATCCAGCAGGAAGAGGGCAAGAGCACGATAACGCAGACAGTGGGGACGAAATAACGCCTTCGTTCCGTGACGAGGCCGGGCTATTTGCGATCGTTCTTCGCCAGGCGATCAAGTGAAGACAGTGCCTCTTTCGCGAACGGGCCGTCGGGCAGGATCTTCAGATACTGTTCGAAGTACTTGCGAGCCTCGGCTTTGTCGCCGAGCTTCTCCTGGCATTGGGCAAGGCGAAAACTCGCAACCGCGTCGTTGTTCTTGTAGTAGAGCGCCTCTTTGTAGCGCTCACGGGCAGCGCGATAATTTTTGCGCTTGAAGTAGAAGTCGCCGACTTCTACGTCCTTCATCGCCTTCATCGGGTTCCAGGGATGGAACTCCTGCACCTCGGATGGATCTGGTTCGTCAGCCACCATGTCGGCAACGGCGGCCTTGCTGTAGGGATGATTCTTGGCGTCGTCCTTCGGGGGGCTGATATCGACGCGCGTGTCGCGGCTGGAGCTCTCCTCGGCTTCGCGGCTGTGATCGGAAGCCTTGTCGGCCGGCGGCTGCTGCGTCCAGCACCAGGCTCCTAGGGCGAGAAACGAGAGAAGAAACCAACCTCTAAACATATCTGCTGATATCTTAGCTCACCTCTCTGGAACGGGCGCCTGCCTAATCTTCCGGCTCGACTGGATGCCGCAAGATTGTCTTCAACTTCTCCGGCGCTACGCGACGCGGATCTGACAAGTAGATCTCATGGTGAACGCCGCTGAGCTTGAACCCTTTGCTCTCGGCGAGCGTTCCCATCTTGCACATCGTTTCGCGCTCCTTCTCGTACGGGCCGACATGTAGCGCCTGTACGCACAATCCCTCATCGATTGTCTCCAACTGTACTCGATCCGCTCCCGTACCCTTCCCACGCTTCTCCAGCACAGCAACTGCCTGCCGGATTTCTTGCTCCTTCACGAAATCCGGAGTGCGAATCATCATCTGCCAGATCCATTGTTCCTTGTCGCCGGGAAGCTCTCCCTCTTTGAAGCAGGGCCAGCGTCCCTCGAGTTTGGAAACCACATAGTCCCGCTTGCCTCCGAACTTGCGGGTCATCTTGACGGTAAACGCGACCCCATACAGCGCCCCAATCGCCTCCGTGAACGCCGGGCCACCGGGCGCTCCCTTCCCGCTGATCGAAAGATAGGTTGCCGGGCTCATCGTCACCAGCGCCGGCGTGGTGGATGCCGCGTATTCCTTGCTGTATTTGCTATAGAGATCGAGTTTGTCAGCGGGCTTTGGCTTCCCTGCTGACTTCACTTTTGCCTCGGACTTCGTCGCCGTCTTCATAGTGTCCTCTCTCGGGTGCGCTGGGATGCTCCATCAGCGGCGCGTAAATATCCGTCAACAACTCTTCCGGTGGGGTGCTCTGCGGGTCGTTCAGGTAGACCTCGAAACAGGGGGCGTCGCGCAGTTCCCGTCCACTGCGGGGCAACCAGTGCCCGAGGAACTCCATGTAGGTCTTGCCTAGATTGTTATATGGCCCGGTGTGCGTGGTACGTGCGTACTCTCCTCCGGCGACGACCTGCACCTGAATTCCTTCTGCCGGCTTAAACCTGTCATCGACCTCGATGCACGCGTCATAGCGAATTCTGGACGGCGGTGTAACCTCGGGATCGTCGTGGCAGATGCCCAACATCATCGGGCTTCCACCCAGGTAGCCGTCTTTCCCCATCATCGTGAGCAGGCGATCCCAGGTGGATCCCACGGCGTTGTACGGACCAATATGGCGCAGGTAGGCCACGCGCATCGGCCTTAGTTGTTGAATTTCGACGTTCATGCTCTTCCCTCCTCGGACCGCTCGGAAGCGCCGGACCGTAATTCCCGGACGGAAGTGCAGTCCGGAAGCGCTGGCGATCTGTTCCTGCCGGGTCCGGCGGAACTGCGTTGGAGACGTTCCAAACACAACCTTGAAGGAGCGGGAGAAAGCCTCGTGACTTTCGTATCCGGCCTCAAACGCAATCTCAACGACGGATTTGGAGCCCGCCCGCAACCGGCCGGCAGCCCGTTCCAGCCGCAGCCGCCGGACGTACTCCTTGACCGATTCCCCAACCATGCCAGTGAAAATGCGGTGAAAATGGTACGGCGAGAAACAGGCCAGCGCCGCCAGATCGTTGAGCGGAAGCCGGTCGTCCAGATGATCCTGGATGTGGCTGAGCACAGGGAGAATCCGCCGTTTGTAGTCCTGCAACGTGACCGATCTCATCGTGCCTTTTCAACCTAGCCTGATCGGGAGGAAAGTGCTTGATGATTCTTGCGGAATTTGGGAGAGGTGTCTGTGACGGAGCTTGTAGCCCGAAGCTCAGAAAAAAATCAGGCCACCCACGGTGGGGCGGCCTGGTTTGGCGAAGTCCTCCGGGGAGGAGGGTAAACTCTTACATGGACGACGGGTTGGCGGACGCGCTCGGCGAAGGCGTCGCGTTCGGCGCCTGGGCAGGTGTCGTGCCGGTCGTGTTGGTCATCAGGTGCACATCGACACGGCGGTTCTTTTTGCGTCCCTCAGCGGTCTTGTTCGTGTCGACCGGCTTATCCTTGCCGAGTCCAATCAAGTAGATCTTATGGGCCGGAATCTGCTTCTCGGACGCCAGATACTGGATCACCGAGTTGGCACGACGCTGGCTCAGATCGTAGTTGTATTCCGAGCTGCCGACAGCATCCGTTGCGCCTTCGACCGTGATGATGTAACCCTTCGTGTTGGAAACCTGGCTGGCTAACTGGTCGAGTTCAGCCTTGGCGTCCTTGGTCAGGTTGTCCTTGTCGAATCCGAACAGCACGGAAGTGTCAGCCACCGAGCGGTAGTTGTCGAGGTTCACGACGGTATTCGTCAGCACGTCCACGCGCTGCGTGGCGTTATTCGCCAGCGTCTGGGCTTCGTCGGCCTGCTTGCCTGCCGCCAGTGCTTTCTGGTCGACCTCAGCAGCGCGGGCCTGGACAGCCTGGATGCCCGCCTGCGCACGTTGGTCCACGTCCTTGATGTCGCGCGAATTCTTTGCGGTCAGGTCGTCCAATTCATTTGTTTTGTTGATGAGAGGGGTTGTCTGCTGGCGCACATAATTCTTGCTCGAGCAGCCAACTGTGGCGGCGAGCGTGGCAGCCAACATCAGGGTCAGCGAAATACGATTCATAAGCTTTGAGGGCTCCTTCCTCAAAAAGAAACTCGGGAAATCCTGGGGCGTTCTCACAGCACGCACTCGTACCTGATTTGAGCACGGTAGATGCCAATCCCGAGCGGTTTTGGATCGATACAAATCCATATTTTACAACATGTTAGAAGATACTCGTCCAAAATTCACACGATCAGCGAGCGCAATCGCGTCCATAAACCGTAGAAATTTTATATGGTTGGGCTCGCAGCTGGAAGTATAGACGCTCCGGACCATGGATGCAGGAAGAAAGAACTGGAAGACGAACACAAGGTCCGCCTTCGGCCCTTGGTGAGCGATCTTCTGCTTAGAGCGAGAGGACCAGAACTTGTCACATCACAGGTGGCACGGTGATTCCCATCGCGCTCAATACCCGGATCAACTCGCGGCGTACAACCGCAGCAGTGGCCAGGAGAAACCGCTTTCGACCTTCGTCGGCTTCAGCCAGGATGGGATAGCGGTGGTAAAAGGTATTGAACTGCTGTGCGAGTTGAAATGCGTGCTTCGCCAGGTAAGCCGGTTCGGCGGTGACGATACACTGGCCGACGACATAGGAAGTCTTGGCGGCGGTGAGCCACAATTCCCAGATTTCGTTGCTCTCGGCACCGGTGAAGTGCTGCGCGAACTCCTGTGGAGAGACACGGCTTTCTTCCGAAAAAGAGTCCGGATCGATGCCGCCCTTGCGGAAGATATTGGTGGCGCGAACCACGGCGTATTGCGCGTAGGGGCCTGTCTCGCCTTCGAAACTCAGGGCGTCTTTGAAGTCAAACGCAATGACCGACGGCTTGGTGTACTTCAGCATGAAGTAACGCAGAGCTCCGACGGCGATTTGGGTCGCAATGGTGGCGCGCTCGGCGTCGTTCAGCTCGGGATGGCGGGAATCGACTTCCTTTCGCGCCGACGCAATGAGCGTGTCGAGCAGGTCATCGGCTTTCACCCCAAAGCCTTTCCGGCCCGAGACCTCAATCCAGGACCGCGTCTTGTCTTCTTCGCTCAATTCATAGCCGAGTTCCACAGCACATCGCGGCGTGAGCGCGACCATCTCATAAGAAAAGTGCGTGTACCGGTCAGCGGCCTCGTCGTGGCCCAGACCGCGCAAGGCTTCAATCACCGTGTTTTGCGCTTCGGACTGACGAGCATCAATCACGTTGTAGATCTCGGCGACGTCCCCGAAGTGCGGATGCTCTTTCTCGCCATCGCTTGTCGAGATCCAGCAGTCGTGCTGGTTGGGATAGCGATAGAACTTGCGATAGCCGAAATCGCGTCCCAGCAGCCCAAACTTCCACATGTGGTAAGCGATGTCCTTGCCGACATAGCCCACAGTGCCGTTGGAACGGACGATGACCTTTTGATCTTCCTCAGTGATCTTCTCCCCAGAAGGCGCCGGCCCATCGAGGCCGATGTCGGTTAGAACTTCGTCAATACTCTTCTCTGCGTGCTCTGCGTGCTCTGCGATCTCTGCGGTCAAAGGTTTAGAAGTCCCCGCCCGTCGCATCACCCAGCAGCCTTTGTTCTTGCCCTCGGCCTCGAACGTGAG
>Ga0335084_10003146_pt1 | contig 16071 bp, 11 predicted proteins | sample Lox_Sample_44_FD_206721 | JGI IMG/M metagenome (GOLD analysis project Ga0335084, IMG submission 206721) | Soil microbial communities from Loxahatchee National Wildlife Refuge, Florida, United States - Lox_Sample_4.4 | ecosystem: Environmental > Terrestrial > Soil > Wetlands | place: USA... | reverse complement strand
CGTCGCGGTTCGCGCGGAGCCGGCGCAGTACCGGGATGCGCCGGCGGTGGCGGCCTTCATGAAGGCCAACGGCTATCACCCGGGCCAGTGCCAGATTTCGACCGGCGTACTGCAGCACGAGCGCGAGATCCAGCTCGAGTACGTGCGGCGGATGCACCTCGCTGGATTCAACCTGCACATCCACGTGATCGGTGACCGTGCGCTCAGGACTGCGCTCGACGCGATCGAGGCGGCGCGCGCGGCTGACGGTGTCACGACGACCCGCGACAGTCTCGCGCACGTGCAGCTCACCCGCCCCGAGGACGTCGCGCGCATGGGCCGCGACCATCTCTATCTCGCCTACACGTACTCCTGGGCGAATGACGCCATCGACTACGACATGACCGCCATCCCTTTTCTGCACCGAATGAGCGGTAACAGCGATGCGGCCCGCCACGTCGCAGGCAGCTGGTACGAGGAGAGTACCTATCCGTTTCGCACGTCGAAGGATGCCGGCGCGATCCTCGTGGCCGGCTCGGACGCGCCGGTCGGTACGCGCGATCCGCAGCCCTTCGTCAACATGGCGGTCGCCGTCACCCGACGTGACCCGGGGCAGCCGGCCTTCAATCCGCGCCAGGCGCTCTCGATCCGGGAGGTGCTCGACGCCTATACGATCAATGGCGCGCGCATGCTGGGGCGCGAGCGGGAATTCGGCTCGCTGGCGGCCGGCAAGTCCGCCGATTTCATCGTGCTCGATCGCGACATCCTGACACTGGCCGACAGCGGTCAGGCAGATGACATCGCGGCGACGCGGGTGCTCGAGACGTGGTTCCGTGGCAGGCGCGTCTACCTCGGCGCATCGCACTGATCCGGTGGCAGCGGGACCCGGCCGGCAGCGCCGGTACGCCCCGCGGGCGGTGGCACACGGTCCGGCACCGGGAGGCTCCTGAATGGCGTCGCGGCCTGTAGTCATCGAGGAAGAGTCCGTCGTGGTCGAGAGCGGCGACGACCGGGGCGTCACGTGGCGGACCCTGACGAGCGCCGACCGGTCGCCGACGCGGCAGCTGACGAGTGGCGTCTGCGAGATCGCCCCCGGAGGCGAGCTGGCGCTGCACTGTCACGCGCCGCTCGAGCTGTACTATTTCCTCGAGGGTACCGGCGTCGTGACCTTGGGATGCGACGACTACGCCGTGCGTCCGGGGTCGACGATATACATTCCCGGCGGGACGCCGCATCGCATCCTCAATAATGGCCCGGCACGGCTGAAGTTGTTCTACGTGTTCCCGGTCGATTCCTTCAGCGAGGTCGAGTACACGATGCTCGAACCGGCGAGCGGTTGACGGCGCCGGAGCCGGCCACGCGGTCGGTCCGCCCCGGCACGGGCGCCGCACCTCACACCGGCGGCGGGTTCACCGACAGGAGCGGCAGCGCGCTCGTCGACGGCACCGCGGGATCGGTCATCCAGGACCTGGGGTTCCAGAGTCCGACACTGCCGTTGCCGTGGCGGTGGTGATCCGAAACCTCCGCCGGTGCGACAGCCCCGACGAGGTCTCAAGCGCTGCCGGCAGGGCCGGTCGGCTCTTGCTCGGGCCCGGCTCCCTCGCGAAGTGTGGATGGCGACCGGGCCCGCAGGGCTCGGGCGCGGGCGCGGGCGAGGACGCGGCGCGGTCGCGTTCGCCGTACCGCTCACGCGGCGTAGCGCCGTCACGCCGGCCCTCGAGGCAGCGCGGCGTTGCCGGCCGTCGCTAGCGGGCCGGACAGCTGCTGGTCGCCGGGGCCCCCGCGAAGCGCTCCCGGATCCAGGCGAGCTGGTCGGGCACCGACTTCAGCATCGCCGGATCGTGATCCAGGCCGGGATAGCTGCGCAGTTCAAGCAGCCGACTGCCGGCGCGGCATGCGCGCTCCACGGTCTGGCGCACTCCTTCTATCGGCACGGTCGCATCGGCCTCGCCGGCGATCACGAGCAGCGGGCCGGCGACGGGGCTTTCGCCCAAGGCGTTCTCCTTGAAGAGCCTCTGCGCCCACGGGTTCTGGTTCCAGCCGGGCTTGAGCATCGCCTTGCCCGTCACGTCTCCGTAGAGGGCATAACCCTGGTACCAGCAGCCGTCGGCGGACGCGGCCGGATAGTGTTGCATCGCGACCGGCGTCAGCATGTCGGTCACCGCGAACGCCGGGTATCGCGCATGGATGCCGTAGGCCATGAATGCGAGGTAGAAGCCGACGCCGGGTGTGTCGCCCAGGTGGGTCAGCAGCTCTTCCTGGCGCGCCGCGCCGGCGACCGAGATGGCCCCGAGGTAGTCGGCGTCCTTCAGCGTGAACTCCGCTTCCGCCACGCCCCAGGCCGCCATGCCGCCCTGCGAGTGGCCGTCCGCCACCCAGCGGCGGCCGAGCGAAGGCACTGCGGAACGCGCCGCCGGAACCGAGTAGATGACGTCGTGCAGCTGGGCGATCTTGCTGACGTACTGATGCAGGCCGGGCGTTCCGAGTCCGTGGTAGTCGGTCGCGACCACGGCGAAGCCGGCGCGCAGCATGTCCGCGAGCCCGAGCTCGCCGTAGTACACGTCCTTCATCAGCGACGGGGCGCACTGCCGGGCGACGCCGCTGGTGCCGTGGGCCCAGGCGATGACCGGCCAGCCGCCGGCGGGGGCCGTTCCGGCGGGTACCAGGACGACGCCGGAGGTGGCCACGTCGCGGCCGTCGGCGTCGAGCGAGTGATACACGATCTGCGTCGCCGTGGCACCCGGCGGGAGCTGGTAGCCATCGAACGGCCGCTTGTCGAGCAGGGCGCCGGGCCGGGTCCTGGACAGCGCCCGCGGCGCGGCATAGAAGGGCGGCGCCGGCAACGCGTTGGCCTGCTCCATGCGCCTGGCCTCGGCGAGCGTCTTCGGCATGTCCTCCGCTCGGCCGGTGGCCGACCCGAGCAGCGAAGCGGCCGCGATCGCGGCGAAGGCAAGACTGTCCCGAATCCGCGCCATTGAAATCCCCTGGTCGGCCCTGAGTTGCCAAGCGGTGCCGGCGTCCATTCTATCGGGATGGCGAGCGGCCATGCGCCGGGACCCGGCGGCGGAGCCCGGGAGCGGGGCGCCAGGGGCAGAGCCCGATTGTCAGCATGTGTCAATCTGGTACCTAAACGGGTCCGCCTTCGGCTAGATTTCGCAGTTCCCTCGGCCGTCAGGTGCCCAGCCACCGCTTCGTGGCCACCCCGGACCGGGCGGCTGACAGGGTTCCGATGCACATCCTCGACCATCCGCTGCGCACCGCCCTCGTTCTCATCGGCGCCGCACTTGTAGGTTCGGGCTGCGGCCGTTCGGGCCCGGCCCCCGGCCACGGCATCCCGGTCAACGCGATCCGGATCACGCCACACCCGGTGTCGGTGCCGCTGGAGTACCCGGCCCAGCTCGAGGCATCCAATATCGTCGAGATCCGGCCGCGAGTCGGCGGCGTGCTCGAGCGGCAGGAGGCGGTCGAGGGTCAGCGGGTCAAGGCCGGCCAGATCCTGTTCATCATCGACCGCCAGCCGTACCAGGCGGCGCTCGCGCAGGCGCAGGCGGCGCTCGCGCAGGCCCAGGCGGCGAAGGCCCAGGCCGAGCGCGATCTGGAGCGCGCGCGGCCGCTGTCGCAACTCGACGCGCTGAGCCAGCGCGAACTCGACGCCGCGATCGCCGCGAGCGCGGCGACCACGGCCCAGGTCCAGGCGGCGCAGGCCGCCGTGCGCACCGCCGAGCTCAATCTCGACTGGACCATCGTGCGTGCGCCGATCGACGGCGTCATGAGTCGCGCGCTGATCCGGCTCGGCGGCCTCGTGACGGCCTACAGCACGCTGCTGACGACCGTGTACAAGACCGATCCGATGTACGTGAACTTCAGCATCAGCGAGCAGCGCCTGCTGCAGGTGCAGCGCGAACTCGGACGGCCACCAGACCAGCGCAACCGCAGCCGGACCCGGTTTCACGTATTCCTGACGGACGGCAGCGAACTCGATGCGCCTGTCGAACTCGACTTCGTCGACGCCGCCGTCGACCTGCGTACCGATACGCTGGCGGTGCGGCTCGCGGTCCCCAACCCCAGCCAAATGCTGCGCTCCGGCCAGTTCGTCAGGGTGTCGGTCGAGAATCCGGCCCAGAACGACGCCATCGTCATCCCGCAGCGCGCGGTGCAGGAGCTGCAGGACAAGCGCTTCGTGTGGATCGTCGACAAGGGCGGGAAGGCGTCGGCGCGCGACGTGACGCTTGGCGCGCGCATCGGCCAGGAAACGCTGGTCCTGAAGGGGCTCGCCGCCGGCGACCTGGTGGTCGTCGATGGCACGCAGAAGCTCCGCGAGGGGACGCCGGTGGATGCCGGCTCGGCTCCGGCGGGTGAGAAAAGCGGTCCGTGAGCAACTTCTTCATCGACCGGCCGATCTTCGCGACGGTGATCGCGATCCTGATCACGCTCGCCGGCTCGATCGCCTTCGCGCTGCTGCCGGTCGCGCGCTTCCCGCAGATCACGCCGCCGAGTGTCGTCGTGTCGACGGCATTCCCGGGCGCGGACGCGCAGACGATCGAGCAGTCCGTCGCGGCGCCCATCGAGACGCAGGTGAACGGCGTCCCGAACATGCTGTATATGGACTCGAAGAGCTCCAACGACGGGACCTACACGCTCACGGTCACCTTCGAGGTCGGCTCCAATCAGGATATCGCCGCCGTCGACGTCCAGAACCAGGTCGCGATCGCCACGCGGCAGCTGCCCGCCGACGTGATCCGGCAAGGCATCACGATCACGAAGAAGGCGCCGCAGGCGCTGATGTACATCGCCATCAAGGCGACCGACCCGCGCTACGACTACCTGTTTCTCAGTAACTTCACCGCGCTGCAGGTCGTCGATTCCCTCGCCCGCATCCGCGGCGTCGGCCAGGTCCAGCAGTTCGGTGCGCGCGACTACGGCATGCGCATCTGGCTGGATCCCGGGCGGATGGCGCGTCTCGGCGTCACGACCCAAGACATCACTGCAGCGCTCAACGAGCAGAACGTGGTCGCGCCGGCCGGCATCGTTGGCGCCGAGCCGGCCCCGCCGGGTCAGGAGATGACCTACTCGGTGACCGTGCATGGCCGCCTCGGGTCGGTCGAGGAATACGAGAACATAGTGCTCAGGACCGGTGCGAACCGCGCCATCGTGCGGCTGCGTGACATCGCCCGGATCGAGCTGGCCGCGACCGATTACAGCCGTTCGACCCGTCTCAAGGGCCAGGCGGTCGCGTCGGTCGGCGTCTTTCAGCTGCCGGACGCTAACGCACTCGAGGTCGCCAAGCAGGTGCGCGCGACTCTCAAGGAGCTGTCGGCACGCTTCCCGCCCGGGATCACCTACGACGTGGTGCTCGACACCACGGAGTTCGTGTCGGAATCGATCAAGGAAGTCGAGATCACGCTGTTCATCGCGGCGACGCTCGTGCTACTGGTCGTCTTCCTGTTCCTTGAGAGCTGGCGCGCAACGCTGATCCCGATGCTCGCGGTGCCGGTCTCGCTGCTCGGCACGTTCACACTGTTCGTCGGTCTCGGGTTCTCGATCAACACGCTGACGCTGTTTGCGCTCGTGCTGGCCATCGGGCTCGTCGTCGACGACGCGATCGTTGTGGTCGAGGCGGTCACCGAGAAGATGGAATCGCACCACCTGGGGCCGCGCGACGCGACCCGCGCCGCGATGGCTGACGTCTCGAGCCCGGTGATTGCGATTGCGCTGGTGCTGACCGCGGTGTTCGTGCCGGTGGCGTTCCTCGGTGGCCTCACCGGCCAGTTCTACCGCCAGTTCGCTTTGACGCTGTCGGCTTCGGTGCTGATTTCGGCGTTCATCGCGCTCACGTTCACTCCGGCCATGTGCACGCTGCTGCTGCGGCCCCGCTCCGGGGAGCCGCCCCGCAGCGTGATCGGACGTTGCTTCGCCTGGTTCAACCGCGCCTTCGTCGCGGCGACGCACCGCTACACCGACACGGTGCGGCATGCGATCCGCCGCGCTGCCGTCGCGCTGGCGGTGTTCGGTGCGATCGTGATCGCGGTGGCGGTGCTGGTGCTGACCCGGCCCGGCGGATTCCTGCCGGAAGACGATCAGGGCTTCCTCTTGCTCGTCACGCAGCTGCCGCCAGGGGCGTCGTTCCAGCGCACCGAGTCGGCGCTGCAGAAGGTGACGTCGGTCATTGAGAGCAAGCCGGAAGTCCACGAAATGCTCGCGATCACCGGGCTCAACCTGCTCGCGGGTGTGACGACGCCCTACACCGGATCCGGGTTCATCCCGCTGCTTCCCTGGTCCGAGCGGTCGGGTGCACGGAGTTCGGCGGCGGGGCTGATCCAGCGGTTGTCGAAGGACGTGTCCTCGGTCAAGGAAGCGAACGTCACGATTGTTGCGCCGCCGGCGATACCCGGCATCGGCCAGGCGGGAGGCTTCGAGCTGATTCTCGCCGACACGACGGGCGCGAGCCTGGAGCGCTTCAACGCGGGCATCCAGGACTTCCTGGCGGCGGCCGCCAAGCGCCCGGAGCTGGCGCGGGTGTCGACGCAGTTCAACCTGCGCGTGCCACAGATCGAGTACGTGGTCGACCGCGACCGGGCGAAGTCGCTCGGCATTCCGATCTCGGACATCTTCTCATCGCTGCAGACCTTCCTCGGCGGGACCTACATCAACGACTTCAACCTGTTCGGCCGCACTTACCGCGTGACGGCGGAAGCGGAGGGCAGCGCGCGCCGGGTGCCGGAATCCGTCAACGGCCTCTACGTCCGGACCCAGGCCGGCGACATGGTGCCGCTGTCGTCGCTGGTCGCCGTCAAGCCCTCGCTCGGGCCGTCCTACATCGAGCGCTACAACGTCTACCGCGCGGTTACGGTGAACGGCTCGCCGGCACCGGGATACAGCCAGGGCGACGCGCTACGGGCGATGGAGGAGACGGCGCGAGCGCTGCCGTACGGCATGACCTACTACTGGACCGGCGCCGTACTGCAGCAAAAGCGCACCGGCGGCCAGGCGCCGTACATCTTTGCGATGGCCATGGTGTTCGTGTTCCTCGTGCTCGCCGCCCAGTACGAGAGCTGGGGCGTGCCGTTCGCGGTCATTCTCTGCATCCCGTTCGCGGTCTTCGGCGCATTCCTCGGGCTCGCGCTGCGCGGCATGGCAAACGACATCTACGCGCAGGTCGGGCTTGTCATGCTGATCGGGCTTGCCGCCAAGAACGCGATCCTTATCGTCGAGTTCGCGAAGCTCTCCCACGAGCGCGGCATGCCCGTGGTCGAGGCCGCGATCGCCGGTGCGCGCCTGCGGCTGCGGCCGATCCTGATGACATCGGCGGCCTTCATCTTCGGCGCCCTGCCGCTTGCGATCGCGAGCGGCGCCGGCTCGACCTCGCGGCAGGTACTCGGAACGACGGTCGTGTTCGGCATGACCGCCGCCACGCTGATCGGCATCTTCATCGTTCCGGTGTTCTACGTCGTCATCCAGCGCGGCTACGAGCGCTTCTTCGGCTCGCCGCCGACGCCGGCCGCCGCGCCGGCGCCGGCCGCGCCGCCGCCCGCGGCGGGCGAGGAGCCACGGCCGTGAAATCCGCCGCGCTCGCCTGCGTCGCCGTGCTTGCCGGTTGCGCTGCCGGGCCGGATTACCAGCGCCCGCCCGTCGCCGTGCCGGACGCCTACCGGGCCGCATCGCCGCTGCCCGCCGGCGACTCCCTCGGCGATGCGGACTGGACGAGCGTCTACACGGACCCGAAGCTGCGCGACCTGATCGCGACGGCGCTGCGCAGCAACCCCGATCTCGGGGCCGCGGTCGCCCGCGTCGACGAGGCGCACGCGGTACTCGGCGCGACGCGGCTCGCCCTCGTGCCGACGCTCGATGCCCGCGGCAGCGTGGTCCGGACGAAGGCTTCCGAGGACGCCCTGCTGCCCGGGGCGGCTCGCACCCGCGACAGCGAGGAGGCCGTGCTCGCCGTCTCGTACGAACTCGACCTGTGGGGCCGGCTGCGGCGCTCGAACGAGGCCGCCCGGGCGACGCTGCTGTCGACGGAATTCGCGCGTCGGACGATCGAGAGCGCGCTCGTCGCGAGCGTCGCGAATGCCTACTTCACGCTGCTGTCGCTCGACGCGCAGCTCGAAATCACCAAACGCACCGTCAGCGCGCGCGAGAAGTTCGTGGAGCTGACGCGGGCGCAGCACGAGCGCGGCTACGCGACCGGACTGGACGTCGCGACGGCCGAAGCGCAGGAGGCGGTGGCGAGGGCCAACGTTCCCGATCTCGAGCGGCGCATCACGCAGACCGAGGACCTGCTCTGCAGCCTGCTCGGCGAGAACCCGCACCCCGTCGAGCGTGTTCACCGCGGCGAGCTGATGCCGGAGCCGCCGCCAATGCCGCCCCCCGGCCTGCCGTCGCGGTTGCTGGAACGCCGGCCGGACGTGCGCGCCGCGGAGGAGGCGCTGCATGCGGCGAACGCAAACATCGGCGTCGCGAGGGCGGCGCTCTTTCCGACGATCTCGCTGACCGGTTTCGCGGGTTCCCTCAGCTCGCCGCTCGGAAGCCTGTTCCGGGCGTCGACCGCGGAGTGGGTCGCGGCGGCGAGCGTCGTGCAGCCGCTGCTCGATCCGCAGCGCTCCCTATATCAAGTCGATCTCGCCGACGCGCAGAAGCGCGAGGCGCTGTTTCAGTATCAAAAGACCGTGCAGGGCGCGTTTCGCGACGTGGCCGACGCACTGTTCGCCTACACGAAGTATGGCGAATTCGCGGTCGAGCAGGCGAAGCAGGTCGGGGCACTGCAGCGGGCCGAGCAGATCGCGCTGGCGCGCTACCGCGTGGGCTACGCGTCCTACTTCGACGTCATCAATGCGGATCGCGACCTGTTCGCCGCGGAGCTGTCACTGAATCAGGCGCACGCGAACAGCCTGACCGCGCTGGTGCAGCTCTATCAGGTGCTCGGCGGCGGCTGGCAGTAGCGGCTCGCCCGCCGCTACCGCGCTGGCGGAATGGCGACGGTCGCGAGCGAGGGTGGCCGCGACGTTCGCAGCCTGGCCGCGACGCGCTCCGCCTCGGCGAGGACCCGAAGCAGGTTGCCGCCCGCAAGCTTGGCAATCTCGGCGTCGGACCAGCCGCGGCGCATCAGCTCTATGAGCAGCGACGGGAAGCGATCGACGCCCTCAAGTCCGGCCGGCGTTTCGTCGATGCCATCGAAATCCGACCCGATGCCAACATGATCGATCCCGGCGATTCTGCGCAGGTGCTCGACGTGGTCGGCAACCTGCTGGAGCGTCGCGCGCGGCTTGGGGTGCGCGCCCTCCCAGGCCGCCAACGCTGCCTTGGCGCGATCCGGCTGACCGATGTAGAGGCCGTCGTAAGGCGGCGCGCTGAAGCGCGCCTGCTCGGCGGCGTGGTCGGCTTCCCAGTGATTGACGGCCTCGGACACGTAGCCAGGATTGAAATTCACCATCACGACGCCACCGTGCGCGGCAACCAGCGTGAGCACGTCGTCGGGTACGTCGCGCGGATGGTCGACGATTGCGCGTGCGGAGGAGTGCGAGAAGATCACCGGCGACTCGCTGATCGCGAGCGCGGCCCGCATCGCCTCCGGCGATACGTGGCTCAGGTCGACGAGCATGCCGAGCCGGTTCATCTCGCGGATCACCTCGCCGCCGAACGGCGTCAGCCCGTGATGCGCCGGCGCGTCGGTGGCGGAGTCGGCCCAGGCGGTATTGCGGGTATGGGTCAGCGTCATGTAGCGGGCGCCGAGGTCGTACAGCTGGCGCAGCACCGCGAGCGACTCGTTGATCTGGTGCCCACCCTCGATGCCGATCAGCGAGGCGACCCGGTGCGCCTTGTGGATGCGACGGATGTCGGCGGCGGTGTAGGCCATCTCGAGGTCGCCCGGGTAGCGGGCGACCAGCCGCTTGACGAGGTCGATCTGCTCGAGCGTCGTCTGCACCGCCTCCGGTCCCTTGAGATCTACCGGAACCCAGACCGACCAGAACTGCGCGCCGACGCGGCCGGCCCGCAGGCGCGGGATGTCGGTCATCAGCGGCGCGCCCTTCGCCGGCGGCGGGAGCCCGGCGGTGTCGGCGGCGAGGTTCACCGCACCCGGGTCGCTCTTGAAGCGATCGCGGATCTCCCACGGCAGGTCGTTGTGGCCATCGATCAACGGCGTCTCGGCGAGCACCCGGTCGACGCGGGCGGCGAGCTCCGCGCTTGCGGCAGCCGCGATCCCCGGCAGGCTCAGACAGGCAAGTGCCGAAAGCAAGCACGCCCTGCGGAGAATTGGTGACATCACGTGCAGCTCACTGGTGGAGGGCTCCGGCGCCCCGGCGCAAGTATAGACGGGAATCGGTCACCGCCCGATCGCGGCGACCGGCAGTATGCCGATCGCACTCGCGTGCAGGCTCTGAATGTAGAGCGTGCCCTCGTGCTCCGTCACGCCGCTCGTCTCGGCGATCCGCGCGGAGGGGTCCTGCAGATCGGCGACGACCCGGCCGGATTCGTCGAAGGCGATCACGTGACCGTAGGCCCGTGGCACCGGCCAGAGCGCTTTCGGCAGTCGCAGGCTGATCGCCCGGAGCAGCGGCCGGTCCGACAGCGCGTCGACGACGGCGCTGCGAGGCTTGGTCAGCCCCGTCCAGATGCGGCCGCCCGCGCCACGCGTCAGATTGTCCGGGAAGCCCGGCAGGTTGGCGGCGATGATCCGTGCCTGCTGCTGCGCGGCCTGCCCGGCGAGTGCCCGGGCGTCCAGTCCGCCGGCCGCGGCGTCCACTTTCCAGATGCGGTACTCGCCGGTCTCCGAAACGAAGACCTGCGTTTCGTCTGCGGACAATGCAATGCCGTTGGCAAAGCATAGGCCGCCGATGACGATCCGCATTGCACCTGTCACCGGCCGGTACTCGAGCACGCGGCCGCTGCAGGAGTGCTCCATGATGTCGAGCAGTGCCGCATCGAACGTGCCCCACACCCTGGCCGGAAGTCGCTGCGTCGCGTCCGTGAACAGGATCCGGCCATCCCGCGCGATCGCAACCGCATCGGCATAGGCGATGGGATCGGGGCCGACGTGGTCGGCGAGCACGCGCACCGAGCCGTCGGCATCGACTGCGAGCAGCCCCTTGAAGGCATCGGCGACTATCAGTCGTCCCGCGCCATCGAATTCCATGCCCAACGGACGGCCGCCGGTGTTGGCGACCGTCTCGAGACCGCTGCCGTCCGGGTTCATCCGAAGTATGGCGCCCGAGAGAGTGCCCGTGTATAGCCTGCCGTCCGGGCCGAAGGCGATGTGTTCGGGGCCGACCTCGGGTCCGATGGGGATCGGTCGCAGCGCCGCCAGCCGCTCATTGCGGGCATGCGGCCCGACATAGCCCTCGAACCGTGGCGCTTGCCAGGCGACGGCCCGGATCGGCACTGGCCAGAGCAGCAAGTAGGCGACGCTCAACACGGCGAGGATCGCGAGCCACTGGAGGAGGTGTTTCATCGTCTTCACCTGCGCGCGATGCCGGGGATCCTGGAACGTCTGCCAATGCTAACCGCATCGGCGCCTTGGACGACTGCGACTGCAACGGCGTGGGGCGAGGTCATTGCCCGTGATCCGGCATGGACCTTCGGCACGTCGCGGCGCGCCCAAGATTGCCATCTGCGGGCTGCCGGGGCCGCTCCTCGTCACTCGCGCGGTCGCGACGGCAGAGCGGCGCGTGCCAGCCTTTTCAGCGACCGGGCTTGAATTCAGAAGCGACGACCGCCAAGGCTACCGAGGGGTCGCCACGGCCAAGCGCGCACATGCCCGGCAGGGTTGCGGTGGTGAGCGCGCGGCGGTTGTCGGCGATCGCCTGCTCCGCCACACTTCCGGTCCCGGACGCGTTCCCGCGGGGCGCGGCGCGGATGCTCGCAGTGGCGGGAGCCGCCCGGGGGACCGACGCTGCGGATCGGACCATGGCAGGGCAAGGCACCGAACTCCGAGGATGCACCTTGATCGCATTCGTATCCCGTATTCGGCGGGTCGCCGTAGCGGTGCTCGCCATCGCGTTCAGCCTCACCCCACTTGGCAGCATCGCGGCAGGAGCGAGCGCGCATCGGCAGCGCCCGCTCGTCGTGTTCCTATCCGACTTCGGCACGAGCGATGATGCGGTCGCGATCTGCAAAGGCGTCATGATCAGCGTTGCGCCAGACGTCGAAATCATCGATTTGAGCCATCAGGTCACGCCGTTTTCGATCGCGGAAGGAGCACGGCTTCTCGTGCGCACCGCGCAGTACTACCCGGCCGGCACCGTGTTCGTGGCAGTCGTCGATCCGGGTGTAGGCACGAGCCGCAAGCCGATCGTCGTCAAGACCCGACGCGACCAGTATTACGTGCTGCCGGACAACGGCCTTGTGACACCGCTGGTGGATCGCGACGGGCTGGCCGGCGCCCGCGAGATCCGCAATCCCGCGTGGCTCGTCGGCAGCAGGCTGTCGTCGACATTCCACGGTCGTGACGTGTTTGCGCCGGTCGCGGCACACCTGGCCCGCGGCGAAGACTGGACGCAGGTTGGGCCGGCGCTGTCAACGCTCGAGCGGCTCGAGACTCCGAGGGCCGTCGTGGATGAGCGGGGCATCGGCGGCAGCGTCGTGGCGCTCGACGGGCCGTACGGCAACCTGGTGACGAATATCGATGGCGATGAGTTCCGCCGGCTCGGGTACGTGCCGGGCGACGTCGTTCGCATCAAGGTCGGCGAGCAGGAAATGCGCCTGCCGTACGTCGCGACCTTCGGCGACGTGCCGCTGGGTTCGGAACTTGCCTTCGTCGATTCGCGCGGTCTGCTGAGCCTTGCGATCAATCAGGGCAACTTCGCCCGCCGCCACGGCATCAGTCCGCCGGTCCCGCTGGTCATCTTCAGGAAGTAACGCGTTCGCGAACGGCGAGCCAGTGGCGGACCTGCGTGCTGCAACTGACGGCGGGTGGCCGGCGCGATCGGACCGGAGCCGGCCGGTGCCGGTTGCGCCCGTATCGGCGCCGCCGAGCCCGCGTCGAGCCAGCGGCGCACGCCACCGCAGTCGCCGAGCGGGTGATCAGTAGTGGTAATGGGCGCGGCCGCCGTATCCGCGGGCATAGACCCGCGGCGCGTAACGCGCGTACGGCCGGCCGCAATAGCGGTAACCGTACGCCGGACCGCCCATGAGCGCGCGCCCGTAGGCCACCGCGCCGGAGAAGTAGGGCGGCGGGGCGATCGCTACGGGCCCCTGCGCAACGACCGCGAAGCCCGGGAGGCCGATCCCGATCCCCACGTACACGTGATCCGCGCCGGCGACGGGTGCAAACCCGGCCGCGGCAGCTGCGACAAGGAGTAATGCCGCGATCATGCTGCGTCTGGTCATACCAACACTTCCGCACTTGGACGGCCGGTATCTGAAGCAACGCCCGCCGGCAGCGGCGGTTGACGCCGTCGGTTCTGCAGGCCCGCTGCACTGGCCGCATCGATGCCGGTGACCAAGCTCGCGGCGCTGCGCCATCCCGCGGGTCGATTGCCGCTGCCGGCAAGCTGGCGCGAGCCGCGCGTTCGGCGGCGGGCGCGGTCGGTACGCAGGCCGCGTGACCGAGGCAGGGCGGCAACCGACGGGCGCTTGCGCTACGGGCTGTCGAGCACTGTTGCCCGGCCATCGCGCTTGTAGATTGTGCCGTCCTTCATGACGAAGCTGACTCGCCGCATCAGGCTGATGTCGTCGAGCGGATTGCCGGGTACGGCCACGAGGTCGGCGATCTTGCCGGCCGCGAGGCTGCCGAGTTCCTGGTCGTGCCGCAGCAGCTCGGCGGCCCTGATCGTCGCCGCCTGGATCGTGAACAGCGGCGGCATGCCCGCCTGCACCATGAGCTCGAACTCATGCGCGTTCTGGCCGTGGGGGAACACGGCGGCGTCCGTTCCAAAGGCGATCTTGACTCCGGCGCGGTAGGCGCGGCCCGCGGTTCCGAGGATCTGCGGTCCAATCGCCGCGGCCTTGGCCGCCACCTGCGGGGGAAAGTAGCCCGGCACCTTGGCCTTCTCGGCGACGAACATGCCGGCGCTGATCGTCGGCACGAGCCAGGTGCCGTGCTCCTTCATGAGACGCAGGTCCTCGTCGTTTAGGAACGTGCCATGCTCGATCGAGTCGACGCCGCCCAGTACCGCACGCCGGATGGCCTCAGCGCCATGCGCGTGCGCCGCCACTGTGAAGCCGTAGTCGCGGGCGGTGGCCACGAGCGCCTTGATCTCCTCGAGCGTGAGCTGAGGGTTGTCGCCGCTCGCGCCCTCGTCGAGCACGCCGCCCGATGGCATGATCTTGATGACGTCGTCGCCGGCCTTGTAGTGGAGGCGTATCGCCTTCGCCGCATCCTCGGGGCTGTTGATGATTCCCTCGGCCACGCCGGGGTCGCCGGCGAGATCGCTGCGATACGTCGTCGTCGGATCGGCGTGACCGCCGGAGGAGCCGATTGCCTTGCCGGCGGTGTAGATCCGTGGCCCGGCAACGACGCCCGCGCTAATCGCATTGCGCAGCGCCACCGAGTCCTGGCTGCCCACATCGGCTAGATTGCGAACCGTGGTAAAGCCGGCGAGCAGCGTGCGCCGAGCGTAGACGGCCGAGCGCAGCGCGTAGTCCGCGGCGTTCCAGCGCACCCGGTCCGCGTAGAATGTGGGGCCGATCTCCATCGTCAGGTGCGTATGACTGTCGATCAAGCCGGGCATGCAGGTCTCGGCGGACAGATCGACCTCGCCGGCGCCCGCCGGCACGCTGCGCCCCGGCAGCACGTCGCGGATGCGCCGGCCATCGACGACCACGGTCGTCTCGCCGAGCATGCGTCCTGCCTGGGTGTCGATCAGGTGGCCGCAATGGATGGCCGTGACGGCAGGTGCGTCGGCGAACGCCACGCCGGTCGCGAGAGTCGCGGCGGCCGCGAGCAGCAGACGAATCATCATGCAGGAACTCCCGGATCGGGCGCCGCGCGACGGCACGGCGGGCGCACAGGATACGACGCCCCGCCGGTCGTCGCCACGGCGTGAGGCGCGTCGGTGTCCGGCCCGCGCCGCAGCCCGTGGCCAGGCCGCGGGCTAGCGCGAGGGGTCCGGCTTCCGGCGGGAGCGCGCGTAGGCGGCGAAGCCGCCGACGAATTTCTCGATCGCCTGTCGTGTCGCCGGGTCGGCAATCTCGCCGTCCGCACCGATGAGGCTCTCCGCCCGAGAGACGAGCAGCCGGCCACCCGACCACAGATCGGCGCCAAGCGTCCTGAACACCGCCAGCCAGGCATTCTGCGAGAGGATCGTCCCAAAGCCGCCGGGCGAGGCTCCGGCGATCGCCACCGGACGGCCGCGAAAGACCCGCGGCACGTCGTTCGACGGCCGCGACAGCCAGTCGATCGCGTTCTTGGTCACGCCCGGCAGGCTGTTGTTGTACTCGGGCGTCACCAGCAGGAGGCCGTCCGCGCCCGCGATCAGATCCTTGAGCCGGGACACGGGCGCCGGTACGCCGTTCGCCGCCTCGTCGTCGCCGTCGTAGAGCGGGATGCCTCGGATCGATTCGACTTGCAGAGTGCTGTCGGGCGGCATCAGCGCCGCCGCCGCCCGCAGTACCGCCGAGTTGTACGAGCCGCGCCGCAGACTGCCCGACAGGCCGATGATTCTGAGCATCTCGTCGCGCCCCGCCTCGCAACCGTTCCGGGCGTCCGGGTGCCGATGGCCGTGACGCCGGACAGGATGCTGCTGACGATAGCGGCTGTGCGGGCGCTGTCGCAACCGCGGGGTCGGAGCGCGCCGGGCACCGGTGATGCCCGCGATGCGCTCGACGGAGCCGCACCGCTCTCGTGCGACCGCCGCGGCGGGGTCGGCTGACCCCGCCACGGCGGCGCGGCCACCAAGCTCAGCTGCTTAGAACTTGTAGTTCACTCCGGTCGAAAGGCCCTCGGGCCGGCACCCGCCCCAGGTCGTATTACCTGCGCTGCTGCAATCGATATTGATGGCATTCGTGCCATCGTGGCAGTCGGTCGTGAGGCTCCGACCGCCGGCACCAATGTCGTAATGCGCATTGCCGTGGTTGACCGTCACCGCCCAGTCCAGGCACCAGAAGACCTGCTTGTCGAACCTGTGCTTCCAGGCCACCGTGTACATGTCGGCGCTGTTG
>Ga0335084_10003144_pt1 | contig 16077 bp, 14 predicted proteins | sample Lox_Sample_44_FD_206721 | JGI IMG/M metagenome (GOLD analysis project Ga0335084, IMG submission 206721) | Soil microbial communities from Loxahatchee National Wildlife Refuge, Florida, United States - Lox_Sample_4.4 | ecosystem: Environmental > Terrestrial > Soil > Wetlands | place: USA... | reverse complement strand
GGCGTGAAGGTGACGAGGCTCTTCTCGCCGATATCGGCAAGCGCCATCTCCACCATGCTCACCGCTCCCTCTACCAGTTTGCGCCGCGCCGCGATCACCGCTTCGGCCTGCTGCCGCCGCAGCATCGCTTGAGCGATTTCCGGGGCATAGGCGAGGTGCGCAATGCGCGCTTCCTCGACCATGATGCCGGCGGCATTGACATGGTTCTGGACGGTCTGGCGCAGCACTTCGCCGATCTTGTCGACATCGCCGCGCAAGGTCTTGTGCCGAACCGCCGCCAGCATCTCATCGCTGTGTTCGTAGGCATGGCGGCTCGCTACTTCGCGCACCGCAGACTCGCACTGGATGCGCACGTACTCCACGTAGTTCTCGACCTGAAACACAGCGCGCGCGGTATCGTTCACCCGCCACACCACTACGGCGCCGATCTCGATTGGATTGCCGCGCTCGTCGTTGACTTTGAGAATCGGCGTGGTCAGATTGTGTGCGCGCAATGACAGGCGCTGGCGCAGGTAGAACGGGTTCACCCAGTGAAAGCCGCTGGTGCGCGCCGTGCCGGCGTAGTCGCCGAAGAAGATCATCACCGCGCCTTCATTGGGCTGCAGCGTGAAGTATCCACGGGTGCAGAACAAGCCGATCGCGAGCATTGCGGTTCCAGTGATGAGCGGCCAGGTGTCGCTGCGCCCGATCGCGCCGGAGATGAAGAACGCGCCGAAAGCCAGCAGCGCCAGCACGATCAGCAGCGCAAACCAGCCGTTGACCGTCCGCGCATCCGTCTCGTGGCGGAATTGATTCTCGCCCATTGTCTTCGGACCACCCATCCTTATGCGGGACATGCGTGAAGCGTGCGCATGTCATTGGAAATCGATCTCTCTGCTTCACCCAAAAGCAATCGCAAGGCCAGCGCGGAAGTTCACATCGGGCTCGACATTCAATGGGGAGGGCTTCGACAAAGCTTGCGTATGCGAATCGTTCTCATTATGATTCTCGTAACGTGGCAGGCGAAGCCAAGCAGCAGGCTGGTTAAAACGAAGAACTAGAGAGGAGCGTACGCAAATGTCCGGCAAAGGGATGGCGCAAACCAGGCTGGTGCGAATGTTGACGGCGTCCTGCGCAGCATGTGCACTAGCCAGCCCACAGGCGCGGGCCGATGAAAACCTGTGGGGCTACACCTACGGTTCCGAGACCCTGCCAAAAGGTGGCTGGGAGTTCTACCAATGGGCGACGTGGCGCACTGGGAAAGGTGAAGGAACTTATGACGCGGTCGATCTGAGGACCGAGTTCGAGTACGGGATTACCGATCGCTTTCAGGCGAGCGCCTACCTGAATACCGTGTACCAGAACATCAACAATACCGGCCCCATCGACGGGGATACGGGACAGCGCGAATTCCCGAACACGAACGCGTTCGCCTTCCAGGGTGTGTCGCTCGAATTCAAATATGCTCTGACCAGCCCCTACAAGGACCCGATCGGTGTAGCCCTCTACTTCGAGCCGAGCTACAGCCGGGTGAACAAGGAATCCGGTCAGAGCGGAACCGAGTACGAGCTCGAGCCGAAGATTATCGTGCAGAAGAATTTTCTCGAAGACCAGCTGATTGCAGCGGTCAACCTCACCGCCGAGTTCGAATGGGAGCGCTTTCCCGACAACGCGCCCACGGAGCGCGAGCTCAAGCTCGAGCTCTCCAGCGGTCTGTCCTATCGGTTTGCGCCCAACTGGTTTGCAGGTCCGGAAGTTCGTCTGCAAGGCGTCTATGGCAACATGAATCTCGGCGACCGCGAGGCATGGGCGCTGTTCGCCGGCCCGGCAATTCATTACGCAGCGCAGAAGTGGTGGGCGACGCTGTCGATCATGCCGCAGATCATGGGCGGCCCGCGTGACCCTGCTCTGTCTTCGCGCCTGAATTTCAGCGAGTTCGAGCGCACGGAAGTACGCCTTAAAGTGGGGATCAACTTCTGATAACAGTGGCAGCGGCGGATGAACGGTGACGACCGCTCACAGCAAGCACGCCCGTAGGCGACGCACGGACAATCGTATTTACGGAGCTCTCCATACCGTCTACGATGGCGTTCGCTCGAAAAACGGATTCGCGCTCTGAAGGTGTTGTGGATGGATGTTTTCAACAGATGGGCGCTGGCGCCCGCAGCCGCAGTCCTCGTCGTGCCGTGCGCCTACGCCACGCAATACCTCAGTATCGAGCAGGCGCAGCAGCTGATTTTCCCCGGCGCGTCGTTCGCACAGCCGGAAGTGGTGAAGATCTCCGATGAGCAGCGCCGCGAGATCGAGCGGCGCGCGGGCGTCAATGTGCGCGCACGCGAACAACGCGTCTGGCGCGCAGCCGACGGCGGCTTCTTCATCGTCGACGAGGTCCTGGGCAAGCATGAGTTCATCACGTACGCCGCGGGTTTGAACGCCGATGGCAGCGTGCGCCAGATCGAGATCCTGGAGTATCGGGAGAGCTACGGTTACGAGGTGCGTACGCCCGCATGGCGGCGTCAGTTCGTCGGCAAGCGCGCGGGCGACCGGCTGAAGCTCGACGAGGACATCAAGAATATCGGCGGTGCGACGCTGTCGTGCCGCCACATCACCGACGGCGTGAAGCGGCTGCTGGCGTTCTATGAGGTCGCGCTGAAATGACAGGTAGCCGTATCATGCGCGCGGCCGAGCCGAGCAGCTAGCCATGCGCCTGTCGCACGGACATCTTCGGTGGGTTTATGCGAGTGGCATTGCGCTGTTCGCAAGTGGTGCGCTGTGGCTGTTGTTCCATTACTTCGTACACGTGCACGGCGAGTTCGGCGAGCGCCCGCATGCGCTCGAAGTCTGGTGGCTGCGCCTGCACGGCGCCGCGGCCATGCTGATGCTGGCTGTGCTCGGATCTCTGCTGCCGGTCCACGTGCGGCGCGGGTGGCATCAACGCAAGAACCTGCTCGCCGGCAGCATGGTCGCCACCCTGGCGCTGCTGCTGATCGTCTCAGGCTACGCGCTGTATTACTTTGGTTCGGAAGAAACGCGTCCCTGGATCAGCGCATTGCACTGGCTCCTCGGACTCGGGGCGCCGCTGCTGCTCGTCTGGCACATCGTTTCAGGACGGCGCACGCGCGCTGCCAGACCTCTCGCCGCGCCGCTGCGCCAATCAGGCCCGCGCGCGGGCGCCGAACGTCGAGCTGAAGCCGCTGAGCCCGCGTCGGATGGTTCCCCGTCCACTTCTTCCAATGTGGCTAGCCTGGATAATTCATGAAGGACTCGGGATGATGGCGAGGCGAGTTGCGAGCCAGTTTCGACTCGACCGTCGCTGCCAATAGCCGGACTATTGGCGAGACGGGCATGTCGAAAATGGCCGCAAATCGGCCGCCAGCGCCCGAGTAGCCCGTCGCCACATCCGGTACCAAGCTGGGTCGCCAGCAACGGTCCGCGACTCGTGCGAGGCACGCAATCCCGAGGGCGTCTTCATGAATTATCCAGGCTAAGTGAGTAGACCCAGCGCGTCCGCATAGCGTCGCGCGCAGCTCAGGCCGAATGGTGTCGGCGCCAATGCCGGAGCCCGATCGTGTACATCCGGGAGGCCCAGGCGCAAAGCCGCAATCCGCTTGCCATAGCAGATCAGCGTATCGAGGGACTGCAACGTGAATACGATCGCCGGCAGCACCTCGCTGTAGATGCGTCCGGCGAGCTCTTCATCGGCGCTTGCGCCGCCTTGCATGCTCTCGAATATGCGCACCTGGTAATCGAATGTGTCGCTCGCGGGGATCATCCCCGCGCACCCGGCGCGAAGATTGTCCAGCAGCTCCAGTCCGCCACGTCCATTGAAGACGGCGAGCCGGCCATCCACCGCTTCGATCACCGCCCGGATGTCGAGCACGGGTCCTTCGCCTTTCAACAGTACGAAGTTGGCACAGCGCTCGACCAGGCCCCTGATGGATTCGGGTCCGAGGCCGACCCCGATATACTCGGGGGCGTTCTGGATCGCGCACGGCAGCGCCGTACGATTCATGACATCGGCAAAGAACTCCGCGTACCAGGCCTCTTCCAATCCGCGCTGCGGCGGGGGCTGGAGAATCACCCAGCTCGCGCCCTGCTGCGCCGCCCAGTTGACGAACTGCGCCTGCGCCTCGACGGTGGCCTCGGACACGGTCACAGCCACCGGTACCCGACCGGCAACCTCCTCGGTCACCAGCTGCACGAGCAGCCGCCGCTCCCCCGGGGAGAGCTTGCCCACTTCGGTGGCAAGCCCGAGCACAGCAATGCCATGCGCGCCGTTTCGCACGCATGCGCGCACTTGGCGTCGCATCGCATCACGATCGATACGTCCCTCGGCATCGAAGAACGCATACAGCATCGGATAGATGCCTCGAAATCGCGCAGCGGTGGACATCGGTCTCTTTAGGCGAGGGATAGATTGGCACATCATACGGAATTCAAAACCGGGGGGACGTTGATACCCGCGCCGGCGTTCGAGGCGTACAATCCAGGCGGTGGTGCCTTCGGCGGGCATGATGAGCGGAATTGCCGCCGGGGGCTTGTCACCCGGGCACCACTTTGCAGTAACATACCAACTCGAGGGAGGATCTCACCTTCCCTTACATTCCGCCGGAGGTTGCTGATGGAGATAGTAGACCTGACCGAGGAAGAGACTGTGGCGATCCGCGACCGGATCGCGGTGCTGCGCATCGAGCACCGCGATCTAGACGAAGTGATCACCCGCCTCTCAGAGGATCCTGTGCAAGACGAGCTTCAGCTTAAGCGCTTGAAAAGACGCAAACTGATGCTCAAAGACCATATCGCAGTACTCGAACGCCAGCTGGTTCCCGACGCCCGGGCCTGACCCAGGCGTTTGCACCAGCGGTACGAGTCCCAATCCCGCCTCAGCAGTCCTTGGGGCAGGGAATCTTGTAATACGTCCTGGCGACGTAGGATGTTACGTTTTCGATGTCCTCGTCGCTCCAACGGAGCGACGTATTCGCCTGCCAGCGTATTACCTGTGCCTTGACCTCAGCGTACGTCTTCGCCACTCGTTTGTTGCGTTCAAACGCCACCGACTCGTGGCACATGCGACAATGCGTTTCAAGCAGCATTTTGCCGCGCTCGAGATCCGCCCCGGACGCCGATGATGCAACCGCGGCGGTAAGTAGAACGACAGAAATCTTGAACATACCAAACTCCTGTAAAAGCCCGGTCTAGAGATTAGCGCGATGGTGACCTGGCGCTTTGACGCAGGTCAAGGGTAAAGCCCTTACGAACGGACTCGCGGTGGTAATGTCAGAGGTTTTGAACACCTCCTTTTCCTAAGCCTATCATGCTTGCCCCCCGTGCCTGCCTTGTGGTCCTTCTGGTCCTAGCGCTGGCTGGTTGCGCCACGCACCAGCCAATGCCGATCGCCGAGGTCGTACAACTCAGCAAATCGGGGGCCCCGCCCGAAGACGTCATCCAGCGCGTTCGTCGATCCGCTACGACGTATGCCTTCCGCGGCTCGGACTACGCCAGACTGAAAGCGATGGGTGTCCCGGATCCGGTGCTCGATTATTTGCAGCAGTCTTTCGTGGACGATCTCGACCTGCTCACGCGTTACTGGGTCCTGGGCGAGAATTTAGGTGGCTGCGCGTTCTGCTATCCCCAGCCGGTCGACGTCGAAGGCATGCAATCGGGCTACGGAATTGTCGGCTCGGCGTCGCCCACGCGCTACGCGATCGGCAAGCCGCCCGGTACGCCGGAGTGGGTACCGGCCTCCCTGCCGCCATCCTTTGCACGGTTGAGCGTCGAGCAGCTCGTCGATCTCGCACATCATGGCACGCCCGATCAAGAGTTGATTCATCGAATTCGATATTCCCGGCTGGATCATGTCGTCGGCGTTGGCGGCTTTACCACCATTCGAACGCGCCCGCTCGCCGGCCTGAGCGGCTCACGCCTGGCGCGCCTCCACGACGAAGGGCTTAGCGATGCAGTGCTCGACGCGCTGCAGGCGCAATTCCTCGCGCAATTCATCGAAGCAGAGCGCTTGCGCTACCAGAATTGGGGCAAAGGGCCTGGCGCGATGAGCTGAGCGAGCACGCGCACAGAAGCTCGCAGACTCCGATGCAAAGCGCTTGGCGCGGCTGCTGGTAAGGCATCTACAGGTCGAAGCGATCGGTAACCGCCCCCCTGCTCGCCGTGGACACGAGCTTACTGTACTTGGCGAGCAGGCCTCGCGTATAACGCGGCACCGGTTGCCGCCATTGCGCACGCCGCCTCGTGAGCTCTTCCTCGGGCACATTCAGCTGGATCAATCTCTTGTGCGCGTCGATCGTGATCGAATCGCCATCTTTCACCAGAGCGATCACGCCACCGACATAGGCTTCCGGCGCAACATGGCCCACCACCATGCCCCATGTGCCTCCGGAGAAGCGTCCATCGGTGATCAAACCGACCGAATCACCCAGGCCTTGTCCGATGAGCGCGGAGGTAGGTGCCAGCATCTCCTGCATGCCGGGCCCGCCCTTTGGCCCTTCGTAGCGGATCACCACCACGTCGCCGGCTCTGACCTTGCCGGCCATGAGCGCTTCCATGGTTTCATGCTCCGAGTCGAACACGCGGGCCGGGCCTGTCATCGCCGGATTCTTGAGGCCGGTGATCTTCGCCACACAACCCTCGGGGGCAAGATTCCCGCGCAGGATGGCGAGATGTCCTTGCGCGTACATGGGATTGTCCCATTGCCGGATGACATCCTGATTGGCGGACGGCTTCGCGGGGACGCTGGCGAGTTCCTCAGCGATCGTGCGCCCGGTGACAGTCATGCAATCGCCATGCAACAGGCCGTGATCGAGCAGCATCTTCAGAACTTGTGGCACACCGCCCGCGCGATGAAAATCCACCGCGACATAGCGCCCCGAGGGCTTCAGATCGCAGAGCACGGGAACGCGCTGACGCACACGCTCGAAATCGTCGATGCTCCATTCCACCTCGGCGGCCGAAGCGATCGCCAGATAATGCAGCACGGCGTTGGTGGAGCCGCCAGTCGCCATCACCAGTGCAATCGCATTCTCGATCGATTTGCGCGTGATGATGTCGCGCGGACGAACGTTCTTGCGGATCGCATTGACCAGCACGCGCGCCGATTCCGCCGCGGAGTCGGCCTTCTCCGGATCCGGCGAGGCCATCTGCGAGGATCCGAGCAGGCTCATGCCGAGCGCCTCGAACGACGATGACATGGTATTGGCGGTATACATTCCGCCGCACGCGCCGACGGTAGGACAGGCGTTGCGCTCGATGCCATCGAAATCTTCCTTGGACATCTTGCCGGCGCTGAATGCGCCGACCGCTTCGAAAGCGCTCACGATGGTGAGCGCCTGTCCCTTCCAGTTGCCCGGCTTGATGGTGCCGCCGTACACGTAAATACCCGGAACATTCATCCGCGCGATCGCCATCAGTCCGGCCGGCATGTTCTTGTCGCACGCACCGATCACGAGCACACCGTCCATCAACTGCCCGTTGACCGCGGTCTCGATCGCATCGGCGATCACCTCGCGGGACACCAGCGAGTATTTCATGCCCTCGGTGCCCATGCCAATGCCGTCGGTCACTGTCGGCGTGCCGAACACCTGCGGCATCGCCCCGGCCTCGCTCAGCGCCGCCATCGCACGGTCGACGAGCGGCTGGATGCCAGCGTTGCAGGGGTTCATATTCGAGTGACCGTTGGCCACGCCCACGATGGGCTTCTCGAAGTCTTTGTCATTGAATCCCACCGCGCGCAACATCGCGCGATTGGGCGAGCGCGCCACGCCTCCGGTGATCAGTTTCGAGCGCCAATTGTCCGCCATGATGTCCTCTCTTGGTCCTTGTGGTTTAGTCGCGCGGCCGGGCCGCTCGTGGTACGTAGCTGGCCAGTTTGAGCGAGACCTTATTTGATGTCTAATATATTATGAATCGATCTGTGATAGCGAAAATGAATCAAACATGGAGTTGCGTCACCTGCGCTATTTCGTCGCACTTGCCGAGGAGCTCCACTTCGGACGCGCGGCACGCCGCCTGCACCTCTCGCAGCCCCCCTTGTCGATGCAGATCAAGGCGCTCGAGGAAGAGATCGGAACACAACTGCTGACGCGCACGCGCCGGCGCGTGGAGCTCACCACCGCCGGGGCGCTGTTCCTGCGCGAGGCACGCGACATTCTGATGCGTGTCGAGCAAGCCACGGCTGCCGTGCGGCGCGCTGGCCGCGGCGAGATCGGCGAGCTGGCGGTTGGTTTTGTCACCATAGCCGATTACAACGTGCTGCCCCGCGTGCTCTCGGAATTTCGCGCACAGCATCCCGCGGTCCGGCTCACCCTGCGCGAGGCGACCACCGACGCGCAGCTGCGCGATCTCGCGGAGCAGCGCATCGATATCGGCTTCGTGCTCGCACCGATACAGGAGGAAGGCCTGGCTACACGACCCCTGTTGCGCGAACCGCTGGTCGCGGCACTGCCCCACACCCACGCGCTGTCGCGAAGCCGCACAGCACTCTCGCTCTCGCGCCTGGCCGACGCACCGTTCATCTTATTTCCACGTCATATGGCGCCCGGCCTGTACGACGATGTGGTCGGCTTCTGCCGGCGCGCGGGTTTCATTCCGCGCGTCGAACAGGAAGCCGTGCAGATGCAGACCATCATCAGTCTAGTATCAGCCGGACTCGGGGTGGCGCTGATCCCCGCGTCCATGCGCAACCTCGGGCGCAGCGACGTAGTCTACCGTTCATTGCGCGAGAAGAGTCCGCTCACCGAAGTCCTGATTGCCTGGCGCAAAGGCGACAACGCACCGGTTCTGCATCGCTTCCTGGAGTGCCTGGAGCGGGTCGTGAAAACCATGGTGAAATCGCGAGCACGGCGGGGCTGACATGCTGCGCTTCGCTGTCCACCGACCCGACCAGTCAGGCGTTTTCCTACCCGATGAGCTGGCGACGCTGGAGCTCGGGGCCCGCCTGGCCCGCGCACTGCACCCGCGGCTGATCATTTATCTGAAAGGGGAACTGGGCGCTGGCAAGACCACGCTGGTCCGGGGCGCGCTGCGTGAGCTCGGCTACACTGGCCGGGTCAAAAGTCCGACTTATGCCCTGGTTGAAGTTTATTGCCTTTCTAGATTATACTTGCATCACTTTGATTTTTATCGCTTCAAAGATCCCGCTGAATGGATCGATGCGGGCTTTCGCGATGTGTTTGGAGGCGAGAACGTGTGTCTCGTTGAATGGCCGGAAAAAGCTGGCGGGCTGCTGCCCTCCGCGGACCTGGAAATAAGCCTCGAACACCAGGACACGGGACGCATCGCGCACCTGAGTGCGCTCACTACAGCGGGGACCGAGTGCCTGCGTCACATCATTGGGTAGCCCCGCCCGCGCGCGGGTCGCTCTACGCATCCGTCATGGAAGCGCGCCTGCGCGCGGCTTCACTGTCACTGCTGCTGTCGCTGTGTTGGCTGCCGGGAGTTGCGGCGGCGGAAATCGTGGTGTCCTCCGTGCGCGTGTGGCCGGCTGCGGAATACACGCGCCTTACCTTCGAATCCGCTCAACCCATCGAGTACACCGTGTTCACGGCCAAGAACCCGGAACGACTGGTCGTCGACATGGAAGACGTCGAGCTCGGTCGACAATTGCGTTCTCTGCCCGAGCGCATCGGCGCCAATGATCCGTACATTGCTCGCGCGCGCGTTGCGTTCAATCGCCCTGGGCTCGTGCGCCTCGTGCTCGAGCTCAAGACCGAGGTCAAGCCGCAGGCGTTTACGCTCAAGCCGGTCGCAGAGTATATGCACCGCCTGGTGATCGATGTCTATCCCGCGCACCCAATTGATCCGCTGCAGGCTCTAGTGGACCAACTCGAAAGGGACAAAGGGACGGGCAGCCCACCGCCTGCTGCGACGGAGGAGACGATTGCGGTAACGGCGCCGAAGGCAGAGGAGGCGGTCCGCGTCGACACATCGTCCGCGCCGGTCGAGCGCGAAGCCAGGCTCAAGCGCACACCGGAGCCCGATGCCGGGAAGGCGCTGGCGAAGCGCAAGCCGCGAGCGCAGCCGGAAGTCGTCCGACTGGTGACCGTAGCGATCGACGCCGGGCATGGTGGAGAAGATCCGGGGGCGAGAGGTCGCCATGGCACCTACGAAAAGGACGTGACGCTCGCCATCGCACGCAAACTGAAGGCGCAGATCGATGCCGAGCCGAACATGCGCGCAGTGCTCACGCGCGACGGCGATTATTTCGTCCCCCTGGTGGACCGCGTCAACAAAGCGCGGCGCGTGCGCGCCGATCTCTTCGTCTCCATTCATGCCGATGCCTACATCAAGCCGCATGCGCGCGGATCCTCGGTATTCGCCCTGTCCGAACGCGGCGCCACATCCGCCGCAGCGCGCTGGCTGGCGAAGAAAGAGAACGAGGCCGATCTGATTGGCGGTGTCAATCTCGACGTCGCCGATCCTTACGTGAAGCAGGTCCTGCTCGACTTGTCGCAGACGGCGACGATCAGCGACAGCATCAAGCTGGGTCGTGCCGTTCTCGACCAGATCGGCGGGATCAACACCTTGCACAAGGCACGGGTCGAGCAGGCTGGATTCGCCGTCCTGAAAGCCCCCGACATCCCGTCGATCCTGGTAGAGACGGCGTTCATCAGCAATCCGCAGGAAGAGAAGCGCCTCAAGCTGGGCGATTACCAGGAGCAAATGGCCCAGGCCATTGTCGAAGGTATCAAGAAATATTTCGCCAATAACCCCCCGCTGGCACGCGAAAAGCTTGCGTTCAACCGTTGAACGGTCGATTCGCGCGCGACGCCAGTCGGGCGCGAGGCGACAAGGCGGTTGCGTCGCGAAGCAGCAAGATTTACGATGAGCGCATCGGTCTGCCTGCAACCGGCGGGGCTTCGAGGTATACCCTGGAAGATCCGATCAAGCCGTGTTCAATCGGTAACCGCAGTGCTTACGGGGAAGCGCTCGAGGAACCAGAGCAATGGAACAGTTGAGAATCGGTCTGCCACCGCGGGACGCCAGCAACCCGGTATCCCGCCTGCTTTTTGGCCTGGCAGCGGTCGTGGTCGGTGTATCGGTGCTGGCAGTGATTCTGTTCGTAATCCTGCCGCTGGTTGGTATTATCGTCTCGGCTGCTGTGGGCGGTGTAATTCTCGCACTGGCCGGCGTCGTCATGATGATTCCATTTCTGCTGGTCGCCGCCACCATTTTGATCTTCTTTTCCCGCTCGAGCGCCCGCCGCCACGCCGCGGTGCGCGCGCAATCGATCGGGCGCTAACGCCTATCCCGCCTTCGCAACCCGCGCTGTGATCAGCGGGATTCTCTTAGCTGCAGGGGCCGCGCGTCGCTTCGGCGGCGGCAAACTATTGCATCTTCTTCCAGACGGCACGCCGATCGGGCTCGCCTCACTGCGTAACCTGGAGGCGGCGCTCGCGCGCGTGGTAGTGGTCATCCGGCCCGAAGATCACGCCATCGCCAGACTTTACGCTGAAGCTCGAGCCCAAACCATCGTCTGCACCGACGCGGACCGCGGCATGGGCCATAGTCTTGCCGCCGGCGTAGCGCATGAGGCGCAGGCGCGCGGCTGGGTGGTCGCGCTCGCCGACATGCCGAACGTAATGCCGTCCACCATTCGAGCCATCGCCACCACGTTGTCCGAGCAAGGCGGTATCGTGGTGCCGTATCTCGGCGCGGAGCGCGGCCACCCGGTCGCATTCAGCCAGGGCTTTCGCGAAGAGTTGCTGGGACTGCACGGGGACAGCGGCGCGCGGAGCGTCCTGCAGGCGCATCCGGGAGAGGTTCATCGGCTCCAGGTGGACGACCCCGGTATCATTCAGGATATCGACACGCCCGCGGACCTGCAGCGACTGAGCCGCGGTTGAGTCGTGCGCGCGTCACCTGAAATGATTTCCAGGCTTACGGCTTGAGCACGATGCCTTTGTTGTCGCCGGTCACTCTGAAGCTGCCCTTGACGACGTTAGACGGAGAGCGCAGCTCGACATAGGCGCGACCGTTGATCTCTTTGCTCGGCAGCACCTCACCGGCACCGCTCGCGCTCAGCAAGCCGGCGAGCAATCGCATGTTCGTGAATGTGTAGCGCGAGCCATTGATCGCCAGATTACCCGACAGATCGTCGAATTTCGTCTTACCGCCCTGAACGCCGTCGCGCGAGGGCGACTGCAGTGCACGTACAAAATCGATTCCCGAGAGGTCGCCTTTTTGCACCAGGAACGTCGCGTCGAACCTCGGGTTGTTGAACAGCGTTTCGAACGAGTTCCCCTGCATGGCGTAGCGCACCTTCGTATCGAGCGAGCCGGCCGATGTGATATCGATGTGCAGAGCCTTCATCGCCGGCTCCAGATCCATGCGTTTCGCCTCGAATTCCCCTTCCAGCGTCCAGTTCGAATCCCAGGCGACGACCGCATGACCCGTCACCTGTCCGCCATATGAAGTCATCTCGGCATCGGTGATGCGGATGCGAGTATTGGTGAGCGTGCCTTTGAGCGTGCCATCGGCGAATTCGAGCGCAGGCCCGACCGGAAGCGTGAAGTTCTTCAGATGCACGGTCAGTTCCGACTCGGGCTCCTTCGGCATGATATCCGCGGAAAAACGCCCATCGCTGGTATCGAGCGTGACCCGCATCACCCTCCTGTCGGGTGCGAGGTATAGCGTGCTGTCGAAAGGCGGTAACGCGTTGCCCTTGATTTCGAGCTTCACCCCTTTCAATACGATGCGCTGAATCTTGAGATTGCTCTGCTTGGCGGCCTCACCGGTGAGCCAACCCGACAGGCGCGGAAGTACATCCTGGCTGGCCTGCAGCGATTCGATCTGCAGTGTGCTGATCTGCTTCGGACTGCTGAACAGCGAGCCGATGTCAACGTAGGCGATCAATGTCGGCACGCGCACATCCTGCTGCGCACCGACGGTTACATTTTCCATCTTCAGATGGAATCCCGGGAACATCGAAGCGTGCACTTGGCCAATCCGCACGGGCTCGCCGATGGCATCGGATGCCATCTTCTCGATCTGCGGCGCGTACGCCGACAGCGGAGCGACCTGCACCGCAACGATCAGCAGACCGACCAGCACGACCGCCGCTACCGCAAGGATGCGCCCGGGCCCCCAGGCGCGCTTTCTCGCTTCACGCGCAAGACGTTCGCGGTCCGCCTTCTTACGATCCTGCTCCTCCTGTTCGGCACGCTGCTTGGCGAGCGCCTCCTCGCGAGCACGCTGTTCCGTCTCACGGCGCTCGCGCTCGCGCTTCTTGCGCTCGTCTTCCGAGCGCTTCTTGCGCTCTTCCTGTTCCTTGCCGCGACGCTCCTTTTCGTCCTGCTGCCGGCGCATCGCGTCTTCACGCGCATGCTGCTCGGCTTCGCGCCGGGCCTTTTCGGCCGCTTCGGCCAGCTCGCGCGCCTCACGGTCGGATTTCTCGCGCGCCTCGCGCTCCGCGAGATCCATGGCGGTGCGCGCTTCCTCTTCCATGCGGAAGCGCCGCTCCTGCTCTTCCAGAGCGTTGCGGATCGCCTCTTCCTTCGCCAGGAACTCCTGCTCTACTTCGGCTTCGGCACGGCGCAACGCGGCGAGATCAGTGTCGAAGCCAGCCGAGGCCGCCACCTTCGGAACGTGGATCACGTCGAGCGACGGCAGATCGCTCAACGCAGACTCCTCTTCCTTGCGCTTGTCTTCGTCCTTCCGCTTGAGCTCAGCTTCGCGCACGCGCTGGTCTTCCAGCTCGCGCTCACGACGTTTGCGCTCGACTTCCTCGCGCTGCGCACGCTCCTGCTCTTCCCTGCGCAGCTGCTCTTCGTGTTCGCGACGCTTACGCTCTTCGTCTGCGCGCGTCTTGCGCTCCTCCTCTTCGCGCAGACGCTGCTCTTCCTGCTCGCGCAGGAGCTCACCGCTGTCCAGCTTGCGGCGCTCTTCCTCCATGCGGCGGCGCAGCTCCTCCTCTTCGCGGCGATGACGCTCCTCGAGCTCACGCCGCAGACGTTCTTCCTCCTCGCGCCGCTTGCGCTCTTCCTCTTCGCGCTTGCGGCGCTCCTCTTCTTCCTTACGCTTGCGCTCTTCCTCTTCCAGGCGCTTGCGCTCCTCTTCCTCCTTGCGGCGACGCTCTTCCTCTTCCTTGCGCTTGCGCTCCTCTTCTTCCTTGCGCTTGCGTTCCTCTTCTTCCTTGCGCTTGCGTTCCTCTTCTTCCTTGCGCTTGCGCTCTTCTTCCTTGCGCTTGCGTTCTTCCTCTTCGCGTTTGCGACGCTCTTCCTCTTCCTTGCGGCGACGCTCCTCCTCTTCCTTGCGCTTGCGCTCCTCTTCTTCCTTGCGCTTGCGTTCTTCTTCCTCGCGGCGCGCGCGTTCCTCCTCCCGGCGCTTGCGCTCTTCTTCCTCGCGCTTGCGGCGTTCTTCTTCCTCTTTGCGCTTACGCTCCTCTTCCTCGCGGCGCTTGCGTTCTTCTTCCTCTTTGCGCTTGCGCTCTTCCTCCTCGCGCTGGCGACGTTCTTCTTCCTCTTTGCGCTTGCGTTCTTCTTCCTCCTTACGCTTGCGCTCCGCTTCCTCCTTGCGCTTGCGCTCTTCCTCCTCGCGCTGGCGACGTTCTTCCTCCTCTTTGCGCTTGCGCTCCTCTTCTTCGCGGCGCTTGCGCTCTTCTTCCTCGCGCCGCTTGCGCTCCTCTTCCTGCAGGCGCTTGCGCTCCGCTTCCACGCGGGCAGCCGCCTCGGCCTGGATCTTGGCACGCCGATCGGCCTCTTCCTTCACCTTGCGCTCGGCCTCCGCCTGAATCTTCGCGCGCCGCTCCGCCTCTTCCTTGATCTTGCGTTCGGCTTCGGCTTTCGCGCGTGCTTCGGCCTCGGCCTTCTCGCGCAGCTTGCGTTCGGTTTCCTCCTTGGCACGCTTGGGCGCGTCCATGCGCTCCTTCATCTCCGCTTCCAGTTTCTCGCGACGAGCCTGTTCTTCCTTCGCCTTGCGCTCGGCTTCTTCGCGCACCCGAAGCGCAGCCGCCTCTTCCTTCGCCTTGCGCTCGGCTTCGGCTTTGGCGCGCTTGTCTGCTTCTTCCCGCGCCTTCGTTGCGGCAGCTTCAGCCGCCTTGCGCTCGGCTTCTTCCCGCTGGCGGTGCTCGGTGGCGGCACTCTGATAGAAACCGGGCTTCACAGGCTTCGTAGCGGGGCCCAGGATCTGCGTGAAATCCAGGTCGTCGACGTAGGCGGAAGACGGGACCGGCGGAATCGTTACGCTCGCGTAGTCCGCGTTCGCGGTGGGATTGGTGAATTCCTTGATGAAGCCGGCATCCGACAAGGCGGCGAGGACCTTGCGCAGCTCGACCTCGGTGATGCGGCTCTTGTCGACCAGCTCGTCGAGCGTTGCCTTCCCGTCGACCAGGTTCAAGACCCGGAACTGATCTTTCGAAAGCCGGTTCGACCTGTTCTTGATTTCCAGTAGGCCTTTGCCGGTCTTGGAAAATACGGTGGTTCTATTCATCGCCCTTGCATTGGTCGCCACAAAGCTCACGCGAGCGGTGGTAAAGACAAAGCAAGGCCCCCGGCCGCGACATCATAGGCGGAGTGCCTTGAGTTTGGTCCCCCTGCTAAGCATTTGGCGTGCCTTCTCCGCGGCGGTCCGGGGCCCCCGGGGCTTTACCGCAGTCGGCCGCTCGGGCCGGGAAAGGCAGGAGATCCCCGGCGGCTACCGGGGCAAAAGGTCAGGCAAGGGCTTTGACGATGTCTTCGACCACCTTTTTGGCGTCGCCGAACACCATCATCGTCTTGTCCATGTAAAACAGCTCGTTGTCCAGCCCCGCATAGCCTGCCGCCATAGAGCGCTTATTGACCAAAACGGTACGCGCCTTGTAGGCCTCGAGGATCGGCATCCCGAAGATGGCACTGCCCGGGGTCTTGGCAGCCGGATTAACCACGTCGTTGGCACCGAGAATCAGGGCCACATCGGACGTGCCGAATTCGCTGTTGATGTCGTCCATCTCGAAAACCTGCTCGTAGGGTACCTCGGCTTCGGCGAGGAGGACGTTCATATGGCCCGGCATGCGCCCAGCCACGGGATGGATGGCGTAGCGGACCTGTACCCCCTTTTCGATGAGCTTCTGCGCCATCTCCTTGACCGCGTGCTGAGCGCGTGCAACCGCCA
>Ga0335084_10003143_pt1 | contig 16078 bp, 13 predicted proteins | sample Lox_Sample_44_FD_206721 | JGI IMG/M metagenome (GOLD analysis project Ga0335084, IMG submission 206721) | Soil microbial communities from Loxahatchee National Wildlife Refuge, Florida, United States - Lox_Sample_4.4 | ecosystem: Environmental > Terrestrial > Soil > Wetlands | place: USA... | reverse complement strand
ACGTGCTGTGCCCATACTTCATCCCGACGGCGATCAACGACAGTGAGCGCAACCGGCCTGCGGACCTTCGTGACCCGGGGCCGCGGACGCGCAGCCAGGAAGTGGCGAAGGCAATGAGCGACAAGGCGGTGAGCAGCGGCCATCTCAGCGCGGCGGAGGTCGCCACGATGGTGTTCGCCGCGATCCGTGCGAATCGCTTCTACATTTACAGCCACCCTCATGCACTCGGCTCGCTGCGCACGCGATTCGAGGACATCCTCGAGGGTCGCAATCCCACCGACCCCCTGCGTGAGCGACCCGAGCTCGGCGCGAAACTGCGGGCGGCGCTTACCGGTCGCTCGTAAGGGCATGCGCCGGCAGTGCGGGCCGGGCGCGCGATGCGCTGCCGAGTTCCGTCCTGCCGATCGCGCCCGGAGGCGATCGTCAACCCGGGCCGCGACGTGGCCCCTCACTGCGCCCGGTCGGGGATCCGGTCAACGACCGCGAGGGTGAGTTGAGCTACGCAGACGGTCGCACCGGTAGCGTCCTGAACCGCGATCTCCCACAACTGACTCTGGGGCTCGACCCACAGCGGCCGCGCGCGCGCTGACAGCGGGCCGCGCTCGACGGGCCGGCCGTGCTGCAAGTGCAGAACCTGGCCGAGGCAGGCCCGGCGCGACACATCGACACACATGGTTGCGCCGAGACTGCCGAGAGTCTCGGCGAGCACGGCGAGCGCGCCGTGATGGACAGCACCGTCGGCGGATCGGGTGCGCTCGTCCAGCGGCAGCGAACCCTCGAGCCAGTCCTCGCCGATTGCGGTGAACGTGATGCCGACGTGCTCGGACGCCGTCCGGCGACTTGCCTGGGTGATCTGAGCGAGCGTCAGGGGCGAGACCCAAATCGACATGCGAAGCGGCTCCACGTCGTTCCATGGCCACCATAACCGAAATGCGGCAGCGCTTCCTATGGCCGCTCGATGCGATCGATGAACCGACGCGTCGCTTCCAGCACCGCGGCCGGCTGATCCCGGTGCGGTGAATGCCGGCAATCGTCCAGGACCAGCAGCTCGGTCCGTGGCAGCGCGCGATGGATGCTCTCGACCTGCTGCAACGTTCCGTACTCGTCATCGCGTCCCTGGATGGCGAGCACGGGCACGCGGATGTCCGGGAGCAGCGCCTCGATGTTCCAGCCGCGAAAGTCGGGGCTGAGCCAGATCCGGTTCCAGGACCAGAACACGGCATCAACGTCGCGATGATAGGCGGCGAGCCGCGCTCTCAGGCTGCTCGTCTCGTACGCGGTCCTGGCATCGGCGATGCTGGCGACCGTCAGCGGCTCGACCTTGACGTGTGGAGCCAAGGCGACGACGCCGGCAATGCGCGTGGCGGGCTCGGCTGCGTGGATGAGCGCGATCGACGCCCCGTCGCTGTGGCCGAACAGGACCGGGCGCCGAATGGCGAGCCGGTCGAGGACCAGCGGCAGCCAATGACGCGCCTCGTCGTGCATGTAGTCCGGGCTCCGCTCTTCGCTGAGCGGCGAGGAGCTGCCGTAACCGCGGCGCGAGTACGCGAGCACCCGGCACCCGGTCGATTCGGCCAGACGCTCCGGGAAGTCCTTCCACATGGCCATGGAACCGAGCCCTTCGTGCAGCATGACGAGCTCGGTCGCGCGGCTGCCGGTTCCACCGGCGAAGCGATACTCGAGACAGTCGTTACCTACCGCCAGCCGATTTTCGAACGCCATCGTCTTCTCCGGGACGCAAGGCGACGGACCTCCCGCGGCGTCGCGTCCGGGCCTCACGCCGCGCCGAGCAGGGTGAGCAGGTCGCGAAAGCTCTCGTCCACGGTCCTTCTGCCCGTGTGGAGGTGCAAGGGCGCCTGGCGGTAGTACGGCTCTCGCGCCTTGAGAATCGCCTTGAGGTCGGCCATCGCCTCCTTAGACTTGGCCATCGGCCGCAGATCGCCCTGTTCGATGACCCGCCCCATGTGTTCCTCCGGCGCGGCGCGGACCCAAACCGCGCGCGTACGCTCGAGGATGAGATCGAGAGTCTCCGGGTCGGTGGCCAGCCCGCCGCCGGTCTCGATCACACAGTGCTCGTGGCGGTCGAGCGCATCGAGCAGGCAGAGACGTTCGTAGCGCCGGTAGCCGGGCTGGCCGTGCAGCTGGAGGATTTCGCCGATCGTTGCGCCGTAGGCGCGCTCCACCTCGCGGTCCAGCTCGACGAACGGGACCCGAAGGTGCTGCGCGAGGCGCCGTCCCAGCGTGGACTTTCCGGCGCCGCGCAGGCCCAGCAACGCGATCGGCAGCGCTTTGGGTCGGGATCCCGGACCAAAGCGCTCGGCGATCAGCTCCCGCACGAACGGCAGCTGCGCAGGCGTCAGCCGATTGAGCATCTGCAGGATCAGCGCCTGGTCGATCGGTCGCGGCGAGGTCTCGGCAATCAGCGATTCCACCGGCATGTCGAGCGCCGCGGCGATTCGCCGCATCACCATCAGCGACGGGTTGCCGGCCGCGCTCTCGAGTTGGGCAAGAAACCGAAGCGAAACGCCGGAGGCCGCGGCAAGCGCATTGCGCGTCATGCCGCGCTCGGCACGTGCCTCGCGAAGACGCGCCGCGAGCCGCCCGCGATAGCCGGCCTCGGTGCCATCGACGGGCCGTAGCGGGCGGTTGCCGGCCGTTCTCGACGGCGGGGTTGCCGTGGTCCGCCCGATCGCTCGCCGGGACTTCGCGGCGACGCTCACGGGTCGAGCGGCCCGGACGCGGGCCGGTGTCGCAACTTGAAGCGCTGGATCTTGCCGGTCGCCGTCTTCGGCAATTCGGTGACGAATTCCACCCAGCGCGGGTACTTGTAGGGTGCCAGCCGCTCCTTGATGAAGCTCTGCAGCTCGCGCGCCAGCTCCGCGGAGGGCCGCTGCCCGGGGGCCAGCACGACGTAGGCGAACGGCTTGACGAGCTGCTCCTCGTCGTCACGGCCGACGACCGCCGCTTCCAGAACCGCCGGGTGCGCGACGAGCGCGGCCTCGACCTCGATCGGCGAGACGTAGATGCCGCCGACCTTCAGCATGTCGTCGCTGCGTCCGGCAAACACGTAATTGCCGTCCGGGTCGGTGAAAAACTTGTCGCCGGTGCGCGTCCAGTGGCCCTGGAACGTGGCGCGGCTGCGATCGCGCTGGTTCCAGTAGAACTTTGCGGCCGACGGGCCCCGCACGTAAAGATCACCGGTCTCGCCCGGGGTGACCGGCGCTCCGCTGTCGTCACAGATTCGGGCTTCGTAGCCGGGCACGGGCTTGCCGACGGTTCCCGGCCGTACCTCGCCAGGCCGGTTGGAGATAAAGATGTGCAGCATTTCAGTCGAGCCGATGCCGTCGAGGATGTCCACGCCCGTGGCGTCGCGCCAGCGGCGCAGGATGTCCGCCGGCAGCGCCTCGCCCGCCGAGGTGCAGCGGCGCAGGTGGAGCTCGCTGCGCGGCGGCATCTCGCTGGCAAGCAGCGCAGCGTACAGCGTCGGCACTCCGCAGAAGATCGTCGGGGCCAGCCCGCGCAGGCGCGCGAGTACAGACTGCGGCGACGGGCGCTCGGCCATCAGCACCGTGGTGGCCCCGACCGACAGAGGGAAGCTCAGCGAGTTGCCAAGCCCATACGCGAAGAAGAGCTTCGCCGCGGAGAACATGCGGTCCTTCTCGCCGATCCCGAGCACGGACTGGCCGTACAGAACGGCCGTCTCGAGCAAGCTGGAATGGACGTGCACCGTCCCTTTCGGCGCGCCGGTGGAGCCCGACGAGTAGAGCCAGAAGCACGCTTCGTCCCGCAGGGTCGCGGCCGGGCCGGCCCGGTCGGCCGGCTCTGCCAACAGCGTCGGCATGGCCAGGCAGCCATCCGCGGCGGGCCCGGTGCCGGCAACGATCACGTGCTTGAGAAACGGCGATCGGCCAAGCAGGCCCGAGAACTCGCCGAGCAGCGCCGAGGACACGACCAGCGCGATCGCCCGGCTATCGTGCAGCATGTACGCGTAGTCGGGAGCCTTGAGCAGCGTGTTGACCGCGACCGGGACGACGCCTGCCTTGATTGCGCCGAGGAAGGCCGTCGGGAAGTCGATCGTATCCTGCAGGCACAGCAGGATGCGCTGCTCCTGGTGCAGGCCGAGCCTGCGCAAGGCTGCCGAAAAGCGATCGACGCGGTCGGCGAGGTCGCCGTACGTGTAGCGACCGGCGTCGTCGATGTACGCAAGCTTGCCGGCACGTCCGGCGCGCAGATTCCGATCAATAAGGTCGTGCGCCGCATTGAAGTCCGGCGGAATCGCCAGCGCCTGCGGCAACGCGGCATCATCGGCTGGGCCCGGCTTCAAGCGCACCTCATTGCCTTGTCACCCCCTGGCGCGCCAGGCGGCGGTCCCGGGGCGGGCGGGAATTATAGTGCATCTCATTGCGCTTGTCAGTCGCCACCGGAAGATGCACTATTCCGCGCATCCGGTTCGCGCGACCCGCAGCGTCGCGGCGCGACTCCCTACGAGGTATCCCGATGGCCGAGGTCGCAGTGCAGGCGGATCCAGCACCCGCCGCGGCGGTGTCGTTCGAGACACACCCGGATCGCTATCGCCACTGGAAGCTGTCCCTCGCGGGGCCCGTCGCCAGATTGACGATGGCCGTCGACGAGGACGGAGGCCTGCGCCCGGGCTACAAGCTGAAGCTCAATTCGTACGACCTCGGGGTCGACATCGAGCTGCACGATGCGCTGCAACGCATCCGCTTCGAGCATCCCGCGGTGCGGGCCGTCATCCTAACGAGCGCGCTGGACCGGATCTTCTGCTCGGGCGCCAACATCTTCATGCTCGGGCTTGCATCGCACGCCTGGAAGGTGAACTTCTGCAAGTTCACCAACGAGACCCGCAACGGCATCGAGGACGCGAGCCTCAACTCCGGCCTCAAGTTCATCGCCGCCTGCAATGGCACGACCGCCGGAGGTGGCTACGAGCTCGCACTGGCGTGCGACGAAATCATTCTCGTCGACGATCGCTCGTCGGCGGTGAGCCTGCCGGAGGTGCCATTGCTCGGCGTGCTGCCGGGCACGGGCGGATTGACGCGTCTCACGGACAAGCGCCGGGTGCGGCGCGATCACGCGGACATCTTCTGCACGACAGTGGAGGGGGTCCGTGGCGAGCGGGCCAAGGCCTGGCGCCTTGTCGATGCGCTGGTCAAGCCGCACGCATTCGAGGAATTCGTCGCGCAGCGCGCGCGCGAGCTGGCGGCGGCGAGCGACCGGCCGGCGGCCGCCCGAGGAGTCGCTCTGGCGCCGCTGAGGCAGACGGCCGACTCGGGCGGCTTTCAGTACCAGCACGTCGACGTCCGGCTCGACGCGGCGAATCGCAGAGCGACGATCACCGTGGCCGCGCCGCAGTCGCCGCCGGCGACGGAAATTGCCGATATTGAGGCTTCCGGTTGCGAGTGGTGGCCGCTCGCGATGGCCCGCGAGCTCGACGACGCGGTCCTGCGGCTTCGCTCGAACCACTCCGAACTCGGCGTGTGGGTCCTGAAGACGCGAGGCGATGCGCAACAGGTGCGCGCTGCAGACGCGGCGCTGCTCCAGCACTCGGCTCATTGGTTCGTGCGCGAAACGCTCGGTATGCTGCGGCGCACGCTGGCGCGGCTTGACGTATCGTCCCGGTCCTGCTTCGCACTCGTGGACGCAAGCTCCTGCTTCGCGGGAACGCTGCTCGAGCTGGCGCTCGCCGCCGATCGCAGCTACATGCTCGACAGTGCCACCGCGGACGCGCCGTCGATCTGGCTGTCGGCGCTCAATTTCGCCGCCTATCCCACGGTGGCGGGCCAGTCGCGGCTGACGGCGCGCTACTACGGGGACGAGCGCGCGATCGCCGCCTGTCGCGAAGCGGTCGACCGCCGGGTCGGCGCCGCCGAAGCGCTTGAGCTCGGCCTTGTGACCGCGACTCCTGACGAACTCGACTGGGACGACGAGATCCGCCTTGCCATCGAAGAGCGGGGAAGCCTGTCGCCCGACGCGCTCACCGGGCTGGAAGCAAACCTGCGTTTCGGCGGCGCCGAGACGATGCAGACGCGCATCTTCGGCCGCCTGTCCGCCTGGCAGAACTGGATCTTCACCCGGCCAAACGCCGTCGGCGAGCACGGAGCGCTGCGGGTCTTTGGCAGCGGCCACAAGGCCCGATTCAACTGGGAGCGGGTATGAACGTCGACTACGGCCAGAAGATCCCCAACAACGTCGACCTCGCCAGCGACCGCGGATTGCAGCGCGCCCTGGAGCACTGGCAGCCGGAATACCTCAAGTGGTGGTCCGAGATGGGGCCGGTGGGCACGCAATCGCTCGACGTCTACCTGCGAACCGCGGTCAGCGTTGATCCGTCCGGGTGGGCGCATTTCGAGCACGTGAAGATGCCCGACTACCGGTGGGGAATCTTCCTGACCCCCGTCGATGGCGAGCGCAAGATTAACTTTGGCGACCACAGGGGCGAGCCCGCCTGGCACGAAGTACCCGGCGAGCATCGCGCAAACCTGCGGCGCATCATCGTGACGCAAGGTGACACCGAGCCGGCGTCCGTAGAGCAGCAGCGGCACCTCGGCGCCACGTGCCCGTCGCTCTACGACCTGCGCAATCTGTTCCAGGTGAACGTGGAGGAAGGGCGGCACCTGTGGGCGATGGTGTACCTCCTGCACCGCTACTTCGGGCGCGACGGCCGTGAAGAGGCCGAGGCACTGTTGGCGAGGCGTTCCGGCGACCGCGACAACCCGCGTATCCTGGGCGCGTTCAACGAGCCGACGCCGGACTGGCTCGCGTTCTTCATGTTCACGTATTTCACCGACCGGGACGGCAAGTTCCAGCTCTGCGCGCTCGCCGAATCAGGATTCGACCCGCTGGCGCGGACGACGCGCTTCATGCTGACGGAGGAGGCGCACCACATGTTCGTGGGCGAGTCCGGCATCGGCCGCATCGTTCAGCGTACCGCGGAGGTCATGGCGCAGCAGCGCACCGACGATCCGGCTCGGCTGCGGGCGCTCGGCGTGATCGACCTGCCGACGATTCAGCGCTACCTGAACTTCCATTCCAGCGTGACCGTCGATCTGTTCGGGGCGGACGTCTCGTCGAATGCGGCGACCTTCTACTCGAGCGGCATCAAGGGCCGGTTCGAGGAGACGAAGATCGCCGACGATCACCTGCTGCGCGACGCGACCTATCCGGTCCTCGAAATCGTCAACGGCGCACTCGCCAGGCGCGAGGCGCCAGCCCTCAACGCTCTCAACGAACGACTGCGCGACGACTTCGTCAAGGACTCGATCGCCGGCGTCGGCCGCTGGAACCGGATTATCCAGAAGGCCGGAGTTTCGTTTGAACTCACCGTGCCGCACAAGGCCTTCCATCGCAAGATCGGGCCGCTCGCAGCCGTCCATGTGGCGCCCGACGGTCGGCTGCTCAAGGAGGCCGAGTGGCGCGCCTGCGAGGCGCAGTGGCTGCCGACGGCGGAGGACTACGCCTTCGTGAAATCGCTGATGGGCGGCGTGACCGAGAAGGGACGGTTTGCGAACTGGATCGCGCCGCCCGCGGCGGGCATCAACAAGCAACCACCGGACTTCGAGTATGTCCGCTTCGGCTGACGACGCGCCGGCAGCGCTGGCTGCAGCGGGCGCGGACGGGCTGGCACGCCAGCACCTGATCGATCCGGAAATCTGCATCCGGTGCAACACCTGCGAGGCGAGTTGTCCGGTCGGGGCGATCACCCACGACGAGCGAAACTACGTCGTCCGGTTCGAGACCTGCAACGCCTGCAACGCCTGCATTGCGCCGTGTCCGACCGGAGCGATCGACAACTGGCGACAGGTGCCGCGGGGTGAGCCCTACTCGCTCGAGCAGCAGTTCGGGTGGGAGAGCCTGCCGACCCAAGCGGCACTGTCGACGGAGAGCGCAGAAGCGCTGCCGGAAGTGGTCACGCAGCTGACGAACGCCGCGACCGCCGGGCAAGGCGGCGCCGTCGTCGCACCACGCTCGGCGGCCGCGCCGAGCGTCAATCTCTATACGCCGGCCCACCCGGCGCTGGCGAGGGTGACCGGCAACTTCCGGCTGACCGGGGACGGCGCCGCAAGCGACATTCGCCACGTGGTGCTGGACTTCGGCAGTACTGCGTTTCCGGTGCTGGAGGGCCAGTCGATCGGCATTCAGCCGCCGGGTGCCGATGCCCAGGGCAGGCCACACGCGTTGCGACTGTACTCCGTGGCGAGCCCGCGCGAAGGAGAGCGCGCGGGCTACAACAACTTGGCGCTGACCGTGAAGCGCGTTCGGGCAGGAGAGGACGGCAACGTTCGCGACGGCGTCTGCTCCAAGTATCTGTGTGACCTGCAGCCAGGCGATGAGGTTCGCGTTGTCGGACCCTACGGCGCAACTTTCCTGATGCCGAACCACGCGGGCGCGAACCTGCTGATGATCTGTACCGGCACCGGCTCGGCGCCCATGCGGGCGATGACCGAGCGTCGGCGCCGGCGGCGGGCGCTGGCGGAGGGCGGCGAGCTGATGCTGTTCTTCGGCGCGCGCTCGGGCGGCGAACTGCCGTACTTCGGACCGCTGCTCAAGCTTCCGAAGGACTTCATCGATATCAACTTCGCGTTCTCGCGGGTTCCGGGGCAACCGAAGCGGTATGTGCAGGATCTCGTCCGCGATCGCAGTCGCGATGTCGCGCGACTGCTGCGTGACGAGGAGACGTACGTGTACATTTGCGGGCTCAAGGGCATGGAATCGGGAGTGGACGAAGCATTCCGCGACGTATGTGCCGGCGATGGGCTCGACTGGCAACTTCTGCTGGAGCAAATGCGCGCGAGCGGTCGCTACCACATTGAGACTTACTGAGTCCGACGAGCGAGGTCCACCGCCCGATGCGATTCGAGGAGTTCACTGCCGGCACAGTACTGCGTGCCGGGCCCCGCGCCGTCACCGCGACCGAGATCGTTGAATTCGCGCGCCGCTACGATCCGCAACCTTTTCATGTCGATCCCGAGCGGGCGGCAGCGAGCCGGTGGGGCGGATTGATCGCGAGCGGCTGGATGACCTGCGGGATCGCCATGGAGCTCGCGGTCCGCCACGTTCTCGACGGTTCACAGTCGATTGGCTCGCCCGGCCTCGACGAGCTGCGTTGGGAAAATCCCGTCCGCCCCGGAGATGAGCTGTCACTGGCGCTGACCATCCTCGAGTCGAAGGTGTCGAGCTCGGGTCGGACCGGGATCGTCCGTTGGCGCTGGGATCTGTACAACCAGAGCGGCGCCCGTGTCCTGGGTCTCGTCGCCACGAGCCTGTTTGACGTCAGCGGCTCCAGTCAACGCACACCTTGAGGCCGCGGGGCCGGCAACCGGCAGGCCGGGGTCGGAGCCGCGCCGAATCGCGGCGCAGTCGGCATGGAGTAGCGCCGCGTGGCGTCAGTTGACGGTCGAACTCGGTTCACCGTCACTTCAGCCCGTAGGCATCGCGAACGAGGAATTCCGCAACGGCCTGTGGCAGGAACGGCCTGACAGCGACGAAGGCACGTTGCACGGGTGTCGCCCGGGGGTAACGCAGTGCCGGTCGGCGCGTGCTGAGTATCGCCCTGACGGCGTGCACGACCGGCGACAGGTCGGCATTCGCCTGCTCGTCACGGGCCATGCGTTCGATGGCACGCTCACAGGTGCCATGGTACGGGGACGCGTCCGTACTCGCTGCCGCCATGCGCCGGTTGGCGGTAAAGCTGGTCGCGAAGTCACCCGGCTCGATCATCGACACCGCGATGCCGAACGGGCGCAGCTCCATCCGCAGCGCCTCGCTATAGGCCTCGATCGCGAACTTGGTGGCGCTGTAGAAGCCCTGGAACGGCAGCGGCACGTGGCCGGCCAGCGAACTCATGTTGATGATGTGGCCTGAGCGCAGCGCGCGCAGGTGCGGCAATACCGCGCGGCACACGCGATGGGTGCCGAAGAAATTGGTCTCGAACTGCGCCCGCGCCTCCTCGATTGTCGTGTCCTCGATTGCGCCGGCGATGCCCATGCCGGCGTTGTTGACGACGGCATCGATCCGCCCCGCCGTGCGCAGGATTTCGTCGACGCCAGCGGCGACTGAGTCGTCCTGCGTGACATCGAGCCGGAGCGGCGTGAAAGTCGACGCGGCACCTGGACGTGGCGCGCGGGCACCGCCGAAAACGCGATGACCGTCGGTGACGAGCGACTCGGCAATCGCTCTTCCGAAACCGGAACTCGCGCCGGTGACGAACACAACGAGTGGCCGCGAACTCACGGAAGCGTCCCCTTCCTCGGCACTCCGGAACGGACGCGGTCGGGCCTGCGATCCCAATCGGGCAATGGTGCCACCGCCGTCGCCGATCGCCGGGCGTGCCGCTAGAGCGACTTCAGGTTGTCCGACTCGCGGCGCAGGTGCTGCAGGAATTCGCGAAGCTCGTCGGCCCATGGCGCCACGCGGCTCCGGCCGGCCTTCGACAGCACGCGCGGTGGGACCTGGGCGAGATTGTCCTCGAGCATCTTGACTGCCGCCGGCCCGTTGGGATCACCGCCGTTGGGGTCGACAAGCCCGAAAATGCGGGCCACGCCGATCGCACCGAGCCAATCGAGCGCGTCGGCGTCGTGCAGGTAGAGTGCTTCCGGTCCGATCGGGCTTCGGTCGAACATGTGCGTACGGATGGCGCCACGGACCGCCTCGATCTTCGCCATCGGAAAACCCGTGCCGCCGAGCACGGTGTCGACGATGCGGGCGGCTTCATCGGCGTGGTCTACGTCGGGCTTCTCGTAAGGTGCGAACGCGGCCATATCGTGCAGGTACGCAGCCGCGTAGAGCACATCGTCGTCGAGCGACACGCCGTCCTCGGTGGCGAGCAGGCGGGCGAGTTGGTAGTCGCGGACCGAGTGCGAGTAACCCCAGGCGGGATTCTTGAAGTGTTCCTCGGCAAACCGGCGCACGGTCTCGTGCCAGCCGCCGGCGCCGCCGTCGGCCGCCATGATCGGAGTCCCGAGCAGAAGCAGGGCCGACAGGACGGCAATCCGGACCATGTGGAGTCCTGTACTACTATTCATCATCGGCTCCTCGCCGAAAGTCAAAGTGCGGGGGCCATTGTGACGACCGCTGGCGGCAGTGGCAATGGCGACCGCTGCGGCCTGGCACGCGGGGCGCCCGCCAGCGTGCCGACCGGGGTGTTGCCAATACGGCGTCGAAGAGGCGTCGTGCTGTGCCGAGCACAGCGGCCGGGTCTCGAGCTAGCGCGGTGCGAGCAGGAATTGCCGCTGGGCGGCAAACCGGCTGCCAGGAGCTCGCCACACCTTCACTGGCCCAGCCGTCGCTACAACGATGCCGGCCGAGCGAGGGCGCGGGCATGTACTGCGGCGACACGGGGCTTGTACGATAAGCATTGCGGTCGGCGGCGCTGGCCGGTTGTTGGGGGCACCGGAGCCGCCGGATCCCATGGTCGCGCGTCGAACGGCCCTCCGGGGCAACCGCGGGAACGAATTTGCCAATTCCGCCAATCAGCTGCGAAATGTCCGTAACTCATTTTTCTTGATTTTCTCTCGCAGGCCGTGTCCTACCCTTACCGCTTGCGCCGACCGGCCGTCCCGCGGCCGACTGAAATAATCGCGCCTGGCGCCATCTGCGCCGCAATCAGCCGGGCGCCATCTTCCTCCAGGAACTTGCAGAATGCCCGAGGGGCAGGCAGGAGTCGCTTGTCCGTCCTATGCACCGCATACCACTGGCGAACCACCGGCGTATCAGTTACCCGCAGACGGACCAGTCTCCCAGCCTCGATCTCGAGCCCGGCGGTGTGCTCCGACAGGAATGCGATGCCCATGCCCGCCATCACGGCCTGCTTGATCGTCTCATTGCTGCTCATCTCGAGAACCCTAACCGGCCTTACGCGATGCCCGCGCAGGTAGCGCTCCATCGAAGTGCGCGTACCCGAGCCAGGCTCGCGCACGATCAGTTGCTCGCCGGCGAGTTGGGCAGGCGCGACGCCGCGCAGCGCCGAGAGCGGGTGATCCGGCGCCGCCAGCCACGCGAGCGGGTGTTCTGCGATCCGGCGCGCCTCGCATTCCACACGCTGCGGGGGCGTGCCCATGATTGCGAGGTCAATGTCGTTTGCGGCGAGCATTTGGACGACCTCGGCGCGATTCGCGACTGCAAGTTTCAGTTCGATCGGCGGGTGCCGGCTGTGAAATTCCGCGAGAAGCCGCGGTGCGAAGTACTTCGCAGTACTGACGACGCCTATCTCAATGCGGCCGCCCCGTAGCCCCAGCATCGCATCCAGAGAGGCGTCCGCCTCCCGGAGCTGCTCCGCCAGACGGCGCGCGTGACGTGCGACCTCTTCGCCGGCATCCGTCAGCTGCAACCCGCGGCCGATGCGCTCGGTGAGCGGCAAGCCGACCAACGCCTCGAGCTGCTTGACCTGCATCGACACGGCAGGCTGCGTCAGGTTAAGTTCGCGCGCTGCAGCCGATATTCCGCGCAGCCGCGCCACGCGCTCGAAGATCCGCAGGCTGTGAAGGGTCGCATTGCGGAGTGACGATGCCATCTGCGTCCCCACACATCAGGAGTATTGATGATACAGGCAATAAGCATTGAATTGATCTGATATTTGGCCAAGGTTAGGGTGGCAATCGGCGTGGCGCAACACCGCGCCCGCAAATGAGAAGGGGACTCATTGATGGACCAATCCAGCCGCTACGTAGACCTCGGACTGCGGGAGGAGGACCTGACCAGGCGTGGCGAGCACGTGCTCGCGGCCTACGTGCTAAGGCCGAAGGATGGCCATGACTTCGTGGCCACCTGCGCGCACTTTGCCGCCGAGAGTTCCACTGGCACCAATGTCGAAGTTTGCACGACCGACGTGTTTACGAAGTCCGTGGACGCACTCGTGTACGCCGCCGACCCTGCAACAGGCCTGATGAAGATTGCGTACCCGATTGGCCTGTTCGACCGGAATATTACCGACGGTCGCGCGATGGTGTGCTCGTTCCTGACCCTGGCCGTCGGCAACAATCAGGGGATGGGCGACGTCGAGTGCGCCAAGCTGCACGACTTCTACGTGCCGCCGGCCTTCCTGCAGCTCTTCGATGGTCCGAGCGCCGGCATCAGCGACCTGTGGCGGGTGCTCGGCCGGCCGGTCGTCGCTGGGGGCCTGATCGTCGGCACGATCATCAAGCCGAAGCTCGGCTTGCGGCCGGAACCGTTCGCGCGCGCGGCCTACGAGTTCTGGCTGGGCGGCGACTTCATCAAGAACGACGAACCGCAGGGCAATCAGGTCTTCGCGCCGATGCGGACCACGATTCCGCTCGTCGCCGATGCGATGCGGCGCGCGCAAGACACGACGGGTCACGCCAAGCTGTTTTCCGCGAACATCACGGCTGACGACCCGTTCGAGATCATCGCGCGCGGCGAGTTCATCCTCGAGGCCTTTGCCGAAAACGCCCACCACGTCGCGTTCCTGGTCGACGGCTACGTGGCGGGCCCCGCGGCGGTCACGGCTGCGCGGCGCCGCTTTCCCAGCCAGTTCCTGCACTACCACCGTGCCGGGCACGGTGCGGTCACGAGCCCGCAAAGCCGGCGCGGCTACACCTCGCTGGTGCTCTGCAAGATGGCCAGGCTGCAGGGGGCTTCCGGCGTCCATACCGGCACGATGAGCTTCGGCAAGATGGAGGGCGAACGGAACGACCGCGCGATCGCCTGCATGCTCGAGGGCGACGTAGCCGACGGCCCGTACTTCCGCCAGGAATGGCTCGGCATGAAGCCGACGGCGCCGATCATCTCGGGTGGCATGAACGCGTTGCGCATGCCCGCGTTCTTCGAGAACCTCGGCCACGGCAACGTCATCCTGACGGCCGGCGGCGGCTGCTATGGGCACGTCGACGGCCCAGCGGCCGGCGCGCGCTCCCTGCGCCAGGCCTACGACTGCTGGAAGGCTGGCGCCAGCCCGCTCGAGTGGGCCGAGAGCCACGCCGAGTTCGCCCGCGCGTTTGAGTCATTCCCGGACGACGCCAGGGCACTCCACCAGCAGCATCGCAGCGCGGCCTGAGCCGCCGAGCAATCACGCCTGACCACCGCAAGTGGGAAATCCGGCGAGCAGCGGACCCGATGGGGAGAATGCCATGCACCTCGGACGCACGACACTTTCAAAGTTTCTGATCCAGCAACTGAACGGCGAGGGCAGCGGCAATGACCTCGGCGCGCTCCTGGTCGACGTGGCGGCGGCGGTGAAGGCGATCTCGGCCGTGACCGCCAAAGGAGCGCTCGGTGCCGCGCTTGGGGCAGCCGGTGCGCGCAACGTGCACGGCGAGCAGCAGACCAAGCTCGATTTACTCGCCAACGCAGTGATCCTGCGCAGCTGCGAGTGGGGCGGGCTCGTCGCCGGCATGGCGTCCGAGGAACTCGACGAGCCGTACCCGATTCCCGCGACCTACGCCCGCGGCAACTATCTGCTCGTATTCGACCCTTTGGACGGCTCATCGAACGCCGATGTCAATGTCTCGATCGGCACGATCTTTTCGGTGCTGCGACACGGCAGGCCGGAGGCGCCGACGACTGCCGACTTCCTGCAGCCCGGCAGCCGACAGGTCGCCGCCGGCTACGCGATCTATGGCCCCGCGACGATGCTTGTTCTGACGGTCGGCAAGGGCACCCACGGGTTCACGCTCGACCGCGAGATCGGCAACTTCATCCTGACGCACCCGAACCTGCAGATCCCGGTCGATACCAGCGAATTCGCGATCAACACGAGCAACGCCCGCTTCTGGGAGTCGCCGGTACATCGCTATGTGGCGGAGTGCCAGGAAGGCAAGAGTGGCGAGCGTGGGCGCGACTTCAACATGCGCTGGATCGCGTCCATGGTTGCGGAGGTGCATCGGATCCTGGTGCGCGGTGGGGTAGTCATGTATCCGCGGGACGCCGAGAATCCGGCAAAGCCCGGGCGCCTGCGTCTGATGTACGAGGCGAACCCGATTGCCCTCCTGATCGAGCAGGCCGGCGGGCTCGCTACGACGGGCCGAGAGCGGATCCTCAAGGTCGCGCCGGCTTCATTGCACCAGCGGATTCCAGTGATCCTAGGATCCCGTCATGAGGTAGAGCGCATTGAGCGCTACCACGCCGAGTACGAAAGCGGCACGGATCGCCCGTTCGTCTCGCCGCTTTTCAACGAACGCTCCCTGTATCGGCCCGAGGCCAGAAGCTGAGTCCGCTCCCCGTATAACCGATCTTCTAGGGGCATCCCATGTCGACCCAGCATCCAATCATCGCCGTGACCGGATCGTCGGGCGCCGGCACGACCACCGTCATGAAGAGCTTTGCGCATATCTTCCGACGCGACGGCATCAAGGCGCAGGTGATCGAAGGCGACTCGTTCCATCGCTACAACCGGGTCGAAATGCGTGAGCGTGTCCGCGCCGCCGACAGCGGGGAGGGCCCCCAGATCAGTCACTTCGGGCCAGAGTCGAACCTGCTCGCGGATCTCGCGGCCACGTTCGGCGACTACGGTGCGACGGGCCGGGGCAAGGTGCGGCGCTACATCCACGATGATGCCGAAGCGAAGGAGCTCGGCGGGCCGCCCGGCACCTTCACCGCCTGGCAGCCGATGACCGAGGACAGCGACCTGTTGTTCTATGAGGGCCTGCACGGAGGCTACCTCGGACCGGACGCCGACGTCGCGCGGCATGTCGACCTGCTGGTTGGCGTGGTGCCGATCATCAACCTCGAGTGGATCCAGAAGCTGCACCGCGACAAGAACTTGCGGGGCTACAGCGAGGAGGCCGTGATCGAGACGATACTGCGGCGGATGCCCGACTACGTGAACCACATCTGCCCGCAGTTCAGTCGCACACACGTGAACTTCCAGCGGGTGCCCACAGTGGATACGAGCAACCCGTTCATCGCCAAGGACATTCCGACGGCGGACGAGTCGATGGTCGTGATCCGCTTTGCAGATCCGAAGGGCATCGACTTCCCCTACCTGTTATCGATGCTCCATGACTCCTGGATGACCCGACCCAACAACATCGTGGTGCCAGGCGGGAAGATGGGGCTCGCGATGCAGCTGATATTCACGCCGATGATCCTGCGGCTGATCGACCTA
>Ga0335084_10003142_pt1 | contig 16080 bp, 13 predicted proteins | sample Lox_Sample_44_FD_206721 | JGI IMG/M metagenome (GOLD analysis project Ga0335084, IMG submission 206721) | Soil microbial communities from Loxahatchee National Wildlife Refuge, Florida, United States - Lox_Sample_4.4 | ecosystem: Environmental > Terrestrial > Soil > Wetlands | place: USA... | reverse complement strand
GATGCGGCGTATCCGGCTGCCGCTTGCGGCGCCGAATCGAGGAGATAGTAGAAGCTGAGGTACCCGGAGCCGACCACCAGCGACCCGGGAGTGATTGCCCCAAAGGCGAGTCGATAAAGATCGAGCCGCGAGAGCGTTGAGGCTGCGTCGAGCGCGCTGGCCGCAGCCGCTGGCGGGCTCTGCTGGAGAAAACCCGCGGCGACCACCGTCAGCGCCCCCACGCTCGCGAGGGCGGCCGCGGCTCGCCAGTCGATACGCACCCGCGCGCGTCGGGCGAGCACTGCCGCGATTGCGCAGCCGCCTGCGAGGGAGATCCAGCCGCCGCGGCTGCCGGCGGCCACGGAGGCCGCCACCAGCGCAACCAGCGCCGCGGAGAGAATCGCGCGGCTCCTTCCGGTTCCAAGGAACACCAGAACCGGAAGCAGCGCGAGGTTGATCGTTGCGCTCAGGGTTGCGGGAGTCTCGAACAGCGCCTGCGCCCGAGGCGCCTCACAGCAGAAGCGTTGGCCCAATGCCCACGCCCCGAGTCCGAGCACAAAGAGCAGCGCCGTGCCGAGCAGGAGCCGGGCATTGTCGGCGCCTGCCGTCCGTCCAAGCAGGAAACCGCCGACCAGGAAGGCGGCGTGATAGGGAGCGGCCGCGGTATAGGAGGCACTCGCCCAGAAATTGGTCATCACGATCCACAGCGCGAGCGCCAGCGTGCAAGCCCCAAGCAGCGTGACGCTCGACGCGCTCTCGCGGCGAAGCAGCCATACGGCGCCAGCGAGCGCGGCGAGCGCCGCAAGCCACAGCAGCGGGGAAGCCTCGACGGATCCCTGCGCCGCAAGGAAAAGCGCTGCAAATAAAAGAGGGGCCCGCAGGCCCCTCTTTGCCGACTCGAGCCCGGCTGCGGGGTTCAAGACATCCGGCTAGGCGCTTGGGTTACGAGCAAAGCGCTGCGGGAATCGTCTGGCAGTTGGTCGTAGGCGATCCGGACGCGTCCGTGTACGTCGGAGTGGTGCAGTTCCCGCCCCAAGTCGCAGGCGCGATCACCGTCGCCGACTGAATGGTCAGGATCGTCGACGCAGCCTTGTTCGACGCGTACAGCAGCACCGCAGTCGACTGCAGGGCGCCGCAGGCGGATTGACCCACGGCGGCCTTCGCCGAGGCCGACAGATCGGTGAATTGTGGAATCGCGACCGCGGCGAGGATGCCGAGGATGACGATCACCACCACGAGTTCAATCAACGTGAATCCCTTTTGCAGCGTGCGCTTCATCGTATGGCTCCCTTGTCCGCCAACCGTTCAAGATGCAACGGAATGCTAGATCGTCTTGATCCGTCTCAGCGAAAACCGAACACGGCGATAGCGCTGTAACTTCCGTCAGCGTAATTATCGCGGACGTGAGTCTGTTTGCGTTCTTGCATTTTGTCAAGAAAAGCAATGATGTCGGCTCTGTTCTGAAGAAATAAGGTGAAAAAAATACAAGGCGGACCTAGTCCCACCGATAAGGCGAAGCGGGTACCAACGTATAGCTCGATCCCGTGCCGATGCTCGCCTTGAAACGCACCGCGCCCTCCGGGTCCGAGGTCTGCAAGCCGGCCCGGAGGCGGGGCAGGTAGACCAGTTCCGCGCGCGAAGCATCGAATGCCCAGGTACCGCGTTCCTGGGTACCGAGCCCGACGGAGTCCAGCTCGCCGGCGAAGTTGGGCACCGACATGTTCGCGAGCTTGAAGGGATTGCGTTGTGCCCACCCTTGAAGATTCGCCGTCCCCCCGCGCATCACCTCGAAGGCGACGCGGGTGCTCACGGCGGCGTTCAGCTGGTAGATGGTGGCTTCCATCGCCGACCGCTCGGCGAGCTCCATGACTTCGAGGAGCCGGTAGGCGAGCACCACGATCAGCACGGCGGCGATGCCGCCATAGAGCGCCGCCTCGAGCTTGGTGAGGCGGCGCCGCCCGTACATGTTGAAGGGCATGGGCGGCTTACTTCTTCAGCATCACCTTGCCGAGCTCCCAGATCGGCAGGAATACGCCGAGCGCGAGGATCAGCACCAGGATGCCCAGGCAGATCGTGATGATCGGTTCGAGGTTGGCGGCGAGGTTCTTGATTTCGTAATCGACCTCGCGCTCGTACATGTCCGCGACCTCGTTCAGCAGCTCGTCCATCTCGCCGGTCTCCTCGCCGACCGCGATCATCTGCAGGACCACAGGCGTGAAGACCCCTGTGGTGACCGCCGTCCGCAGCACGCTCTCGCCGCGCTCGACCCCTTCGCGCATCTGCTCGACGCGGCGCGCGAGATAGGCGTTGTCGACGACCGAAGCGACCACGGTCAAGCCCTGCACGATCGGCACGCCGGCGCGGCTGGCGATGGCGAACGCGCGCGCAAAGCGCGCCAGCGTCGCCTTGAAGACGATCTTCCCCGCCACCGGAATGCGCAGTTTGATGCGATCCCAGTTGTAGCGCCCCTGCTCGGTGCGAGTGTAGGTCGTGAAGCCGAGCACTGCGAGAACCAGCGCTCCCAGCCCGACCGGCCAGTAGGCGATGAAGATGTCGGAGGTCCCGATGAGGACCCGGGTGAGGAGAGGCAGCGGCACCTTGCTCGCCGCGAAGACCTTGGCAAAGGCGGGAATCACCGCGAAGTTCACGATGCCGATGGCCGCCGCGACCACCAGCACGACGATGGTCGGATAGCGCAGCGCGGTCTTGATGCGATCGCGCACGTCGCGCTCGAACTCGAGGTAGCCGAACAGGCGGTTGAACGCCTCGTCGAGCTGCCCGGTGGTCTCGCCGACGCGCACCACGCTCACGTAGAAGCCCGAGAACACGTCCGGATGGCGGCGCATCGCCGTCGAGAGCTCGCGTCCGGCATCGAGATTCGTGCGCAGGTCGGCGATCACGCGGCGCAGCGTCGGATTGATCGCCGACTCCTGCAAGCCGGCGAGCGCCCGCAGGATCGGCACGCCGGCCTTCAGCAGCGTGTACATCTGCCGGGAGAAGAGCGCCACGTCGATCAGCGTGACGCTCGGCTCGAGCAGGCGCTGGAGCCAGCCGGGCGAGTCGGCGCCGGCGCTCGCGGCGCTGGCGGTCGCCTTGATGTCGACCGGCGTCACGCCAGTGTTGAGAAGCTGATCGGCGACGGCGCCCTGGTCTGGAGCTTCCAGCGTTCCCGTGACCAGCTCGCCGCGGGCGCCCCGGCCGCGGTAGGCGAAGACCGGCATCTATTCCTCGAGCTGGACGGCGACCTTCATCGCCTCGGCGACCGTCGTGCGTCCTGCGGATACGAGCGCGAGTGCTCGGTCGGTGAGCGTCTTGCCGCGCAGGGTCGGCCGCGCTGCCTCGAGGAAGGCGTTCGGGTCGGCGGTGTTCGCGGCGCGCACCAGCTCGGGAGTCATCTCGAGCATCTCGTACACGCCCGTGCGACCGGTGTACCCGATGCCGTTGCAATGCGAGCAGCCCTGCCCGCGCCGGTAGCGCCGGGCGGGCACGGAGCCGAGAACCGATTCCATCCAGCGTGCCTCGTGCGCGTCGGGCTCCACGTCCACGGCGCACGTCTCGCAGATCAGACGTACGAGGCGCTGCGCGATGACCGCATGGACAGAGGTCGCCACCATGTAGCTGGGCGCGCCCATGTCGATGAGCCGGAGCGGCGTGCTCGCCGCGTCCTTGGTGTGCAGTGTCGAGAATACGAGGTGGCCGGTGAGCGCGGCGCGCAGGCCGATCTGCGCCGTTTCCTCGTCGCGGATCTCGCCGACCAGGATGACATCGGGATCCTGGCGCAGGGTGGAGCGCAGCACCCGCGCGAAGGTGAGGTCAATCTTGTCGTTGACCTGCACCTGCGTGATGCCGGGCAGGCGATACTCGACGGGGTCCTCGACCGTGATGATCTTGCGGTCCGGCGTGTTGAGCTCGGCGAGCGCGGCATAGAGGGTGGTGGTCTTGCCGCTGCCCGTCGGGCCGGTGACCAGGACCATGCCGGCCGTGCGCCGGATGATCTCGCTGAAGCGCCCGTGGATGTCGTCCGGAATGCCGAGCCGGTCGAGAGACTGCAGCGCAGCCTTGCGGTTCAGCAGCCGCAGCACGACCGTCTCGCCGTACTGGCACGGCATGGTCGACATCCGCACGTCGATCTTCTCGTCCCGCACGGCGACCATCAGGCGGCCGTCCTGCGGCAGGCGCTTCTCCGAGATGTCGAGCCCGGCCATCAGCTTCAGGCGCAGGGCGAGGGCGGGTGCGATCTTCGGGTCGGCCTGCGTCTGCGGCATCAGCGCGCCGTCGATGCGGAAGCGGATCTGCAGCCGGTTCTCCAGCGGCTCGATGTGCACGTCCGAGGCATTGACCTGCACTGCGTCGGCGAAAATCGACTGCAGCATCTTCACCACCGGCGCTTCCTCGGCGCCGAGACCGGTGCCGAGCGCGCCGAAGTCGATGTACGAATCGCCGAGATCGCGTTCCAGTTCCTTCGCCAGCCCGCTGATCTGCTCGGTCTGGCGGTAGACGCGATCGATCGTCTGGAGCAGCAGCGCCTCGCCGACCACCGCCGCCTCGACGTCGCGCTTCAGCAGCCTCGCGATCTCGTCGAAGGCGAAGAGGTCGGTGGGATCGGCCATGCCGACGAGATAGCCCGCACGCCGTTCCTCGAGCACGATGGCGCGGAAGCGGCGCGCCTGCGCCTCGGGCAGCCGGCGCACCAGATCGTTGTTGAAGTTATAGAACTTCAAGTTGACGTACGGGACGCCGAGCTGCTTGGAGATGGCCTCGCAGATCTGCTCATCGCTCGCAAAGCCCTGCTCGATCAGCACGCGGCCGAGCCTGCGGCCGGATTTCTTCTGCTGCTCGAGGCCGAGCTTCAGCTGTTCCTGCGAAATGACCTTCTGGGCGATCAGCAGATCGCCGAGGCGGATTTTCTCGGGGCGACCCATCGAGGCCGCAGTAGGCCGGATTTCTCCCGCGTGCGCAAATCAGCAACTGAAAAAATTAGGGGCAGACCCTCGCGGGCCTGCCCCTGAGCGCATCCCGGTGGAAAGAGGAGGAGGAGGATCCGATCCGGGCTGCTGCAACGCACAAATCCTACATCTTTGAGCATTGGTCTAGAATAGGTACGAATTGTAAAACACTTTTGCGTAATCTGCAAAGATGGCTAACCCCTTTGAAGAGATGGCGGCTTTCGCCAAAGTCGTAGCTAGTGGCAGCCTCTCCGGGGCGGCTCGGGAGCTTGGCCTTTCCCCGGCGTTGATCAGCCGGCGTCTGGCGGCGCTCGAAGCGCGTCTCGGGGTTCGCCTGATCAACCGCACGACTCGCAGCCTCCATTTGACCGACGAGGGCGCGAGCTACCACGAAGTCTGCGCGCGAGTGCTCGCGGAGATCGAGGAGGCCGACGCGGCCGTGTCCGCGCGCCGCGTCGAACCACAGGGCGCGCTCAAGGTTGCTCTTCCCGCATCCTTCGGGCATCAGCACGTGGCGCCGCTGATTCCGGAGTTCGCGCTTCGCTATCCGAAAATCAGGCTGGCGCTCAGCCTTTCCGACCGTAGCGTCAACGTGATCGAAGAAGGCTTCGATATCGCGATCCGCATCGCCGAACTCGAGGATTCGTCGCTCGCCGCGCGCCGCCTCGCGCCGAACCGGCGCGTGGTATGCGCCAGCCCGGAATATCTCAAGCGCCACGGCACGCCGCGGGTCCCCGACGATCTCCTCCACCACAATTGCCTCACCACGAACGATTTCTCGATGAGCTGGGCGTATCGCGGCCCGGACGGCAGGCGTGGCGCGGCGCGCGCGGCGGGCAGCTACGCGTGCGACAACTGGGAAGTGCTGCGCGAGTGGGCGCTGGCGGGTCTCGGCATCGCGCTGAAGTCGACCTGGGACGTCTATCGGCAGCTTGCCGAAGGGTCTCTGGTGGCGCTCTTCCCCGGCTACACGTTCCATAGCGACGTGGCGATCTACGCGGTCTATCCGCACCGGCGCCATCTCCCCGCGAAGACCAGGGTTTTCATCGAGTACCTCGCCGCGGCTTTCGGGCCGGAGCCGTACTGGGATAAGCCGTCCCGCTCCCCGAAGCCGAGAATTCGAGCGCGCGCGGCTGTCTAAACCGTATGCTAAAAGAGAGGCAAGCGATGACGACCTCCGCCGACCTCGCCAAAGCGTCGCTCGACGACAAGTACACGCTGCCGCGCGGGCAGGTGTTCATGACCGGCACGCAGGCGCTCATCCGGCTCCTCATGCTGCAGCGCGAGCGCGATCGGCGCGCCGGGTTGAATACTGCGGGCTTCATTTCCGGCTACCGCGGCTCGCCACTCGGCGGCCTTGACCAGGCGCTGTGGCGCGCGAAGCAGCACCTCGAACAAAGCCACCTCAAGTTCCAGCCCGGCGTGAACGAAGACCTCGCGGCCACCGCGATCTGGGGCACGCAACAGGTCGGCATGTTCCCCGGCGCGCGCTACGACGGCGTGTTCGGCATGTGGTACGGCAAGGGACCGGGCGTCGATCGTTGCGGTGATGTCTTCAAGCACGCGAATGCCGCGGGAACCTCGAAAAACGGTGGTGTTCTGGTTCTCGCAGGCGACGATCATGCGGCGAAGTCCTCGACGCTGCCGCACCAGTCCGAGCACATCTTCAAGGCCTGCCTGATTCCGGTGCTCAGCCCGGCGCACGTGCAGGACTACCTCGATCTCGGCCTGCACGGCTACGCGATGAGCCGCTACTCGGGCTGCTGGATCGCCTTCAAGTGCGTGACCGACGTCGTCGAGTCGGGGGCTTCGGTGCTCGTCGATCCCGAGCGCGTCAACATCAAGCTGCCAACCGATTTCGAACTTCCCGCAGGCGGGCTGAACATCCGCTGGCCCGACGGCATCCTCGAGCAGGAAGCGCGCATCCTCGACTGGAAGGTCTACGCCGCCCTCGCTTACGCCCGCGCCAACGGCCTCGACCGCATCGTCTGGGACTCGCCGCGCGCGCGCCTCGGCATCTGCACCACCGGCAAGTCCTTCGGCGACGTGATGGAAGCGCTCGCCACGCTGGGAATCACCCGGGAAGTCGCCCGGGAGATCGGCGTTCGCGTCTACAAGGTCGCCATGTCGTGGCCGCTCGAGCCGCAGGGCGCGCGCCGCTTCGCCGAGGGGCTGGAAGAAATCCTGGTCGTGGAAGAGAAGCGCCAGCTGGTCGAATACCAGATCAAGGAAGAGCTCTACAACTGGAAGGAAGGCATCCGCGCGCCGCGCGTGGTCGGCAAGTTCGACGACAGCGGCGAGTGGAGCCGCAGCGGCGGCCAGCCCGCCGGCAGCTGGCTGCTGCCCGCGCACTACGAGCATTCGCCGGCGATGGTGGCGAAGGCCATCGCGCAAAGGCTGGAAAAACTCGGCATGACGGAGAAGCTTGGTTCGCAGTTCCGCGAGCGCCTGGCTTTCCTCGACTTCAAAGAGAAGGTGCTGGCGAAACCCAGAGTCACGGCCATCCGCCAGCCTTACTTCTGCTCGGGCTGCCCGCACAACACCTCGACGCGCGTGCCGGAGGGCAGCCGCGCCACCGCCGGCATCGGCTGTCATTTCATGGCGGTGTGGATGAACCGCAACACCGCCACCTTCACGCACATGGGCGCCGAAGGCGCGCCGTGGATCGGCCAGGCGCCGTTCACCGACGAGAAGCACATCTTCGCCAACCTCGGCGACGGCACCTACTTCCACAGCGGCCTGCTCGCGATCCGCGCCGCGGTCGCCGCCAAGGTCAGCATGACCTACAAGATCCTCTACAACGACGCGGTGGCGATGACCGGCGGCCAGCACCACGACGGCCCGCTCGACCCGGCGATGATCTCGCGCCAGATCGCCGCCGAAGGAGTGAAGCCGATCGTGGTGGTCACCGATGAGCCGTGGAAATATCCGCACGGCACGAGCTGGGCGCCCGGCGTCACCATCCGCCACCGCGATGAGCTGGATGCGGTTCAAAAAGAATTGCGGGAAGTGCAAGGCGTGTCCGCGCTGATCTACGACCAGACCTGCGCCTCCGAGAAGCGCCGCCGCCGCAAGCGCAACGAGTTTCCCGACCCGGCGAAGCGCGTGCTGATCAACGAGGCGGTCTGCGAAGGCTGCGGCGACTGCAGCGCGAAGTCGAACTGCCTGTCGGTCGAGCCGCTCGACACCGAGCTCGGCCGCAAGCGCATCATCAACCAGTCCTCGTGCAACAAGGACTTCTCCTGCCTGAAGGGCTTCTGCCCGAGCTTCGTCACGGTGGAAGGCGGCCGGCTGAAGAAAGGCAAGACCGGCGGCGCATCCGGCGCTGCGGCGAGCGACGATTTCCCCGCCATCGCCGAACCGGCACTTCCGGATCTGAAGCAGTCCTATGGAATTCTGGTGACCGGCATCGGCGGCACCGGCGTCATCACCATCGGCCAGATCGTCGGCGTCGCGGCGCAGCTCGAAGGCAAGGGCGTCTCGGTGCTCGACATGTCGGGCCTCGCGCAGAAGTACGGCGCGGTGATGTCGCACGTGCAGGTCGCCGCCCGCGCCGAGGACATCCACGCCACGCGCCTCGACACCGGCGCCGCGCAGCTCGTGCTCGGCTGCGACCTCGTCGTCACCGCGAGCACCGACTCGATCGCTCGGATGGCGCCGGGCCGCACCAAGGCTCTCGTCAACGCCACCGTCACGCCGACCGCCGAGTTCGTGCGCAACCCGAACTGGCGCCTGCCCGGCTCCGACCTGCAGGGCGACATCGCCGACGCCTGCGGCGCGGCCAACACGACGTTCGTCGCCGCCACCGAGCTCGCCGTCGGGCTGATGGGCGACGCGATCGCGACCAACATGTTCATGCTCGGCTACGCCTACCAGAAGGGCTGGATCCCGGTCTCCGGCGCGGCGCTCGAGCGCGCCATCGAGCTGAACGGCGTGGCGGTCGAGTTCAACCGCAAGAGCTTCCTGTGGGGCCGGCGCGCCGCGGTCGATCCCGAGCGCGTGCGGCGCCTCGCCACGCCCGCCGACGTGATCCCGCTCGAGCAGCGCTTCTCGCGCAATCTCGACGAGCTCGTCGAGCGGCGCGTGAAGTTCCTCACCGCCTACCAGGACGAGAAGTACGCGGCGAAATACAAAGCCCTGGTCGATCGGGTTCGCTCCCGCGACGAGAAGCTAGCCGAAGTCGTGGCGCGGTACTACGCCAAGCTGCTCGCCTACAAGGACGAGTACGAAGTGGCGCGGCTGCACGCCGACCCGGCCTTCCGCAGGAAGATCGCGGCCATGTTCGAAGGCGACTACCGCGTCGCGTACCACCTCTCGCCGCCGCTCCTCGCTCGCATCGACCCGGCGAGCGGCGAGCCGCGCAAGATGCGCTTCGGACCGTGGATGCTGCCGGTGTTCCGCGCGCTCGCTTCGCTGCGCGGCCTGCGCGGCAGCGCGCTCGACGTTTTCGGCCACACCGCGGAGCGGCGCATGGAGCGCGCGCTGATCGCGGAGTACGAGCAGACCGTCGCGTCGCTCCTCGACTCCCTCTCGCCGGCGAATCACGCCGTCGCGCTGCAGATCGCCGCTCTGCCCGAGGAGATCCGCGGCTTCGGCCACATCAAGACGAAGAGCGTCGAGGCCGCGCGCGCCAAACGCGAAGCGCTGCTCGCCGAGTTCCGCAATCCCCAGAAGCAGCGTGCGGCCGCCTGAGCGCGCGAGGCGCTGGGCGCTCGCGTTCGGCTTGCTGTGCGCGGCTGCCGCGCCCCACGCCGAGGAGCGCACTCTCCAGCTCGCTTCCGGCGAAGTGCTGCGTTATCGCACGGTCGACGCCGGTCCCGGCAGCGCGCGCGCCACGGCGGAAAAGCTGCTGCGCCACCTCGCCGCCGGCGAGATCGAGGCGGCGGCGCAGCTCTCGAACGCGCCGCAGCGGCGGCTGGAGGAGCTCGCCGCGTACCGCAGCCGAGTCGGCGCGGAAGAGTTCAAGCGCGTGTTCGCCCAGTACTTCTCCCGCGACAACCGCCTGGTCGGCGAGATCGCGATCGACGCGCATCGCCTGCTGGTGTGGAACCTCGGCGACGCCGGCCACCGCCTCGCCGGGCAGTACTACGTCGAGGTCGGCGGCCGCTTCCTGATGGACGACGTGCCCAACGAGACGCGCCTGCGGTTGCGCCGAATCCTCGAAGCCTGCCGCAGCGGCGAGATCAGGTTTTCAGAGTGAAGGGATTGAAGTTCGTGGCGCGGTCGTAGTAGTCCTCGCTCTCCGCGCGCTTCAGGAACGCCACCACCCGGTAGGTGACCGGCGTCATCACCACCTCCCAGGAAGTCTTCAGCACGTACTGCGCGATGGCGATCTTCCAGATGTCGCCGGTCGCCCAGATGCCGTAGAAGGCGATGAAGTAGAACAGCGCCGAGTCGACGAACTCGCCGACGATCGTCGAGCCGATGGTGCGCGTCCACAGCCATCTTCCCTGCGTGCCGAGCTTCATCTTCGCCAGCACGTAGGAATTGGCGAAGCTGCCGCACCAGAAGGCGATGATCGAGCCGCCGGCGATGCGCCAGCTCGAGCCGAACACGCCTTCGAGGGCGCCCTGGTAGTGCTTCATGAACTCGCTGCCCGCCGGCGGCAGGCTGATCACCACCCAGGCCATGAAGGAAGCGAAGATCAGCGCGCCGAAGCCGGCCCACACCACGCGCCGGTCGCGGCCGTAGCCGTACACCTCGGTGAGGATGTCGCCGAAGATGTACGAGATCGGGAAGAACAGCACGCCGGCGCCGAAGGTGGTCGCGCCGAGCAGCGGCAGGTCGATCGTCGTCTGCTTGGCGGCGCCGATGAAGTTCGAGCAGAGCAGCACCGTCACCGACGCCGCCATGACGAAGTCATAGTAGCGGTAGGTGCGCTGGGGCGCCGCTTGTTCCATTCGGCTCACTTGAGCTTCGGCGCGTAGTCGCGCATGTCGGGCTCGAGCGGCACGCCCATCGCGTCGAGCATGCGCCCGACCATCGCGTAGAAGGCCGCGGTGATGGAAAGCTCGACGTAATCGTGGTGGTCGAACTGCCGCATGGCCTCGCTGTACACCTGGTCGCTCACCTCGCCTTGCGTGACGGCGTCGGCAAGCAGCAGCGCAGCCTTTTCTTTCGCGTCGAACTCGGGCGAAGATTTCCAGGAGGAAAGCGCGGCGATCTGCGCCTCGCGCACGCCGGCCTTGCGCGCCATCTTCAGGTGCTGCGCCCATTCGTACTCGGAGCGCATGAGCTGCGCGCCGCGCAGGATGACCAGCTCGCGCAGCGCGCGCGGCGTGCGCGAATCGTGGCGCAGCGCCTTCGAGAAGTCGCTCCAGGCGGCGACCAGGCGCGGATGGTTGGCGAGGCAGTGGTACAGGTTCGGCGGCGTGCCCCACAGTTCTTCGAGACGCTGCTTCATCGCGGGCTCGAAGTCCGCCAGAGGTGTGCGTGGCATGGCGCGATAATAACCGAATGGATGTGAGCGACTTCCGCCTCACCCGCGTGCCGGCGGATTTCTTCGACGATCCCTATCCCTATTTCAGCGCGCTGCGCGAGACTTCGCCGGTGCACGAGATGGAGAGCGGCGCGTTCTTTCTCTCGCGCTACGACGACGCGGTCGCGGTCTACCGCGATGCGCGCGCGAGCTCGGACAAGAAAGTCGAGTTCAAGCCGAAGTTCGGCGACTCGCCGCTCTACGAGCACCACACGACCAGCCTCGTCTTCAACGACCCGCCGCTGCACACGCGCGTGCGGCGCCTGATCATGGGCGCGCTCAACCAGCGCGCCATCGCGCGCATGGAGAGCCAGGTCACGGCGCTCGTCGACGGACTGCTCGGGCGCTTCGCGCCCGGCGAGACGGTCGACGTCGTCGAGCGCTTCGCGGCGCGCATCCCGGTCGAGGTGATCGGCAACCTGCTCGACATCCCGCGCGCCGAGCGGGGTCCCTTGCGCGCCTGGTCGCTCGCCATCCTCTCCGGCCTGGAGCCCAAGCTCACCGCCGAGATGCTCGAGCGCGGCAACCGCGCGGTGCGCGAGTTCGTCGCCTACCTCGAAGGGCTGATCGAAGCGCGCCGGCGCAACCCCGGCGACCGCGACGTCGACGTGCTGACGCGGCTCATCCAGGGAGAAGCGAGCGGCGAGAAGCTGAGCGCGACGGAGCTGCACCACAACTGCATCTTCCTGCTGAATGCGGGGCACGAGACGACGACCAACTTGATCAGCAACGGCCTTTGGCTGCTTTCGCGTCACCCCGACGAGCTGCGGAAGGCCAAGACCGATATTCCGGGCGCGGTGGAGGAAATGCTGCGCTACGAAGGCCCGATCCAGCTCAACAACCGTCGCCTCACCGCGCCGATGGAGATCGGCGGCCGCGAGCTGCCCGCCGGCGCGCTGATCACGATCGGCATCGGCGCGGCGAACCGCGACCCGCGCCAGTTTCCCGATGCCGAGCGCTTCGACGCCGCGCGGAAGCCCAACCGGCACGTCGCCTTCGGCCAGGGCGACCACGCCTGCGCCGGGATGAACGTCGCGCGCATGGAAGCGCGCATCGCGTTCGCGCGGCTGCTCGGCCGCTTCCCGCGCCTCGAGCCCGCCGGCGAGCCGGTGCGCGACCGGCGCATCCGCTTCCGCGGCTTCCGCAACCTGCCGCTGCGCCTCGCGGTCTAACCGCCATGCCCGAGCTGCGCGGCGATTACTCCAAGGCGGCGGCCGACTTCCGCGTCGAGCAGGACTGGGGCGCGTACACCGCCGACGAGCACGCGCTGTACCGGCGGCTGTTCGAGCGCCAGTCGAAGCTCGCGCCGCGCTACGCCTGCCTGGAATGGGTCGCCGCCATCGCCGAGCTCGACAGCGCGCGCGAGATTCCGAAGTTCGACGAGATCTCGAACAAGCTGCGCCAGGCGACCGGCTGGGAGATCGTCGCCGTGCCGGGGCTCATTCCCGACGCCGCGTTCTTCACGCACCTCGCCAACCGCCGCTTCCCGGTGACGGTCTGGCTGCGCAAGCCCGCGGAGTTCGACTACATCGTCGAGCCCGACGTGTTCCACGACTTCTTCGGTCACGTGCCGCTGCTCTTCGACCGCGTCTACGCCGACCACCTGCACGAGTACGGCAAGGGCGGCCTGAAGGCGATGCGCCTCGACGCGGTGAAGATGCTCGCGCGCCTGTACTGGTACACGATCGAATTCGGGTTGATGAAGACGCCCGCCGGCGTGCGCGCGTACGGCGCCGGCCTGCTCTCCTCCGGCGGAGAGCTCGCCTACTGCGTCGACGATCCCAGGCCGCGCCGGCTGGCGTTCGACCTCGAGCGCATGATGCGCTCCGAGTACCAGATCGACCGCTACCAGGACACCTACTTCGTCATCGACTCGTTCGAGCAGCTGATGCGCGAGACCGCGCCCGACTTCACGCCGCTCTACGCCCGCATCCGCGATCTCCCTGTAGTACGCTAGCGCCCCGAAGTCACGGCCTCTCCACTCGTTGCGGGGTTCCCATCAAGTCCGGCACGATTCTCCTCACCGGCGGCCTCGGTTATATCGGGTCGCACACCGCGGTTGCGCTCGCCGGCGCCGGCTGCCGCCTGGTCATCGTCGACAACCTGTGGAATGCCAAGGCCTCGGTGCTCGAGCGCATCCGCGAGCTCGCGCCGGGCGCGCAGATCGAATTTCACCGCGTCGACGTGCGCGACGCCGGCGCGCTGCGGGCGGTGCTCACCGCGCAGCCGATCGACGCCGTCATTCATTTCGCCGGCCTGAAGGCGGTCGGCGAGTCGGTCGAGAAACCCGCGCTCTACCGGGAGGTCAACGTCGGCGGCACCGCGAACCTGCTCGACGCGATGGCGGCGGGAGGCGTGCGCCGGATCGTGTTCAGCTCCTCGGCCACGGTGTACGGCGATCCGGAATACCTTCCCTATCGCGAAGACCATCGGCTCAGGCCGATGAACCCCTATGGCGATTCCAAGCTCGCCGTCGAGCGCCTGCTGGCCGAGCGCTCCGCGGCAAGCCGTGGTTTCTCCTATGCCGCGCTGCGCTACTTCAACCCGATCGGCGCGCATCCCTCCGGACGCATCGGCGAGGATCCGCGCGGCGTGCCGAACAACCTGCTGCCCTACGTCGCGCAGGTCGCCACCGGGAAGCTGCCGCGCCTGCGCGTCTTTGGCGACAAGTACCCGACGCCGGATGGCACCGGCGTGCGCGACTACCTGCATGTCATGGACCTGGCGGCCGGCCATCTCGCCGCCCTGGAGTATCTCGAGAGGACTGAGCAGAACATCATCGTCAACCTCGGCACCGGCCGCGGCTACTCGGTGCTCGAGGTCGTGCGCGCGTTCGAGCGCGCGAGCGGCAGGAAGATCCCGCTCGAAATGACCGCGCGCCGGCCCGGCGACATCGCCGCCTACTGGGCCGATCCGGCCGCCGCCGCGGCGAAGCTCGGCTGGCGCGCCGAGCTCGGCCTCGACGCCATGTGCCGCGATGCCTGGCGCTGGCAGAGCGCGAACCCCGACGGCTATCCGGCCTGACGCGTTAAGATCGGACGCCATGGGTTTCACTCCCTGGGACAACCCGATGGGCACCGACGGCTTCGAGTTCATCGAATACGCCGCGCCCGACCCCAAGGCGATGGGCGCGCTGTTCGAGCGCCTCGGCTTCAAGCCGATCGCGCGCCACCGCCACAAGGACGTGGTGCTCTACCGCCAGGGCGAGATCAACTTCATCGTCAACGCCGAGCCCGATTCGTTCGCGCAAAGGTTCGCGCGCCTGCACGGCCCGAGCATCTGCGCCATCGCCTTCCGCGTGCGCGACGCCAAGGCGGCCTACGAGCGCGCGATCTCGCTCGGCGCCTGGGGCTACGCCGGACACGCCGGCCCGGGCGAGCTCAACATCCCGGCGATCAAGGGCATCGGCGACTCGCTGCTCTACTTCATCGACCGCTGGCGCGGCAAGAACGGCGCGCGAGCCGGCGAGATCGGCAACATCGGCTTCTACGACGTCGACTTCGAGCCGTTGAGCGGGGCGGAGCTGAATCCGGCGGGCAACGGCCTCGCCGCGATCGACCACCTGACGCACAACGTGCACAAGGGACGCATGAAGGAATGGGCCGAGTTCTACGAGCGGCTGTTCAACTTCCGCGAGATCCGCTACTTCGACATCGAGGGGCAGCAGACCGGCGTCAAGTCGCGCGCCATGACCAGTCCCTGCGGCAAGATCCGCATCCCGATCAACGAGGAAGGTGGCGACAAGGCGGGGCAGATCCAGGAATACCTCGACCTCTACCACGGCGAAGGCATCCAGCACGTCGCGCTCGGCTCGGCGGATCTGCTGCGCACCGTCGATGCGCTGAAGGCGAAGGGCGTGAAGCTCCTCGACACCAACGACACCTACTACGACCTCGTCGACAAGCGCATCCCCGGCCACGGCGAGAACATTTCCGAATTGAAGAAGCGGAAGATTCTGATCGACGGCAAGGCGGGCGCGCTGCTCCTGCAGATCTTCAGCGAGAACCAGCTCGGGCCGATCTTCTTCGAGTTCATCCAGCGGAAGGGCGACGAGGGCTTCGGCGAGGGCAACTTCAAGGCGCTGTTCGAATCGATCGAGCTCGACCAGATCAAGCGTGGCGTTCTCAAGACCTAAGTACCAGGGCGGCTTCGGCAACACCTTCTCGACCGAGGCGGTGCGCGGCGCGCTGCCGCTCGGCCGGAACTCGCCGCAACGCCCGCCCAAGGGCCTCTACGCCGAGGTGCTCTCCGGCACCGCCTTCACCGCGCCGCGCGCGGAGAACTCGAGCACCTGGCTCTACAAGCTGCGCCCCTCGGCGATGCACGACCCTTACAAGCGCATCGCTCAGGGACTCGTGCGCTCGGGACCGTTCGACGAAATCGAGGCCTCGCCCAACCGGCTGCGCTGGAATCCGTTCCCGCTCCCTGCGAAGCCGACCGACTTCGTCGACGGCCTCGCCACGCTCGCCGGCTCGGGCAGCCCGGCGTCGCAAAGCGGGTTGGCCGTCCACGTCTACCGCGCCAACCGCTCGATGGAGCGGCGCTATTTCTATTGCGCCGACGGCGAGCTCATGTTCGTCCCGCAGCAAGGTTCGCTCTCCCTCTTCACCGAGCTCGGCATCCTGGTGGTGAACCCGGGGGAAATCGCGCTCGTTCCGCGCGGAATGAAGTTCAAGG
>Ga0335084_10003141_pt1 | contig 16082 bp, 14 predicted proteins | sample Lox_Sample_44_FD_206721 | JGI IMG/M metagenome (GOLD analysis project Ga0335084, IMG submission 206721) | Soil microbial communities from Loxahatchee National Wildlife Refuge, Florida, United States - Lox_Sample_4.4 | ecosystem: Environmental > Terrestrial > Soil > Wetlands | place: USA... | reverse complement strand
CCGGAGCCGGAGCCGATGAACAGCTGGTCCGTCGTGTGGATGCCACCGGTCTGGTCGAAGACACCCGTGCCTCCGAACAGGTCGCTGCCGTCGCCGATGCGCGTGAGGCCCGTCGTGAGCGACCCTCCGCTCAGCGTGTACGTACCACTCCCGCCCGCATAGAAGCCTGCCTGGCCGACGATCAGGTTGCCGGCGATGGTGCTGGTTCCGCCCGATTGATCGAAGAATCCAGCCGCCCCTGGCTCGCCGCTGAAGCCGCTGTTACCCGCACCTACGATCACGTCGCCGCCGACGTTGAGAGTGCCGTCGGACAGGTTGTAATGCCCTTCGCGCACAGGGGTGCCGCCGATTGCCGGCCCGCTGCCGACAAAGACGTTGCCGTCTAGATTGGCCGTCCCCCCGAACTGATTGAACGTGCCTGCTCCGAAGCCGCTGATCGTTGTATCGCCGGTGACGTGGAGAATTCCGCCAAAGAGGTTGTAGGTCCCGTCGCTGTTGTTGGTGGTCGTCTGGTTGCCGCAACCGCCGCAGTTGCCGAGCAGGAGCGATCCGGTCGTGTGGGTACCTCCGTCCTGCTCGAAGGTGCCCACGTTGGTCGAGCCGACGACCGTAATGGAGGTTGTGAGCGTGCCGCTGGACAGCGTGTAGCTGCCCGTCGAGTCCGTGAATGCGAAGCCAGGTGGGCCGCCGAGATACAGCCCTCCGCTCACCGCGACGTCGCCTCCGAGCTGTGAAAACGACCCGCCAGCGTTCTGGCCGACGATCATGTCGCCCGCGACTGCCAGCGACAGATTGAAGCCGGTGCCGGCGTCGGTCATCGTATACGCGCCGGTGCTTCCGGTCTGCGCGCCGATCACCAGATTGCCGCCCACGGACACGGTCGAGTCGCCGAGGCTGTTGTCGTGATTGAAGGTGCCGGTGCCCGCATTTCCGACAGTCAGGTCGTTGTCCACCGACAGCGAGCCGTTGGAGATCTGGTACGTGCCCGACGAGCCGGCTTGATCGCCGAGAATCAGGGCGCCCATGTGGACGAAGGCATTGCCGGTCTGAGTGAACGTTCCACTTCCCGCGCCGCCGATGGTCGCCAGCGTCTTGACGTTGACGATTGCGTCCGCGCTCAGGTTGTAGACGCCGATTCCGTCGGCGGACAGGCCGAGCGTAAGCGTGTTCGTTCGCAGCGGATCGCTGCTGACGTGCGCGAACGTCATCGTCGCGCCGCCCGTGCCTTCGATCAGGAGCGACTTGAAGCGAAGCATCGGGTCGCCGGGCGTGCCGGCGGTGAAGTAGTTGAGCGTCGCGCTGTTGCCGCTGCCGCTGACGGTGACCGACACGTCGTCACCGTTCGCGGGAGGCGACGGGCTCCAGGTCGTGCTATCCCAGTAGTCGCCGTCCGCTCCGGTCCAGAAGATTGCCGCTGAATGCACCGCCGGAGAAAAAAGGAGGACCGCCGCCAGTGCGACGGTGACGCGTCGTGTCTTCATCGTTATGCCCTTCCCGCTCACCCCCGGGGTCGCGCAGCGACTGCAAGTAGCGAACGCTGCAACCCCGCATCCCGGACCGCGCAAAGGCTGCGACCCGAAAAGCTTGAACCGCACGGCGCGCTCTTATGGCGCTATTTCTTGGCTGCCGCGCCTTCCTGCCTTTTCGCCTCGGCGATCAACTGCGCGACCTTGGAATCCGCCCCGACGGGCTCGATCGCGATGATGTGCCGGCCATTGATGTACATCGACGATGGACCATGCCATTCCTTGCCGCGTCTTATCAGCACGCTCGTCGTCTGCTTGGTTTCCGGATTCACCTGGCTCTGCACGTAGAACACGTCCGTGAGCAAGGGATACGGCTTGTCGGTGTCCTGCAGCTTTCCGAAGAAGGCCTGCCCGTTGTCCAGGAACACGGCCTGGTACTCGGAGCCCGTGTTGACTACCTGCGGCGCAACGCCGAGCCGATCACAACCCCCGCCGAGAGCCGCGAGTACAAGGACCAGACCAGCCGCAGCTCTCGGGCGTGGCAACATCGCAAGGTCGAGGTCGAACCGTACCGTTCGTTCAAAGGAAACGTGCGCACCGGTAGCAAGAACGGCGCCAAGAGAGCAATTGCTTGGGGATTTAACGCATTAGACGACGCAACGCGCCCGTCGACCCGCGTCGCTGTAAAGGATTTCGACAGCCGCGCGAGGAAAACGCGGACTCAGCGGACCTGCCCGAAGGTGAGCCAGAGGCGATTGATGCCATCCTCGTACCGGTAACGCGCGTCGGTGACGAGCCGCCCGACGAGATAGGCTCCCAGACCTCCCGCGGGGCGCTCGCCCGCCGGCGCCTCGAGGCTCGGCGGAGCGGCGGAGAAGCGGGCGAGCGGATCGTAGCGCGGCGCCCAGTCCTCATAGAGGATTCGTATGCTGCCGTCATGCACACCAAGCGCGATCCTCACCGGCGAATCCGTCTCGTCGCGGTATCCGTGCTGGACGGTGTTCGTGAACAGTTCCTCGATGATCAGCGCGAGCCGCAGCGCGTCGTCGTGGGCAAGTCTGTTGAGCTCGGAGAAGGCTCGTGCGAAGGCCGTTGCATCGGTGAGAGCGCGCAGGCGCGCCGGAAAGGTTGCCTGCTGGCTGTAGATGGTGGAGGGAGGCAAGATGGCTTTGTGTAAACTAGCGCGACGCGCCGGCATCGCACTCGATGGAGTGGACGCGAGAGCCTCATTCTCGCATGCAAGATCGCTCGGAGCGCGATTCGAGGAGGAGTCAGGAACGATGTGCGAGTCACTTGAGCGCGTGGGCGGTCGCTGTACGCTGCTGTTAATGCTGCTCTGCTTCGCGGTCGTCGCGGGTGCCGCAGAAATCGGGCAGGTCAAGACCTCGAAGGGCCAGGTCACGATCGAGCGCGACGGGCGCTCCCAGCCGGGCACGGTGGGGCTGCGCCTGCAAACCGCGGACATCATCAAGACCGGGGCCGACGGCTCGGTCGGGATCACCATGGACGACGAGTCGCTGCTGTCGGTCGGACCCAACAGCGTGCTCTCGCTCGATCGCTTTGTCTTCGATTCGAAAACGAACGCGGGCCGCTTCGACGCAGCCCTCAACCGCGGAACGCTGGCGGTGATCTCGGGCAAGATCGCGAAGCAGACGCCCGACGCGATGACGGTGCGCACACCGACCGCCGTTCTCGGCGTGCGCGGCACGGAATTCGTCGTCAGCACCGATGATTGACGGCTCGCCGGGCCTGACCGGCCGCGCGGTCGGCGTCGCTGCGCTGATCCTGCTCGTCGGCGCGTGCACGAGCGGCACGGTGGTGCTGCTGCCTGAGAAGGATGGGCGCGCGACCGCGGTATCGGTCAAGCAGGGCGACAAGGAAGTCGTCCTCGACAAGCCGTATGCCGCCGCGCACCCAACACCGTTCGGACCGCGCGGCTACGAGTCGAGCCCCCAGGAGGTGCAGGCGCGCTTTGGGACGACGCTCGCCGCGCAGCCCTCGCGCCCTGCGTCGTTCACGCTGTATTTCGTCGAGGGGAAGGACGAATTCACCGACGAGTCGAAGCAGGTCGTCGACAAGATCCTCGCCGAGATCGCGGCGCGTCCCGTTCCCGACGTGCTGGTCGTCGGGCACACCGACACCGTCGGCAACGATCAAGCCAACGATGCGCTCGGGCAGCAGCGGGCCGAGGCCGTCCGCGCCGCGCTGATTCGCCTGGGGATTCCGCCCGAGGATGTGCACGCCATCTCGCGCGGAAAGCGCGAGCTCGCGGTGCCGACTCCGGACGGCGTCGCCGAGCCGCGCAACCGGCGCGTGGAGATCATCGTCCGCTGACGCGGAACGCTCGCTCTGCGCCGGGCTAGGCAGTCGCGCGCGGCCCGACCCAGCGCAGCACGAGCACCGTGAGATCGTCGGCGGCCTCGGCGCCCTGCGTGAAGGCCTTCAGCTCGGCGCGCACTGCGTCGAGGAGCGCAGCGGCGTTCGGGCTATTCGCGTTGCGCGTCAAAACCGCCCGCAGGCGCTCGCGCCCGTAGCGGGCGCCGCCTGCGCTGCGCGCATCGATCACGCCGTCGCTGAAGAGGCAGAGCCACTCGCCCGCCTGCATGTGCCGCTTTGCGCTCGAATACGCGAAACCCTCGACGCTGCACAACGGCGGGCCCGCCCCCTCCCCTAGCTCGAGCAGGTCGCGGCGCCCCGGCGCGAGCACCCACGGATTCTCGTGCCCCGCATTGGAGTAGGCGAGCTCTCCCGATTCGAGGTCGAGCACGCCGGCGAAGGCGGTGACGAAGAACATCTCGGGGTTGTCGCGCGAGATCTCGGCGTTCGCAGCGTCCATGACCTCGTTCACGGTCGCGCCGGGATTGCGCACCCGGGCGCTCTTGTAGAGCGCCTTGCTCACCGCCATGAACAGGCTCGCCGAGAGTCCCTTGCCGGCGACGTCGCCGACGAGAAAGAAGAGCCGCCGATCGTCGAGCGGAAAGAAGTCGTAGAGATCGCCGCCCACCTCGCGCGCTGGAGTCATCGACACGGCCAGATCGAGCCGGCGGTCGTCGCGCAGAATGTCGGTGCGCGGAAGGAAGCCTGCCTGGATGCGCTGGGCGGCTTCGAGCTCGCCGGAAACGTAGGCGGCGCGCTCGCGCTGCGCCTGCACGACGCGCTCCAATCGCCGGCGCTGCCGCCCCGCGTCGGCGAGCGTCAGGACGAGCAGCACGCTGAAGAGCACCAGCAGGCCCGCCGCCGGCGCCGCCGCGTCGAAGACGAGTCTTTGCGAGGCGAACGCGGCGAAGCCCGCCAAGACCGGAAGCGCGATGCAGCCCGTCGCCAGCAGCACAGCATTGCGCGGGTCCCAGCGCGGCGTGGCCCAGATCAGCGCGAGCCCGAGCAGCACGAACAGCGTGACTTCCAGCGCAGGCGCCCAGCGCGGGCGCGTCAGCCACGTCTGCTCGCGCAGATTCTCGAGCACCTGCGCGAGCACTTCGCTCCCCGGCATGCGCACCCCGAGCGGAGTGTTCTGGTAGTCGGCCGCAGCGAGGACCGTGTTTCCGATCAGCACGAAGTTGTCCTGGAAGCGCATCGGGTCGAACTTCCCGTCGAGAACGTCGACGGCGGAAACGTAGCGCTGAGGGTCGCGTCTCGAGTAGTAGATGCGCAGCTCGCCGTCGGGCTCCGTGGGAGCGACGAAATCGCCGACGCCGATCGTGCGCACGGACGGTCCGTCGAGCGCGAGCCGGACCACGGGCGCCCCCCGCGCAACCCGAAGCATCTCGATTGCGAGCGACGGCACGAAGCGATCGCCAATTTCGGCCACGAGGGGAAGCCGACGGATGACATCGTCCGACGGCCCCGCGGAGATCAACCCGTGACCCGCGGCGGCGCGATCGAGGATGTCGATGTTGGTGAGCGCGCCGGCATGGTGCGGTATCCCCATCGCGCTCGCCGTTTTTCCATCGTGCCGCTGACGATCGGTCACGAGGATGGGCGGGGACATCGGTTCGTGGTCGCCGCGCTCGAGCATCCCGGCCAGACCGAGAATGACCGGCCCTGCGGCAATGGCGTCCGCCAGCTCGCGGTCGTTCGATGGCAGCGTATCGAGCCGCTCAGCGAGAACCTGATCGCGTTGCCTCGCCTTGGCGAGCAGGTGCTCCGGCGACAAACGGTCCGGCTCGGGCATCACGATGTCGACCCCTATCGCGAGCGGCCGTGCACTCTCGATATCGCGCAGCAACTCGGCGAGCACCGTGCGCGGCCAGGGCCACTGCCCGAGATGGGTGAGGCTCTTCTCGTCGATCTCGACGACGGTGACCGGCGAGTGCACGACGCGCGGCTTGAACACCTGGTAGGTGTCGAACCAGGCCGACTGCAGGCGGAGATTCCAGGGCTCGAACCAGATCAGTGCAGCGAGTGCGGCGAGAAGCGCGAGCCCGAAGGCCGAGATGCGCCTGTGCGAAAGTCGGTTGAGCTGCTCGCCTTGCTCCCCGCTCACAAGGGGATTTCCATGCCGTCGTAAGCGGCGGAGACAAACAGCGGCTGCCCCTTGCGCGACAGCTCCTCGAAGCGCCGCGTCTCGGCCAGGATGCGCGAAAGCGCCTCATCGCCGTGCACGGGCTCGTGGTGGAAGAGGCACAGCTGCCGGACGTGCGCCATATGGCAGAGCTCGACGCCCACGATGTTGCTCGAATGCCCCCAGTCGGCCTTGACCGAGATGGCATCGGTGAGCGAATACATCGCGTCGAAGATGACCAGATCCGCATCGCGGAAGAAATCGACGAAGGTCGCGGTCTCGGAGTCGTCCTCGAGCCGGTGCTCCGAATCCGTCGTGTAGATGACCGTTTTTCCGGCGGAGGCGAAGCGATATCCGTAGGAGTCGCCCGCGTGCCGCTGCAGCATGAGCCTCACGCTCAATCCGGCGATGTCGTACGCACGTTCCGGCTCGAGGTGCACGAACTCGATCTTCGCCGGCAGCGCGGAGAAGTCGACCGGGAACGACGGCGCAGCGTGCTGCCGTCGGAACGCGTGCTCAAGCTCGGCATGCGCGCCGTAGATGCGAATGCGGTTGCCGGGAATGTACACGGGGGTGAAGAGCGGAAACCCCATGATGTGGTCCCAGTGCAGGTGCGACATGAACACGTGGTAGGTCTGCGGCACGCCGGCACCGTGGCGCGCGATTGCCTTCTGGCCGAAGGGCCGCACGCCGCTGCCCAGGTCGCACAGCAGGTACTCGCTGCCCCCTGCGTCGAGCTCGACGCAGGGGCTGTGCCCGCCGTACGTGCCCGCGACCGCAATCCCGAGGCCGTCGAGATAGGCGCCGATCTCCTCGTCCGATGCGAACGCGCGTCCACTCGCGCCGCGCAGCGCGGTCGTGAGCTTCTGGCGCACGCCCGCCGAGGTCAACGCGACCGGGAGCGACCCGCGGGTGCCCCAGAAGCGGACGCATTTCATTTGCCGAGCGCGTCGTAAGCAGTCAGCGCGGAGGGCGACACTTGAGCGAGCGCGTCGCGCACCGAGGGAAAGACCTCCACGACGTGACGGAAGCGCGCGATGCTGAAGATCTCGTCGACCACCGGCTGCAGCGCGGCCACGGCAATACGCGCGTTCTTCGAGCGCATGTGCTTCGCGGCGAGCAGGAGCACCCGCAGGCCCATGCTGCTGATGTACTCGACCCCTGCGAAGTCCATGACGAGCGCGCTCACTTCGGCGCTGTCGTCGAGGACCGGTTGCAACGCCTGCTGCAGTTGCTGCGCGGTCGGGTGATCGAGCTGCCCCGTGGGCGTCACGACGATCACGTCGGCCAGCCTGCGATGTAAAAGTTGCAAGTTGTCTCCTTCGATCTGATTCGCGCAGCGCGAGCCGAGAGTTGGCAAGCATAGACCTAATCGGATGGTGTCGGACAGCGGACTAGTCGTAGAAATGCTAGGACATCGTCATATGACGTTGGCATACTCACTCCTGCCGCATGCCCGGCTCCCGGGCGACCTTAGGCGGCAGAAGGGACTTCCTATGATCGGCAAGCATGGCATCACCGTCATCGTTGCGGCATTGCTGCTCGGTTCCTGGAGCGTGCTCGCACAATCGCAACAGGCCTCCCCGCAATTCGGCAATTCACACTCTCCCAAGCAGCCACCGGGCGGCAATCCCGGCGGTCCGGGTGGTCATGGCGGTCCCGGGGGTCCGGGCAGTCCGCCCAGTCCTCCCAGTCCTCCCGCTCCAGCCTTTGGCGCTCCGCTGTCGGGGTTGACCAGCGCGCAGCTGGCCGACTTCACTGATGGCCTCGGCGACTTTCAGGAAGTGGATACGCCAGACACGGGCCTCGGTCCCATCTTCAACAACACGTCCTGCGTGGCGTGTCACTCCGTTCCCGCGCCAGGCGGCGGAAGCCCCATCTTCGAAACGCGCTTCGGGCAGCTCATCAACGGCATCTTCGATCCGCTGATTGCGCTGGGAGGGTCACTGCTGCAGCAATTCGCGATCGACCCTTCCGCGCAGGAGATCATTCCTTCCGCCGCCAACGTGTTCGCCAAGCGGATCTCGACGCCGCTGTTCGGTGCAGGGCTGATCGAGGCGATCCCCGACGCGACGATCGTCGGCTATGCGGCGCTACCCAAACCCGACGGCATCGTCGGCCGCGCTGCGATGGTGGTCGATGTCACCAGCGGAGAAACCCGCGTCGGACGTTTCGGCTGGAAGGCGCAGCAGGCAACCCTGCTCGCGTTCGCCGGCGATGCGTACCTGAACGAAATCGGGATCACCAGCCGCTTCTTCCCGCACGAGAACGCGCCAAACGGGAATGAGGCGTTGCTCGAGCAATTCGACACCATCGCCGATCCCGAGGACGCCATCGATCCGTCGACCGGCAAGGCCGACATCGACCATTTCGCCGACTTCATGCGCATGCTCGCGCCGCCGCCGCCGAAGCCTCTATCGAAGTCGGCGGTCGCAGGCGCCCTGCTGTTCCTGTCCGTGGGATGTGCGACGTGCCATCTCCCGGTGATGGTGACCGGCCCGAGCGCGATCGCGGCGCTTGATCACAAGCTCGTGCCGCTGTATTCGGACCTGCTGCTGCACAACATGGGTTCACTCGCCGACGGCATCGGACAGGCAGCCGCCCAGCCGAGCGAGATGAAGACCGCGCCTCTCTGGGGACTGCGCGTGCGAGGACCGTACTTGCACGACGGCAGAGCGGCCACGGTCGACGCCGCCATCCTCCTGCACGACGGCGAGGCGGCAAAGGTACGCAACCGGTATAGCGCGCTGCCGTCAACGCTGAAACAGCAGCTGCTCGCGTTTCTTGGCAGTCTTTGACTAGGGCACCGGAACGCTCCGGACGCACGAGGTGACGCAAGGTCACGTCGAGCGGAGCGTTCCGCCCCGCCTGCGAGCTATGCTTAGGCGGCGCCGTCCTCGTCGAAGCCGACGCCCTGCGTGCGCAGCGCCGCTATCTCCGCAGCGGAGAAGCCCCAGTCGCGCAGCGCCTCGCCGCCCATCGCCCCACGCGGCGGCGGCGCGCCGCTAACGGCGCCCGGAGTGCGCGAGAAACGCGGCGCAGGCGCCGGCTGATCGATGCCTGCGACGTTCACGCTGTTCTCGCGCGCGGCGTTGTGCGGATGCGACTTCGCTTCGGAGAACGCGAGCACCGGCGCGAAGCAGGCGTCGGAGCCTTCGAATGCGCGGCTCCACTCGTCGCGCGTCCTGCTGCGGAAGATCGCCGCGAAGCGGGCGCGCAGCAGCGGCCAGCCCGCGCGGTCGTGCTGCGCGGGCAAGTCCTCGTAGGTGAGCCCGAGGCGGAAGAGCAAGTCGGCATAGAACTTGGGCTCGATCGCGCCGATCGCGACGAACTTGCCGTCGCTCGTCTCGTAGCTGTCGTACCACGGCGCGCCCGAATCGAGGATGTTCGCGCCGCGCGCTTCCCGCCACTGGCCGGACGCGATCATACCGGAGAACATCGTGCCGAGAAGTGCCGCGCCCTCGGTCATCGCCGCGTCGATCACCTGGCCTTTGCCCGAGGCGCGCGCCTCGACCAGCGCGGCGGCCACACCGAACGCGAGCAGCATGCCACCGCCGCCGAAATCGCCGACGAGGTTGAGCGGAGGCACCGGCCGCTCTCCCGCATGCCCGATCGCGTGCAGCGCGCCGCAAAGCGCGATGTAGTCGATGTCGTGTCCCGCGCGAGGCGCGAGCGGCCCCGTCTGTCCCCAGCCGGTCATGCGGCCCACGACGAGCTTCGGGTTGCGTTCGAGCAGGATCTCGGGACCGAGCCCCATGCGCTCGAGAACGCCGGGGCGGAAGCCTTCGATCAGCACATCGGCACGCGCGGCCAATTCGAGCAGCGCGGAGACTCCGTCACTGCGCTTGAGATCGAGCGTCACGGAGCGCCGCCCGCGCAGCATGAGATCGTGCTCGCGCGCGAGATCGAGCCCCAGCCCGGACGCTGCGGGGCGGTCGACGAGGATCACGTCGGCGCCCATGTCGGCGAGCATCATGCCGCAGAAAGGAACCGGCCCGATCGCCTCCAGCTCCAATACCTTCACGCCGGCGAGCGGTCCCATCGAGTGAACGGCGGCAACCGCGCCCGTCAGGAGGTGGAAGGCCGCGGCCGGACCGCGTGCTCGATGCGCGCCGTATGGGTCGAGCGCGGCGCGTGCGCCGGATCGTTCACGCGTCTCGTCCCCTGGTTGGACGCGAGCAGTCTAGCACGGCGCGAATCGCTGCCCCGCCGCTCGGCCGGGCTACGGCGCGATGTACGCGGTCTTGACCACGGTGAAGAATTCCGCCGCGTAGCGCCCCTGCTCGCGCGGGCCGTAGCTCGAGCCTTTGCGTCCGCCGAAGGGCACGTGGTAGTCGACGCCGGCGGTGGGCAGGTTGACCATCACCATGCCGGCCTGAGCGTGGCGCTTGAAGTGCGACGCGTGCTTGAGCGAGGTCGTGACGATTCCGGCGGAAAGTCCGAACTCGGTGTCGTTGGCGAGCGCGAGCGCCTCGTCGTAGTCCTTCGCGCGGATGACAGATGCGACCGGCCCGAAAATCTCCTCGCGCGAGATGCGCATCGCGTTGCTCGCGCCGGTGAAGAGCGCCGGCGCGAGATAGTAGCCTTCGGTCTTGCGCTTGAGCCGCTCGCCGCCGAGCACGAGCTTCGCGCCCTCCTTGCGACCGATGTCCAGGTACGAGAGGTCCTGGTCGAGCTGGGTCTGGTCGACGACGGGACCGATGTCCGTGCCTGGCGCGAGCGCATCGTCGACCTTGAGCGAAGCGAGCTTCTCCGCCATCGCGGCGACGAAGCGGTCGTGGATGCCCTGCGTGACGATCAGGCGCGATGACGCCGTGCAGCGCTGACCGGTCGAGTAGTACGCGCCTTGCACGGCGACGTTCACGGCGGTCGGCAGGTCGGCGTCGTCGAGGATCACCAGCGGATTCTTGCCGCCCATCTCGAGCTGAATCTTCGCCATGCGCGCGATTGCCTTGGCGGCGATGCCGCGTCCGGTGGAGACGGAGCCGGTGAAGCTGATCGCCGCCACCGCGGGATCGCTCACCAGCACCTCGCCGACGACCGAGCCGCGCCCCATGGCGAGGTTGAACACGCCCGGCGGAATGCCCGAGCGCACGATGATGTCGGCGAGCGCCCACGCCGATCCCGGAACGAAATCGGCGGGCTTGAACACGACCGTGTTGCCGTAGGCGAGCGCAGGTGCGATCTTCCACGCCGGGATGGCGATTGGAAAGTTCCACGGCGTGATGATGCCGATGACGCCGAGCGGCTCGCGCGTGATTTCGACCTCGACGCCCGGACGCACCGAAGGGATCTTCTCACCCGCCATGCGCACGACCTCGCCGGCGAAGAAGCGGAAGATCTGGCCCGCGCGTGTCACTTCGCCGACGCCTTCGGGCAGCGTCTTGCCTTCCTCGCGCGAGAGCAGCCGCCCCAGCTCGTCCTTGCGGGCGAGGATCTCGCTGCCGATCTTGTCGAGAGCGTTCGCGCGCTCCTGGATCGAGCCGGTTGCCCAGCCAGGAAAGGCGCGCGCGGCCGCCGCGATCGCGGCGCACGCCTGCGCGGCGTCGGCCTGCGCATACTCGCCGATGACGTCGTCGAGGTTCGACGGATTGCGGTTGGCAGTCGTCGAGCCGCCGGCGAGCCACTCGCCGGCAATGTAGTTGTCGTAGCGGTCCATGGTCGGGCTCAGAAGTGAACGATGAGGCGGGCGTCGATGATGTAACGATACGACGGGTCGCTCGGATGGCCAAGCTTCCAGGCCCCGCCGATGCCGGCTTCGACGGTCGAGTCGATCTTGCGCGCGAGCATCAGGTCGAGCGGCACGAACCAGGTCCCGTTCTGCTCGTTGTAGGTAATCGGGTTGTCAGGGTAGAGCAGCAGCGACCAATCGCCGCCGAGCCCGAAGGTCGCGGCGGGATAGAGGTCGAGCGTGCGCTTCTCCTTCACGTTGTCGTGCGTCGGAGAAAAGCCCGAGAAATAGCGAACGTACGGCTGGAGGGTCACGCCCCGCCAGAGATCCGGCAGCGCATAGACGAAGCCGCCGGCCGGCGCCCATTGGTATTGGCTCGCGCCGAACGGCGACTGCTTGCCGGTCGGAAACACGAAACGCACGCTCGCCTTGAGCCGGAAGTTCGGCGCGAGGTCGCGCGACTCCAGGATCTCCTCGATGAACATGTCGCCGAAGCCGCCCGACCATCCGCCGCTCGGGTTACCTGGGCCGGAATCGTTCGTATAGATCATCGGCACGTCGATGCGCTGCGTGAACGTCGCGCCGCTGTCGAGCCGGAAAGGGATGTACAGGCGCGGCTCGTACTTCCACTGGCCGCTGTCGTTCTCGTTTCTCTGGTAGAAGCCCCAGTTCTCAAGGTACGCGCTCGACCAGCCGCTCTGAGCCGCGGCGGGCGCTGCTTGCGCGATGAGGATCGCGCAGAGAACCAGAACCCTGCTCCATTCTCGCTCGGCTCGCCACGGCCGAAGAGGACGCCAACGCCGGTCCGGTAGGCTCATCCCGCCACCACGGAGCTGTGTGGAAGCTTTCCGCAGACCTAGTTGGTGGTGAGGACCATCGACGGCGCGATGCGGCTCTCGCGGCGCGAGGACACGGTCTCTAGGAGGCTTGCGCAACGAGGCGGATGCCGGAGTCCGGCGTCTGCAGAGACACGAGCCGCGGCCGCGATTCGAGCGCGGTCACGGCAGGCTGCGGCTCGATCAGCGGGCTGAGCCGCCGGAGCGCGGCCGCGCCGAAGTAGGTCGCGAAGGCAACATCCGAGGCGTCCAGCCCGGTTCCGATCCGGACCGTCTCGTCCAACCGCGCGAGCTCCGTCGGGTCGAAAAGATACCAGCGGCCGCCGAGGTAGGCTTCGAAAAGTGCGTGGAAATCGGGCGGAGGCTCGCGATAGCAGGCATACGCCGTCACGAAGCGGGCGGGGATGTTCAGCGCGCGGCAGAAGCTGATCGCGAGATGAGCAAAGTCGCGACATACGCCCGCGCGAGTGGTCAAGGTGTCGCACGCAGTGGTGGCCGGTGACGAACTGCCGATCTTGTAGGCGATGTTCTTGCGAATCCATTGGCATATCGCGAGAACGCGCCGATAGCCGTACGGAACCCTCTCGAACTCGCGGCAGGCGAGTGAAAAAATCCGATCGGACTCGCAGTACCGGCTGCTGCGCAGGTAAGGAAAGACATCCCCGGGCAGCAGCGCCACCGGAACCTCGAGGGCGCATTCGTCGATCGCGGGCGGCTCGATCGCGACGCTCGCTTGGTAACGGACGATCAATGGCCCGGGGCACGAGTCGATCCGCATGTAGCGGTTCAGGCCTCCCGCATCTCTGAACTCATCCACCGCCCCGCGCGCGTGCAGATTGAACGCCTCCCGAAGCACCCGCTGCCCGCAGCTGTCGGACACGGCCAAGTTGAAGACGAACACGCTCTGCCGCGTGACTTGGTACTCGAGCTCGCAATCGATGTGAAAAATTCTGTTCACTGCCATCATCTTCTCATAGCTCATCGAATTCTGCGCAGAAGAAGCCCCGTTGCGTGATCGGTGCCTGTCTGATTCGGGCGTAGTCCATTCACTTACACGACCGGACGGTTGTCGAGTCACGGCCGCTCAGCCCACGCGGGTCATGGGGCTGGCAAGTCCGTGGTTGCGTGGGCTCACACCATCATCCGCTGGACGTGCAATCGCCGGTAATGGGGGAGGCAGGCTTCCGCCACGCGCGCCGCCTGTCCTTCGAGGCGGATTTCGCGTGGCCGCCAGGGCTCGAAACCCGTCGAGGCTTCCACCGCGCTGTACCAGTAGCGCGCCCACACTCCGTCGCTCGCGCGCCGACCGGCGGGCCAGTGCAACATTCGATCGGTGAACTCGACGTGAAGGCGCGCGCACAGCATACGCAGATAGGCTTCGGGTGCACGCAGGAAATCGCCTGCATCGATGACAAGCGGCGGGGTCCCGGTGGCCGCCGCGATTTCGTCGAACACCATTACCTGCTGTTCCAAGCCGATGTCCTCCGGGGTCACGGTGACACGACTCTTCAGATAGGACGCCACGACCTCAGTCGGGTCGCGGATCAGCAGAAAATTCGTCAACTTCGGAATCCAGTCGCGCGCCATCTTCGGCAACAGATGATGGGCCATGTGCTTTTGGTACCAGAGCGGCTTGCCCCCCGGCACCGGGCCGAGCAGCTCGGCCACCACCCGGTGGGGTCTCGTTTCGCCGGCAGCGATCACCTGTTCGCGGCCCGGATGGTCGATCCCGGTGGCCGCCAGGAAGGCTGCATACAGCGGCTCATCGGAAACGGCACAGTCGCCCCGATTCTCCCAGGCACGCATCATTGCCGTTGAGATGTTGCGCGGACCGCTCCACATGGCGATGCGCAGCGACCTGCTCATGCAGCCCTGTTTCGGGCGCGCGAGGCCACGTCGCGGGTCACCAGATCGGCGTATAGACTTTGCAGGCGTTCAACCATCGGCCCGCGGCCGCGCGAGATTTCCCGACCATCGACGACGCTGACCGGAGCGACGCCCGCGAAGGTTCCCGTGACAAAAGCCTCGCTGGCACCGTATACATCAGTCAAGCTGAAATTCCGCTCGCGCGCAACGATGCCGTTCTCGCGGCAGACTTGTAGAACATTGGCCCGCGTGATACCGCCGAGGCAGTAGTCACCGGTCGAGGTCCACACCTCGTCCTTGCGGACAATGAAGAAATGGGTCGAATTGCAGGTGGCGACAAAACCATGGGGATCCAGCATCAGCGCCTCGTCGGCGCCCGCCGCGGTGGCCTGGATGCGGGCAAGGATGCAGTTCAACTTGCTGTGCGAATTCAGTTTGGGGTCCTGTACATCGGGTGAGCCGCGACGCACGTGCACCGTGAAGAGCTTGACACCTTGTGTCAATAACTCGGGTTTAGGTGTCTTGAATTCGGGAATGATGACGATCGTGGCCGGCCCGATTGTGGCGCGCGGATCCTGGTAGGGCGTGCGCTTGACGCCGCGCGTAACCATCAGCCTGACGTGGACTCCATCCACCATGCCGTTTGCGGCCAGCGTGCCGTAGAGCGCCGCAGTCAGTTGGAGTCGGTCGAGGCCGATGTCGATGGCAAGCGCCTTCGCCCCCTCGTAGAGTCGGTCCAGATGCTGGTCGAGGAAAGCCGGATGGCCGCCATGCACGCGCAATCCCTCCCAGACTCCGTCACCCAGAACGAATCCGCTGTCGAACACCGATACAACAGCGTCGGCCCGTGATGTGAGCGCGCCATTGACGTAGATCCGAATCCCGGCATTGCGTGGATCGTGGTGGAAATCCTGGATACTCTGGGCCATCGCCGTGCTCGCCGGACAAGAAATGGATCCAACCCTAAGGGCAGAAGTATCGCGGGCCGGGTGGGCCAGGTCGAAAGTGACTGCTATCGAGGAATCCGGCGGAGAGAGGGATTGTGCGAATCTGGCGGAGAGAGAGGGATTCGAACCCCCGTTAGGTTGCCCTAAACCTGATTTCGAGTCAGGCGCCTTCGACCACTCGGCCATCTCTCCGCGTTGATTTAATTATACATTATCGCTGTTCGTCCGAATCGTTGCCCGCAAAATCTTGCGGCTTGCCCGCAATTTCGATCGCAAGCACCTTCTCACCGACGCGTTTGCGGATGTATCCATCGGTTGTTGTTGCAGCAGAAGGTCCCAGCAATGCCTGCGCATGTCTTGAAGTATCCGCGTCACTAGCTGCCTTCGGGCGCAGGTCGCGAATCTGCCATCCTGCTGAGACGGGCATGTCCTATCGACCGCTGGTCGACGGTGAGCGCGCCGCCGGCGTCTATCGGCGGATGGTGGTCGCGGCAAGCGGACGCTTTGCAATGCTCGATGATGGCCTGGGCTTTAGCCTAGTGCCTTGGCGTCCGGTCCTTGAGCAGCGCATTGGGCAGCAAGTGAGTGCAACGACACGTGGTGATCACGTTACTTGGAGCTTTGGCCGTCAGCAGGGCATCTCGCGATAGTCTTGAGACATTCAATACCATCGCAGGATCTTCTGCGGCGGGACGCTACTCATGCCTGCCAGACCCCGTACCCCAATTCTCGCAGGCCAATCGCCAACTCGATTTCCATGTCTCGCGCGCCTTCGTAGGGCATCGGGTTATACAC
>Ga0335084_10003139_pt1 | contig 16083 bp, 10 predicted proteins | sample Lox_Sample_44_FD_206721 | JGI IMG/M metagenome (GOLD analysis project Ga0335084, IMG submission 206721) | Soil microbial communities from Loxahatchee National Wildlife Refuge, Florida, United States - Lox_Sample_4.4 | ecosystem: Environmental > Terrestrial > Soil > Wetlands | place: USA... | reverse complement strand
CAAGCGCCTGTTCGGGAAGGCATCGTCACTCGATCCCGCGGAGTTCCGTGAGATGGCCGACCATACAGTTGTCGGACACCAGATTGTGGGCAACGTGCAGTTTCCGTGGCCACAGATCCCGGAGATCGTGCGCTGGCATCACGAGCGCTGCGACGGCAGCGGCTATCCGGACGGCATGCACGGCAATGACCTGCCTTTGCCCGTGAGGATTGTCGCCCTGGCTGACACCTTTGATGCGATGACCAGTGAACGTCCCTATCGGGAACGTCTACCTCTCGGGAGTGCGCTGCAGGAACTGATCCATATGACTCCGCAGAAGTATGACCCCAATGTTGTGCAGGCGCTGCTGGTACAGATTCGCCGCGATGCAGTGGGCAGCAACCGCATGCCCGTGCTGGAATCGATGATGATGAACCTGTCGCCTGGCGACGTTGATCAACTTGCCACCACCCTGCAACATAAGGTCACCCAGCACCGGGCTTACCTGACGTAGTTCCGCCAAGAATTCGCTAGAAACCCTTGACACACCTGCAGATGCGGCACGATGAGCCGCGAGCAGGTGCCTGCCGTCTTACGGTAGAATCATAGTTTTCGCCAAGCCACAAGCTTGGCGGTAATGTGAATTTTATGAGAACGGGAGCAAGTGCATCGGGCTTGCCCTGCCGTTCATCCAAAAGTTAAACGGGAGGCCTAATGGCCGTCAGCGATCAACCCGTAGTCACGGGCAAAGAACTCGATCTGTTGTGCATTAATACGATTCGCACTCTTTCGATGGACGCAGTACAGAAGGCGAATTCCGGACATCCTGGTACGCCAATGGCCCTGGCGCCCGTGGCGTATTGCCTTTGGCAGCAATTTCTCCGTTACGATCCTGAGGACCCCGCCTGGCCCAATCGCGACCGCTTCATCCTCTCGAACGGACACGCCTCGATGCTGCTGTATTCGATGCTATACCTGGCAGGCGTTCGAGCCGTCAGTCCGGAGGGCGAGCGTTCCAATGAGCCGGCGGTTTCGCTCGATGACATCAAGAACTTCCGACAACTCAGCAGCAAGACGCCTGGACATCCCGAATATCGCCTGACGGCCGGTGTGGAGACGACCACGGGACCTCTTGGCCAGGGCGTTTCGAACAGCGTGGGTATGGCAATCGCGCAGCGCTGGCTGGCAGAGCACTTCAATCGTCCCGGATTTGAGATGTTCAACTTCAACGTGTGGGCGATCTGCGGTGATGGTGACTTGATGGAAGGTGTCTCGGCGGAGGCGGCATCGGTGGCTGGACACCTACGGCTCTCGAACCTGTGTTGGATCTACGACAACAACAAGATCACCATCGAGGGCGCGACAGACTTAGCCTTCAGCGAAGACGTCGGCGCCCGTTTTGAAAGCTACGGCTGGGACGTGACGCATGTGCATGACGCCAACGACCTGAGCCAGCTTGGCAGCGCGTTCCATCATGCGCTGGGAGTCACCGACCGTCCCAAGTTGATCATTGTCGACAGCCACATTGCGTGGGGCGCTCCCAACCGCCACGACACCAAAGAGGCTCATGGCGAACCACTGGGCGAGGAAGAAATCAAGCTGACCAAACGTGTTTATGGATGGCCGGAAGACGCAAAGTTCCTCGTTCCCGATGGGGTGTTGGGGAATTTCCGCTCTGGAATCGGTCAACGTGGGCATCATGAGCGCAAGCAGTGGCTGGCGCTGTTCAACAAATACAGCGAACAGTATCCCGATCTCGCAATCGAACTGGAACGAATGCAGCAACGTGAGCTTCCGGACGGGTGGGATAAAGACTTGCCGACGTTTCCGCCGGATGCAAAGGGGCTTGCCACCCGCGAGTCTTCGTCAAAGATTCTGAATGCGATCGCGAAGAACCACCCCTGGTTAATGGGCGGGGCGGCCGATCTGTATCCATCGACGAAAACTCGTCTGACGTTTGAGGGTGTCGGAGATTTTAAGGCCGGGAACTATAATGCGCGCAATTTCCACTTCGGTATTCGCGAACACAGCATGGGCGCGATCGTGAACGGAATGACGCTCTGCGGCATTCGCGGTTACGGCTCGACCTTCTTCATTTTCAGCGACTACATGAAGCCTCCGATCCGGCTCTCCTCTATCATGGAGCTGCCGTCGATCTGGATCTTCACCCACGATTCGATTGGCGTCGGTGAAGACGGGCCCACGCACCAGCCCATCGAGCAACTGGCAGCCCTCCGTTCAATTCCGGGTTTGACGCTGTTTCGCCCGGCCGATGCCAACGAAGTTGTCGAAGCCTGGAAGGCGATCATGAAACTGCAGGAGCGTCCTGCGGCGCTCGCTCTCACGCGGCAGGCATTGCCTACGGTGGATCGGGCGAAGTACGCTTCGGCCGCCGGCCTGGCCCGAGGCGCGTACATCCTGGCAGATGCGGACGGCGGGAAACCCCAGGTCATCCTGATTGGCACAGGCAGCGAGGTGAGCCTCTGCGTCGATGCTTTCGAGAAGCTCAAGCAGGAAGGAATCAAGGCGCGCGTCGTCAGCATGCCTTCGTGGGATGTCTTCGAAGCGCAGGATCAGAGCTATCGCGACCAGGTACTGCCGCCCGCAGTCACCGCCAGAGTCGCGGTGGAACAGGGCTCTACGCTGGGCTGGGAACGCTATGTTGGTTCCAGGGGGCGAGTCATCGGCATGCACAGCTTCGGAGCCTCGGGGCCAATCAAGGATGTGCAGAAGCATTTCGGATTCACCAGCGACGCAGTCTTGAAGGCCGCTCGCGAGGTGTTGGCACAGTAACAGTGCTGTAACGTTCAACGGCTACTTTGGCTGAACGCAGCAAGAAGGAGATGTCATGAATCCCGCCGGAACGCTCGAAACCGGGAAAGCCGTCAACCCACTGAAACAGCTTCAGACCTTTGGCCAGTCGATCTGGCTGGATTACATTCGGCGCGATCTGCTCAAAGGCGGAGAGTTGCAGCGACTGATCGACGAGGACGGGTTGCGGGGAATGACGTCGAATCCCGCGATTTTTGAGAAAGCGATTGCCGGCAGCACCCAATACCAGGATTTTCTCGATACACTGGCCAACCGTTCCGAGCTTGATGCGAAGGCTCGCTACGAAAAGCTCGCCATTCGGGACATTCAGGATGCAGCCGACCTGCTGCGGCCGGTGTATCTGGAGACGAAGAAGCGCGATGGTTACGTGAGCCTCGAGGTCTCCCCATACCTGGCGCATGATACCAACGGCACACTCGATGAAGCGCGACGGCTTTGGAAGTCCGTGGCGCGCGAGAACATCATGATCAAGGTGCCGGGAACGCCACAGGGTATCCCGGCCTTCCGTCAGTTGATCAGTGAAGGCATCAACGTTAATGTCACGCTGCTCTTCGCGCAGGACGTGTATGAGAGGGTAGCTGATGCCTATATTGACGGCATTGAAAGATTCGGGAGCAGCGGCGGCGACGTCAGCCGGATCGCCAGTGTCGCCAGCTTTTTTATCAGCCGCATCGATACGCTGGTCGACTCAATGGCAGAAGCACAACTGAAGAAAGAAAGCGATGCGGGCAAGCAGGCTAACCTGCGAGCCATCCTGGGCAAGGTTGCCATCGCGAACGGAAAGTTGACGTACGAGGCCTACGAGAAGATTTTCAGCTCTCCACGCTGGAAGGCATTGGCTGAGAAGGGCGCGCAAACCCAACGTGTCCTGTGGGCGAGCACGAGCACCAAGAATCCCAATTATCGCGATGTGATCTACGTCGAAGAATTGCTTGGGCGCGATACGGTCAACACTCTTCCCCCCGCGACGCTCGAAGCCTTCCGCGATCACGGCAAGCCGCGCCAAAGCCTGACCGAAGACCTGGCAGGCGCTCGCAAGACCATGGCCGACCTCGCCGAGGCTGGCATTTCCATGAAGCAGGTTACCGACAGGCTGACCGAAGACGGCGTGAAGCTTTTTGCCGATGCCTTCGACACCTTGCTGGCTGCGGTCGAAAAGAGCACGAAGCGCGCAACGGCTCCCCAGGTGAATTCTCAGAGCACCAGCCTTCCCGCGGACCTCGACACAGCGGTTAAAAAAAACGTTAACGACTGGCGCGCCTCCGGCAAAGTAAGAAGGCTGTGGCAGCGCGACGCCTCGCTTTGGACGAACGATGATGAAGCCAAGTGGCTGGGCTGGCTTTGCATCACGGAAGAGCAAATCGCGGGCGCCAGAAAATTACGAGAGGTTGCGACCGATGTTAAGACCGGCGGTTTTCGCGACATCTTATTACTAGGAATGGGCGGATCAAGTCTGTGTCCTGAGGTTCTGGCCCTCACCTTCGGCCAAATTGAAGGCTTTCCGCGGCTGCATGTGCTCGATTCCACCGACCCGGCACAGATCAGAGAATGTGAAGCGAAAGTCGATCTCTCGCGAACTCTCTTTGTCGTCTCGAGTAAGTCAGGAAGCACGCTTGAGCCCAACATTTACAAACAATATTTCTTCGAGCGAGCAAGGCTGGCAGTGGGTGCGGAAAATGTGGGGAGCCACTTCATTGCGATTACCGATCCGGGCTCCAAAATGCAGCAAGTGGCGGAGAGAGACCGTTTCCGCCACATTTTCTATGGTCTGCCTACGATTGGCGGCCGTTACTCCGCGCTGTCGCATTTTGGCATGGTACCGGCGGCTGGCATGGGTGTGGACACGGACAAGTTCCTTGAACGCACTAATGCGATGGTGGAAGCGTGTGGCGCAGGGGCGCCTGTCGAAGAGAATCCCGGCGTGATGCTCGGCCTGATTCTCGGGACTGCAGCCAAGATGGGACGAGACAAGCTCACACTCATCACTTCGCCCGGTATCCATGACCTGGGCGCATGGCTTGAGCAGTTGATTGCCGAATCCACCGGCAAAGTCGGCAAAGGCATAATCCCGGTCGACCGGGAGGAACTTGGAACGCCGGACGTGTACGGCAATGACCGCGTCTTCGCTTACATCCGCCTGGGGTCTGGTGCGGACGCCACGCAGGATACGAAGGTCGCCGCACTCGAAAAAGCCGGATATCCAGTAGTGCGCATTTCCCTGACGGACATTTACAGCCTTGGTCAGGAGTTTTTCCGTTGGGAAATCGCCACGGCGGTGGCGGGTTCGATCCTCGGCATCAATGCGTTTAACCAGCCCGATGTTGAAGCGAGTAAAGTCGAGACGCGCAAGCTGACATCGGAATATGAAATGAACGGTTCGCTTCCTACAGAAACGCCGATCGTAGAAGAAAACGGCATTAAGCTCTATACCGACGCGAACAATGCGGCGGCTCTGGCGCAAGCCGCGGGTGGAGACTGCACCCTGAAGGGATGCCTGCGTGCTCACCTGGCTCGCCTAGGCGCCGGCGACTATTTCGGATTGCTGGCGTACATCGAGATGAACGCCGAACACGAATCTCTGCTGGAGAGTCTGCGCATGTCGGTCCGTGATCGGAAACATGTCGCGACCTGCCTGGGCTTTGGCCCGCGTTTCCTGCACTCTACGGGGCAAGCCTACAAGGGTGGGCCGAACAGTGGGGTGTTTCTGCAGATCACTGCCGATGACGCGAAGGATCTTCCTGTCCCGGGCCAGCGGTACACGTTCGGAGTTGTAAAAGCCGCACAGGCACGTGGTGATTTTGCCGTTTTGGCTGAGCGCAAGCGCCGGGCTCTGCGTGTGCATCTCGGAAGTGACATCCAGGCGGGTTTGAGACAACTGGCAGACCTGGTACAAGAAACGATCTAGGTTCATCCGATCAAGGTCCGATGTAACGTCGTCATTCCGGTGACGTTTGGGGTGCGTGGGTATTTCGCTTGTCAATCAGGGTCAGCGACATCGCAAGAATGGATTGATTCCATTTTGCGGTTCATCTTTCCGTAGCCAAGCAGCACGTCAAGGAGCAGCAATGCAACTCGGCATGGTAGGGCTAGGGCGCATGGGCGCCAACATGACACGGCGCCTCATGCGTGGCGGTCATCAACTGATCGTATCCGACTTGAGTCCAGACGCAGTCAAGCAGATGGCCGGCGAAGGTGCCACGGCATCATCCTCTGTCGAGGATCTCATTACCAAGCTCGTTGCTCCGCGCGCGGTTTGGATCATGGTGCCCGCAGGAGGTCCCACCGAGAAGACGGTGGAGGCCCTGCTCGCACTTTTGCAGAAGGGCGATACCATCATCGACGGCGGGAATTCATTTTTTAAAGACGATGTGCGTCGTTCCAAAATGTGTGCCGCAAAGGGCGTTCACTACGTCGATGTAGGAACCAGCGGTGGCGTATGGGGGCTGGAGCGCGGCTATTGCATGATGATTGGCGGCCCCAAAGAGGCGGTTGCACGACTTGATCCCATCTTCAAGACCCTGGCTCCAGGACGCGGAGACATTCCGCGCACGCCCGGGCGCGAGAAGATGGGCGGCACATCCGAGGATGGCTACATCCACTGCGGACCCTCCGGCTCCGGACACTTCGTGAAGATGGTCCACAATGGGATCGAGTACGGCATGATGCAGGCTTACGCGGAAGGCTTTGATATTTTCAAAAATGCCATCAGCAAGGCCCTTCCGGAAGAAATTCGTTACGACTTGAACCTTGCCGACATCGCGGAAGTATGGCGGCGCGGCAGCGTGGTCAGTTCCTGGCTGCTCGATCTGACGGCGATGGCTCTAGTTGAGAACCCAACTCTTTCTGAGTACAGCGGCTTCGTGCAGGATTCCGGCGAAGGGCGTTGGACGATCGAGGCAGCGATCGAAGAAGCGGTGCCGGCGGAAGTGCTGACGGCGGCGTTGTATACTCGCTTCCGCTCGCGGCAAGATCACACATTTGCAGAAAAGATGCTTTCGGCGATGCGGCAAAAATTCGGTGGACACATCGAACTGAAGCCGCCATCCAAAACAACCTAGAACCGCCGCAGTCGGGCGACAGGATTACTATGCTTCATCCCGTAGCTGTGCCAGCGAATCCCAAACCACGAGTCGGACGCTCCGCGGATCCCTGCGTGATGGTCATCTTCGGTGCTACCGGCGATTTGACACGCCGAAAACTGATTCCCGCTCTTTACAACCTTGCCAGCCAGGACCTGTTGTCGCGGGAATTTGCGGTAATCGGCGTGGGACGCGACCCCCTGAATACCGAAGAAGCGCGGCGGCGCGTCTCCGAGGGATTTCACCAGTACGCCACTGGTCCAGTCGACGAGGATGTCTGGGAATGGTTTGTCCGGCGCATGCACTATGTCAACGGGGACTTCTCTGACGAGGCCACTTACGGCAGGCTCAAAGAGGCCCTGGAAAAAGTTGACAAGGATCATTCCACTCACGGAAATTTCTTCTTCTACCTGGCGACCGCGCCTCAATACTTTTGCGACATCGTAGAGCGGCTCGCCCACGCCGGACTGATGAACGAAGAGAATGGTCAATGGCGCCGCGTCATCATCGAAAAACCGTTCGGCCACGATCTCGACTCGGCGCGCGCGCTCAATCAGCACCTTTTGAAAGTTGCTCGTGAAACGCAGATTTACCGCATCGACCATTACCTCGGCAAAGAAACGGTGCAGAACATCCTGGCGCTGCGCTTCGCCAACGGCATCTTCGAGCCGATCTGGAACCGCCGCTACATCGACCACGTTCAGATCTCAGTTGCGGAAACCGTGGGCGTCGAAAAGCGCGGGGGCTACTATGACACCGCCGGGGCCCTGCGCGATATGGTGCCCAACCACATCATGCAACTCATCACCCTGACCGCGATGGAGCCGCCCATCTCGTTTGAGGCCAATGCCGTCCGCGACGAACAGGCAAAAATCTTACATGCGGTCCAACGCTTCACTTCGGAAGAAGTGCTCAGCAAAACTGTGCGTGGACAATATGGCGATGGCACGATGGACAACCAGCGTGTACCCGCCTACCGCGCAGAGCCTGGCGTGCCACCGGATTCTCGCACTGAGACCTTTGTTGCCATGAAGCTGCAGATTGACAACTGGCGGTGGGCAGGAGTTCCCTTCTATATGCGTATCGGCAAGCGGCTTCCCTCGCGGAATACGCATGTCGTGATCCAGTTCCGGCGCGCGCCGTTTGTCCTGTTCCGCGAAACCCAGGTTGAAGACCTGATGCCCAACCAGCTTGTGTTGCACATTCAGCCGGAAGAAGGAATCTCCCTGCGTTTTGCGGCTAAAACGCCAGGTTCCGCCATGCGACTGGGCGAGGTCGACATGGATTTCGAGTATGCCGATTATTTCGGGCAAAGTGTCTCGACGGGCTATGAGCGCCTGCTCCATGACTGTATGATTGGTGATGCCACTTTGTTTCAACGCGCGGACATGGTAGAAGCCGGCTGGAGCATCGTCGATCCCGTGCTCGATGTGTGGAAAGCGCTGCCTCCGCGAAACTTCCCCAACTATGCGGCCGGAACCTGGGGACCGAAGGAATCCGATGAACTGATGGAGCGCGACGGACGCCGCTGGAGGAATTTCGAGAAGTGATCAGCGGCCTGCAAATTTCAATTCGGTAACTATGTCTTCGTCACGGACTATACAAGTTCTTCACACCCCCGATCACTTATTCGCCGCGGCCGCTGAGGAGTTTGTCCGCGTCGGCAAGGACGCCATCTCCGCGCACCGCAGATTTACGGTAGCGCTCTCGGGTGGCTCGACTCCCCGGGGCCTGTATGCGTTTCTGGCGAAGCAACACAAGAAATTTCCATGGGACCAGACTTTTCTCTTCTTCGGAGATGAGCGGCACGTCCCGGCTGATCACGACGAGAGCAACTATCGCATGGTGAATGAGACGCTGCTGAAGAAGATTCGGATTCCAGCGGGCAACGTACATCGCGTGAAAGCGGAAAATAGAGACGCGCACGCCGCGGCGGCCGAATACGAAGAGGATTTGCGGAGATTTTTCGAACTGAAGAACGACGACTTTCCGAGCTTTGACCTGATTTTGCTCGGCATGGGTCCGGATGGGCACACGGCGTCCTTGTTTCCCGATTCGCAGGCACTGAAGGAACAATCGCGGCTGGTCGTCGCCAACTGGGTCGAGAAGGTCAAAGCGTATCGCATCACTTTGACTCTTCCAGTCTTGAATCACGCCGCTGAAGTCGCATTCCTCGTCGCTGGTGACGACAAGGCGGACATGATTGAACAGGTCCTCGAGGCCAGTGCGACGCCCCCCTTCCCCGCCCAGAGGGTTAGGCCGACTGAGGGGCGCCTGTTATGGCTCCTGGACGAAGCCGCCGCAGCCAGACTGACCTGCTAGATCATCAACTCTCAGAGTCTCGGATCGATCCTGGATGGGGTGCCTCGGCGCCCGCCAACTCTGACGGTTAGAGCAAGCCGTGTTATCAACGGTGTTCTTTTGCGCGACCTTTCCTCGACACGAAAAGCCAGGAGGACCTTCCCCGTGTCCTCCCGGCTTTTTCATGCGGTAGCGTGAGGAGCAATCGCTTAACGCTTTACCGCCACCAAAACCACGTTCTCCATCGAAAAGTCCTTGGCTACTTCTTTCTCTCGAGGACTGGCCGGGAGTTCATGCCCAGTGTCGTTCCCAGCGACCCAAATCTCATTCAAGAAGTAGCTGTCTCCGTAGCGATGGAAGATCAGCTTCGTGTTCGCTGCAACGGTTGTCGATCTGGAGGCCCGAGTAATGACCAGGTTCTTGCTTTTCGAGTTCAGTCCGCTGATCATGAGGACTTGCCCCAAGCTGTCTGCGGATTCCAGGGAATACTCGCCCGGAGGCAGCGTAGCCCGGTTGACGACAAAGCTGAAAGGGATGTTCGTCCGCACGCGGATCGTGGTTTGGGCACTGGCAGCCGTTGTCACCAACAGGGCGAGCGCCGCAGTGAATAACACCAAAATCTTTTTCATGTTCTTTTCCTCTTTTCTGGCTGAGTGCCGATGTTCTTGCCTCAGACATGAAAGCGAGAACCGCGAAAAACCCCGCCACTACCAGCAGAAAAATCTAACGCCGGGGCCGTAACCCTGTTGTGAGAATGCGTTTCAGTGGTGGAAGAACTCGGATATAATCGCCCGATTGTCTCGGGGGTGTGGGGTGGCAAGCAGCCCTGGGGAAATCACGCTCCTTCTACGCCGCTGGCAGGAAGGGGATGCGAAGGCAGAACCAGCGCTGTTTGAAGCGCTGATGCCGGACCTTCGCAAGATCGCTGGCTGCTGCTTCCGCGCGGAACGTCCAGGCCATACCCTCCAACCTACCGCCCTTGTGAATGAAGCCTTTGTCCGGCTGGCTCGCGCCAAGAATATTGACTGGCGGGATCGCGGTCATTTTTTCGCTTTAGCTGCCAGGATCATGCGCCGGTTTCTCATCGATCACGCCCGCGCCCGGCCGAGCGTGCAATTTCTTCCGATGGATGGATTCCCCGAGCGCGTGCTCGGCCAGCGAACGCCACTCGACCTGGCAATCACGATCGACACGCTGCTCAATGAATTGGACATGGTGTCGCCACGGCAACGCGCGGTCGTAGAGCTGAAGTTTTTTCTAGGGATGACGGACGAAGAGGCGGCGGATGCCATGAACCTCACGCTGCATACTCTGCAGCGCGAATGGTACCGGGCACGCCGGTGGCTATTCCAGCGAATGGGATCGGACGATGGAAAGCACATCTGAACGAGACGAGCGAGTCATGAGCATCGTGAAGCGGGCTCGTGGCCAGTCACCTGCCGAGCGTGAAGCCCTTTTGCGCCTCACTTGCGAGACCGATGACGGTCTTTACCAGGAGGTCGCCGAGACGCTCGACTGGGAAGACCGGATGGGCGGCTTCCTCAAGGAGCCTCTCACCGCTCTCACCCTGGTTTCACGACCCTTTGAGCCTGGCATGGTGATTGAGGGCCGATTCGAGATTGTACGCGTGATCGGCGAAGGCGGGATGGGCGTTGTGTACGAAGCCATCGACCGGAAGCGCAATCAGCGGATTGCCGTCAAGTCGGCCAAGCCTGGCTTTCAGCGCCTGCTTTCTCCGGAATTGGAGGGCGCGCTCAAGGTCCGTCATCACAATATCTGCCTGGTAAACCAGATACACACTACCAAGACCGATGATGGCGAAGTGGACTTCCTCGCCATGGAGTTCCTGGAGGGCGAGACTCTTTCCGCTCGCCTGGCAAGGACAGGCAAGCTCGAGCCGACCCAAGGTCTCGAAATCGCCAAGCAATTGTGCTCAGGACTCTCGACGGCGCATCACAGCGGAATCGTTCACGGCGATCTGAAGAGCAGCAACATCATTCTCTGTCGAAACGAGGATGAAACGATCCGGCCGGTGATCACCGATTTCGGGCTGGCCAGCGGCGCGAATCAAGCGGCGAACGAATTCGGCGGCACGCCCGCCTACATGGCGCCGGAATTGTGGCGGGGAGAAAAAGCATCAAGTGCAACCGATATTTATGCTCTGGGAGTCATCCTCTACGAGATGGTCACCGGCCACCTGCCCTTAGAGGGCAAATCCTTCGACGATCGCCTGTCTCGCCCGCCCGCGCCCAGCACCTTCGTCAAGGGCCTGGACCCGCGGTGGGATCGCGTGATTCTCGACTGTCTGAGTGAAAAGCCGGGGGATCGTCCCCCCGACGCGCAGCAGATCATCGCGCAGCTAGAAAAGCGGCCCTTGAGGAAGACGCCCCTGATCGCGGTTGCTCTACTGGTGATCGCCGCGCTGACGCCACCAATTCGAGAGCGAGTGATCGATCTCTTCCTGCCTGCCCACGTGCGACTGGCAATCCTTCCGTTTCAGGGCCCCACCGAAGAAACGGTTGTAGGGGATGGTGTGCTGCAGGATGTTTCTGATCGGCTCCGACACATGCCAAGCGCGCGTCGGACGCTGGTCGTGATCTCGCCATCGGATGAACTCAGGAACAGTGTGCAGACTCCCGATCAGGCCATCAAAGTTCTGCACGCAACTCATGCCTTGCAGACTTCGTTGCGGCGCGACGGGAATGAATACGTCGCGCAAGCTGCAGTCATCGACCTGGCAACGCAGACTCACCTCGGCGATTTTTCGGCGCGCTATTCGCAAGCGACGGTTGGAGCCTTTCCGGCAGCGCTGGCATCTGAGGTCTCGCTCGCGCTGCACCTGCGCTTGCCTGCCGTGAAGGAATCATTGTCGGCGGAAGCGACGCCGCCCTATGACAAGGCGCTCTATCTACTCCGAACCGATGACCAGACCTATGAAGATGCGATCACGCTTCTCAGAGAAGCAGCGCGCCTCGATCCGCGCTCGCCGTTGCCAAAAGCGGCTCTGGTTGAAGCGCTCGTCGTCAAGTACGAAGATACCAATGACCATAGCGCTCTGGTGGAAGCGCAAGCAGCGCTGCGGGAAGCGGAGGGTCTCAATCCGGACTCAGCCAGGGTGCGCTTTGCTGGCGGTTTACTGAATCAAACATCCGGTCAGTACGAGAAAGCTCTGGAAGACTATAACCGGGTCGAAGAACTGGAACCTCGAAACGTTGACGTTCTTCTCAAGAAAGCGAGTCTTTACTTCCGGGCGGACATGCCCGATAAAGCGATCGAGACCTACCAGAGGGCAATCACGCTCGACCCAGCTTATTACAAACCGTACGAGCAATTGGGGTCTTTCTATTACTATCGCGGAAGCTATCCCCAGGCCGCAGAAGAGTTTCAGCAGGCCATCGATCGCGCCCCAGGAAGATTTGTCGCTTACAGCAATCTCGGCGCCGCGTTAATGGACATGGGGCAGTTCGACGACGCGGAGCAGGCCCTAACGACCTCGCTAAAACTGCGTGAGACGGCCCCGGCACTCAATAACATGGGCGCAATCCGCGCTCAGCAGCGACGAGACTCCGAGGCGGTTGAGTACTATCACCGCGCGGTAGTCCTCGATCCGAATGATTACGTGCAGTTTACCAACCTCGGCGATTGCCATCGTCGACTAGGACACCTCAGACTGGCCAAGGTGGCGTACAGCAAGGCGATCGGCGTTGCTCTGGCAGCGCTGGGCGAGAATCCCAAGCTGGGCCATCCACGCAGCTATTTGGCCTATTGTGCGGCTCGGCTGGGGGATGTCAAACGGGCTGAGACTGAGATTGCACAAGCGCTGAGGTCGTCTCCGGGGGATCAGAAAGTGATTGGGAAAGCTGTAGTTACGTACGAGGCCTTGGAGCAGCGTGATCAAGCACTTACGCTGCTGACAGGAGCTCCGCCGGAATTGTTTCTACAACTATGCCGACAACCGGACCTGGCGGACTTCTGTCAGGATCCACGCTTTCAACTGTTGCGGAGTCAAATCGGGAATGGAGGGAGATAGAAAATGCCAGTTTCAGTGAGTACACATTACAAGATAGAAATACAGTTTCAGAAGGGAGCCGCGGTCGCGGTCCCCAACAACGTTGTCGCAAACGACGGGGATACGCTCGAGATTTTCTCGAATGATGGGATCTTCCGGGCCAAGTTCAAGCCCTGGCCCTTTGCCGAACCCGCAAACCCCAACAATGAGGTCGCGAACAGCGGTTCTCTGACATTCAAGAATGATGGTCCGAATGACCGGCCGTTCGAGTTAGAGTGCTATATCACTCCTACAGGGTCGAATGTCGAGGTCGCGTATGCGAAAGGATCAGGTGCGGATGGAAGGGTGAGGCCGCCAGGAACTAGTTAGTTCTTAATTGCCTGCGAGGTCGGCGGTAACGGTAGTAGCCGTTCCGCCGACAACGCTCCCTGCTACATTCGCAAGTGGTCTGAAAGCTATGTACTGCGCAGGCAGGACTCCGGATCAGGCTGGCGGTCGCGCTGCGCTCGTCGGTTGCTCGCGATTGTGTGTCTATCCGCACGCTTCGAGAAGATCGGTGTTTCCCCCAATCGTCAGTTCCCTCCCAGCCCAGCCAGCGTAATCAGCTCCGCAATGCCGAATCGTCCCTGCAGTTCGTCTGCGAAGGGAGCGAGGTTGGGCAGGCCTTTCAGGAACGGGTTCCAGTTCGGCCACTGCGAGAGGAAGGAGAGGGGGTCTCCTAGTATCAGGCCGACAAGCACCTCGGTCACGATGCGGCCGCCCACCGGGCCGAGCCTCACGTGGATCGAGTTCTTCGCAGCGTCGTCGCCGGTGTTCTTTTCGGCTTCTTTCGCCCACTGGTGTTGCGCTTCCGCCAGAACGTAGAACCACAGCGGCGCGTTGTCTTTGAAACTCGGCGCAACGTCGACGATCGACTTGTTGCTCTCAAGTCCGTCGACATTCGCCTTCCCAACCTTCAATTCATCATCGGGGATGGGCTTGATGTCCATGTGACGGGCGATGGTCTGGCCTGAGGGTAATCCCATCCGCAAGCCGCGCAGCAGATTGCGCAGCGCCAATATCGCGATCTCATTGCTCTTCGTTTTCGGGTGACCATCGGCATCCATCTCGAAATTTCCACCGCCTGCGTCGACGGAGAACTCGGGCAGAAATGCAAGCGGATTGACCAGCGAGCTGTCGATTTTGTAGGCGGGCTGAACGCGGCCAGGCCCAGAATTCGCCGGGTCATCGAGTTTTCGGTCGAATTCGAAAAACAGTCGCCAATCGATGGCCCATATGGACGGAAAATCGCGAAAGCCGTTCAAAGATTCGTTCCGCAGCGCACCGAAAATAAACTGCCGGCCAGCTACGCCGCGATCTTTCTGATCCTGCGTGGCATCGCTGCCCAATTCCGTATTGAGACGGTAAATGGGGCGCACCATCGAATGCCCGAAGCGGTAGGCTGCCGCAGCGAATTCAATCGGCATGAACGGGTCATTTCTCCAGGTGAAGAAATGGAGCCTGGGTTCATCCTGATAAATACTGGTGTGGTTCTTGAGATGTGGCAGCACCTTGTGCAGCATGTGCTCGCCGACAATCTTCGGCAGAAAATCGTGGAGCACCGCCCACTGATAATGCCAACGCACGATGCGTTGGACATCTTCAAAAGCTGGAGGCGTTTTCGTGACCGGTTCGGTCAGTTTATCGACGACAACGTTGTGAAACTGCAGAAACGCGCCCTGCAGTTGCGAGACGATGACGTTCTCGTCATTGCGCTTGTCGCCGATGATGGCGCGGTGATTGATGCGTGGGAGATCCTTGGCGTCTGAAGGTTTGCCGTTGCGCGTGAGCGGGTCGCCGAGGCGGAAATGCAGGCCGTCGTCTTCAAACATATAGGGCTGGTCGGCCGGCCCACGTCCATACACACAGTCCAGATCGAGGCGAGGCGTGCGAAAGTCGATCAGCGCCTCGGGATCGTTTTGCTTTTGCAGGCTGCTGGCTGGATCAAATGTGATGTCGTGATCGATGAACTGCCCAAGGTAGGTGTAGCCGGCGGGAATCCCGAAGTTCTCTTCATCGTCGCGTTCGGATTCTGGAGTTGCCTTGGGAATCAGGTGACCCTGTGGATCACGCACAGGATTGCCGTTCTCATCCTCTACTGCTTCCGGTTCGGCAGTCATGGCGTGCGCCAGCGCCAAAAGGTCTTCTTCGGGAAAAACGGCAGCGGGCAGAGTGCGAAACATCCTGCCAAAGAGCCCTTCGAATTGCGAGGACGAATTGGGCGAGTCGGCGCCTCGGATGCTTCCGTGACCACCGTCGGGACGCGCCCATGGAGTCAATCTTTGCTTGCGACTGAACGCGACGTTTTCGGCAGGGTTTCTTGGTTGATTCGGTTGGCCTGGCTGGTTACCCATAGGTCATCTCCTCTTTTTCGGCGTTCTACTTCGGAGGCGCACCGTGGCTCAAGGTCCATACATAGGCTGCGAGCGCCGATACCTGATCGGGTGTAAGTTCGGCGCCGCCCATCGGGGGCATCACGCCGCGATATTGTTTTGGTTTCGGTACGCCTTCGGCGATTGTCTTTTTGATACCGTTCAGGGTGCCATCGCTCCACAGCCATTTCTTGCCTAACAAGTCCGGGCCCAGCGAACTGCCCTGACCATTTTCGCCGTGACACCCGGCACAGGCTGCGTCGCCGACTTGGCCGTGATAGACGCGGTTGCCCAGAGCCACCATTTCTCGAGTTACTCCCTTCGGCAGCGGAGGAGTTGCTTTGCCGGCGTCGGGATTGGTGCCTTCGGGCGGACCGGCTGGGGCTTCCGTGATTGCGCCCGCGGGAGACGCTGGGCTCGGGCACGGAGTCGGCTTCGCGGCAGCCGCGTCGGCGCCGCCTTGATAGACGAT
>Ga0335084_10003137_pt1 | contig 16087 bp, 17 predicted proteins | sample Lox_Sample_44_FD_206721 | JGI IMG/M metagenome (GOLD analysis project Ga0335084, IMG submission 206721) | Soil microbial communities from Loxahatchee National Wildlife Refuge, Florida, United States - Lox_Sample_4.4 | ecosystem: Environmental > Terrestrial > Soil > Wetlands | place: USA... | reverse complement strand
CGTGCCCGCGCCCTGGTCGTATTTCCAGGTGGCTACGGAACCATGGACGAGATGTTCGAAACGCTGGCGCTCGTCCAGACGCGAACGATCGCACCGGTCCCCGTGGTCCTGGTCGGCAAGGCATACTGGCGGCGGGCGATCGACTTCGACTTCCTCGTCGCCGAGGGCGTGATCGAAGCGGAGGACATCGACCTCTTCTGGTACGCGGAAACGGCCGAAGAGATCTGGTCGAGCATTATCGAATGGTACGCCTGCCAGGGCAGATCGCTGCGGGCCGGGTCCAGGGGAGCACCGGAAGCACCGTGATCCTATCCTTTCACGGCGCCGATCGGGGAGTAACCGGTTCCTGTCACGGACTCGAGGCCGGAGGGCTCCGCCTGCTCGTGGATTGCGGGCTCTACCAGGGCCGGCGTGAACTCGTGGACGAAAACAGCGGGCCGTTCGGATTCGATCCGGGACAGGTCGGGTTTCTCGTTCTTACTCATGCGCATCTCGACCACTGCGGCCGCATCCCGCTGCTCGTAAAGCGGGGATTCCGCGGCGAGATCATCGCGACTGCCGCGACGCGCGAGCTCGCGCAGTTGATCCTGCTCGATGCGGCTCACCTGCAGGAAGAAGACGCGAGGCGCACCGAACGCAAAGCCCGACGGCGCGGAACCGCCCCAATCGAGCCGCTCTACACGGTGGCCGATGCCATGTGGTCGTTCGATCGCTTTGGCCGGACGGTCGCTTACGACGAGCGCGTTGCGCTGAACGATGCCGTGGCGATCACGTTGATCGATGCGGGGCACATTCTCGGCTCGGCGTCCCTCGTCGTGGACGTCGGCCAAGGCCCGAGGCGGCTACGCACGGTGTTCTCTGGTGACGTGGGCGGGAGGGGTCACCCGATCGTACGCGACCCCACGGCACCACCGGAGGCCGACTACGTGGTGATGGAAACGACTTACGGCGACCGGCTGCACCGCAGCCTGGCCGAGTCCGTGGAGGAGCTTTGGCACGCAGTGCGGGAGACGCTGCGGCGCGGCGGCAACGTGATCATTCCGACCTTTGCTCTGGAGCGCAGCCAGGAGATCCTGTACTTCCTCCGCGAAGGCGTAGAGCGCGAGCGCCTGCCACGAAGCATGCCGGTATTCGTCGATTCGCCGATGGCGATCTCCGCTACCGAGATCATGCTGCGGCACCCGGACTGCTTCGACGAAGAGGCGCGACGCACGTTCGATCGTGGAGATCCTTTCGCGCCTCCAGGGCTGCGCTTCTCGCGCGAAACTGCGGATTCGATGGCGCTCAACAAGATCATTGGGGGCGCGGTCATTCTGGCCGGATCCGGCATGTGCACGGGGGGACGCGTCCGGCACCACCTTCGACATAACCTGTGGCGCGAAACGTCGAGCGTGATCTTCGTCGGGTATGCCGCCGAGGGCACGCTCGCGCGAGAGATCATCGACGGGGCCGAGAGCGTCGACATCTTGGGCGAACCGGTGCGAGTCAGAGCCAGCATCCATACGATCAACGGCTTTTCGGCGCATGGCGATCGGGACGAGCTGCTCGCGTGGCACGCGTCGACTGGCCGACCGAGGACAACTTTCCTGGTGCACGGCGATCCCGAGCATGGAATGAAGGGCATGGCCGAGGCGCTGGCGCAGCGCAGCCACACCACGATGCTTCCCGTCCTCCACCAGAGCGTCGAGCTCGCCTAGCCGCGCCTATTTCAACTGCTCGCGGACGCGAACGAGCGCGGCGCTTCCCGCGCCGGCGGTGTGCTACCGGAGCGACAGGATGTACCGGATCATTATCCTCGCATCCGCGTCGGATACCTCGGGATGAGGCGGCATGTGCCACGGGCCCGCGCCGTGCGCTCCGTCCTTGACCGCTTCGACGAGCACCGCCCCTGCTTTCGGATCTCGGCGGTACCTCGCCGCGACATCAACGAAGGCCGGTCCGGTCTTAGTCTCGGCATCGGCGTGGCACGCGTAGCATTTGTACTTCTGCAGCAGAGGACGCGCTTCATCGGCGAGGACGGGGCCTGCCGCCGTCCATGAAAGGATCGACACCAAGATAAGCTTTAGCTTTGACCGGGCCACCGACTCCACTCGTAGCACAGACCGCATGACAGGGCCTTGATCCGTGTCAACGCGCGGTTTGCGCGGTGCTGCCACTCTACGAGAGCGGGTGAAACGGCGAAAGCTGGCGTGCCGTGTTCTGGCATTGCACCATGGCGACAGAGCCCATTGCCGAACTGACGATCGACCGGGAATCCGCGTCTCGAGCGCCTGCACGACAAGCGCGCTGCACCGGCAGGTGGACCGTGCAAGGCGTCGCCTCGCTCGAGGACCAGTTCGAGGCGTTGTCGTGGCCGCGCTCGGGCGAGTTGGTGATCGACACTGCGGGCATCGCGGCGCTGGATACCTCCGGAGCCTGGCTGCTCCATCGCATGACTCAGGGCCTGCGAGCGCAGGGCGTTACTGTGCGCATCGACGGACTGCGGCCGGAGTTCGGCGGGCTGCTGCAGCTCATCGCGTCGCGCGGGACGGCAGCAGCTCGCGTCGCGGCGGCCAGTCGACCGGGCCTGCTCGCGGGGATCGGCCTCAAGGCGTGGGCCGATGCGCGCAACGCCGCCGACTTCCTCACTTTCGTCGGCGAAGCCTTTACCGTCCTGTTTCGATCCCTCGCACAGCCCCGGCGTATCCGCTGGCGTGCGATCCTGCACAACATCCAGGTTGCTGGCTTCGACGCGCTCCCGATCACCGGATTGCTGTCCTTTCTGATGGGCATCGTCATCGCCTACCAGGGGGCAGATCAGCTGCAGCGCTTCGGCGCCAATATCTTCGTCGCGGACCTCGTCGGTATCGCGATGCTGCGCGAGCTCTCGCCGCTGCTGACAGCGATCATCGTCGCCGGGCGATCGGGTTCGGCGTACACGGCCCAGATCGGCACGATGAAGGTTACCGAAGAGATCGACGCGCTGCGGACCGTGGGCGTCGTACCGCAGGAGCTGCTCGTGCTGCCGAAGATGCTGGCACTAGTGATCGTGCTGCCGCTGCTCACCGTCTACACGGACATCACCGGTGTGCTGGGCGGAATGCTGATGGCGCGCACGCAGCTCGATCTTGGCTTCGACGTCTTTCTCCGGCGTCTCGAAGAGGCGATCGTCATGTCGACTTATCTGACCGGGCTCTGCAAGGCGCCGGTGTTCGCCATGATCATCGCCCTCGTCGGGTGCTTCCGGGGCTTCGAAACGGCCGGCAGCGCCGACAGCGTCGGCCGGCAGACGACGATCTCGGTCGTCCAGTCGATCTTTCTGGTCATCGTGACCGACGCGATCTTCTCGATCGTCTTCAACCTCCTCGACCTCTGAAGCGATGGCCGCAGCTTCGACCGACCTCGTGGTTGAAATCAAGGACCTCAGCACGCGCTTCGGCACGGCCGTCGTGCACGAGCGTGTCAGCCTCGCAGTGCGCCGCGGCGAGATCTTCGCCCTCGTAGGGGGAAGCGGCTGCGGAAAGTCGACGCTGTTGCGCGAGGTAATCCTGCTGCAGCCGCCGGTATCGGGCTCGATCCGGGTGTTCGGTCGCGAGGTCATCGGCTTGACCGATGAAGAGGCGTTGCCGTTGCGGCGCCGCTGGGGCGTGGTATTCGAGCGTGGCGCGCTCTTTAGCTCGCTCACCGTGGCGGAAAACGTCGGCATGGTCCTGCACGAGCATACGCCGCTCTCGGCACCGCTGATCGAGGAGATCGCCGCCTTGAAGATCGCGCTCACGGGATTGCCTGTCGATGCCGGGCCGAAGTATCCGAACGAGCTCTCGGGCGGCATGCGCAAGCGTGCGGCATTGGCCCGCGCCATCGCGCTCGACCCGGAGCTTCTCTTCCTCGACGAGCCGACCGCCGGGCTCGATCCGCTGAGCGCCGGCGGGATCGATGAGCTCGTGCGCAGCCTGCGCGATGCGCTCGGTCTCACGATCATGCTCGTGACCCACGATCTCGATCTGCTGTGGCGCGCGGCCGACCGGGTCGCCGTCCTCGGCGAAGGCCGCATCCTCGGCGTAGGGACGATGAACGAACTGTCACAGCTCGCCGATCCGCTGATCCGCGAGTACTTCTACGGGCCCCGCGGGAGAGCCGCGCGGGAACAGGCATGGAAGCAAAGGTCAACTTCACCGTCGTAGGGATCTTCGTGCTGACGCTCGGTGCCGCGCTGATCGGCGGCGTCCTCTGGTTGAGCAGCGGGAAGTATTTCGGACAAAGCTACGCCATCTACCGCTGCTACATGACCGACTCGGTCGCCGGGCTCAATCTGAACGCGCCCGTCAAGTACCACGGCGTGGACGTAGGGACGGTGCGGGCGATCGCACTGAATCCGGCCAACACTGAGGAGGTGCAGCTGACGCTTGCAATTTCGCGCGGCACGCCCGTCAAGGAGGACACGGTCGCGATATTGCAGACGCAGGGCTTGACCGGTATCGCGTACGTCGAGCTGACCGCGGGCGGCAAGGACTCGCGCCTGTTGACCGCGCGTCCAGGCGAGGAATACCCGGTGATCAAGTCCGGGCCATCGCTGCTGACACGGCTCGAAACGACCGTGACCGCGCTGATTGCGAACCTGACTCGCACGACCGAGAGTTTCAACGCGCTGCTGGACGAGAAGAACCGCCGGGAGATCTCGGCGACGATCGCCGACCTGGCCACGGTATCGCGGACGCTGGCGGCGCGCTCGCCGTCGATCGACGCGGGGCTGGCCAACGCTGCCCGCGCGATGGAGAACACGGCGAAGTTCACCGACGATCTGCCGCGACTGGCGCAACGGATCGAACGCAGCGCCGACCGGCTCGACGCGATGGCAGACGCGGTTGCCCGCGCCGGAGGCAGCGCCACGCAAACGCTCGACAGCACGCGCTCGGACCTGCAGCAGTTCACGACCGAAGGGCTGCCCGAGGTCAGGGAGCTGGTTGCGGAGCTGCGCGAGCTCACTGGCACGCTGCGCCGCGTCGGCTCCGACCTCGAACGAAACCCGAGCGAGCTGGTATGGGGACGGCAGCCCGGCAAGCGCGGCCCTGGGGAGTAGGAATGCAAGAGGCTTCCATGAAGACCCCATCTGCGACGGGTGGAGGCATCAATCTGCAACGACCTAAGCGGACCGGCCGGACCTTCGGAGCGTTCCTAATTATTGTCGTTGTTCTGCTCGGCGGATGCACCGGGCTCCAGCCGCCACGGGAAAACGTCCCGACCCTCTATGTGCTGTCCGCCCAGCCGCTGCGCAGCGTGGCGTCGCCCCGACGCGAAGTGGTGATCGAGGTGGCGCTGCCGCGGGCTTGGCCCGGGTTCGACACCGCGCAGATCGCTTATGTTCGGCAGCCTTACGAGCTCGACTACTTCGCGGCTAGCCGCTGGGCCGATACGCCGTCGCGGATGCTTGGCCCGCTCGTTGCCCGCGCGCTGGAGCAGACCGGGAGCTTCCGTGCGGTCGTTCAGATGCCGGGCACCGTTCCAGCCGACGTCCGCGTCGACCTCGAGATCATTCGCCTGCAGCAGAATTTCGCTGTGCACCCGAGCCGCGCGGAGCTCACGCTGCGCGCGCAGCTCACCGACCTCCGCGGCAAGCGCGTTGTCGCCAGCAAGGTCATCGAGGAAGTCGAAAGCGCGCCAAGCGAGGATGCGGCGGGCGGAGTCGCCGCTGCCAACGAAGCCCTGCAGCGGGCGCTCGAGCAGGTTGCCGAGTTCTGCGTGGCCGAATCGGTCGCCCGCTAGCGCCTCGCACCACCAGCCGGTCGCGCAGTGCGCGACAAAGGCTGCGTTTGACCAAACACTCAGTCTGACCGCGCCGCTGGCTCGTTGCCTGCGTGCGGCGTGATCGCGCCGCAGTCGATCAACCGACGTCCACGGCTTCGCCCTTTTCTCTTTCTAGGACCGCCGGCGGTGGTGGTGAAAACCATAACTGATACATCGTTGTCACCCACATGATTGCGAAACACAGACCAAACAATCCGCCCGACACCAGCACCATGATCGCGAACGGACCATAGAGCTTGGTTAAGTACCAGGAGAATACGTCCATGATCACCGCGGCAAAGGGTATTGCGATGACCGTGCACTTGAACCACACCGGACGAACGTAGGCGTGGCTGTACATCAGTCCCAGAATGAAGAAAATGAAGGTCAGTCCGAACAGGTGGATATGCGACACGCGGACAAGCGTGAAGATGTTGGTACCTGTATCCTGCTCGGTCACTTTCTTCAGATTGTCGTATCCATTCAGACTTGGAATATGCGGATTGCTGCCGTCGTGGCACATCATGCAGCGCTGATCGAGAATTGGCTTGATATCCGATTCATACTTAGCCTGGCTGGCGCCTTCCCTCGCCCAGCCGATGACGATATTCGCTTGGTCGGCAGTAAGCATGGTCGACATTGGTCCGCGCAGGGCCGACTCGAGTCTCGACCCCTTACCGGTGCCGGCATAGGCCACCATGAGATCCTTGTAGGACACGAGGAACGGGTTCCCGCCCGCCCTTCCGGCGTAGTTATGGTAGAGGTAGATAGCCGCGAAGAAGAAGCCCAGCCCTAGGACCAGGAGCGCGCCCGTGTATAACACGCGGAGGCTATAAGGCAGCTCGGAGTAGTGGTGGAACAGCCTGTGCAGTGGAACGTCAGTCGTCATAACGAAACCTCTGATCCGCGGTTTTCTCGCTCCACTCTCGGGTGGGACCCTTGAACGGGGGACGCTACTTGGCTGGCAAGATGACGTACACGACGGAACGCGCCTTCTTCCGTGAGTAATAGGCTGCGAGATTCTCCACGTCGCCGTCGGTAAGGGCCTCTGACATCGCCGCCATCTGTGGGCTCTTGCGCCCGCCTGTTCGATACGCGTGCAGCACCTTCTCTAGGTAATCTGCCCGCTGCGCTGCCAGCGCCGGCAGCCGAGGGTCCGCGCTATTACCGTCGACCCCGTGACAGCGGTCGCACCGCTGTGCCCACTCTGCGGCGGTCAGTGGCTTGGTTACCTTGGGCGGCTGTGCCTGCTTGTTGGCGTAGAAAGCGCTCAGGTTCTTCGTCGCTGCTTCATCGAGCGAGGCCGCGAGGCCCTTCATCGTCTCGTCGCTGCGCGATCCGTCCCTGTAGGCGCGAATCGCAGCCATGAGGTACTGTGCGTCCTGACCCGCAAGGCTTGGGATCGCCGGGTTCCCGCTGACGCCGTTGCCGCCGTGGCATCCGGAGCACATTGCGTCTGCCGTCTTGCCAGCGGCTTGGTCGGCGGGTGCTGACGCTTGGGCGCGAGCGGGTTTCTGCAGCGCGTAGTAGAGCGAGATATTGCTCAACTCCGCCTCCCCAACTGTCGCAAGCATCGACTTCATCACGTCGTTCTTCCGCTGACCGCTCTTATAGGCCTTCATCGCGGTGACGAGATATTTCGGGTCCAACCCAACGAGGCTGGGTGTACCTGGCACCTTGCTGACCCCCGTCTCGCCGTGACAGCCTGAACACGGAGCGGTGGCAGCCTTTCCTGCCTGAACCGCATCGAGACTTGCTGGAGCAGACTTGCCAACGGTCGTCGCCGCGGGTTGCGCAGGTTCAAGGCTCCCATAATAGGCGGCTACCTTGAGCAGGGCGTCGTTGTTGAGAAACTTGACCGCGGCACCCATCGCGGCGTCGGTGCGGGCTCCGGCCTGATAGGCCCTCAGCTCGGTGTAAAGGTAGGCCGAGCGCTGGCCGGCAAGGTTGGGCACACCCTTCATGCTGCTGACACCATTGGTGCTGTGACAGGAGGCACAAACCGACTCCGCGACTCGCTTACCCTCCGCAACGTCCGCGGCGTTGGCAAAGACAGAGCGAAGATCATCCCCGGCCGCGATCTCAACCTTGGCGACCTGAGCGGTCACTTCCGGAGAGTGAACTGCACCGCTCGCCCCAGCAAATACCGCGAGCGCGAGAACAAGTGAACCCGCCCTGCTGCGAATCATCCAAATCTTCCCGGGGCTGGCCGCAGACACCTCTTACTTAAGAGAGGCATAGTACGCAGCCAGATTTGCGATTTCCTGGTCGCTGAGCTTGGCCGCGAACGACTTCATGATCGCATTCGGGCGCTTGCCGGACTTGTATTCCTGGACGGCTTGTATAAACGCGGCCTCTTGCATGCCGGCCAACTTGGGGGTTGCACCGACTCCTTCCCCGTTAGCCCCATGACATCCGGCACAGCTCGCCGCCTTCGTCTTGCCAGCAGCAGCGTCTCCCGCGGCCTGTGCCCCGCAAACCGTACCGAGCAATGCGAAAAGTATCACCAGCGAAAGTATGCTCTTCACTCTTTGACTCCTTCGATGTGTAAGAAACCGAATGCGGAGACGTTCTGGCCTGAAGACGGGAATCGGTTCACTTTGGAGCGCCGGTCCCGGCGTTGAACATGTACACGATTGCACTCCGGATCTCGGCATCCGTGAGATCGGCCATGCCTCCGCGCGGAGGCATCGCTCCGTGACCATGGATCGCCGACCTTACGACAACATCTAGGCCCTCCTTCATTCGCGGGGTCCAGGCTGCGCGGTCGCCAATCTTCGGCGCCCCATCGACTCCGGTTCCATGGCACTTGATGCAACGAGCTTCTACGATTTCCTTGCCGGTGCGCGCCGGGGATGCGCTTACCCGGCTTACGGGCTCAGTCCAGTGGCCCCCGGACTGGTTGACCATGTAGGTGATTGCGCGCTCGATCTCGGTGTCGGTGAGGCTGGGGTTGCCGCCGTGCGCGGGCATCTGACGAATGCCCTGCAAGGCGCTCTTGGTCAGGCCCGTCAGGCCCTTCTCCGCGCGAGCAGCCCACGCCTTCTTATCGCCAATCTTCGGTGCACCGTTCGCACCGGTGCCGTGGCAGGAGATGCAGAGCGAGTCGACGATCTCCTTGCCCGAACGCTCTTTGGTCTGTGCGCCGGTCGCGGTGCAGACCGCCATCACCACGGCAGCCAAAGCCGTCATCGCGACGGGCCGGCTGATCCTCCGTCCGCAGACATCGAGGCTCATGGGGCGCCTCCAGCGAGGCGGGAACGCACCGGCCGCTTGGCGTGGCGACGTACCGACCTCTTGGGTAGTTACCTCGGTCGATACTAGGACAGGTTCTCGCGCAGTCGTGTTGACCTGCATCAAGCCGCCGGCGTTTTGCGCAAGGCTAATGCGTCGGGCGTTGCACCTTCGGCGCCGGGCGCTCGTACACGCGCTTCCCCGCCACGTACGTCGCCAGGATCGCGCGGTCGTCGGCCAGCGTCATCTGGATGAACAGGGCCTCGTCGAGGCTCTCCGCGTATTTCATTCGATAATCGATGAGAGGCGTCGACTTGAGATCGAGCACGACGAGATCGGCCTCCATGCGCGGTGCGATGCTCCCGATCTTGTCGTCAAGATGCAGCGCCCGCGCGGCGCCGCGCGTCGCGAGGTAGAACGCATGGCCGGCCGAGAGCGCGTAGCCGTGCGACTGTGCAGCCTTGTATGCCTCGCCCATGGTGTGCAGCATGGAGAACGAAGTGCCCGCGCCGAGGTCCGTAGCCAGGCCGACGCGCACGGGCCGGTCGCGCCTCGTCGTGCGTCCGAGGTCGAGCGAGCCGCTGCCGAGAAAGAAATTGGACGTCGGACAATGGGCGATTGCCGTTTGGGTGTCGTGGCAACGGCGCAGCTCGCTCTCGGTGAGCCAGATGCCGTGACCGTAGATGGCACGCGGCCCGAGCAGCCCGTAGTGGTCGTACACGTCAAGGTAGCCCTTGCGCGGCGCGAACAATTCCCTGACCCAGGCTACTTCGCGCTTGTTCTCCGCCACGTGCGACTGCACGAAGGAGTCGGGATACTCGCGCCACAATCTCCCGGCCGCCGCGAGCTGCTCGGGCGTGCTCGTCGCCGCAAATCGCGGCGTGATGGCGTACAGCAATCGCCCCTTGCCGTGCCACTTCTCTATCAACGCGCGCGAGTCGTCGTACCCGCGGCGCGCGGTGTCGAGAAGGGCCGCCGGCGCGTTGCGATCCATCAACACTTTGCCGGCGATGATGCGTTGTCCGAGGCGCGAAGCCTCGGTGAACAAGGCATCGACCGATTGCGAGTGGACGGTGCAATGAACCGCCGAGGTGGTCACCCCGTTACGCAGGCTCTCCCGCAGGAACACTTGCGCGACGCTGCGCGCGTATGCTCGGTCAGCGAAGCGCTGCTCGGCAACGAAGGTGTATTTGTTCAGCCAGTCGAGAAGCTGCGCGCCGTAAGCGCCGATGATCGGGGTCTGCGGAAAGTGGACGTGGCAGTCGATGAAGCCGGCACTGATCAGCGCATTCTTCCCGTATTCCTCGACCCGGGTTCCGCGAGGGAGCAGGGGGCGCACTTGCCTCGCCGGCCCGAAGTGCGTGATCCGCCCGTCGGCCATCGCGACGATGGCGTCAGCCTCAAAGCGCATCGTCGAGCCGAGACCCTGCTGGAACGGATCACCCGTATACGTGATCACCGGTCCGCGCACTGCGGACGGTCGTCGCGACTTCACTGCAGGGCGCACGAAATCACCCGGTTCGGCTGCTCGGGCCGTTTGTCATCTGTGCCCGGCCTGCAACGCGAGCGCGATCGCCTTGCGAAGCCGCACTGGCGATGCGATCTGCATCGATACGCAGTCACCTTCGCCACAGCTGTTTCCATCGGCGATGCACCCAGTACCACTGCTCGGGATGGCGCAGAACCAGGCGCTCGAGAGCTGCGTTGTATGCCCGGGTGTTGCGCTTGATGTCCTCGTCCGCGCTTTCGCCGGCGAGCGTCGGCAGCGCTTCTTCGAAGCGCAGAACGTGCCGGCCATCGGGCTCGCGCCAGCTCGCGGCCGGCACGACCGGCGCGCCCGTGACGAGCGCCAGGATCGCGAGGCTTTTGAACGTCCATGCCGGATGACCGAAGAAGTCGACGCGGATGCCGTCGGGCGGCCCCGCGTGCTGATCGAAGGGGAACACGATGACGTCGCCCGCCGCCAGCCGGTCGAGAATCGTGTCGAGGGAGCCGCGCTTGGAAAGCACGCCGAAGCCGGCGCGACGGAAGCGCCAGTTGACCAGTCGATCGAGCCAGCGGGGCTTGATCGGGCGGCGCAGGAAGTGAAAACGCCCGCGCATGTGGGGGAACTGATTGAGGCCGGCGATCGTCGCGACTTCCCAGTTCCCGAAATGACCGGTCAGTATCAACGCGCCCTTGCCGACGTCAAGCGCCTGGGCGAGCGCCTCGACGTTTTCGACGCGCATCATCGCCGCCTTGCGCGCCTCCGACAGCCCCCGGAACAGCACGAACTCGCCGCAAAGCCGCCACAGGTGCGCGTAGTGCGCCTGAGCGAGACGAACGATCTCCGCCTCCGGCACGGTGTCCCCGAAAACGCGCCGCAGATTATCGAAGACCACCCGCCGACGGATCGGAAGGAAGCGCTCGATGAAGCGCCCGCTAAGCGGGACCTCCGCGGAATCAGGCATGGCGAGCGCGACAGCGGAGGCGCTTGCGCGGTCATGCGTCAGCGACAGCGCGATCCTCGCGATACGGTTGCGGCCGAGCACGGCGCGTGCTCGCGGTCCAACCACCGTCTGCGGAGCGCCGTAGGCATCCCGCGCGACGGCAAAATCCGCCGGGCCGATTTCCCCGAGCGCGGCCTCGCGCGGAAATAGCTTCAGACAAGCCTCCTTGGCGGCGAAGCGGGCCGCGAGGCTCGCCGCACGGCCCGGTCCGTTGCCGCTGTCCGCGAGCTCCTGGGCGGAAAACAGTCGCTCGAGATCGGTCGGCGCGGAGTCGTGGAGCAGCCGGTCGATGCGCGCGATCTCGACCGTGTCGATGCCGCAGCGCGTCGGCCCTGCGATTCCCGCGGCCGAACCGTCGCTCACGGCGATCACTCAAGCCGCACGCAGCAGCAGGGCGGCATTGGTGCCGGCGAAACCACGGCAGAGAACAAGCGCTATGCGGCTGTGCGGTTGCTGCGGTCTGGCCGAAACGGGAATGCCGTTGCACGCCGGGTCGATCGAATCGAACGTGGCAACCCCGGGCACGACGCGCTCGCGTAGGCAGAGCAGCGCGAGGACCGCTTCGAGGATGCCGGCTGCGGCGATGAGGTGTCCGAACGACCACTTGAACGCAGTCGTGGGCGGCACGCTGGCGCCCGCCGCGCCGAAGATGCGGCGAATCGCGGCCGCTTCGGAGACGTCGGATTGCGGCGTGCCGTTGCCGTGGGCGGCGATCATGCCAACGTCGCCGGCGCGCAGCCCCGCGTCGTCGAGGGCGAGCGCTATCGCCCGCGCCAGCGCGTCGCCGTCGTCGCGGATCGCAAGCAAGCCCTGCGCGTCGCTGGCTGAGCCGCCTCCGAGCACCTCGCCGAGCACGGCCGCGCCTCGCGCTTGCGCCGAAGCCTCGGTTTCGAGCGCCAGCGCAGCCGCGCCCTCCCCGAAGAGGCTGCCGTCGTGGAGGCGATCGAACGGGCGAATCGCGTTGCTCGCCAGCAGTCCGACATCGCCGTAGTAGAGCACCATCTGGGGCTCGATCGGCGCGTCGTGGCCGACCGCGAGCGCGCGCTCGGCCTCGCCGTTGCGCAGTGCCTCCATCGCCTCGATCACCGCCAGCGTACCGCCGATGCTGTGGTTCGTTATGCACGCGTTCGCCCCCTTGAAGCCGTGCCGGATGCCGATGTGGCCCAGGACATTGTTCGGCAGGGTGCGCAGCAGCCACATGGGGTTGACCGTGTTGGCGAGCTCGCGCCCGAATGCGGGCAGCGTGTCCTTCGCCTCGGTCATCAGCGGAAAGTAGTCGTACTGGCTGTCGTAGTTGCCGCCGCCGGAACCCACGTACACGCCAGTGCGATCGCTGTATTGCGCGGCTGCATCCGGCGCGAGGGTGTCGCGGTAGGTCAAGAAGCCAGCCGCCTCGATCGCGCGCGCCGCGGCGTAGAGGCCGAACAGATCGGTGCGCCGGATCAGCTTGTGCAGCTTGCGGTCCTCGACCATTTCGCGCGGGTTCATGTCCGCGATCTCGCCCGCTACGCGGGTTGGCCACCCCGTCGTGTCCCACTGCCGGATCGGCGCAATCGCCGAGCGGCCGGCCAACACCGCTTCGAGTATCTCCTGCGGCTGCCTGCCTGCGGCGCAGACCGCGCCGGTGCCGGTGATGACGACGCGCGGCTTCACGAGTCGCTAGGGACGGAAGCCCAGGCCGTCGACGTCCTGCGGGCGGCGCAGCGCCACGCAACTGTTCGACCCGCCGAAGCCGAACGAATTGGAGATCGCGACGCGCACCGACCGCCTTGCCGGTGCGTCGCGGACTAGACCAATGTCGCACTCGGGGTCAGGCTCGCGCAGGTTGGCGTTGACCGGCAACTCGCCATGGCGGATCGCGAGCGCGCAGACCGCGACTTCCACCGCCCCTGCGCCAGCGATGAGGTGTCCCATACTGCTCTTGGTCGAGCTCACCGCCACTTCCTTCGTTCGCCCGCCGAAGACCGCGCGGATCGCCGCGCTCTCGCTGCGATCGTTCATGAAGGTGGAGGTGCCGTGCGCGTTGATGTAGTCGACGTCGGCAATCGACGCGCCGGCGTCGGAGAGCGCCTGGCGCATCGATTGGATCGGGCCGTCGCCGTCCGGCGGAGAATCGGTGATGCGGTAGCTAGACAGCGAGTTGCCGTCGCCGGCGAGCTCCGCGTAGACGTGTGCGCCACGGCGCCGCGCCGCGTCCCATTCCTCGAGAACGATGAAACCGGCACCTTCGCCGAGCAGGAAGCCGTTGCGCGTCATGTCGAAGGGACGGCTCGCGCGCTCCGGCGTCTCGTTGTCGGGCGAGAGCGCGGAGAGCAGGCAGAAACCGGCCACGCCAACCGGACTGATCATGGAGTCGAAGCCGCCGGCGAGAACGAAATCCACGGCCCCACGCCGGATGAGCTTGAGCCCCGTGCCGAGGGCCTGTCCTCCGGACGCGCACGCGGTGTGCACCGACGTGGCGTAGCCGCGGATGCCGTGGCGCCGTGTGAGCAGCGATACGCCGGTCGTCGATTGGCTGCGACAGAACACGAGCGGGTTGTTCGCGGATTCGTCCTCGAGGAGCCGTGCGGCGTCGAGCTCGCCGCTCGCAGCGCTGTGCCGGTGCACAGCGGTCAGCTCTGCGAAATCCACGCCCATCATTCCGGTGCCTACCGCGCAGCCCCAGCGCTCGCCGGTCGCGTCGGTGGGCCGGATGCCGGCGTCGTCGAGCGCCTGCTCGGCGGCCGCGAGGGCGAAACTGTGCGAGCGGTTGGCGAGCTTGAGAAGCTTGCGGTCTCCGATCGCGGCGAGCGCGTCGAAACCCTTCACCTCGGCGGCGATGCGCACGGGGAAGCCCGACGCGTCGAAGAGGCTGATCGGAGCGCCGCCGCTGCGGCCCGCCAGGAGCGCCTGCCAGGTGGACGCGACGTCGTTGCCGACCGGCGTGACCAGTCCGAGCCCGGTGATCGCGACGCGGCGTCGTTTCTCGCTCACGCGGCGCCCTCTCTCTCCGCAATGTCGAGACGGGCGGTGGCTACGCTGCGGCCTTCTGTCGCAGCCGACAGACGAACCGTACCGCCTCCCCCGCCGGACGAAATCAGCTCGGCGGCGATTTCCACCTCCTGGCCGGGCACGATGAACGAGCGCACCTTCACATTGGTCATGCGCTGCGGCACGAGCTTCTTCGCCGGCGCGGCGCCGATCGTCGCGCGGGCGAGATCCATGGCGAGCCGGATCTGGCTGTCGAGGAGGAGGGTGGCCGGAAAAACGGGCCGCCGCGGGAAGTGATCGGCAAAGAACCGCGCGGTGCGGGGTACGCGCAGCGTGGCCCGCGCGGATCGCTCGGGCGCATCCCGGATCTCGACCACCTCCAGCGCATCGACGCCGTGGAAGCGCCCGCGTGGAGCGCCTTCGCCGCAGAGCAGCCGGTACCGTTCCCGCATCGCCTCGGGTGCATCGAAGTCCTGCACCGGGAGCATCGGACCAAGGCAGTGCCTGAGCTCGATCACGGTCTCGCCGTCGACCTCGGCCGTGCCGCTGTAGGCGACGGCTTCGTCGTCGCAGCTCTCGATTTCTACGGCCAGCTCGAGCCGGCTGCCGGGAGCGACGTCGCGATGAAAGATCGTCTCCGTGGCGAGCGCTGCGACGGGCCGCCCGCGGAAGTCGATTTGGGCCATCGCAACCCAGGCGGCAAGTTGTCCCACCGCTTCGGCGACCAGACACGCCGGAAATTCCCTGAGGGTGACCGGCACGTCGAACACCGCTCGTGCGCGCACACCGGGCTCGAGCTCGGTGATGCGGTCGACGAAAGAAAACGCGGCAAAATGATCGCTCATGCGCTGCGGCGAAGCCCCATCAGGCCGAGGCCGGCGCTTCCTTCTGCGCGCGGACTACCAGCTTGCAGAAGGTCTCCGGCGTGAACAGCCTCGGGATGTCGGCCACTTTCATCGGCGTCTTGAATCGCTCCGCCGGCACCTCCGACAGGTAGGCCTTGAGCTGCGCCACGCCCTTGTCGGTGACGATCCCCTTTTGTTCGAACTCCGCCTCCGGCAGGTCCCCGCGCGCGTTCTCCACGATCTTGCCGCGGGGAATCTTGATCTTGAACGCTCGCTCGAGCCGGAAGACCATGTCGAGGAAGTCGATCGATTCCGCGTCCAGGCCCTCGATGAGCGATACGTCGAGCTTGACCTGCTCGACATCGCAGCCAAGCGCATCAGCCATCGTTTCCGCGACCTTGGGAAAGACCGCCATGATTTCTTCCTTGGTAACTGCTTCGTTCGCCATTACGCTCACTCCATTTTGAAACCGCCGTCCACACCCAGAACCTGCCCCGTGACGTAGTCCGCATACGGAGAGGCGAGAAACCACACCGCCCAGGCGACCTCTTCGGGCTTGCCGTAGCGCTTGAGCAAAATCTTGGACTTGACTGCATCGCCTGCGAGCTCGCGTACATCGCTCGACATATCGGTCTCGATCACTCCCGGAGCTACGCAATTGACGGTGATCTTGCGCGAGGCGAGCTCGACCGCGAGTGCGCGCGTGAAAGCGTCTATCGCGCCCTTGCTCGCTGCGTAATTGGTCTGTCCCCGACCGCCCTTCAGCCCCGAAACCGAGCCTATGTT
>Ga0335084_10003134_pt1 | contig 16095 bp, 11 predicted proteins | sample Lox_Sample_44_FD_206721 | JGI IMG/M metagenome (GOLD analysis project Ga0335084, IMG submission 206721) | Soil microbial communities from Loxahatchee National Wildlife Refuge, Florida, United States - Lox_Sample_4.4 | ecosystem: Environmental > Terrestrial > Soil > Wetlands | place: USA... | reverse complement strand
CGGCGAGTGGTGGCCGCGTCGCCGCGACAAACGTCATGAGTGGATGCACGGACGCGACCGCGATCCCGACCTTGCGCAACGGCTCCAACTCGCGGCTGCTGAGGGCGCCGCTTGCATGGAACGCAAAGCGGACTCTTTCCTTCCCGAGTTTCGTCACTGAAGCTGCCGCTTTGCGTATCTCGCGATCGGGAACGCAAAGCCAGAGCAGACCGGCTCGCAGTTGGGCCGACTCAAGTGTGACCGCCTGCGCACCGACAGCTCGCGCCAGCCGCTGTGCGCGACGATGTGAGGCGGATGAGCCGCGGCCGGCAATCTCAGCGATGGTATAGCCGGCGTCCCTGAGCGCGGGCGCCAGGGAGGTGGCCAGGCTGCCCGCCCCGACAATTGCGATTCGGGGCTTGCGAGTCACGCGCGCAGCATATCATTGCAGACCGCGCGCCGGCTCGCTTACCCGAAACGGGCCCGGAGTCGTGCGCTCCGAACGGAGCCGGAAGAGGATTCGTCACACGCTCGGTTATATTGTCTGTCATGGGGAAATCAGGAACGCCACGGTCCAAAGCACGAGTTATTTCTTCGCGCGTAAGCTATCGCGGACCAGTCTTTTCCGTCACGACCGATCAGGTGGAGGAGCCGGGAGGAATTCGGGCCCGTCGCGATGTGGTCCGGCACTCGGGTTCGATCGTCGTGCTGGCGGTAGACGATCACTCTCCTGAGCCGCGAATTCTGCTGGAGTGGCAATACCGGCATGCGGCCGGAGCGATGATGTTGGAACTCCCCGCCGGGCGGATCGACGATGGCGAACGCGAGCTGGCGGCGGCCAAACGCGAATTGCTGGAAGAAACCGGCTATAGCGCGCGGCGCTGGAAGAGGATGTTGCATTTCTATGTCAGCCCTGGCTTCCTCGACGAAGCTATGACCATCTACCTCGCTCAAGACCTCAAGGCAGGTATCGCGCAACCCGAGGAAGACGAGAAGATTCAGATCCGGTTCGTCCCGCTTTCCCAGGCCGTTCGCATGGTCGGCAGTGGCCAGATCCGGGACGCCAAGACGATCGCCGGCCTCCTCTGGTTTGCCCAGAACGGCAGAAAACATCGGTAAATCCCACGGATTCCGCGTGGGCGAAGCTGGCCGACATGTCCGCGTCCCGTGTGATACCAGTCCTTGACAGTGCCCATGTGCCGCCTCACAATGCGTACGCATTCCTGCAGCCTCACGCGGGAATCGTCCACCGTTTCGCGGGAGGCGCGGGGCAGGGGGGGCACGTGGAACGTCTGAAAGGAACCGTCAAGTGGTTCAACAACGCGAAGGGATACGGGTTCATCGGCCGCGACGACGGGCCTGATGTATTCGTACACTACAGCGCGATCACCGCCGAAGGCTATAAAAGCCTTCAGGAGGGTGACAAAGTCGAATTTGAAATTGTTCAGGGACAGAAGGGCCCTCAGGCAGCGAACGTAACGAAGGCCTCCTAGTCTGCGAGGCCGTTTTTCCTCAACGCCCAGGTTATTGTTTTCCTCTGGCCGCAGGCTGTGGTGTGCCTCTCCGCACTCCGATCCAACGCATTCGCATCCGCGGCGCTACAATTTCTCCATTCATGGACAACAAGGCTATCGCCAGCGTTCTGTACGAAACCGCCGACCTGCTCGAAATCGACGGGCAGGATTCTTTCCGTGTGCGCTCCTACCGTAATGCCGCGCAGGCGATCGAGGCATTGCCGCAGCAGGTGAAGGATCTGATCGAGGAGCCGAAGAAACTGCTCGAAGTTCCCGGCATCGGCAAAGGTATGCTGCTCAACATGCAGCAGCTTCTCAGCGAAGGACGGCTCGAAGCGCACGCCGCATTGCTGAAGAAGTACCGGCCCTCAATGCTGGAACTGCTCAAGATTCAGGGCTTGGGACCGAAGACGATCGCGCTGATCTGGAGCGCCTATCAGGTCAGCGACCTCGACGGGGTCGAGAAGCTGGCGCGTGAGGGCAAGATTCGCACGCTGCCGCGCATGGGCGAAAAGCATGAGCTGAAGCTGATCAAGGCGATTGAAGACTACCGCCGAATCGGCGGGCGGTTCCTGCTGGATACAGCGGAACAATTGGCGGAGAAGCTCGTCGAGCATTTGCGGCAGGTTCCAGGCGTGGAGAAAGTGACGCCGGCGGGCTCCTTGCGTCGCGGGCGTGAAACGGTTGGAGATCTCGACATCCTCGTGACCGGCAAGGCTTGCTGCTCTGCGGAAGCGCTGCAGACGATCAAGGACCATCTGATTCGTTTTCCTGGCCTGATGGAGATCATCGCGCAGGGCGAGAACAAGGTCAGCTTTCGTCAGCGCAACGGCATGCAGGTCGACGTGCGCCTTCTGCCGCCGGAATCCTTCGGCGCCGCCATGCAGTACTTCACCGGGTCGAAGGCGCATAACGTTGCCTTGCGCCAGCGCGCGTTGAAGATGGGTTACACGCTCAGCGAATACAGCCTGGCCACGCTGGAAGGCGAAAAGCCGGTCGCCGGCAAAACAGAGGAGGAGATTTACTCGAAGCTGAAGCTGGATTTCATCCCCCCTGAATTGCGTGAAAACCAGGGCGAGATTGAAGCGGCGGCAAGTCACTCGCTGCCAGAGTTGCTGGAACTGGCGGACATCCGCGGCGATGTGCACATGCACACGGTGGAAACCGACGGCCGCAACACGATCGAGGAGATGGCGGAAGCCGCACGCGAGCGCGGATATCAGTACATCGCGATCACGGACCACTCGAAGAACCTTGCCTTCGCCAACGGTCTCACGGACGAGCGCGCACTGATCCACATCGACCGGATTCGGACGGCAGAGAAAAAACAGAAAGGTCTTCGCATACTGGCTGGCGTCGAAGTCGATATTCTCGTCGATGGCGCTCTTGATCTGTCTGATTCTGTACTCGCCCAGATGGATATCGTCATCGCCAGCGTGCACTCACACTTCAATCAGGATCGCGACACGATGACCGAGCGATTGCTGAAGGCGGTCAGCAATCCGAACGTCTCGGTTCTTGGACACCCGACTGGCAGGCAGTTATTGCGGCGCGATGCGTATCCATTCGACATGGACGCCGTCCTGAAAACTGCGGCCAAGAACAAAGTGGCCATGGAACTCAATGCATATCCCGACCGGCTCGACCTGTGTGATGTGCACCTGAGGATGGCCAAGCAACATGGCGTAAAAGTCGTGATCAATACCGATTCCCACCACACCTCGCACCTGGACAAAATACGCTACGGTATAACCCAGGCCCGGCGGGCCTGGCTGACAAAGGATGACGTCCTGAACACTTTGCCGGCCCAGAAGTTTGCTTCTGCCATTCGACGGGGATGGTGAAGTGCCCCGGCGACTGGGCAACAGTATTCCTATTATTCCCGCCGTGCCCTGCTGCAAGCTGCAAATGCATTCACACCAGCGCTGCTCCCCGGCTAGAATCAACCAGTTAGGGCCGTAGCGGGGCAAATCGTTGGTCTCTGACGTGCTGGCCGTGACAGAGGGGTGCCCTGCCCTCCAGGTCGAATTTACGACTGATCTGAGGTCCGAGGAAAAGACGCGATTGGCCGAAGTGACGATTCAAGCGAACCAGATCGAGACAGTTCCCATACAGAGCGCCGCTCGTGGGACGGATACGTCTGCGGATCGCAGCCGTCGTCCTGTGTTTGTGATTGGCTGCCACCGTTCCGGTACGAACCTGCTTTACGACATGCTTCTTTCCTCGGGCGACTTCGCGATCTACCGCGGACAGCTGCCGGTCTATAAGCTGTTCCTCCCAAAGTTCGGCAGCCTGGATAAACGGGGCAATATGGAACGCGCCGTAGACACGTGGCTCCATAGCAAGGGTTATCGCAGGTCAGGCCTGAAGGCGAAGGAAATTCGGGCGAAGCTTCTGGAGGCGCGCCACAGCGCAGGGGACTTCATGCGCACCGTCATGAACGAGATCGCCAGCAACCAGAATGCGCGGCGCTGGGCGATCTACGATCCCGATGGCGTGCTTTACATGCAGCAGATCAAGGCGGACATTCCGGAGGCTTTGTTCATCCACATCGTCCGTGACGGGCGCGACATCGCTCTCTCCCTGAAAAAGATGGAAGGTTTCAAGCCCCTGCCGTGGGACATTGGCTCGTCGCGGGGACTGCTCGCGACGGCCGCCTACTGGAAATGGATGGTTCGGACGGGACAGACCTGCGGGCGCACGATCCCGGCAGACTACATGGAAGTGCGATACGAAGATCTTGTGCAAACGCCGCACGAGACGCTCGCAGCGCTCGGCCGTTTTTTAGATCACGACCTGGATTACGAGCGGATCCAGAAAGCCGGTCTGGGGCGATTAAGCGAGACGAATTCCTCCTTTCGCGAGGAAGGGGCGCATTCTGGGATCAACCCTGTCCAGCGCTGGAAGGAGCGGCTGTCACACGACCAGGTTGCTGCTCTTGAAGCGCTGGTCGGTGACTGCCTGGAAGAACATGGATATGAGTTGGCGACTCCATTGAAACAGAGAAAGGCCGGACTCCACGGAAAATGGATCCGCGCTTTCTATCCGGCTCTGCTCGGTGCTAAGCAATGGCTGAAGACCAGGACTCCACTGGGGAAGCTGGCTAATTTATCGGTGCTGGAACTCTCCGACGTGGTGCCCGAGACCAGCGTGGTGGACAGCAGGTAAAACGGAGACACTCCTCTAGTGGATTCCACTTCCGATCACGGTCCGCTGTTGGGACGAGCCCTGCTGGCTCTCACCTGCCGCATGCGCGGCTTCGACACGCTGGGTGTACTCGACGAGATCAAGACGGCACCGTTCCGGCCGGCTGAAGAAATCCGGGAGAGGCAATTCCGCGCAGCCGCTTCCCTGCTGGCGCATGCTGAAACGCACGTTCCCTACTACCGTGAACTGTTCCGCAGTCTCGGGATCATCAGCCGCGATATCCGCAGCTGGGACGATTTCGAAAAGTTGCCGGTTTTGACCAAAGACATCATCCGCGCAAGGCAGCGCGATCTGGTGCGGGAAGATGTGCCGTTGGAACAACTGCGGCCCCACTTCAGCGGAGGATCGACAGGCGTGCCTCTGAAATTCTTCCGCAGTCGCGAATACATGGTCGCCAGCGACGCAGGGACCTACCGCAATTTGATGCAATGCGGATGGCGTCCGGGAGAGATGGTCGCCTTCTTCTGGGGCGGGAACGACAAGCTCTACGCCATGTCCCGAATAGAATTCGAGTTGCGCCAGTTCGCGCGCCGCATGTATCAGTTCGACCCTTTTCATTCCGGCGAAGCAGAAATGGCCAGCTGGGAAAGGCAATTCCGGCGGATCCGGCCTCGCGCGATTCTCGGGTATGCCTCTACGATCGCGCGTTTTGCGCAATTCCTCGACAGCCGCAAGCAAACGATCGATCGGATCAAAGGCGTTTTCACAACCGCGGAGAAGTTGTACGCGCCGCAACGCGCCGTCATCGAACGCGTCTTCCAGGGCAAGGTGTTTGACTGCTATGGCTCGAGTGAGGTGCAGAACATCGCAGCCGAGTGCCTTAGGGGAAGCATGCACATCAACGCCGATTTCGTCGTGCTCGAGGAGGATCGGACGGCGGCGCAAGGTCCAAGACCGTTCCTGCTGACCTCGCTGAAGAACTGGTCCATGCCGTTCCTTCGTTATCGCAACGAGGACTGCGGATATGTTTCAGGTGAACGCTGCTCGTGCGGCAACAATTTTCCATTGATGCGGCTTGAGATCGCTCGCACCAGCGACAATTTCCTGTTTCCGGGCGGGCGAGTCGTGCACGGCGAGTTCTTCACGCACCTTATGTATGGCAGCGACGGGATCGTGAACTTCCAGTTTCATCAGACCGCCACAGACGAAATCAAACTGTGGATCGTGCCCGGTCCGGGAAATGAAAGGGCGCGTGAGGAGAAGATCCAGGAATCGATTCGACAGATTCAGGCGGTATCTCCAGGTCATCCCATTCGAATCGAGGTACGAGAGGTCGATGCCATCCCGCTGTCCACGGCCGGGAAGCACCGCTTCACTCGGTCCGACGTGGGTTCGCGAACCAGCTCGGCTCCCGATCCTGCCGTGGCGGAAATCAGGTCCTGACCTCAGAACCGTTCATTCCACCCGTTTAGCTGCCTCCCGTTGGGGATGGTAGAGTGGAACTTGCGACTCCATTTCCGAGGGTCGTACCGCATTCTTTTTCACACTTAACGACGGGTTCGGCTGGAATCTGGTCCGCTCGGGGGCGCGTTGGGGTTTTAGGGTATTGTTGTCAATAACTTACATAACCACGTTCAGCCGCCTACGGAATTGGAATTGCTCCTCCTGCCCTGTTACACAGCTTTCGTACGCAGCCAGAGAACATCTGTAGAACGACGCTGGGGTAGAGGATGCCCTTGCAGCCCCGCGGGGGAGCCCTGGCGGCCGGAGTGATGACAAGCGGAATCGTTTGCTTTCCCAGAAAACAGAGGTATATGGAACACACCATGGAGGTTACAGAATTGACGGTCTCGACCAACCATCTTATCGCCCCGCACGGGGGAGAACTTATTGAGCTGCAAGTGCCGGCCGAGCGTGCCGCGGAGTTGAAAGCGCATTCCAAAGAATGGCCGTCCTGGGACCTGACGGGACGTCAGCTGTGCGATCTGGAACTGTTGGTGAGTGGCGGGTTTTCGCCGCTGCGTGGATTCCTGAACCGCGCCGATTATGAGAGCGTTTGCTGCGACATGAGGCTGGCGGACGGAACACTGTGGCCGATGCCGATCACTCTCGATGTCACCGAAGAATTTGCCAAGAAACTGACTCCCGGCAGCAGCAAGGTTGCATTGCGCGATCCCGAGGGCGTGATGCTGGCCGTCGTTCATGTCGAAGATGTATGGCAACCTGACCGTGTAGCGGAAGCAAAGGCGGTATTCAATTCGACGAGCGCGGCCCATCCTGGGGCCGATTATGCCATCAACAAGTCGAACCCATGGTACGTAGGCGGCAGGGTGGAAGGCCTGCAACCGCCATCCCACTACGATTTCCGCAGCCTCCGCCTGACCCCAGCGGAGCTTCGCGCTGAATTCCAGCGCCTGGGATGGACGCGTATTGTTGCCTTCCAGACCCGCAACCCGATGCACCGCGCGCACGTTGAACTGACGATGCGGGCAGCGAAACAGGTGGAAGCCGATCTGCTCATTCATCCATCGGTCGGAATGACCAAGCCGGGCGACGTCGACTACTTTGTCCGTACCCGTTGCTACCAACTGCTGCTCTCCAAGTACCCGCACGGGACGGTAAAGCTTTCCATGCTGCCTCTGGCGATGCGTCTGGGCGGTCCGCGGGAGGCCATCTGGCACGGCCTGATCCGCAAGAACCACGGCTGCACGCACTTCATCGTCGGACGCGATCATGCCGGCCCGGGAAAAGACACCGACGGGAAGCCGTTCTATGGTCCGTATGACGCTCAGGAACTCTTCAAGAAGCACGAAGCAGAGATGGGCGTGATCATGGTGCCCTTCCAGATGATGGTCTACCTGCAGAACGAGGACCGCTATGTACCCGCGGATGAGGTACCACAGGGCGCAAAGGTTCTCGATATCTCCGGCACTGAATTGCGCGCCCGGCTGAACGAAGGCCGTGAAATTCCGAGTTGGTTCACGTACCCGGAAGTGGTGCAGGAGTTGCGCCGGAGCTATCCGCCGCGGCACAAGCAGGGCGTAACGATCTTCTTCACGGGCCTTTCCGGCTCCGGTAAATCGACGATCGCCAACGCGCTGATTACCAAGTTTCTCGAAATGGGCGGACGCCCGGTGACGCTGCTGGATGGCGATCTGGTGCGCAAGCATCTCTCGTCGGAGCTCGGCTTCTCCAAAGAGCACCGCGACATCAACATCCGGCGTATCGGTTACGTGGCTTCGGAAATTACGAAGAATGGCGGCATCGCCATCTGCGCTCCGATCGCGCCCTATGAGGCGACGCGAAAAGCTGTGCGGCAGATGATCGAACCCTATGGCGGCTTCATCCTGGTGCATGTGGCCACTTCGCTTGAAGTCTGCGAGGAGCGCGACCGCAAGGGGTTGTACGCGAAGGCGCGTGCCGGCATCGTAAAGGAGTTCACGGGCATCTCAGATCCGTACGAAGCGCCCCCGAAGGCCGAGGTGGTGATCGATACGGCGAAGCTGAGTCCGGAAGAAGCCGCACAGGCCATCATTCTGCATCTCGACCGTGAAGGCTTTATTGGGGTGAACGGCAACCAGTAGTGGGGTCGGATCCGCACCTGGGCGGGCAGGCACGGAACGCATGGAACTGGTGACACTAAAAATCCTGATCGGGTTCATTGTGGGGACCTTGATCGGGCTGACGGGATTGGGCGGCGGCGTGTTGCTGCTGCCCATACTCATCTTTGGGTTGCGTGTCCCTCCCATCATCGCGGTGGGATCCGATGCCCTATTCAATTTCCTGACGAAAATCCCGGCCGGTATTCTTCACCTGTCGAAGGGCACGGTTCGGAAGAAGGTCGTCGCCGCCATGGCGGTGGGCAGTGTCCCGGGATCGCTGCTCGGGGTAACCCTCCTGCAGCACTTGCGGAACGTATATGGAACGGGGGTCAATGACTTCATCAAGTCCGCTGTGGGAATGCTGCTGGTCTGCATTCCCATGCTTCTGCTGTTTCAGGGCCGCATTGAAGAGCACCTGGCCAAGCGGAAGCCGACGCTGAAGTCTCTTGCTGGGATGAGCGTCATTGGCCTGTTCGGCGGATTTCTGGTCGGCATGACCTCGGTAGGCTCGGGGAGCATTATCATGATGCTCCTGCTTCTGTTCTATACCTACGCGCCCAAGGTGATGGTGGGCACCGATATTGTGCATGCTGTCATCCTTACAGGTGTAACGAGTCTGCTGCACGCGCGCTTGGGCAATGTCGATTTGTCGCTCGTTATTCCGCTTCTGGTCGGTTCAGTTCCGGGCGGCATTCTCGGGTCGCACCTGAGCACGCGGGTGCCGGTGCTCTGGCTGCGGAGAATCCTGTGTGCCGTACTGCTGACGACCGGAGCCAGAATGTTGTGGGCGTAAGAGCAGTGGCTAGAAAGCAGCTTTTCGCTCCTGCCGTTAGCTCTTAGCTTGCACCTCAAGAGCGAAGCTGTTGGCTAAAAGCTGGGAGCTGACCACAACGGAGATTTCATGACGCAATCGCAAGACACCGTCGTACGCATCCATGCCGCGCTCGAAGCCGCGCGTGCGGTGCTGAAGACATTTACTCCGGGCGCGATCGAAGCGGAGTACAAGGCCGGCCACGATCCTGTGACGGAAGCCGATCGCGCGGTCGATCGCGTGCTTCGCGAAAATCTCTTGCGCGAGGGCGAAGGCTGGCTTTCGGAAGAAAGCGTCGATAATCTTTCCCGGCTGGAGAAACGACGGGTATGGGTAGTCGATCCACTCGACGGCACCCGTGAATTCGTGCAAGGCATCCCTGAGTTCTGCGTTTCCATCGCCATGGTCGAAGACGGGATTCCTGTCGCGGGCGGAATCTGCAATCCCGCGACGGACGAATTGATTCTCGGTTCGCGCGAGACCGGGGTGACCTACAACGGCCAACCGGCTCATCCCAGCCAGCGCAAGGGCCTGCATGGAGCCCTTGTCCTCGCCAGCCGCAGCGAAGTCAAGCGAGGCGAGTGGAAGCAGTTCGAGTCTGCCGAGTTCAATATTCGGCCGATGGGCTCTGTCGCTTACAAATTGGGCCTGGTGGCGGCTGGCAAGGCTGATCTCACATTCACGCTCGTGCCGAAAAACGAGTGGGACGTCGCGGCTGGCGCGGCGCTGGTCGAAAGCGCCGGAGGTTTCATCCTCACCCTCAACAACTCGCCCCTGCGCTGCAACCAGAAGGATCCATTGCTATCCGGACTCCTGGGCGGAGGGCCATTTCTGCGCGCGCCATTGCTGGCGCTGCTCGACCGCCACGCGCAGACTGTGGGAGACGACAAATCGCGCTGAATCATCTGCGACCGGCCAGGAACTACAATACTCGTCTGTATTGTTCCGGAAGCTCCCAGATACCAATCCGATGGCTGCCTCTCGCATCGTCTACCTGATGTACCACGAGTTGGAACTCGAGGGCCGGAAGTTGGTCCAGTCCGAACCCGGCTACGTGCGTTACATTCTGCCGCTCGGCGTTTTCCGACGGCAAATGGAAGTGATGAGAGATGCGGGTTTCCGGGGTTTAAGCGTCGGCGAGGCGATTCACGATCCCCACGAACGAAGTGTCTGCATCACCTTCGACGACGGCTGCGAGACGGATCTGATTGCCGCCGCTCCCGTGCTGCAGGATCTCGGCTTTCGGGCAACCTTCTTTCTCACGGCGGGGTTTCTCGATACCCCGGGCTACTTACGTTCAGCCCAGGTCCGCGACTTGGACGCCCGCGGCTTTGAGGTTGGATGTCACTCGATGACGCATCCCTACCTCACCGATCTCTCGGACGCCGAACTCCGGCGTGAGGTCGTCGATGCCAAGCATCGTATTGAACAAATCGTGGGCCACACGATCGAGCATTTCTCCTGCCCGGGCGGACGCTACGATTCCCGCACCCTGGAGGTCGCCCGGCGCGCCGGATTCCACACGGTAGCTAACAGCGAGTTTCATGCCAACTCTTCCACCGCCAGCCCCTACCGACTTGGCCGCGTGGCGATTCTCCGGGACATGACAGAGGAGGAATTCGTGGACATTTGCGGCGGTCAGGGCCTGTGGAAAAGACGGTTGCAGGATCAAGTCCGTCGCGGCGTGCGGCAGTTCCTCGGGAATCGGGCCTACGAGCGCATACGCTCCTCTCTTCTCCGCGAGCGCCAGACATAGGCGCTGCCCAAGCCTGTTACCATCGGCGCCTCACAGCGCTCTCTGGCTCTTCAACTCGTTCATATTGCACAAAGGGTGCGAATCGAGAGAGTAACCCCTCTGCACTAGTTACTGAACCTATCCTGGCCGAACGCCACAGTCATGCGCGAATCCGCGCTTCGCGCGGTGTCCGCCACGGCATGTACGGGTGCGTTGTACCCGACATGCCCTGTCGGCATCTGGGCCCCTTTACGCCATCCCGGTAGATTCGATGCTGAGGACTCGAGCTACCAGTCCCCCACTTCGTAAACGAGGGCTCGTGATGTCCAAAACAAGATGGGTATTATCCCGGGGAAGAATTCCGCGGGCTACATTCATAGAACACTTGCTGCATGTCCTTGCCGGCACGCTCGTGCTCGCTGCGGCGCTGCTGACCACGTCTTGCGGTTTGATGGCGAACAACTCCAGCCAAGATACCGCTGAGGCCCTGACATTATCGGGGACTCTCCCGAACGGCGTCACCCACCAGGAATATAGCGCGGTGCTGACGGTGAGCGGCGGGAGTGCTCCGTATCAGTTTTCCGTCCTGTCAGGAAGCCTGCCTCCAGGTATGAGCCTGAATCCGGCCACTGGCTCCCTCTCCGGGACGCCGACGGCCGCCGGCGCATACGTCTTCGAAATCGCAGTCACTGACTTGCCGGCCCCGCATCGGGGGAGCAAGAGTTTCAGTGTCTCGGTCAAATCCGGCGATTCTGGAAGCGGCGTCCACGTCACAGTGTCGCCTTCGACCCTCAACATCGTCTCCGGTGAAAGTTACTCATTTACCGCCACGGTAAAAGGAACCGACAACCCAGGTGTGACCTGGGCGGCCTCCGCGGGCTCCATCACTTCAGCAGGCGTTTACACCGCTCCATCGGTGAGTACGGCAACCAACGCCACGATTACCGCTACGAGCAAGGCCGACTCCAAGCAAGAGGGCGTCGCGATGGTCGTCATCGAACCGGCGCACGGCTCGGCACTGACTATCACCAGTAGCGGCCTGCCAGATGGCCGAACCGGAGCTGCGTACGATGCAGCGTTCACGGCGACGGGGGGTACCTCGCCCTACATTTGGAGCGTGTCCGCCGGCCTGCCTCCGGGCTTGAGCCTTGCGGCGAGCACCGGTGAATTGGCGGGAATGCCGAGCGCCGTCGGCACGTACGGCTTCACGGTAAAGGTCACCGATGCCAAGGCGCAGTCGGTGCAAAAGGCATTTTCGGTGAATGTTGCGGCGAGCGGCAATGTTGATGGCCCGGCTGAACTGCCACGCGTGACCGTATCCAGCACCATGGCCGACACACTCGCTCCCGGTCGCGTGATCCCCGTGAGTGCGGGCGGCGATCTTCAGGCTGCTCTGAACAGCGCCAAGTGCGGAGACATTGTGGAACTCCAGGCCGGCGCTACGTTCAGCGGAACGTTTACGCTGCCGGGTAAGAGCTGCGACAGCAATCACTGGATCATCGTACGTAGCAGCGGCTTCGAGAGTGTCCTATCGGAAGGAAGCCGCGCCAATCCATGCTTTGCCGGAATTCGATCGCTGCCCGGGCGTCCTGCCTACAGTTGCTCGAACCCGCAGAAAGCCATGGCGCGCCTAGAATATTCGAAGACGGCAAACGGACCCATCATCCTGGGCAGCGGCGCCAATTACTACCGCCTGGTTGGACTCGAGATTACCAAGACCGACGGGGTTAGAAGCGCTCCTACGCTGATCTCCGTGACACCGGGCGGGCTGGCCGACCATATCGTAATTGACCGTTCCTGGCTGCACGGTAATACGCATGACGAAACGCAGGCTGGTGTCTCGCTGAATCGGATCAATTATGCCGCCGTCATCGATTCATACTTCAGCGACTTCCATTGCATCTCGGGCACGGGGATGTGCACGGACGCGCACGCCGTGGCCGGCGGCCTCGGCAACCACCAGGATGGTCCCTGGAAGATCGAGAACAATTTCCTGGAGGCTTCCGGTGAAGCCATCCTGTTCGGTGGAGGCGCGGCGACGGTTACGCCCGCCGACATCGAGATCCGTCGCAATCACTTCTTCAAGCCATGGCAATGGATGCCGGGAAGCGCGGGGTTCGTTGGATCCGCCGACGGGCACCCATTCATCGTCAAGAACCACGTCGAACTCAAGAACGCGATGCGGGTGCTGATCGAAGCCAACATCCTGGAAAACACCTGGGGAGGCTTTACGCAAGCGGGGTATGCTCTTCTACTGTGCCCCAAGAACCAGCACACTCGAGGCAACGGAAATGTCTGTCCGCTGTGCCAGGTGCTGGATGTGACGGTGCGCTACACGCGCATCATGCACTCGGGCGGCGGGATCGCGATGTCCACGGCGATCTCCGGGTCCCACGGGAATGGAAGCTACGCTCTGGCGGGTGGGCGTTTCAGTATCCACGATGTTGTCATCGATGATGTCAACCGCAAGTACGTGGGGCCTGGAACCTTGCTCCAGATTTCCAATCACTGGCCGAAGAATCCGCTCAACACGATCACGATTAATCACATCACCGCGTTTCCGGCCGAGGACAGCCATCTGATAAGCATGGGAGATATCAACTCCGCTCCCCCGATGTACGGCTTCGTTTTCACGAACAACATTGTAATGACGGGGGCATACCCGGTGTGGAACATGGGTGGCGGAGACACATCCTGCGCTTACGGCCGTACGCCGGTTGAAAAGATCTCGAGTTGTTTTAAGACCTATCAATTCAGCAACAATGCCCTGGTCGCCGCTCCGGCAGCTACTCCGCCATCGGCCTGGCCGTCCGGGAACTTCTTCCCGACCACAGCGGATGCCGTGGACTTTACCCAATACAAGCCAGGTGGAGGCGGCAACTACCAGTTGCAGTCGAAGAGTCCTTTTAAGGGCGCGGGCACCGACGGTCGTGATCTGGGGGCGGATATCGCCGGATTGCAGGCCGCGATAGCAGGTGTCGAATAGAGAAACTCGGACTTCGCCGGGGTCTGCGGTCAATGCCGCAGACCCTTTCTTTTTTTGGACCCGAGAGCAAGGACGCGAAAAAAAACAGCAGGCCGATCCCGCCGAGTCGATTTCAGGCCGTGGCACCGCATGACAGGCAGCCAGGCACGCGGAAATCGCGTGATATCATTTTCATAACTTCGCAGCGTCTGACCCAGCGTTCCTCCCGCAGATACGAGGCGGGGTAGCCTGCAAGGAGAATCCCGCCATGACCCCGCGCCTCCCTAGCCGTACTCATTCCAGCCTTCCACTTGCCTGTTGGCTGCCGGTTCTATTCCTCCTGTTAGGCACCGCGATGCTTGCCGCGGAGACTCCACCTACATCCGAGAACGCATATTGCGGTAAAGGCGACGTGCCGCAGTTTGGCAGCAAAGACGGTCCGGCGGAACTTCCGAAAACCTGCTACTACACTGGACTCGACGGCACGCCCTCGCCGGGCAGACAAATTCGCGTGCTCGCCAAGGCGGACCTGGCTTCCGCCGTGGACGAAGCGAAGTGCGGAGACACGCTGCTTCTGCCTGCCGGCGCGTCATTTGAGATCCGTGAATTGCCGGCGAAGAAGTGTGACGAGCGGCACTACATCACAGTAAGAACTGATACTCCGGATTCGAAGCTTCCACCCGAGGGATCGCGCATTTCTCCCGCGTGGGCGGGTGTTGCCAGCCTGCCCGGACGTCCTCCGTATCCTCAACCTGCGGGCGGCGCCGCCAAGCTCATGACTACGCTTGTGGTGGAACGGCCTGACGGAGCGCGCGTTGGGGACCACATTCGATTCATCGGTATCGAGTGGACCTCCGATCCTGCCGTGAACACCGGCCGTCTCGTGAATCTGCAGGGTTCCGATCACGTAATCCTGGATCGCAACTGGATTCATCCCGCCGAGGGCGCCGAAGTGGGCAAAGGTGTGTCGCTGATGGAAGGAGCGCACATCATTGCCACGATCAACTCCTACCTCAGTGGACTGAATTGCGTCGCGAGATCGGGAAAATGTACGGACGCCTCCGCGGTGGGCGGCGGCCATGGCAACGAGCCCACGGGAACCTTCAAAATCGTCAATAACTTCCTGGAAGCTTCCGGAGAGAACATTCTCTTCGGCGGAAGCGGCGCAACCGTGAACCCGGTTGATCTGGAGATCCGGCGCAATCACCTCTACAAGCCCATCGTCTGGAAACAGGGCGAGCCGGGTTACGTTTCGGCGCCCAGCGGCGATCCCTACATCGCCAAGAATCACTTCGAGCTGAAGAATGCTCAACGCGTGTTGTTCGAAGCAAATCTGTTGGAGAATTCGTGGGGTGGCTTCACCCAGTCGGGATTCTCGATCGGGCTGAGTCCCAGGAATCAGGCCAATCACTGCCCAAAGTGCCAGGTCACCGACATCACCATCCGCTACGTACGGATTCGCACTGTGGGAGGAGTGATCGCGATCTCGAATGGCCTTTCGAAGACAGGCGGAGCGTCTTCGGGCGGAGGACGCTACAGTATTCATGATGTCATCGCCGATAATGTCCACCAGGAGGACTTCAAAGGCAAAGGTCTTTTTACGACGATGCTTTCGAACTCCCCGCCACTGCACGATGTCTGGTTCGATCACATCACGGCGTTTGTCCCGGGGCCGATTCTGACTCTCAAGGCGATCGACCACAAGATTGATAATTTTCGGATGACGAACAGCGTCTTTGCCACCGGCAGCCGGCGTCCGCCGATCGCCTCTGCTGGGGGCGGACCAAAGAACTGCGCCGTCGGCGTACAAAAAGGCGGCCCTGCCGCGGTTCTCGAGTCGTGCTTCAGCAACTACAAGTTTGAGAAGAACCTCGTCATCTCAGACAGGGGTCCCTGGCCCTCAGGGACGCTTGCGGTTTCAGCCGGCGAGGCCGGTATTCGCGATTTGAAAGATGGGGTGAGCAGGAACCCGAGACTGTGCCGCGACAAGGGACCGGGCTGCGCCAAAGCGTCGGCAGGTGTCCGCGCTGCCAACGACGGCCGGGATATCGGCGCCGATGTGGACGCTGTGGAAGCAGCGATCGCGGGCATTGAATAGCGGTCTGCCAATGACCTCCGTAATGTGAGGTGCGCAGTTCGCGCCGACATGGTACCGGTGGGGTGCATGGTACGATTTTGGTGCCTGGCACGGAATGCACCGGCTGGGTATGTGGTCCGTTCTACCCGTCTTTGAGCCATCGTCATGAACCCCGCATCTGGAACCTTAGAAAGACAGCCAGTTGACCAGGAACAAAAAGCAGGAAAGCGTTCCAAGGCGCCGGTGTTCGTGCTGGGATGCGGCC
>Ga0335084_10003131_pt1 | contig 16102 bp, 12 predicted proteins | sample Lox_Sample_44_FD_206721 | JGI IMG/M metagenome (GOLD analysis project Ga0335084, IMG submission 206721) | Soil microbial communities from Loxahatchee National Wildlife Refuge, Florida, United States - Lox_Sample_4.4 | ecosystem: Environmental > Terrestrial > Soil > Wetlands | place: USA... | reverse complement strand
AACAGATGGTTATACTCAGATTCAAGGTCAGTCTCCCCAGGTCTCCCTCAGTCGCCGGGCCAATTTGAATGTGGGCGCCGTGGTCGTGACCAGAATGATGACCCGAGTGACATGGGCCGCGGTGATGAGCGGCACACCGAGTTGGAGAACCTTGGCCGTGACGCACATTTCGGCCATCCCTCCCGGCGCGGTCGCCAGCACCATGGTTGAGACCGGCACAGCACCGAGCAAGGCGAGACCCCAAGCAGACAGCGCGGAAACCAGCATGGCGAGCGCCACCGACAGGCATACCATTCCGATGAAACGCGGGGAGCTCCTCAGCGACTCGCGCTCGAACGCCGAGCCCAGCGAGCAACCGATCAGAAGCTGCGCCGCATTCGACAGCCACGTCGGTATGGCGGACAGACTCACCCCGCCGAGCGTCAACGCCACCGTCGCACCGAGCGGCCCGAGCATCCAAGCGTTCGGAATGCGCAGCTTCGCCAGCGCGCCACCTGCTGCAGCCGCGATGCAAAGCAGCGCGATCAGCCCCGCGCCATCCAGGGCGACCTGCGCGGGACGATAAGGGTCGACGCCGTGCAGACCCAGTGCGGTGAAGGCGAACGGCACGACCACCACGACGATGACCACGCGCAGCGCCTGCGCAAGCACGACTCGATCGGGGCGAGCGCCGAAGCGCTCCCCCAGAATGGTCATTTCCGCGGCACCGCCCGGAACGCTCGCGAACAGCGCGGTGGTGGCGTCGAGTCCGGCGGTGCGCATGAGAAGCCAGCCGCTGGCGTAGGCAAGCAGCACGGCGAGCAGCGCCGCAGCCAGAAGGAGGTACCAGTGCGCCACGACTTCGCCGGTCACCGCCGGGGAGAAATACAAGCCGAGCGCGCAAGCGATGACCAGTTGGCCCGCCGACCTGGCTCCCGTTGGCGAGGCGACGCGCGCACCGAGAAACTTGCCGAGCGCCATCGCGAGCAATGGACCGATCATCCAGGGCAGAGGCGAGTGCAGCGCGCTGAACACGGCACCGCTCGCTCCGCACATCGCCAGCGCACCGAGCACCGGGAGCCGGTTTCTCACGCCCTACTTTCCGACGCAGAAGCGCGCAAAGATCTCCCCCAGCAGTTCATCGGCCGTGACCTCGCCCGTGATCGAGTCGAGCTCGCTTTGCGCGGATCGCAATTCCTCCGCAAACAGCTCGGTGCGCAGCGCGCTTTGTCTCGCGCGCGCGAGAGCGGTCGCAACGTGCTCGAGGGCAACGAGATGGCGCTCGCGTGCCATGAAGATGTCTCCGCCTTCCGGCTGCCAGCCGGCGAGCTTGAGAAGGGTCTTGCGCAGGCCATCGATACCCAATCCGGTCTTGGCTGATACGTGCAGGCGCCAAGCTCGCCCTTGCAGCTCGACCCCGGGCGCATCCCCGGAAAGGTCGATCTTGTTGAACACCGTCACCGGAGTGAGCTTGGCCGGAAGCCGGCCTCGGATCGCCGCGTCGGCCGGGGTGAGCCCCTCGCGCGCATCGACGACCAGCAGCATCGCGTCGGCCTGCCCGATCGCCTCCCAGGCGCGCGCGACCCCGATCGCCTCGACGGCGTCGTCGGTGTCGCGCAGGCCCGCCGTGTCAACGATGCTGACGGGCACGCCTTCGATCTGGATCGTCTGGCGCACCAGATCGCGCGTCGTCCCGGGAATCTCCGTGACGATTGCGAGCTCTTCGCCAGCCAGCCGGTTGAGCAGCGAGGACTTGCCGACGTTGGGCTGCCCCGCGAGCACCACCTGCAAGCCGCTCCGCAACACGCTCCCCTGGCGCCCGAGCGCAAGCGAACGGGCAACCTCCTGCTCCAGCCGCGACAGACGCCGGCGCGCGTCCTCGCGGTCGAGCGGATCGATGTCCTCCTCCGGAAAATCAAGCGTCGCCTCGACCAGCGCGCGCAGCTCGATGAGTTGTTGCGCGAAGCTGCGGACGCGCGCCGAGAACTCGCCGCGCAGCGAGCGCAAAGCGCTGCGCGCCGCCGCTTCGGTCGCCGCGTCGATGAGATCGGCTACGCCCTCGGCCTGGGCAAGGTCGAGCTTGTCGTTGAGGAAGGCGCGCCGGCTGAACTCCCCCGGCTCGGCAATGCGCGCCCCGAGCTCGAGGCAGCGCCGCAGAACCAGCTGTAGCACCACCGGGCCACCGTGGCCTTGAAGCTCGAGCACGTCCTCGCCCGTATAGGACGCCGGCGCAGGAAAGAAGAGCACGATGCCGTCGTCGATCGGCTCGCCAGCGCCACTCCTGAAAGTCGCCCGCGTCGCGGTCCGCGCCGGCGGCGTCGCGCCCAGCAACTGGGTGGCGAAATGCTCGAGGTCCCTTCCAGAAACGCGGACGATCCCGATTCCGGCGCGCCCCTGGCCCGTCGCGATCGCCGCGATGACGTCGGAATCAGCCGGCGCTGCCATGCGATCGCCTGCCCATGCGGGTCCGCGCCTTCAGCGCTTGTTGCCCGTCTTGTCTCCGATCATGCGGGTGATCTGCCACTGCTGCAGGATCGACAGGATATTGTTGATGAACCAGTAGAGCACCAGGCCCGAAGGGAAGAAGTAGAACATCACGCCGAACACCAGCGGCATGATCATCATGACCTTGGCCTGAACCGGATCGGGCGGCGTGGGGTTCATCTTGGTCTGCACGATCATCGAGACCATCATCAGCGTCGGCAGCACGTACCAGGGATCGGGAGCTGAAAGATCCTTGATCCAGAGATAAAAGGGGGCGTGGCGCAGCTCCACGCTCTCGAACAGCACCCAGTAGAGCGCAATGAACACCGGTATCTGCACGACGATGGGGAGGCACCCGCCGAGCGGATTGATCTTCTCGGTCTTGTACAGATCCATCATCGCCTGGTTCATCTTGACCTTGTCGTCACCGTACTGCTCGCGCAGCTTCATGAGGCGCGGCGTGACGAGCTTCATCTTCGCCATCGAACGGTAGCTCGCTGCGGACAAGGGGAAGAAGATCAGCTTGATGAGTACTGTCAGCAGAATGATCGCCAGCCCCCAGTTCCCCGACCATCCATGGAACACCTTGAGCACCCAGAACAGCGGCGCCGCGATCACCGTCAGCCAGCCGTAGTCGACGACGAGTTGCAGGCCCGGTGCCACCGACTGAAGGTGATCCTGGTCCTGGGGTCCGGCATAGAGCGGCACTTCCACCCTCGCCGTCGCCCCCGGAGCGATCGGCCCGACCGGCACGATCACGCCGACGGAAAAGAGATCGCCGTCGAGCTTGCGGCTGTAAAACTCGCGCGGTGATTTTTCCAGGGGCAGGAGGGCGGCGACGAAATAGTGCTGGATCATCGCAATCCAGCCGTTATCCGAGGTCTTCGGATACGCGACCTTGCCCTTGGCGATGTCCTCGAAAGTGACCTTCTGAAACTTGTCGCGCTCGGTGTAGACCGCAGCGCCCGTGTAGGTCTGTGTCATGTAGGGATCGCCCCCGGGGGACTTGCCGTCGCGAGTGAGCTGGAAGTAGGCGTCGGTCGCGAGTGGAGCGGAGCTGCCGTTTGCGACCTCCTCGGCAACGTCGATGCGATAGCTCCCCCGATGAAACGTCAGGACCTTCGTTACCTTGATTCCTTGCGCCGCGCTTGCCTCCAGCCTGACCTCGAGCTTGTCCTGGCCCTGAGCCAGGGTGAACTCTTTTGCCTGCGCGCGAAACGGCGTCTTGTGGTTGGGCAAACCCGCCCCGATGAGGCCGCTCTGGGCCGCGTAGCGATGCTCGGGCCCGAACAGCACGATGTTCTTTTTCTCGTCGCGGGAGTCCTTCTGCTGCAGCAACTCCAGATAGGTAATGTCTCCGCCTCGGGTATCGATTTCCGCACGCACGATGTCCGTGCTGACGCGGAGTTGCTCTCGGGGCCCGCCGTCAGTGGCGGCGGCAACTGCCGAGGGCACCTCTCCGCGCCCTGCCGCTGCCGGGGACGCGTCGGTTCGCGCGCTCGGAGTCGGCACGGCGCCCTGGCTTGCCGGCGCCGCCGGTAGGGGCGGCCGGGTTTCCTTCTGCCAGGCTTCCCAGAGAAGCAGCAAGGAGAAGGAGAACACGATCAGTAGAATCAGGCGCTGCGTATCCATGTCGTCGCTACGGAACCGGGTCGTGACCGCCGGGATGCCAGGGATGGCAGCGCGCCAAGCGCCTGAGTGCGAGCCACCCGCCGCGCACCGCCCCGTGGCGCTCCAGCGCCTCCAATGCGTAGGCGGAGCAGGAGGGATGGAAGCGACAGTGCATGCCCAGCAGCGGACTGACCGAGTACCGGTAGCCGAGAACCAGGTAGGACAGCAGCCTGCTCACTGAGATCCTGTAAGGCATCGTTCCACGTCTGCCAGCTCGACTTGGCGTGCGTTCACGCGAATCAGGATGTCGCGGCTTCCGAGATGTTCCTGTCGCGCGCGGAACAATTCCCGCAGCACGCGCTTCATCCGGTTGCGATCGACAGCGCGCGGAAGTACCCGTTTCGGGACGATGAGGCCGAGCCTGGCAACGCCGAATGCGTTAGCTCGGAGAAGCACGCTGAATCCGGAACACCTAAGCGCTCTGCCGGCTGAAAGCAGCGCGGCGATGTCGGTTGTCCCGAGGCGCAGCTTTCGACCGTAACGCCTGCGGATGCTCAAACGCCCAGCCGAGCCCGACCTTTGGCGCGGCGCGCACGGATGACGGCCCGGCCCCCGCGAGTACGCATGCGGACAAGAAACCCGTGGGTCCGCTTCCTGCGGACGACAGAAGGGTGAAAAGTACGTTTCATCGAGAGAGTTTTCTATGGCGGACGGAACCCTCGATTAGACTGGATGTAGTGCGGGATTGTCAACGAGCGAAGCATTCTCCGAATACTGCGATCGAGTCTTGAAAAGGCTGCTTCCGCTGTGGATAACTCGCCCTGAACGGAGTAAAATCGGGCTCGCAGTTTTTCTGGAATTCAGCCTAAAAAAGTCCATGCAGGGTTTCTGGGCTACTTGCCTGAGTAGATTAGAAAAAGAGCTTCCCGCTCAGCAGTTTAATACCTGGATCCGGCCGCTCAAACTGGACGCGTCAGCGGCGCCCTCCGGGGAACTGCGCCTGCTCGCTCCCAACCGCTTCGTCCTGCAGTGGGTCAAGGAGCGGTTCATGCCCCGGATTGAGGCCCTGGGAGCGGAATTTTTCTCCTCACCCATCCGGGTCTCGCTGACGCTGGATGCGCCGGAACCCTCCGAGCCGGCGAAGGCTGCAGCGCCGGCGGCGCGCATTGCCCGCCCGCCTACGCTCAAGCCGGCTCACGCGGATCGCTCCAGCCTCATTCCGGAATTCAGCTTCGACGGGTTCGTCGCCGGCAAGGCCAACCAGCTCGCCCGCGCCGCGGCGCTCCAAGTCGCCGAGCATCCCGGGACGTCGTACAACCCGCTGTTCATCTACGGGGGCGTGGGCCTCGGCAAGACCCACCTGATCCACGCCGTCGGCAACCACGTCCTGCAGCAGCACCCCAGCGCACGAGTGCGCTACCTCCACGCCGCGCAGTACATTTCGGATGTCATCCGCGCCTACCAGCAAAAGTCGTTCGACGAATTCAAGCGCTACTACCATTCGCTCGATTTGCTCCTCATAGACGACATCCAGTTCTTCACCGGCAAGGACCGCACCCAGGAGGAGTTTTTCTACGCTTTCAACGCCTTAATCGAGTCGCACAAGCAGCTCATCATCACCTGCGATACGTACCCTAAAGACCTCGCCGGCATAGACGAGCGCCTCAAATCGCGTTTCTCCTGGGGCCTGACCGTAGCCATAGAGCCCCCGGAGCAGGAAATGCGAGTGGCGATCATCCTCAAGAAGGCCGAGGCCGTATCCCTCAAGCTCTCCGAGGAAGTGGCGTTTTTCATCGCGAAGCACATACGTTCGAACGTGCGCGAATTGGAGGGGGCGTTGAAGAGCGTGGTCGCGTACTCGCGCTTCAATGGACGGGACATCACGCTCGACACGGCCAAGGAAGCACTCAAGGACCTCCTCAGCGCGCAGAACCGGCAGATCACCGTCGACAACATTCAGAAGACCGTCGCCGAGTACTACAAGATCAAGGTGTCGGATATGCATTCGAAGAAGCGCAGTCGTAGCGTAGCCCGTCCCCGGCAGCTCGCGATGGCGCTCGCCAAGGACCTCACGCAGATGAGTCTCCCGGACATCGGCGACGCCTTCGGGAACCGCGACCACACCACCGTTCTTCACGCATGTCGGACGATCGCGACGCTGCGGGAGAAAAATCACGACATCAACCGCGACTACCATGTGCTCGAGCAGGTCCTAAAAGGATGAGGCTGGGTAAAAGCGGTGGACGAATTGTGAGCAAACACACCCGCCGACCGACGCGATGATGTTGTTCCAGGTTTGCCCACCATCGGTCGCGCAGTTACCCACAGGGTTCGCTGCGGCCCTACGCCGCTTGCTTGCCGGGTCTAAACGAGTTATCCACGTGAAAAGCCGCGGTCATCATCATCATCAAGGAAGAACAACATGAATCTGTTGAAGACCAAACGCGAAGCGCTCTTAGAGCCTCTGCAGGCGGTCGCCGGAATCATCGAACGGCGCCACACGCTGCCGATTCTTTCCAACGTGTTGCTGTCCAGGACCGATACGCATATCGATTTCGTGGCAACCGATATCGAGATAGAGATAACCACGAGCATGACCGTCGAAGGTCCCGGGGAAGCGAAGCAGATCACCGTGGGTGCGCGCAAGCTTCTCGATATATTGAGGGCGCTGCCGGAGGGCGCTGAAGTGCAGCTGGTCCTTCAGGATCGGCGCCTCCAGGTGAAGTCGGGGAAAAGCCGCTTCAACCTGCAAACGCTGCCGGCGGACGACTTTCCCAGACTGGTGCTCGCCGAAGCGGCGGCGACCAGCTTCACCGTTCCGCAGAAGCTGCTGCGCTCGCTGTTGGGGCTGGTCCAGTATGCCATGGCACAACAGGACATTCGCTACTATCTCAACGGCCTGCTCATGGTCGTGGAGGACGACCAGCTCAAGCTCGTGGCGACCGACGGGCACCGTCTAGCCTACGCCAGCCGCAAGATCGGCGGCAAGAATCTGTCGCGGCAGGAGGTCATACTCCCGCGCAAGACCATCATCGAGCTGTCTAAGCTGCTGGACGACAGCGACGATCCGGTAGCGATCGACCTGTCTGCGGCCCAGGCGCGGTTCAGATTCGGCAATGTCCTGCTCGTCTCCAAACTGGTCGACGGAAAGTTTCCGGACTACGGCCGAGTGATACCGCAGAACCAGCCTAAGAAGCTCATGCTCGACCGGATCGCCCTGCTGCAGGCGCTGCAACGGGCCGCGATCCTCACCAGCGACAAGTTTCGCGGGGTACGCTGGGTGCTAGGCGACGGCAGCCTGAAAATCAGCTGCAGCAACACCGAACAGGAAGAAGCGCAGGAGGAGCTCGATGTTCCCTACAAGGGGGAAACCCTCGACATCGGCTTCAACGTCGGCTACCTGGTCGACGTGCTCAACAACCTCGACGTGGCCGAGGTCGAATGCGGACTGGGCGACGCCAACTCCAGCGCCCTGTTTACCCTACCCCAGCGCAGCGACTTCAAGTACGTCGTCATGCCGATGCGAATCTGAGAGAAACGAGAAACATGGCTGAAGCGGAGAAGGACGGCAACCCTCGCGAGCATTACGATTCGGACAGCATCAAGGTCCTCAAAGGCCTCGATGCGGTCCGGAAGCGCCCGGGAATGTACATCGGCGACACCTCCGACGGCACCGGGCTGCACCACATGGTGTTCGAGGTCGTGGACAACGCGATCGACGAAGCCCTGGCAGGGTTCTGCGACGAGATCGCCGTCACCATCCACACCGACAACTCGATCAGCGTGGTCGACAACGGGCGCGGTATTCCCACGGGGGTGCACGAGCAGGACGAGCAGAAGCGCTCGGCGGCCGAGATCGTCATGACCGAGCTCCATGCCGGCGGCAAGTTCGACAACAACGCGTACAAGGTCTCCGGCGGTCTCCACGGCGTGGGCGTGTCGGTGGTCAACGCGCTCTCCGACTGGCTCCGGCTGACGATTCGCCGCGAGGGACAAAGCCACTTCATGGAATTCCGCCGCGGCGTACCGGTGGCGCCGCTCAAGGTGACCGGCAAGACGGAAAGGCGCGGCACCGAAGTGCACTTTCTGGCCAGCACCGACACCTTCGGAGTCATCGAATACCACTTCGACATCCTGGCGAAGCGGCTGCGCGAACTGTCGTTCCTCAACAACGGGGTCAAGATTCAGCTTGTCGACCAGCGCTCCGGGAAGGAGGAGAACTTCGCCCATACCGGCGGCGTAAAGGGATTCGTCGAGTACATCAACAAGAGCAAGAACGTTCTCCACGGGACGCCCTTTCACGCGATCGCGCAGAAAGAGGGCATTACCGTCGAAGTCGCGATGCAGTGGAACGATTCCTACCAAGAGCAGGTGCTGTGCTTCACCAACAACATCCCGCAGCGTGACGGCGGCACCCACCTCTCGGGCCTGCGCGCCGCGATGACGCGCAGCCTGAATCAGTACATCGAGTCGAACGAGATCGCCAAGAAGGCCAAGGTCGAGACCACCGGCGACGACATGCGCGAAGGCCTGTCGTGCGTGCTTTCCATCAAGGTTCCGGAGCCCAAGTTCTCCTCGCAGACCAAGGACAAGCTGGTGTCGTCGGAAGTGGGGCCCGTGGTCCAGGAGCTGGTCGGGGAGAAATTGAAGAACTTCCTGCTCGAGCGGCCCAACGACGCGCGCATCATCTGCAGCAAGATCGTCGACGCGGCCCGGGCGCGCGAGGCGGCGCGCAAGGCGCGCGAGATGACGCGCCGCAAGGGCGTGCTCGACTCGTTCGGCCTGTCGGCCAAGCTCGCGGATTGCCAGGAGAAGGATCCGGCGCTGTGCGAGCTGTACATCGTCGAGGGCGACTCGGCAGGCGGCTCGGCCAAACAGGGACGCGACCGCAAGTTCCAGGCGATTCTGCCGCTGAAGGGCAAGATCCTGAACGTGGAGAAGGCGCGCTTTGAAAAGCTCATTTCCTCCCAGGAAATCGTAACGCTGATCCAGACGCTCGGGACCGGCATAGGTACGGAAGAATTTGACGTGGCGAAGCTGCGATACCACCGCATAATCGTCATGACGGACGCGGATGTCGACGGGGCCCACATCCGTACCCTTCTCTTGACCTTTTTCTATCGGCAGATGCGGGACCTGCTGGAGAAGGGATATGTCTATATCGCGCAGCCGCCGCTGTACAAGGTAAAGCTCGGAAAGCAGGAGCGCTACTTCAAGGACGAGCATGAGCGTGCTCAGTACATGCTGACCCAGGCGCTGGTAGGCGCATCGCTCGTGCCGAAGGTTGGCGGGCGAATCGACGGAAAATCGCTCGAGCAGCTGGCAATAGGCTATCTCTCCCGCGAGGCGATTGTCACCCGCCTCTCCAAGACCATCGACGAGGAAGCCCTAGCCGCTCTCAAGCGAGGAGTAAAGGTGGACCTGTCCAGCGCGCAAGCAGCGGGGGCGAGCGCGCTCCGGCTCAAGCAGGCAATGGCGGTCAACGGTAACGGGGTCGAAGTTCGAGCCCGCTACGACGAGAAGCACGAGCAGCATCAGCTCGTCATTCAACGCAATCACCACGGCAACGCCCGGACAAGCGTGCTGGATCAGGATTTTCTCCAATCCGGTGACTATGAGCATCTCGATCGCCTGTCCCAGGTGCTCAACGCCGCGGTGGGTCCCGGGGCGACGGTGATGCGCGACGACAAGCAGCAGCCGGTCGCCGATTTCTCGGAGGCGATGAAGTGGCTTCAGGGAGAAGTCGAGCGCAGCGCAGCGACGCAGCGCTACAAGGGTCTCGGCGAGATGAATCCCGAGCAGCTGTGGGAAACGACCATGGACCCGCAGTCACGCCGCCTCCTCAAAGTCCAGATCGAGGACGGGATCGCGGCCGACGAGATCTTCACCAAGCTCATGGGCGACGACGTCGAGCCGCGGCGGGTGTTCATCGAGCAAAACGCTCTGGTCGCCAGGCTGGACGTCTGAACTAGGCGGCTTTTCGCGTTTTCGGCCGGGCGCGCCCGGCAGGCCGCTTCGCTCGCGGCTTGCCGGGTTTCGCGGACGCCTCCGGCGCCGCTTCCTTCCTGACGGCGGGCGATCCCGGCTTCGCCGCGCGCGGGGCGAACTCGAACCCTACCTTGCCGTCTGCACCGCGAACCAGAAACGCGGAGAACGGCCGTCCCTTCCTGGAAATGAACCGGTGGAGCAGATCAGTCCTGCCCGTGGCGAGCAGTTTCTGGATTTCCTCGCGCTCGATCGGCCTCTGCAGGATGACGCGGCCCGAGCGGAAGTCGCAACTGCGATCAGCATTGACGCTGTTCTCGCAGACGTAAGCCATGGGCTGCTCGAAGACGCGGCCCCCGCATTTAGGACAAGGACCCAGCGGCGTCAGGCCCGTGAAATCCACCTTTGCGGCGCCCTCGCCGTCCGCGGGCCTTCCGAAGTCGAACTCGGCCCGGAGTTCCGGAGTGAGCCGCACCACGGCCGCAAAGGGCTTCCCGGCGCGGCTGCGGAATCCGGTCAACGGCCCCACCGAGCGCTTGGTGATCAGGGTCTCGATCTCCTCGGGGGCGAACTCGCGGCTGGATACCACCTTCCAGATCGAGAAGTCGCACTTCTGGCACTTGAACTTGCGATAGGTCTCGTTCACCTTGCTACCGCACTTCGGACAGGGCGTATTCAGGGTGAGGAATGCGGTGTCCGGGATATCGCCGCGCTTGATGCGCGACACCATCTCGCTGGTGAGATCGACGATGTGATCCATGAACGCGCTGCGCGGCAGGTCCCCGTGCTCCATTTGCTTGAGCCTGAACTCCCAGTTGCCGGTGAGCTCGGGCGAGCACAGCTCGGTCACGCCGAAGTGACGCAGCGCGAACAGCAGCGAGGATGCTTTCGGCGTCGGGTGAAGGTCGCGTCCGACGCGGTGGACGTAATCCTCGAAGATGAGCCCCTCGATGATCTGCGCGCGCGTTGCCGGCGTTCCCAGCCCCTTCTCGCTCATGGCTTCGCGCAATTCCTCGTCTTCGATCAATTTTCCAGCGCCCTCCATCGCCGACAGAAGAGTCGCTTCGGTGAAGCGCGCCGGCGGTTTGGTCTGGCTGGCGCGAACGTCGACCTCCTTGGTTCGTACTTTCTCCCCGTTCTTGATGGCGACCAGGCTCGGGGACTCGGAAGTTTCCGCGTCCTTCCCGTAGACCTGGAGCCACCCTGCCTCGGTCATGACCCTGCCTTCAGTCTTGAAGGCTTCGCCCTCGACCCGCGTGATCCGCGTGGTGACGAGATACTCCGCGGCCGGAAAAAACACCGCGAGGAAGCGCTTGACGACCATGTCGTAGAGCTTCCCCTCCGCCTCGGAGAGGTGGCGCGGCGGCTGCATGGTCGGGATGATCGCGAAGTGGTCGGAGATCTTCTTGTTATCGAAGATGCGCTTGTTCGGCTTGACCCAGCCCTGCTTGAGAATGCGGGCCGCGTGCGGCGCATAGCCCAGGGCCTTTTGTGTGGCAAAGGCGTCCAGGGTCTTCTTCACCGTGCCGAGATAGTCCTCGGGCAGGGCGCGCGAGTCGGTGCGCGGATACGTCAGCGCCTTGTGCTTTTCGTACAGCGCCTGAGCGAGAGACAGCGTGGTCCTGGCGGAATACCCGAAGCGTCCGTTCGCTTCGCGTTGAAGGCTGGTAAGGTCGTAGAGCATCGGAGACAGCTGCGAAGCGGGCTTGGCCTCCTCGGTGGCGATGCCCGGTTTTCCGAGGCATTTTTCGCGGATCGCGTCGGCCCGTTCCTTGTTCCAGAGCCTTTCCGCTCTCGCTTCGCCGTCGTCCTTGGGCTTCTGGAAGTCCTCGTCGAACCAGCGGCCGGCGTATTCTCCGGCGGCGGCCGCGAACGTGCCGTGGATCTCCCAGTAATCGCGCGGTTTGAAGTCGCGTATGCGCTCCTCGCGCTCCACCAGGATGGCAAGCGTCGGCGTCTGCACGCGGCCGACCGTGGTCTTGTAGAAGCCGCCTTCCTTCGAGTTGAAGGCCGTCATGGCGCGCGTTCCGTTGATTCCGACCAGCCAGTCGGACTCGGAGCGACACAGGGCCGCGTCGGCCAGAGGAAGCAGCTCGCGATCCTTGCGCAGCTGCTCGAACCCTTCCTTGATCGATGTCTGCGTCATCGATTGCAGCCAGAGGCGCTCAATGGGCTTCTTGCTCTCCGCGTGCCGGACGATGTACCTGAAGATCAGCTCCCCTTCCCGCCCCGCGTCGCAGGCATTGATGACTCCAGTCACGTCCTTGCGGCGGAGCAGCTTCACCAGGAGCTTGAGGCGCTCCTCGGTGCGCTCGATGGGCCGCAGGTCGAAGTGCGGGGGGATCACCGGCAGGTTGGCGAAGGACCACTTGCCTCGCTTCACCTCGACGCCCTCGGGCGGGACGAGCTCTAGCAGGTGACCGATCGCCGAGGAAAGCACGTAGTCGCGGCTTTCGTAGTAGTCGCCGTGACGCGTGAAGCCTCCCAGCGTGCGGGCGATGTCGTTCGCCACGGAAGGCTTCTCGGCGATGATGAGTTTTTTGGCCACGAAAGAGCAGAGCCGCAAAAAAACCGGACGATTCGGAATCCGGTCCGTGCTACGCGAAGCGCAGAATAATAAGTGTAATCGGAACCCGAGGCAAGAAAGTCGCCGCCGAGCGCGAGCGGCCGGGGCGCGTTTGCGCGCTCAGTGCACTTGCCGCTCCTCGCCGTCGGGAATCAGCTCGTCGAGAACCAGCGCGTCGACGTTGCCGCGGCGCGTCCACAGGACCATCAGCACGATCACCTTGAGCTTGTCCGGGCCGACGATCTCGCTCGGCAGGCCCATGGCCCGCTCGATGATGAGCTCGCGCAGCAGCGGAGTGAGAATCTTCGCGCTCTCGAGAAATGCAATGAATCCGCGGCTCTCCAGGGTCAGCTTGGCGCATTCGTCGGCGGTGTATCCCCGGAAGGAAGATCGCGCATCCAGCGATTCCGGGATGCCTTCCTGGGGGTGATGCGTGAGGCTGTTCAACCAGTCGAGCGCGTCGTGGATGTCGTCGTTTTCGAAGCCCGCCGCGTGCAGCTTGCGCTCGAGCGTATCGTAGTCCGGGTACGCTTGCGCCTGGTAGTAGTTCTCGAAAAGGTAGACGAGTATGTCGAACATGTGTCCTCAGCGGATGCGTTGGTACAGGCCTCCGGGGAGGCCGGCTATCTTTCCGTCAAGCTCCAGCTCGAGCAACGCGGCCGATACGGCTTCTGCGGGCAGGCCGCTGCGGAGGGTCAGCTCGTCGATGTCGCAGGGATCGAAGCCCATCTTTTCAAGCAGGTCGTGGCCTTCGCCGGCCGGCGGCGCATTCTGCGCGTGGCGCGCCGAGATGCCGAGCTCTTCGAGTACGTCCTGCGCGCTCTCGACCAGTTTCGCTCCCTGCTTTATCAGGGCATGGCAGCCCTTTGAGAGCGGGGAGTGGATCGACCCGGGAATCGCGAACACCTCGCGGCCCTGGTCGGCGGCGAAGCGCGCTGTGATCAGCGATCCCGAGTCGACGGCAGCCTCGACTACCAGGCAACCCCTTGCGAGACCGGAGATAAGACGGTTGCGGCGCGGAAAGTTTCCGGCATGAGGTTCCGTGCCGAGCGGGAATTCGGAGACCAAGGCGCCGCGCGACGCGATTTCGGCGGCGAGCGGCGCGTTGCGGCGCGGATAGGTGACGTCTACGCCGGTGCCGAGCACGGCAATCGTCGACCCGTGTCCCTCGAGGCCGCCGCGGTGCGCGTCACTGTCCACGCCGATCGCCAGGCCGCTCACGACGGTGAGACCCGCGTTGCTGAGAGCGCACGCGAAAGCATACGCGTTCTTCAATCCCTGCGGGGTTGCGTTTCGGCTTCCCACGACGGCCAACGCCGGGGAGGATAGCAGCGCGGCGTTGCCGGCAACGTACAGCAGGGCGGGAGGATCGGGGGTTTCAAGGAGCTGCCTGGGGTACGCCGCGTCGGCGAGAGTCAGTACCGCATGCCCGGGTTGACCGGCCCAACGAACCGCCTTTTCGATCTCGGCATCGCGACCCCTCTCGAGAATGCTCGCCGCAAGCGCCTCGGGGACGACGCGGCACAGTTGCGATCGCGTTGCTCCCAGGACACGGGTCGGTAAACCGAAGGCGGAGAGCAGAGAGCGAAATCTGCCGCCCCCGAGTCCGGGCACCAGACTGAGTTCGATCCAGGCGGCCAGATCGCCTGAATCGTTCATATGCGGGAGTCCTCGGAAGATTCCGCCTGTTTGTCAGGGATTCTGAACGATGTCCCCGCCCTGAACTGGCCGCGAGCTCTCCATCACGAGGGCGTAGGAGACTGAATTGAACGTACGGAAGATGTAAAGGAGGCCGTAGCGCTCCGGGGGCAGCTGGATGGCCGCGGAGCGATCCCGCGACTTGAGGTAATCCTGCTGATCGTAGATGACGACATTGCGGTGGATCGCGAGCACGTTCCCGGGCTCCAGTCCATGCCGTCTGCCGCGGTTGATCGAGACGATCGAATCACGTCCGCCGCTGCTGGTGAATAGAGCATCGTACAGAGCAATGATCTTTCCGTTGACCTGGGACGCCGGCGGGTGGGGCACGTACTGTGGAATGACCAGCGGGGGCGCCGGAAGGAGCCTGTCGCCTGCGGCAATCTCCTTCTTGGAGCTGACGATCTGAACCGTCGCGGGCTCGCCCGCCCGCGTCACCCTCGCGGTCCCGAGGAACACCGCTTCGTAGCCCAGGGTCAGGTTGCTGTCGGGGTCGACCAGCGCTTGTCCGCTCCGATACACCTGCCAGACCGGATCCGTCGCCTTACCGAATCCGCTGACATACGCAACGTTGCCCGATCCCAGGTTCACGCGGTTCTCTTCCGTGGCAATGATCCTGGGCGCGCGGTCGAGGCCGCCCTCCTCGATCAGCAGCGGCTGTGTGAGAAAGGGCTCGATCGCCCTCGGCGGAATGGCGGGAATGGCTCCGGCAGCCAGATTGCTGGAGTAAACGCGGGGCAAGAGCTTGACCGAATCCGAACTCTCGGGGGCTTTTGCCTCGCCGGCCCCCGCATCGCCGAGCCGGAGCTGGGGCGGAGAAACGCTGCGATCGAGCACCAAGACGTCGCCCGGTGAGATCTGATGCGGGTTGCGGATCTGCTCCTGGTTCATCCGCCAGATCTCGGGCCAGCGCCATTGATCCTTGAGAAACTTCGTGGCGATGCTCCACAGCGTGTCGCCTCTTTGAACGACATAACGGTCGGGCGCCGTGTCCTTCACCTGCAGATCGCCCTGCGCGAGAGCGAACCACGCCGTGCCCGCGAGGCTGAGCGCGAGAAGAGCTGTGATAGACTTTTGCATGACCGCCCCGTTTGAATTTGCGCGCCGCAATCCCTATATTAGCCGCTGCGGCCCGCATTTTACAGTCTGCATTAAATTCTGCATCTAATACTCTAAATTTGCAAGTATTTATGGCGATACGAGACATCCTCCACTACCCCGATCCAAGGCTCTACCAGAAGGCCTTGCCGGTAGCCGAAGTCGACGAATCGATACGCGCCTTGGTCCGGGACATGGCCGACACCATGTACCAGGCGCCCGGCGTCGGTCTGGCCGCGACCCAGGTCGATGTGCACAAGCGCGTGGTCGTGATAGACGCCTCGGAAACACGCGACCAGCTGCTGGTGCTGATCAATCCGGAGATCGTGGCGCGCGACGGAATCCAGTACTGCGAGGAGGGCTGCCTGTCGGTGCCCGGCATCTACGAGGCAGTCGAGCGCGCCGAGCGCGTGACGGTGCGCGCCCTCGGATTGGACGGCAAGTCCTTCACGCTCACGGCCGACAAGCTGCTGGCGGTGTGCATCCAGCATGAGCTGGATCATCTCGACGGCAAGGTCTTCGTCGACTATCTGTCGCGGCTGAAGCAGTACCGCATCAAGGCGAAACTCCAGAAACAGCTCCGCAAGACGGCTTGAGAGTCCTGTTCGCCGGCACTCCGGAATTTGCCGAGCGCTGCCTCGCGTCACTCCTCGAATCCCGCCATGAGGTGTGCGGCGTGAT
>Ga0335084_10003130_pt1 | contig 16103 bp, 17 predicted proteins | sample Lox_Sample_44_FD_206721 | JGI IMG/M metagenome (GOLD analysis project Ga0335084, IMG submission 206721) | Soil microbial communities from Loxahatchee National Wildlife Refuge, Florida, United States - Lox_Sample_4.4 | ecosystem: Environmental > Terrestrial > Soil > Wetlands | place: USA... | reverse complement strand
ACGGGGGAAATTTGAGGCACGAGGGGATGGGGTCTCTGGCGGGGCGGTCGAACAGATTTTTGGCCCCCCCCGACATCGGCTCTGCTCTTCCAGCGTCGCGAGCGTTCTACTGCGTACCGATTCCCACTCCGCTCGCGGGGCCGCCATCGCATCTCTGTTCGACCCCTGCTCCCTCACCGTCAGCACTTGCCCGCCCACGCCGATGGAAAAATTCTGCCACGCCGCCCGCACCCCATAGTCTCGGCTCTGCTCTCGTCTCCACCGCGTGGCCACCCCACGGGGGAAATTTGAGGCACGAGGGGATGGGGTCTCTGGCGGGGCGGTCGAACAGATTTTTGGCCCCCCCCGACATCGGCTCTGCTCTTCCAGCGTCGCGAGCGTTCTACTGCGTACCGATTCCCACGCCGCTCGCGGGGCCGCCATCGCATCTCTGTTCGACCCCTGCTCCCTCACCGTCAGCACTTGCCCGCCCACGCCGATGGAAAAATTCTGCCACGCCGCCCGCACCCATAACACCTCAGCTCCGTTCTCGTCTGCGCGAGCATTCCCCACATCCTGCATACAGCAAGACAGCAAGCACACAAATCCGCCGGAAAGTCAGGAATAAGGCACCTGTCTACTTTCCGACATCCATGTAAGTCTTCTGTCAAAGAAAAACACACATGGCCAGGCGCGCTCGCGAGAGCGCGCACTTCCGGATCAAGATCTTTAGCTCGCATCTAGTGCCTCTCAGCTGTGGTCCCTGCCTTCGCAGAACCGGACATCTTTCGACGCACCTTTAAACAGACTCCTGATGTGAACGAATGCATCGCGGACCGCTCCCGCCGGAAAGAAGACATGCTGAACGGTGTTACTTCTCTCGGTAGGTACGAATTGTGTGCCATCGAGACGCCAGCCGACACCCGCCAGCCTTTGCTGTACAAGATGCGCCCTGTTTTCGCTAAGGCGCAGCGCCAAGGCTCTTGCCAGTTCCCCATTGCGAGGTCCATTCCAGATCGTCGATCCATCCGTGGACTTCCGCAACATACGCGCGTTTCCGGGGGCCGTGCCTGTCTTCCAACTCCGGCGACAGATGAAAATTTAAACCCGACCGCCATGAAGTCATTCAGCACCAGGTCCGGCGAGTCCTGATCAATGACAATCGAATGTAGTGGCGCCAGAACCCATCTTTCTTTCCCTTCATTAAGAGTCACCTCCGACGGCGCTTCCCTGGCCAGCGAAGGTTCCCGTCCAGTTCCTTCAGAAGGCCGTCGTTCTCGTCTTCCTCGTCTTCGATAATTTCGCCACGATCATTTCGGAACTTCCGCGGCGGAACCTCTCCGTCTTTGAACCACAGCAGGGTAAGGGTCTGATCCCAAGGCGCGAGATGGCGAGCCTCCTCCAGTAGTGTGCCACCGCGTTCCCAGTCGCTGAACCAGATGTCCGCATCAATCTCTTCGGGGCTGTCGCACGGTGCGCCGCCCCGTACCTTCGTTGAGAAGCATTCGTCCGGTAAATCGAGACGTGGCGGAATCCAGGCATAAGCACTCTTCAGCGGGCTCGACCTCGACGCATACCGTACCTTGCCCCGCTCGGACAGTACGAATGCCACCGGCGCGCTGAGAACCGCCGCATACCGAGAACCCGTTGCCGTCATAGATGCCTGAAAACGCCCCGCGAGATCGTCAATGGCGGTCAGACTGATGCTTGGCTTTTCGGCTTGCGACTGGAAGAGGTCGTATGGAAGGAGCAGTTCTGCTGCGAAAACATCACAGAGTATTTCGGCAAGTGGCCTTTTCTCATAACTCCACCAGGGTGATGCGCCATGTTGTGAAGGTAGTCCGAGTGCAAATGAAATGCTTGCCATTGTTCTGAAAACACGTTCCGGAAACTTCCCACAAGTTTCCAAATCTTCCTCGATAGCAGTTCGAAGACATCGCCGCTTGACGGCGACGACTTCTTTTGTAAGAGAAGCTGCTGAAGGAGAGTCAACCGGTATCGTTTGTTTGAAAAGGTTCGCCGACGACCAAACGGTGCCGGGAGGGGGATTTTATTCTTGGGTCCAAACCCGGACCGCGTTATCAACGAGTTGCAGCGTTTTCTGTAGCTTGAGCTTAGTTATCCCTCTACAAGAGGCATTCTGACACGCATCGTTCTCTTGTCTGCTAGAAAATGCTAGAACGCTTTCTTCGCTCCCGCCGAGCCCAAGGCAATTTCAGAACGATGGAAAACTCGGGCTCGAAACCTACTTTTGAGCTAACGAAACCTAGTTCTTTGGACTGTTCTTAAGGTCAGAGTTCTTTTTGCGGGGTGTGGCTTCCAGGCGCTTCCAGCCATAAAGGCGAGCATCGATGGACCAAAGCCCCGGCCCTAACATTGCCAGGGCGGCGCCGGCGGTTCCCAACATCAGCCAAAGCGACTTGTCGCCGGGTAGCATGAGCATCTTCCAGACTTCAATCATGGCTATTGTGACTCCGGCGATAGGTGTCCATAAGCCTGCGATTAAGAGGATTCCCGCTCCCAGCAAGAGGATGGCGGGAATCGTAACATTCACAGGTGGTGGATCGCTCCGGAGGGTCAAGACGGCGCTTACGACCAGCACGGAGCCCGCAACCGCCCGCATCAGAAGCAACCCTGTGCCGGGCCAACCGCCAGCGAATGTTGAATAAAGGCGTCGCAAAAGAACGCACTCTCCGCACTACATAACCATTTTCACCTGTTCTGAAAGCGCGTCGGAAGCCCAAATAGAGGCAGATCATTACTCTTTAGAGTTTCGGGATTGGGACTGCGAGGTTACTTGGTGGGTCAGCTACAGCTCGATAATGCCTCGTTTCAAGCCAATCATCGCCGCCTGCGTTCGGTCGCTGGCGCCCAATTTGAAGAGAATGTTTTTGACGCGCCCCTTAACGGTCTCCTCGGTGATCGAAAGCTGATCGGCGATCTGCTTATTGGCATTTCCGGCTGCAATCAAGCGCAAGACGTTGATTTCTGCCGGGGTCAAAGCATCATCCGTCGCATGCTCGGCGATCTCGAACGAGGCCTCAGGCGAAAGCGCCTTTTTCCCGGCATGAACCGCGCGGATCGTTCCTGTGAGTTCCTTGTGAATCGTGTTTTTCAGCAGATAACCTTGCGCTCCTGCTTTGAGTGCACGAAGAATCTGTACATCACCCTTGTAGGTCGTCAGCACAATGATCTTCGCGTCGGGAAATTCTGCCCGAATCGCGATGATGGCATCGAGGCCGTTCATCTCCGGCATCTGCAGGTCCATGAGCGTGACATCCGGGCGATGCGTACGGAACAGTTGAATAGCCTCGCGCCCATTCGAAGCCTCGGCAACTAGAGTCAAATCAGGTTCAGTACTGATGAGTACAGCTATACCTTGCCGTACGAGAACATGATCGTCAACCGCAAGAATCCGGATTGGAGCTGCGCCGTCACTCACGTTCTATGGTCTCTTTCTTATCCGCTTCTGCCGAGGAGCGCTTGCGCAAATGCCAGAAGGTTCGCGTGGGTTTTACGTACGCTATCGCTCCTGGGATAGTCAGCTCGACTTCCGTACCACCATCCAGTTCAGTCCAGATCGCTAGCTTACCGCCTACAAGTTTCGCTCGTTCCCTCATGCCCGGCAAGCCATAGTGCCCTTGACGCCCATCCCCGCTAAGCACGTCTGGCGGAATTCCTTTTCCGTCGTCCCGAATGCGGAGCCGAAAATACTTGTCGTCGCAACGGATTTCGACTTCGATATTTTTCGCCGCCGCATGGCGGAAGGCATTGCGCAGCGCCTCGGTCGCAAGCCGGTAGACTTCATCTCGCAGGATCGGATGCAGATTGCGAGATGCTCCTTCCACCACCACGTTGAAGTTGGGCGAGGGCTCGCTGCTCGGAGGAGCAGCGAATTCTTCCCCAATCGTCCGAATGGCTACCGCAAGATCATTCTTCTCGACCGTCGACATGCGCAAGCCTTGCACCGCATCCCGGCCCTCGGCGATTGCTTGAGACGCATGATCCGCAGTATCTTCAAGCACCTTCCGAGCGTCAGCCGGACGTGTCGCTAACATGTTGATGCCGGCCTGAAGACTGGGCAAGAGTGCCTGAACGCTCTGCAAGAGCGTGTCGTGGATGTCGCGAGCCACCCGTGTGCGTTCGGCTACCCGCTCCTCCAGACGCATGTTGAACTGGTGCGCCAGTTGCCGCACTCGCAACTGGTAAGCCACCCACAGTAGCGCCAGCACAGTCGCCGCGCAGAGGGCACGGAACCAGTTGGTCCTCCACCAGGGCGGCGTGATCAGGATCGGCAGCGACACCCCTGTTTCATTCCATACGCCATCGCTGTTTGAACCCTGCACGCGAAAAACATAGCGGCTGGGATCTAGATTAGTGTAGGTGGCCAAACGCTGTTTACTGCTCACCTCGTTCCAGCCTGGTTCCAAGCCCTCAAGCTTATAGCGATACCGGTTTTTGTGGGAATTTGCATAACTCAACGCTGCGAATTCAAACGAGAAGATGCTGTCGCGGTAGGAGAGAGTCAAAGAATCGACATATGGGACGGCTTTCTTGAGTACAGAGTTAGTACCTATAGCGATGGGTTCGTTAAAAATTTTGAAGCTGGTGAGCACTACCGGCGGCACGTACGGATTGTCACGAATCTCTTCAGGGAAGAACGCATTCAACCCGTTGCTGCCGCCGAAGAACATCTCTCCCTCTGGGCTTTGTGCATAACAAGCTTGACTGAATTCATTAGCCTGCAAACCGTCGGACACGTCATAGTTTCTAAACGTTTCTGTCGTTGGGTCGAAGCGGGATATGCCGTTCTTCGTGCTAAGCCACAACCTGCCGAGCTTATCTTCCAGAATACCCTGAATAACGCTGCTGGGCAGGCCCTGGCTTTCTGTGTAGCGAGTGAACGTTTCGCTTTGACGATTGTACCGATATAGCCCGTCTATGGCCCCCAGCCACAACGTTCCGGCACGGTCTTCATGAATGGCGCTGATGTCGCCGCCCTGGAGTGCATGAGGGTCACGCGAATCGGGTGTGTAGTTCTTAAAAGTTCCCGTCGTGTCATCATAGCGGCTTAGCACGCCCTCTCCCCTGCCGACCCACAGCGTGCCAGAACGCTCTTGATAAAAGGCCAACGCGGCATTCCCGGAGATGGTCGGGTTCCTTGGATCAGGACGATAGTAAGTGAACTGCTCAGTCACGGGGTCCAAACGGGCGACGCCGTAAATATGCCCAATCCATAATTGACCACTTCGATCTGCAAAAATACGGAGAACGTGATTAGATGGCAAGCTATTGGGATCACCAGGGTTGTGCCGGTAATGTTTGACCTGCCCAGTGCGTTCATCGAGCCGGTCAACACCGCCACCCCAGCCACCCAACCAGACATACCCTCGCGCATCTTTATAAATGCTATTAACGTCAGTACCTTTCTCAGTAGAGTTCCTGTCGTCCAGGCCAACGACGTAATGCGTGACTTGTCCTGTCTTTCGGTCCAATCTATCCAAGGCGCGAGGGGAGGAGCCTATCCACAAGATACCCTTTGCATCTGGATAAATTGCAGTGACCCGGCCAGGGGAGAGGCTATTCGGGTCACCGGGGCGATGCATATATCGGCCGAACTGCTTTTGCTGGAAATTGAGAACATTAGCCCCTCCCTTCTCAGTTCCCACCCACAATACGCCGCCCCTATCCTGATATATGGAGATAACGCCGTTATCGCTGAGGCTATCCGGATTACTCTCATCGTGGCGGAACAGGCGCGTCATATGTTCTGTGCGCCGGTCAAAGTAATAGAGGCCCACGCTCGATGGCACCCACAGTCCTTTTCCTCGATCATCGAAGAGCTTGCTACTAACCAGGCCGACAGCACCGGTAGCAACGGGATATTTCGTCAGTTTCTCTGTGTGCGGATCATATTTGAGGAGCCCGACGATCGGGGCATATGCCAGTATCCAAAAATTGCCGACCTCGTCTTGGTACACGTAGTCCGCGCCCAAGCCATTCCTGGTTGCAGGAGGGCGAGTTATCTGTCCTGTTGCTGGATTCAAATGGAACAGGCCCCGCTCGCCAACAAACCAGATATCCTGATCCCTACCCTCGATAACGTGAGTGATCCTCCCAACGAACACACCCTCACTGTCATTCAGATAATGAGTAAATCTTCCCGAGGTTGGACTAAACTTGTCGAGACCACTTGCTTCGGTGCCAAGCCAGAGGTCGCCGCGACTGTCGCGCGCAATACTATTGACGGAATCGCCGCTGATACTGTTGGGGTTGCGGGGGTCATGTCGATAGCGGGTAAAGCGTTCGGTTCTGGGATCGAATTTGTTCACCCCACCTGTGTAGGTGGCAATCCACAAATAGCCCTGATCGTCCTCGATCATATCCATGACGACGTTGGCGCTTAGGCTGGCAGGATCGTTGGGGTTGTGCTTGTATATGACGAAGGTGTTACCGTCGTAGCGGTCAAGACCGTCCTGAGTGGCAAACCACATGAAACCACGGGCATCCTGCAGGATCGCTTTGACATTGCTCTGTGATAAGCCATCGCTGGTAGTGAGATGGGCGAATCTGAGGTCTTTCACTCGAACATCACTGCCCTGAGCATGGATGTTCTGAAGGTGGCGGGCAGGAGAGTCAGGTCTCTCGTCGCGGCCCAGCCCAAGAACAGCATGGGACCAAAGCAGAAAGTTGAATATGCAAATCGTAATGAGCGCCAGCGCAACTTTCATTTGCGACCTCGCGCTAATTCACCGCAACACCTCGAACGGATGAAGGGAAGTGTCCAAGCCTAAGTTAGCCTTTTCGAACCAATGTAGCACTTCCGACGTTGTTGTGCAGGCGAAAACTATGTGTAGCGTATACCGCGAAATAATGCCAAGGATCAGGCCCGTTTGCATCTTTGTTCTCTCGTCTGGGAACGTTGTGCGGGGAAGTATATGACAGCTCTGGTTCGAAAGTCAGTGACGTCTCGAATGGTGTCACTGGGAAGGACTGCGCGCAAGGCGACCCCACGGGGGAAATTTGATGCACGAGGGGATGGGGTCTCTGGCGGGGCGGTCGAACCGAATTTTGGGTCCCACCCGACATCGGCTCTGCTCATCAGCGTCGCCAGCGTTGTACGGCGTACCGATTCCCACGCCGCTCGTGGGGCCGCCATCGCATCTCTGTTCGACCGCTGCTCCCGCACCGTCAGCACCTGCCCGCCCACGCGATCGAAAAATTCTGCCACGCCGCCCGCACCCATAACACCTCAGCTCCGTTCTCGTCTGCGCGAGCATCCCCCACATCCTGCATACAGCAAGACAGCAAGCACACAAATCCACCGGAAAGTCAGGAATAAGGCACCTATCTACTTTCCGACAGTCAGTCCACTTGAGTCCGTGAGACCGCTATCGACGACATGAGCTGGCAAGGGATACTCAGTGGATCCGGGACCCCGTTTTTTCTCGTTCGTGCTGATAATTGCCGGTTGTCCGTCATCCGGGGGAATCGATTACTAAGCCGATCTATCATTACTAATCGGAGTAAGCCGGCATCAAGAATGAACTCTTCGTAAATCGGAAAGGCTGATAGCACGGTCTGTTTTACTCTTGGCCCTTCTTCGCAAGCAACGCCTTGACTGCGCCAGGGAGCATGAACACAGAATCCGCTACATCGTCGAAGTTCACGGACGTGATAGTTTCTGTCTGCGTGCCGTCAGTACTCTTGTGGGCTGCCCGTGTGGGGATCAGCCATCCGCCAAAACCTTTGTAGTCGGAGAATACTTCGCTCTCGTCGCCTGAACCGCCCCGCCAGCTGGAATTGAACCTGTATCCCACAAGAAGGCCACTGGTGATGTCGTAGAATTGCTCGTTGACTATGCCCCACCTGTTGGTTCCTTTCAGGTGATAGCAAGTGTGGCCTTCGAAGTCAGCCATCTCCACGACCTCCATGGACTTGAAATACCGCAGGATGCGGGCCGGATAATACATGTCCGCGTCTCGTTCTTTTGATTTCACTTCGTCACCTTTCAGGATCGTGGGGCCGCTCTTGGGGTGGAGTCGCCACGCAACCGTGCCGTCGTATCCCTCCTGGTAGACGCCGAGCGGCATCGCAATCTGGTACAGAATCCTGCCGTCCTTGTAATAGACCGTTCGATCCAGACTCGGGCCTTTGTCGGAAAGCTCAAACTTGCCGCGAATCGTCATCGACTTGTGCTTGAAAATAGCGTCGCGGCCGCCAAGGGCGGTCACATAGTGGTCCATCACTTCGTTGACGGTGGGAAGGGGTTTAGTTTTGGGGGAATCTTGGCTGCAGAGCACTGCCCTGGTTAGGACGAGAAATGCTGTGAGTTTGGCGACAGCGATGAAGGTAGGCAGTATGCCACGGATCTTCATAGTTCCTCCCCCGACAGTAGCAACCGGGCTGATGCTTGCGCATTCGACGTGAGGATGTTGCGTTCGCTAGACTGCCCAAGAAGCCGACTATGCGCCGGGTTCGCCCTAGAGCCACCGTCTCCGACTTCCCGCGGGTTCGCTTTTGTCCATTGCTTCGCATTGCTGGCTTCCCGTGCTCGGCGGAGTGTGCCAAGAACACGTCCTACCCCGTCGTTCGAGTGAGGTACTTGTGGCGCACAGGCGTTGAGCAGAACCAGCAAGGCGAAACAGATATGGAGAGTACGAAGGCGTACGGGCATCGGTGGAATCCCCCCAGGGCGTGTGGTTCGAGTGAGAAAGCCGAGCAACGTATCTACTTCCCTTTCGCTGATAATATCCGCTCAATCTGCTGCAGGTGGTTGATGTCATGGCCGGCATAGATACGGACAATGTGCTCAATCGTCTCACGCCCTCGCTCGGAGTGCATCCCATGTTGTTCCCACTGCTCTGGTCTCAGCGATTTAAGCAAAGCGAGATTGGCCTCGCGGAACACGCGAAAATGCTCAATCGATTTGCGTGGATCGCGCTTCTCATAGTGCCCGCTCTTCACCCAAGAATCCTGATCGACCGCAGCAATGGGAGTCCCCGGTACCGCCAAGATCATTCGCATTCGGAAACCGAGGACGATTTCCGAATCGGCGAGATGCGCGAGGATCTCGTTGATCGACCATTTGTCAGGAGCGGGACGCTTGCGCAGTTTGGCCGTGGGCATGCGCCTGATCATCCGCTCGAGTTTCTTTGCTGTGGCAGCCTGAACTGCTAAAGGATGCTTCCCCTCGACGTGGGTCGTCATCCGCTGGACATATTGTTGTGCTGTTTCGTTCATATATCTATTTCCCTGGCCAAGCTTCCATTACCTTGGTGTACTGCGATGCCACCACTTGCCACTTACCGCCGCGCTTGACCCATGTGTCAGTGAAGCGATACTTGCCACTTAAATCCTGCCCTTTATACGTTCCCTTCATCTGATTGGTCGCCGTAGCGACCGCGATATTGCCATAAACATGAACTGTCAGATCGCTAAGTTCCTCGGACTGGATCATGTAGTCGCCCGAACTCAGATCCGTCCTGTCTTCAGCCTTGCCGGTAACGCGGCCGGTCGGATCGGTGGTGATGATGTCATCAGCTTCGTATTGATCCACTGACGCTGCGCCTTCCTTTACAACCGCCTGTGCCCAGTCTTGCTCGTGCTTCTTGATCTGATCCTCGACACTATTCGTCTTGGGGGCCTTTTGACCGGCGGCGGGAGACAGTGAAAGCAAGCAAAGCAGTCCAAGCGCAAGTGCGGTCTTCATAGTTCCTCCTTAATTGAACGGCAATTCTACGAATCGCAGACCTCCCTTTTACGCCAGGATTCAGACGATTCTCGCCAAATCTGCCATTAAAGCTTGGCGTCAGGGCGTTCAGAGTTGCATAGTAAATTCGAGAACATGCCCATCAGCAGCCAGGTCCGTCCAAGAAGCGCCCTCCACAGGCCGCGGCGCGTCATCGTCCTCACCGTGCCTCCGGTTGAGGAACTTGATCTCGTCGGTCCAATCCAGGTTTTGAGTGCAGCCAATCGCTTGGCCGGCAAGCCTGTTTACAGCGTTGAGGTGGCAACCAACGGAGAAGACCTTAAGGTTGAGGGTGAGGGAGGACTACTCTCTTTTCTTGCCCATGGACACTACACAGCTCTGAAGCCAGGCTTCGATTCATTGTTGCTCGTGTGTGGCCTTGGGACCCGGAGCGCTCGCGACCAGCAACTTTTCGCCTGGATGAGGAGCATGGCTCCGAGCGTGCGCCGCCTGGGATCGGTGTGCCTGGGCTCGTTTCTTCTGGCAGAAGCCGGTCTGCTCAATGGCAGGCGAGCGACCACGCATTGGAAATTCGGCCAGGAGCTGACCAGATGCTACCCTAAGGTCAAGGTGGTATCTGAGCCGATATGGGTAAGAGACGGGAATATCTATACTTCCGCCGGCATCTCGGCAGGCGTCGATTTGGCGCTGGCCTGGGTAGAGGAGGATTGTGGCAACGCCATTGCCAGCGAGGTGGCCCGTGAGCTGGTTTTGTTTTTGCGCCGACCCGGAGGCCAGGCCCAACTCAGCGTCTCATTAGCCGTGCAGGCTAACGAGATGAAATCCATTCAGGAACTTCAGGTTTGGATTGCGGAAAACCTTCGCCAGCAGCTCTCTCTCCCGATTCTTGCCGACCGCGTGGCGATGAGCGTCCGCAACTTCGAGCGTGTGTTCACACGAGAACTTGGAGTTTCTCCGGCTCGCTATGTTCTACAGATGCGTGTTGAAGCCGCGCGACGAATGTTGGAGGGGACCAGAAAGAGACTGGAGCAGATTGCCCTGGCTTGCGGCTTTTCAAGTGCCGATGCCATGAGACGTGCTTTCGTCCGTACCTTGCGAATGACCCCACTCAGCTGTCGCCGCCAGCTCCGCGGTGCTGAAAGATGCGCTTCAACTTAATAAACACAAGCAACCCAGATGAGCCGTCGATGTCGTTGCACGCTACGTACGACCGCCTCATAAATGCGCCAACCGAGCAAGTGCCGACGACTCCCCCAGAAGTCGGCTCGTAGAGAGTTTCAGCGAATACGCAACGAGAAACGCGCTTGTGTCGACGATGGAGTACTTCCCGGTTTGATCGGCAAACGGGAAGTGATCACTGACCTCCGAGGGGCGACGGCTGTTTCACATCTTGTAGATTCTGGTGCAGGATTTGGCGTCCTCTGGGTGGCGTCTTTTTAGCGCTGGTTGAGGCAGCTGAAATCAGGAATTTTGGACATCCTTCCTGAACGATCGTAGGATGCACCACTCAACTCATTCGCCGACTCTGGCACACATTTCGCACACAGATCGGTTGGAAATACCAGCAAAACCGCCGGTTTCGACTGATTGGCAGTCAGTCGTCTGCTCTCTCTGAACGCTGCCGTGACAGGGCAATAATGAGATGTAACTGATTGACATCAAACGGTGTCGGCGGACGTCGTTTGATACCTTAGGACACTGAACGACACCCTTATCGTCCCCTTAACGTCCCCGGATTCGTCATCCTCGTCTGGAAGGAATTGTTCGGATTGCTTCTGATATAGCCAATTCGGGAGTTGATGGCGATAAGCCCTAACGTTTATCGGGACCGATCCGGCGAGACACTCTGAACATCGGTTCTGTCAAGGTGACAAGCGTCGGGCCCACTCGGTTCTGGACGCCTGGAAAAGTCCCTTGTTGTTTTTTAATCTACTCGCGTGCGCGCTATCAAATTGGCTATGATCGACATGAAGTGCTCGCCGCGATTCGTCGAGACCAAGAACGAGACCGGCTTTGGCCTCGAGGCTTGATTCCGTCCAATTCAGGTAGCGGAAACGAAGGCATCTGTCTGCTTGGCAAGTTTTTCGAAGGCAAGTTGAATCCTGACTAAAGATCCGGGCGTCTTGATGTAGCCTTCCAAGTCTCTGAGAGCCGCAATTTCGGATTCCAATACCGTTCGACGCGTTTCTCGCACTGTGTTGCGCGTCTTGGATGTTCCGAACCCACCCTGCATTGTTGTTGATCGGCTGACTTGCATTCGTTCGACCTCTTGATTTCCAAATTCCTGGGAGAAGTATTCTGCCGTCTCGCCATCGCCAGCACGAAGAATCACTTTGGTCGCCAGGTTAGCCATCAGGGTCTGAGCTTCGTCTTTACCGTAAGTCGATCGGAGCTGCGCGATCGTTTGCAACCCCAAGACGCATCGGCCACCGTGTTTCCTTAGTTTCGAGACCGCATGGCGAAGGCTACCCACCTTTCCGAGAGAATCGACTTCGTCCAGGATGAACCAGATTTGCCGATCTTCATTTTCCGGAAGGCTCAAACTCTCGACCACAGCAAGGTCCAGGATCGTGGGAATCAGGTATCGGAGCATCTCAAACTGGTCTTCGCGGTAGGTCACGAAGAGCCAGCGCGCGTCGTTCTCGTCCCGGACCCATTGCCGAGTCGAGAACTGGCCTTCATCGGGCAAATACCGCCAAGCAACCAGAAAAGCACCCAGGATGGCGCGCGTGTTGGCAAGCATCTTTTCGCTGCCTTCTCTGCAGAACATTTCTGCTGCTGTGCCCTGGAGCAGCTGTGACAATGCCGCGGGATCAGCCGCAGTGAGAAAGTACATGAGACGCTCAACCGAAAAATTGCGCCGAGCATAGAGCGCACGCACGGTTTCTCCAAGCAGAGTCTGGGCATAGACATGCCATTCGCGTGACTCCCCTTCGGCGTCAGGAATCGCTGCCTTGGCGAGCCTTGAACAATCATAGTCGGAGCGGATTTCAGTAAACGGGGACCAGCTAACTGATCGCCCGCCGAATGGATTCAGGATGAGGTCACCAGGCTGATAGAACCTTTCGACGGCGGCGCCTCCTGCGTCGGCTACGATCGCGCGTGCACGCCGCGCTCGAATCGCTTTCAGGATCTGGTTGATCCCTTGCGTTTTGCCGCTACCTGTCGCACCAGAAAATAGAAAGTGCTGGCGTGCGCAATGATCTTCACGACGCGTTTCTTAAAACCGGCTGGCCATTTCAGGTTTGGGACCGGCCCTTTACGCAGCTTTTCATACAACAACAATAGCCACGATGCTGTGAAAACATCATCCTGACCGTAGGTAGATGACTGCCACGTTGGGGTCTTTAGGCGTTCGAGCACAGCCGCTACGGTTGACTTCAGGAACTCTTCAAGCTCTAAGCGCAAGTCCTCTTTCTTGGTGCTCAAGAGAGAATAATCGTCGTCTGCCTCGAAAAGGCTGCAGATCGCAACGCAGCACATTGCCTGAGTACTCAGGGAGATCTCTTGCTTCCCGGCCTTGTCTGGCGGGAAGTGACGCTCATCCGTAAGATCAGTAGGATCCCAAGAATAGGGCCAGTCAGCGCGCTTTGCCTGGCGACTCTCTCTGAACATTCGAGCAACTTCCCGCAGCAATCCGTTTACCTGGGCTATGCGTTCCTGCGTCTTCTCAAATTCAGTGCTCAAATATTGGGACAAATCGTTCATAGCGTGATAAACCCTCTTTGCTGCGCATCATTCATGCTGGGACAGCGACAACGGCCTTCCAGTCAACAGCATAGCGACGATTCCTTTAGGTAACCACAAGTTTCCGGAAAGGATCGGCTTGACTCCTGTGATGCCTCCAAGCCTAAGATAAGAAAAGTGTTTCCTGCAAAGGCCGTACAAGGCCCCGCAATTTCCACTTCCGGTTCACAGAGATTTCCGCTGTCGTTGCTCTTTCTTGGACTTCGATGGGTATTGATGGGAAACATTACTGGTCGCCGGGAACGCGGAAAGACCGTGTCGGCAACTCTTTGCGCGACAAGAAGATAGACCGGCGTGCGTATAACGTGGGGGAACTGACTGGCACGGCAGAGAGAAAGAGATGGTGCGGGCGGAGGGAGTCGAACGCTCACAGGCCTTTTGAGCCCTGCGGATTTTCTTACCGTCTCCGCCCGCCCGGATGCGTTTCTCACGTCCGCTGCCTCTGCCGTTTCGCCGACGCCCGCGTGGAGGTCGCCAACGAGAGGCTCACTGCTCGCACATTGCGTGTTCGAGAATACTGTGATTCATTGGTTCATTGTTGAATGCCCGCCTAATCGGCCGCAAGTCGGACGTGACCTCGCGCTGTGAGGATTGGTCGCAATCCAGCACACTTTTCGCACACTGAAAGAAACCTGCGCCTGGAGGCTCTGATAAGCTTGCCGCTTTGAGGAGGAGATCTCTGATGCGCCGGAAACTTGTTCTGCTTGTCTGGTGGCTATTGCTCCCAATGTTGGCGGTCGGACAGGTGCAGACGCGGATTGCGATTCGCGCGGGAAGACTGATCGATGGAAAGAACGAGAAGCCGCTAGAGAACGTCCTGATCCAGGTGGAAGGAGACAAGATCATATCTGTCTCTGCTAACGGGAGCGCGCCTGCGGGTGTACAGGTGGTCGACCTGGGGAGCGCCACAGTTCTCCCCGGATTCATCGACGTACACACGCATCTGCTTTTGCATGGTGACACCACGCAGGAGGAATACGACGCTCAACTGCTAAAGGAATCGATCCCATATCGAGCGATTCTGGCAGCGCGCAATGCCCAGATTGCACTGTCGCACGGGTTCACGACGATGCGCGACCTAGAGACAGAAGGAGCGATGTACGCGGACGTAGACGTTAAGAAGGCAATTGCAAACGGGGAAGTACCTGGTCCGCGGCTGCAAGTGGCCACCCGAGCTATGACCCCGACCGGCATGTACCCACTGCTCGGCTATTCCTGGGAGTTGAGGATGCCGACTGGCGTGCAATATGTCGATGGGGTCGACGGCGCACGCAAAGCGGTGCGCGAACAGGTGATGTTCGGAGCGGACTGGATCAAGTATTACTCGGATGGGCGCGTACACTTTGACCCGGATGGCCGCTTGCGGTCGAAGGTACTCTTCACCGACGAAGAGGCCAAGGCCATTGTCGAAGAGGCGCACCGCCTGGGAAGGAAAGTTGCCGCCCACGCCATCGGCAGCGACGGCATTGCGGCTGCTCTCCACGCCGGCGTGGACACCATCGAGCACGGCGATGGACTTACCGACGCGCTGATGGACGAGATGGTCCGGCGCGGCGTCTACTGGGTGCCGACGGTGACAGTAGACCGGAACCTGGCAGCAGACAGCAAGGACGAGTTCTGGAAGAAAACCTTCGACTTGCAACGAGAGAACTTTGCCAAGGCCAAGCAGAAAGGAGTGAAGATCGCTTTAGGCACAGACGCGGGCGGATTCGACTGGAAAAAAGTGAATCAAGCCAAGGAATTCGAATATTACGTCGAGTATGGCATGTCGCCGATGCAAGCCATTCGAACGGGAACCTCGATTGCGGCAGAACTGCTGGGCTGGAATGAAACCGCCGGAACCGTCGAAGCCGGGAAGTGGGCGGATCTCGTTGCAGTGGGCGGCGATCCGCTCAGAGACATCAGAGAATTGCAGAACGTAAAGTTCGTGATGAAAGGTGGGACGATCTTCAAGAACGACCTCGGAAAATGAATTACGCCGAGCGAGCTAACCGAAGGGTCGGACCAAACCGGTATGGCAGTCGACTTATCGGCCGTAAGTCACGTATTTTCAACGCCAATACGATTGTATTCGCTATTCGCGAATCGCGAATATAGAATAACGGCATGCCTTTAAAGCCCCAAGACATCATGGTCGTTCTGAAACTCTGTTCGTATGAGCGCAAGCGCCCGCCCATGTCCCTGATCGCGGCGGATCTCAACATGAGTCCCTCCGAGATCCATGCTGCCATCAAGCGTCTTCAACAAGCTCGGCTTCTGCATGGCCCGGAGTTGCAGGAGAAACCGAACCTCTCAGCTCTCGAAGAATTCCTCCTGCATGGCGTGAAGTATGCATTTCCTGCAGAACACGGCGAGGTAACTCGCGGAGTGCCCACTTCGTTCGCCGCTCCCCCGCTGAAGAATGAAATTGCCTCAAGTGATGAGCTTCCTCCGGTGTGGCCATGGAGAGACGGGGAAACTCGGGGCATAGCTCTCGAACCTTTATATACGACCGCCCCCGCAGCCGCGCTCCGCGATCCCATTCTCTACGAATTGCTAGCCTTGGTGGATGCCATCAGGGATGGGCGAGCACGTGAGCGTAAGATCGCAGAGAAAGAGCTGATAAGCAGACTGCACACAGAAAATGTCAAAGCACAATCTCGAACTGCTCGCTGAGGCAGCCCGA
>Ga0335084_10003129_pt1 | contig 16103 bp, 16 predicted proteins | sample Lox_Sample_44_FD_206721 | JGI IMG/M metagenome (GOLD analysis project Ga0335084, IMG submission 206721) | Soil microbial communities from Loxahatchee National Wildlife Refuge, Florida, United States - Lox_Sample_4.4 | ecosystem: Environmental > Terrestrial > Soil > Wetlands | place: USA... | reverse complement strand
CCGAAGCCGGACCGGCCGCACTACGAGGATCAGCGCCTGCTCGACATCCAGGCGAAGACCTACACTACGTGAGCGACGTCGCTCGCGCGCCGGTCGCGCCGCTCGCGCGCCCCGGCAACACGACCAGGAGAACTTCATGAGATCGATGCGGAATCGGCTCCTCGCGGCGATCGCGGTGGGAGCGCTCGCGCTGGCGACGATCGGGACGGCGCTTGCGCAGACCGTCATCAAGGTCGGCCACGACCAGCCCGACCGGAGCACGCATCAGCAGGCCGCGCTGAAGTGGAAAGAGCTCGTCGAGGCCCGCACCAACGGCCAGGTGCGGGTGCAGATCTTCCCCGCGATGACGCTCGGCAGCGGCACGCAGATGGTCGAGCAGGTCCAGGCCGGCGCGCTCGAGGTGGCGATCCTGCCCACCGGCTGGGTCGCGCCGCTCGCCCCGAGCGTGCAGATCCTCGACCTGCCGTTCCTCTTCCCGAGCCGCGAGGTGCTCTACAAGGTGATCGACGGCCCGACCGGGCAGGAGATCCTGAAGCCGCTGAACAAGGTGAACATCGAGGGCGTGACCTTCTGGGAGAGCGGGTTCAAGCAGTTCACCGGGAACTTCCCGATCCGCGAGCCGAAAGACTACGGCGGGCACAAGATCCGCACCATGCCGGCGCAGGTGATCCAGGAGCAGTTCAAGGCGTTCGGCGCCACACCGGTAACGGTCGACTTCAAGGAGCTCTACAGCGCGCTCCAGCAGAAGGTCGTCGACGGACAGGAAAACCCGATCGCCACGATCGCGCTGATGCGGTTCTACGAGGTGCAGAAGTACCTCACGCTGTCCGACCACGGGTTCATCGCGTACGTGTTCATGTTCAACAAGCCGTTCCTCGACAAGCAGCCCGCCAACATCCGCACGATCCTCGTCGACTCGGCGCGCGAGGCCGGCCGGTTCCAGCGCGAGATCATCGTCAAGAGCGAGGCCGAACACCTGGAGACCTTCCGCAAGGCCGGGCTCGAGATCAGCAGGCTGACCCCCGAGCAGCGCGCGCGCTTCGAGCAGGCGTCCCAGCCGGTGTACGACTGGTACAAGCAGAAGTACGGCAGCGAGACGCTCGACATGGTCCACAAGGACGTCCAGGCCGCGACCAAGAAGTAAACCCCGGACCGGCGCCGTGAACGCGGCCTCCGCGGTACGCGTGGGGTGGTGGTCGCGCCTCGACCGCGCGCTCGGGCGGGCGGAGTGGGCGTTCATCGGCGCGGCGCTCGCGTTCACGAGCGCGCTGCTGTTCGTGAACGTGGTGCTCCGCTACGTCTTCCTCTCCCCGATCAGCTGGGCCGAGGAGCTGGCGCTGTACCTCATGGTGTGGATCGTGTTCGTGGGCGGCAGCGTGGCGGTGCGCACGCGCGGGCACATCGCGATCGATCTCCTCCCGCTCGTCCTCTCCGCGGCCGGCCGCCGCCGGCTCGCGATCGGGGTGGCGCTTGCCGCGCTCGCCTTCTTCGCCGTGTTCTTCTGGTACAGCGGCGAGCACGTCCTGCGGGTGCGTTCGAGCGGACAGACGACGCCGGTGATGGGCGCCCCGATGTGGCTCACCTACCTCGCGATGCCCGTCGGCAGCCTCCTGATGGGGCTGCGCACCGTGCAGTTCCTTCACCGCATGCGCCGGGAGCGGGCGCCGGAGGGCGCGCACGTCATGGATCTGCAGGACTGACCGCAACCGGGCGGCCGAGTGGCGCTAACCATCCTGCTCGTCTTCGTCCTGCTCGCGCTGGGGCTCTTCCTCACGCTGCCGATGTTCATCGTGCTCACCGGGACTGCGTTCATCGCGTTCGCAGCGACCACGCCGATTCCGCTCTCGATCCTGCCGCAGCGCGTGTTCGCGGGGCTCGAGAGCTTCCCGCTGATGGCCATTCCCTTCTTCATCTTCGCCGCGAACATCATGGGCAAGGGCGGGCTGTCGGCGCGGCTGATCACCTTCATCCAGACGCTCGTCGGCCATTTTCCCGGCGGCATGGGCATCACCGTCGTAGTCACCTGTGCGCTGTTCGGGGCGATCACCGGGTCGAGCGCATCGACCATCGTTGCGGTCGGCGGCATCCTCTATCCCGCCCTGCTGAAGGCAGGCTATCCGGAGCGTTTCGCGCTCGGCGTGGTCACCAGCTCGGCACTGCTCGGCATGATCATCCCGCCGAGCAACGCGATGATCGTGTTCGGCGCGGTGGCGGGCGCGTCGATCGGGGCGCTGTTCATGTCGGGCATCGGCGCCGGCGCGGTGTTCGCCCTCGTCTACGCCACCTACTGCTACGGCTGGGCCAAGTGGAACCGGTTTCCGGCTAGCCCGCGCGCGAGCCTGCGCGAGATCTGGCAGACGATGCGCGATGTCGTCTGGGGGTTGGGGATGCCGGCCATCATCCTCGGGGGAATCTACGGGGGCGTCTTCACCGCCACCGAGGCGGCGGCGGTGTCGGTGGTCTATGCCGCGTTCGTCTGCATGGTGATCTACCGGCAGCTCGACCTCACTGGGCTGTGGGAGGTCTGCCTCGACTCGGCGCTCGCGAGCGCCCGGATCCTGATCATGGTCGGAGCGGCGAGCCTTTTCTCCTGGCTGCTCACCGTGACCGGCATCACGGGCGCGATCGCGGAGCCGTTCGCCGGCCTCAAGCAGTCGCCCGACATGGTCCTCGCGGTCGCCAACGTCCTCTTCCTCGTCGCCGGGATGTTCATCGACGTGTTCTCGAACATCCTGATCCTGGTGCCGATCCTCCTCGGTACGGTCACCACGGCCGGGATCGGCCCGGTGCATTTCGGGATCGTGACCTCGGTGAACGTGGACATCGGCAACATCACGCCGCCGTTCGGCCTCAACCTGTTCGTCGCGAGCGGCACGTTCGACAAACCCTACATCACGGTGGTGCGCGCGGTGCTGCCCTGGCTCGCTCTCGCGCTCGTCAGCCTCGCGATCATCACCTACTTCCCGGAGCTCAGCCTCTGGCTGCCGAAGCAGATGTATCCCGGGGTGCGTTGAGCGGCGACACCTAGTCGGTGCTGATCCCGAGGCGCTTGATGACGGCGCCGTAGCGGTCGTAGTCGGCTTTCATCGCCGCGGCGAGCTCCGCGGGTGTGCTACCGACCGGCTCCGCGCCGAGCCCCTGCAGCCGTTCGCGGATCTCGGGAAGCTGGAGGACCTTGGCGGCGTCAGCCTGGATCTTCGCCGTGACCGCCGGCGGCATGCCGGCGGGACCGACGAGCGCATACCAGGACACCGCCTGGAACCCCGTCAGCCCACCCGCCTCCTCGATCGTCGGCACGTTCGGCAGCGCGAGCGAGCGCTTCAGGCTCGCGACGCCGAGCGCGCGCAGCCTGCCGGCGTCGATGTGCGCCTTCACCGAGGGGATCTGCGCGAAGATCATGTCGATCTGCCCGCCGAGGAGATCGCGGACCGAATCGCCCACGCCCTTGTAGGCGACGTGGACCAGGTACACGCCGGCCATCGACTCGAAGATCTCGCCGCCGATGTGCGCCTGCGTCCCGACGCCGCCCGATCCGTAGGTGAGCTTGCCGGGCCGGGTCTTGGCGTACGCGATCAGTTCCTTCAGGTTGCTCACCGGGAGCGCCGGATTCACGACGAGCACGTTCTGCACCGATGCGACCAGCGTGATCGGCGTGAAGTCCTTGAGCACGTCGAAGGCGAGCTTCGAGTAGAGGTGCGGGTTGATCGCGAGGTTGCCGACCGGCGCCGAGGTGAGCGTGTAGCCGTCGGGGGCCGCCTTGGCGCCCATCTCCATGCCGATGTTCCCGGCGGCGCCGGTCCGGTTCTCGACCACCACCGGCTGGCCCCACATCTCGGCGAGTTTCTCGCCCACGAGCCTCGGCAGCGAATCGGCCGCCCCGCCGGGACCGAACGGCACGATGATCCGGACCGGCCTGGACGGGTAGTCGCCCTGCGCCGAGGCGCCAAGCGGCACGAGGGAAAGGACGACGAGGAGCAGCATCCGATTCAGAGCGCGGAACATGAACGTCTCCCGAAAGGCCGAGGAAGCTCAGCTATCGCCGTCGCGATAGCACGCGGGACAGAAGGACCATGGCGCGGCCTCCTCGTGCGTGCGCCCGAGCGGGTCGGAGCGATGCCAGTTCGCCCAGACGCGCTCACCTGCGCTTTGAGCCCGCGCCCGGATTCCGTCGAGGTCGACGCCGGGAATCCGTCCGCCCTGCACGCGCACCTCGCCCGCGACGATCACGGTGTCGACGTCGTCGCCGACGCCGCACTCGACGATCGTCTTCACCGGATCGCGCACCGGCCCCATGCGCAGCGTACCGCGGCCGGTCAGGTCGACGAGGATGATGTCCGCCCGGGCGCCGGGCGCGAGCCGGCCGAGATCGTCGCGGCCGAGCGACCGCGCGCCGTTCAGGGTCGCCGCCGCGAACACCTCGGCCGCCGTCGCCGCCTTGTAGTCGTGGCTCATCGTCTTGCCGTGGTAGGAGGCGGCGCGCATGATCTGCAGCATGTCGCGCGGATAGGTGTCCGAGCCGAGCGCGATGTTGATCCCGAGGGCCGAGTAGGACTTCCAGTTGTCGAGCACGCGGGCCCGCCGGATGATGTTGATCGGGCAGTGCGAGATCGACACTTTAGCGGCGCCCATCAGCGCGAGGTCCCGCGCGCCGGGATAGTTGAGCCGCACGCTGTCCGACGGGAGATTGCCGTGGCCGATGTTGAGCGTCGGGCGCAGCATCCCAAGCTCGTCGAGCAGCTCGATCGGGGTGCGCCGGTACTCCCGCACGGTCTCGTAGAACTCGACGATGCTGTACGCGGCGTGCGTCGCCATCGGCAGCTTGAGCTCGTCGGCCTTCTCGCGCGTGGCGCGCAGCAGCTCGAGGCTGCATGTCTCGAGCTCGCGCGGGACGAGGACGCCCTTGACGAGCCCCGCGCCCGCGCCGTCGTTGCGCGCGATCCACTCGAGCGCGCCGGCGAACTCGCGCCACCCGTTGGGTTCGTTCACGACGCGCTTCAGCCGGCCGTGCTCGTCGCCGACCCAGCGGCCCGAGTCGTAGCCGGGCCCTAGATAGCCGCGGACCCCGAGCTTCAGGCACTGTTCCTTCAGCGCCTCCTGGATCAGGAGCTGGCTGCCGTACTCGACGAAGGTCGTGATGCCGTTGCGGAGGCATTCCGCGACCGTGAAGAGCGCGTGGAACTCCCGCTCGCCCTCCGCGCCGGTCTCGTCGGGGCGCAGATAGCGCACGTCGCCGTCGATGCGCGCGCCCTCCTTCGGCACGCTGATCTCGAGGAACGGCTGGCCGAAGTAGTCGCCGCGGCCGGTGTCGCTGATCAAACGGTGCGAAGCGCGATGGCCGGAGTGGACGTGCGTGTCGATGAGGCCGGGCGCGACGAGCTTGCCGGTGCCGTCGAGCTCCCGGTCGACGCGGCCTTCGAACGCCGGCCCAACGTAGAGGATTTCGTCGCCCTCGAACACGACCTCATGATTCCGATCGAGGGTGTGCGTCCCCCGCTCGTGGCCCACGACCCAGCCGCCGCGAATCCTCGTCCGCACACGCGCTCCTCAGGGCCAGTCCGGCGCGCCGGCCTCGACCGCCTTCGCCCGCTGCCTCTGCAGCTCGTAGACCGCCGGCTCCGGCACGACGAAGCTGTCGAGCAGCAGCGCCGCGCGCGCTCGCGCGAGCGAACGCTCGTCGGCGACGGCGAGGAATGCCGCGCGCAGTCGCTCGACCGTCGCCGGAGCGAGCACCGCGGTCGCGACGACCGGCGGGATCGGCGTCGGATCGGTCGATTCGAGGGTCCGTACTTGCGCCGCGAACGCGGGGTCGCCGTCGCGGATCAGGTCGTGGCAGTAGCTGTCGAGCGGGCCGACGTCGATGCGCCTCTCCGCGAGCGCCTTGATCACGCCCCGCGGATTCAGCAGCCCGCCGACGATCTCGCGGTAGGGCGCAACCGTCTCCGGGTGCCGCGCCATGAGGTGATGCCGGAACGCGAAGTAGCCCGACTGCGAGTCCTTCAGCGTGTAGCCGGCGCGCCCGCCAAAGGTGTCGGCGAGCGTGCGGGCCGGCGCATCGGCGCGCACCGCGATGTCGCTCCAGTAGGCCGCGCGCCCGCCATACCGCGAGGGGCTCGGCACCGGCGCGGCGAGGATCGTCGGCCGCCGCGGGCGCAGCGAGAAAGGCAAGCCGCACATCATGACCGCGCCCAGGTCGTCGCGCGCCCACAGTTCCGACAGCAGCTTCGGCGGGTCGTGATCGACGAACTCCGCCGCGACGCCGGCGTGCGCGAGCACCCATGCGAGCACCTCGCGCCAGGCGGCCTTCGCCGCCGGCGTCACCGAGTACATCCGCGCGTTGACGACCGGCATCATCGCGCGCCCCGCCGCTCCGCGAGCACGCGCATGATCGCGCGCACGATCCCGACGTAGCCGGTGCACCGGCACAAGTTGCCGGCGAGCTCCTCGCGCACGCGCGGCTCGTCGGCGTCCGGCAGCCGGGTGACGATATCGCGCGCGGTCACGAGCATCCCCGGCGTGCAGTAGCCGCACTGGAGCGCATGCTCGGCCGCGAACGCCTCGCGGAGCAGCGCGGCGACCGGATCGTCGTCGAGCCCCTCGATCGTCCGCACGTCCGCGCCGTCGCAGGCGACCGCGAGCGTGATGCACGAGCGGGCCGGAGCGCCCTCGATCAGCAGCGTGCACGCGCCGCAAACGCCGTGCTCGCACCCCACGTTCGTCCCCGTGAGCATCAGCCGCTCGCGCAGGAAGTCGGCGAGGCTGATGCGCGGCTCGACCGCTTCGCTGACCGGCGCGCCGTTGACCGTCAGGGCGAGGGCGGTCTTCAAGCGCCTGCCCTCGCACACTGCGCCACCGCGCGCTTCAGCGCGACGAAGTGGACCTGGCGCTCGTAGCCGCTCGCGGGCAGGCCGGCGGCGTCGAGGGCGACCTCCGCCGCGGCGGGATCGAACCCGGTGACGAACGGCCGCGCATCCTCGACGACGTGCGGTGCGTCGCCGATCGCGCCGACGAGCGCGCGCGCGACGCCGCGCTCCGGGTCGTGAACGATCGCGCCGATCGCCTCGGCGAATTCGCCAGGCTTGCGGTTGAACTTGTAGTGGCCCCAGCGGGCTCGCGCGGAAAGCTTCGGGACCCGGACGCCGGTGATCACCTCGTCCGCGGCCAAAACCGTGGTAAGCGGGCCGCGCACGAAGGCCGACGCGCGGATCCGTCGCTCGCCGCCCGGCCCCCGCGCAATGATTTCGGCGTCGAGCAGCGCCATGACGTTCGTCCAGTCGGCGGCCGGATCGGCGTGCGCGAGGCTGCCGCCAAGCGTGCCGCGGTTGCGCACCGCGCGATACGCGATCGTGCGCGCCACGGCCGGCAGCATCCCGTGCGTCGGATCCGGCACCCGGCCGTCCTCGATCGCAGCGTGCGTCGTGCATGCGCCGAGGAAGACCGCATCGGCTTCGTCGCGCACCGCCGCGAGCTCCCGCAGGCCCCGCACGTCGACCAGCAACTCGGGCTGCGCGAGGCGGAAGTTGAGGATCGGCCCGAGCGACTGGCCGCCGGCGATGAGCTTCGCGCCGTCCCCGCCATCCGCCAGCCGGCGGATCGCCGCCTCGAGCGACCGCGGCTTCTCGTAGGCGAACCGGGGGGCCTTCACGCGTTCCCCGCCCGCGCCGCCGCGATCGCCGCGAGCAGCCGCCGCGGCGTGATCGGGCTTTCCAGCACCTCGACGCCGAGGTCGGCGAGCGCATCGTTCACCGCGTTCGCGATCGCCGCGGGCGGCGCGATCGCGCCGCCCTCGCCGATGCCCTTCTGCCCAAAATAGGAGAGCGGCGAGGGCGTCTCGATGTGGTCGATGCGGATCGCCGGCACTTCGGTCGCGCCGGGCAGCATGTAGTCGGCGAGCGTCGAGGCGAGCGGCTGTCCCTGCGTGTCGAACGGCATCTCCTCGTAGAGTGCGGTGCCGATGCCCTGCGCCGCGCCGCCGAATACCTGCCCGTCGACGATCATCGGGTTGACGAGCGTGCCGCCGTCCTCGACCACGACGTAGTCGAGGATCGCGACGGTGCCGAGCTCGGTGTCCACGGCGACCGCGCAGGCGTGGCAGGCATAGCTGAACGTGCCGGTGTCCTTCGCAGTCTTGTAGCCGGCGGTCGCTTCGAGCCCGGCCGGATCGACGTCGGCGGGGAGGAGCTGCGGCGCGCGATACCAGACGTGCGCGACCTCGGCGAGCGACATCGACCGGTCGGTGCCGGCGACCCGCACCTGCCCGGCTTCGAGCACGAGGTCGTCGCCGGCCACCTCCATCAGCTTGCCGGCGATGGCGCGCACGCGCTTCTCGATCTCCTTGCACGCGGTTGCGACTGCCCCGCCCGACATCACCATGCAGCGCGAGCCCCAGGTGCCCGTCGAGTACGGCGTGAGCGCGGTGTCGCCGTGGATCAGGCGCACCTTCTCGGGATCGACGCCGAGGACCTCGTGCGCGACCTGCGCGAGCGTCGTCTCGAGCCCCTGGCCGTGCGAGTGCGCGCCGATGCGCAGCTCGAGCACGCCGTCGGGCGACAGGCGCGCGGTGCACTGCTCGTGCCCCGGCACCATCGGGATGCCCCAGCCGTGGTAGACGCTGGTGCCGTGCGCGGCCTGCTCGCAGAAGATCGCGAGCCCGACGCCGATGCGCCGCCCGTCGGGCTCGCCCCGTCGCTGCCGCTCGCGCCATTTCGCAATGTCGAGCGCGCGGACCGCGCGGCGCAATGCCTCGGGATAGTCGCCGCTGTCGAAGTACTTCTTGGTGATGTTCACGAACGGCATCGCCTCCGGCGGCACGAGGTTCGCCAACCGGACCTCGTACGGTTCCTTCCCCGCCTTGCGCGCGATCGCGTCGAGGACCAGCTCGAGCGCGAAGCACACGCCGGTGCGCGCAACGCCGCGATACGGCAGGATCGGCGGCTTGTTGGTCGCCGCCGACCAGGTGCGGCACCGGTACCCGTCCATGCGATAGGGGCCGGGCAGGATCGAGCCGACTTGCGCCGCCTCGAGGCATGCCGAGAACGGATAGGACGAGTAAGCGCCGGAGTCGACGATCGCCTCGCAGTCGATCGCGAGCAGCCGGCCGTCGGCATCGGCGTAACCGGTGATGTCGTAGTAGTGCTCGCGGCAGTTGGCGTTCGCCGTGAGCTGCTCGAAGCGGTCCTCGAGCCAGCGCACCGGCCGCCCGAGCCTCATCGCGAGCCAGCCGAGGCACACCTCCTCGGGGAGGAGGATCCCTTTGTAGCCGAAGCCGCCGCCCACGTCCGGCGCGACGACGCGGATGCGCCCCTGGTCGATACCGAGGCACTCCGAGAGTCCGGCGCGGTTGATGTGCGGCATCTGCGCCGCCGAATGGACGGTGAGCTGATCGAGCCGCCGGTCGTAGTGCGCCACCACGCCGCGCCCCTCGATCGGCGACATGCACTGCCGCGCGGTGCGGATGCGCCGCCGCACGCTGATCGCGGCGCGCGCGCGGATCGGCGCGAGATCGTCGTCGACGAACGTCTCGAGCACGACGTTGTCCGCCCAGTGCTCGTGGACGAGCGGTGCGCCGGGCTTGATCGCCGCCACCATGTCGACGACGGCGGGCAACTCCTCGAAGTCGACCTCGACCAGCGCCGCGATGTCCTCGGCTTCCGCGCGGGTCGGCGCAACGCACATCGCGACGGGCTCGCCGACCTGGCGCACCTTGTCCCTCGCGAGGACGTGCTGCGGCGCCGACTTGAAGCCCTTGAGCGTCGAGTTGGCGACGATCGGCTTGACGCCGGCGAGGTCGTCGATCGTGAAGACGGCGTGCTCGTGGCGGGCGGGCTTGCGGACCGCGCGGATACGCGCGTGCGCGACCGGCGAACGCACGAACGCGACGTCGAGCATCCCGACCATGCGGATGTTGCCGACGTACTCGCCGCGGCCCCGGAGGAAGCGCTGATCCTCCTTCCGGCGCAGCCGCGCGCCGACGCCCTTGCCGGCCCGCCCGGTCACGCCGCCTCGCCCGCAGGATGCACGGGGAACCCGTCGCAGGACACTCGCTTCTCCCCAAGCCGGCACCAGCGCGCGGACCGCCGCACGATCAGTACCCTAATCAAAAATCTTACGCCGCCCAGTCGGTTCCCGTCCACGGCAGGGGCGCGGTGCGGCACGCACCTAACCGATGCGCAGCTTCGTGCGCCCGCGCTGGTTGTTCGCCTCGACCAGGCGCACGAGGTTCGCGAGGAACGCGACGCGCTCGCGCGGCGGCAGAGCCGCGACGGTCCGCCGGTGCACCTGCTCGACCGCCGGCCGCATCCGCGCCGCGAGGCGCCGGCCGGCCGGCGTGAGCGAGCAGATCTTGAGCCGGGCGTCGGACGCACCCGGCTTGCGGCGCAGTACGCCGCGGCCTTCGAGCCGCCGGATGACGTCGGTCGCATTTGCTCGGTCGATGCCGACTTCGGCGGCAAGCGACATCTGGTCGAGCGCGCCCTCGCGCTCGAGCGCCGTCATGACGCTGTACTGCACCGGCGTGATGTCGAAGCGATCGCAGGCTTCGGCGAATAGCGCGACGTGGATCTGGTGCAGCCGGCGGATGAGGAAGCCGGGGCGGTCCGCGAGCGGCAGGCGTGCGGCCGCCCGCGCCCGGGCCCGAGGCCGCGCACTCATCGGGCGGCGCCCGCGAACGCGAGCCTCAATCCTTGCGCACAGCGCGCGAGCGCGTGATTGGCGGCCGCTATCGCCCCGCCCATCGTCACGAAGCCGTGGATCATGCCCTCGAAGCATTCGTACGTGACCGGGACGCCCGCGGCCTGGAGCCGGTCGGCGTAGGCGCGGCCCTCGTCGACGAGAGGATCGAAGCCCGCAGTGATCACGTAGGCCGGGGGAAGTCGCGACAGATCGGCAGCCTTGAGGGGCGAGGCGCGCCAGTCGGCTTCGTCTGACGCGTCCCGCAGATAGTTGCCCCGGAACCACAGGATCGCGTCGCGCGTGAGCAGATGCCCTTCCCCATAGCGGAGGTGGGAGGGCGTGTCGGCCGCCATGTCGGTCGCAGGATAGATGAGCGTCTGCATCGCGAGCCGCGGCCCCCCGCCATCGCGCGCGATCAGGGCGACGACCGTCGCCAGATTGCCGCCCGCGGAGTCGCCGCCCACCGCGATCCGGCGCGCGTCGATCCCGAGCCGTGCGGCCTCGCTCGCCACCCACCGGGTCGCCGCGGTCGCGTCCTCGACCGCGGCGGGGAACTTGTGCTCGGGTGCGAGGCGATAGTCGACGGATGCGACCGCGCACCGCGCGAGATCGGCGAGCACGCGGCAGACCACGTCGTGCGTGTCGAGGTCGCCGATCGTCCAGCCGCCGCCGTGAAAGTAGACGAGCACCGGGAGCGGGCCGGCGTCTGCGGCGCCGCGCGGCCGGTACAGCCGGACCCGGATGTCGCATGCCGGCCCGGGTAGGTGCAGGTCCTCGGCGCTCTCGACCTCCGGCGGCGTTGCGGCGAGCGCACCGCGGGTCTCACGGTAGAGCTGGCGCGCGCCGGCCGCCCCGAGCTGCGGATACGGGGGAAGATTCGCGCGCGCGACCCGCTCGAGGACCGCCCGCGCCTGGGGGTCCAGCTGCTTCAAGGGCGCCTCAACGCCGGTCGGGAAGCGAGGCGATCGCCTCGACCTCGACCAGCAGGTCGGGATTCACCAGGCTCGTCACGCCGACCATCGTGCTCGCCGGGCGGTGGCTCTCGGGGAGGAACTGCGCGCGCACCTCGCGCATGACGGCCGCCTTCTCGGGCGTGAGGTCGACCACGAACGTGGTCATCTTCACCACGTCGACGAACGTGGCGTCGGCCGCGGCGAGCGCGGCGTAGAGGTTCTCGTACACGCGCGTCGCCTGTGCGCGCAGGTCGCCCTTGCCGACGGTCCGGCCGGTGCCGTCGTAGGCGATCTGGCCCGACACGTAGATCGTGCGCCCGGCCGGCGCGACCGCGACGTGGGAGTAGCCGGTCGGGACCGAGAGCTCGAGCGGGTTGATCAGCCTGGTTTCCATCGCGGGTCCTTTCCATCGTGCTTCTTCTCAGGGGCCGCCCTAGGCCGCGGCCACCGCGCCGCGGCGTTTCGCCGTCAGCCACAGCACCGCGACGCCCATCGCGAGCACGAACGGGATCGCAGCGTAGTTGAGAGTCTGCCAGCCATTCGTCTCGAGGATCATGCCCGAGGAGAACGACGACGTCGCCATCGTAAGCAGGATGAAGAGCTCGTTTGCCCCCTGCGCCTTCGCCTTCTCGGCGGGATGGTAGGTCTCGGTGAGGAGCGCGGTGGCCCCGATATACAGGAAGTTCCACCCGACGCCGAGCAGCACGAGCGCCCACCAGAAGTTCGCGACCTCGACCCCGGCGAGCGCGACGCCGATGCAGACGAGGTTCACTGCCACGCCGGCGAGCATCACGTTCAGCACGCCGAAGCGCTTGATGAGGTTGCCGGTCACGAACGACGGCGCGAACATGCCCACGACGTGCGAGGAGATCACGGTGGTGGCGGCGGCGTAGGGATGCCCGCACACCCCCATCGCTAGCGGCGTCGCAGTCATGAGCAGGTTCATCACGCCGTAGCTGAACGCCGCGCTCAGCACGGCCACGACGAACGCCGGCTGCGCGGCGATCTCGGCGAGCGGCCGGCCGCCCTCCTTCGCCTCGGCTCCGGTCGGCGGCGGGATGTCGAGGAAGCGCAGCAGCACGAGCACGAGCACGAGGAACCCGATCAGCGTGAGATACGCGGCGAGGTAGGCGGTCGGAAGCAGGTTGACCGTGACCCGGCTCAAGCTCGGGCCGATGATGCCGCCGACGAGCCCGCCGGCGAGCACGTACGAGATCGCCTTCGCCTTGAAGTCGTGGGCCGCCACGTCGGCCGCGGCGAAACGGTAGTACTGGCCGAAGGCGTTGTACACGCCGAACACGGTCGTGCCGAGGCAGAAGAGCCAGAAGCTTCCGACCGACAGCCCAGCCGCGCAGATCAGCGCGCCGAGGATGCCGACGGCGGCGCCGAGGCTGAACCCGGCGCGCCGGCCGACGCGCTTCATCAACAGCGACGTGAAGAACGTGGTGGCCGCGGCGCCGATCACCCAGCCGGTGACCGGCAATGTAGCAAGGCCCTTGTTCGGGGCGAGCGCATAACCCGCGAGCCCGTTGAGGGCGATGAGCGTCGAGTTGTTGGTGAGGAGCAGCGCCTGGCAGGCGGCGAGCAGTGCGACGTTCTTGTTCTGCGAGCGTGCTGCGTGCAAGGTCACCTCATCTGTCCACGCCACGAGGGGGCACGCCCCCTGGTGCTCCCCGAAGTCAGGAACCCCCCGGTTTCACCCTAGCGGAAAAACCGCGACAAGACGGCCGTCGCCGCGATCGCGCCCAGGACCGCGGCGACGAACGCGAGCGCCTCCCCGAGCTTGAACCAGCCCGCCGCCTGCCCGCCGTAGGCGGCGCCGAGCCCGCCGATCGTGCCGGCGACCGCCGAGCCGAAGAGCCCCATGATCTGCCGCCCGGGCATGATCGCCCGGGCGGCGACGGCGGCGAGTATGCCGACCACCGCCGTCAGCACCATTACCGTCGTCATGCCGTCCTCGCGGACCGCGCGCTCAGTCGAGCGGGATGCGGATCTTCTGCCCGGGGAAGATCAGGTTCGCGTCCTTGATCACCTCGCGGTTCGCCTCGAAGATGCGCGGATACTTGTTCGCGTCGCCGTAGTACTTCTTGGCGATCGCCGACAGCGTGTCGCCCTTCACGATGATGTAGTAGTCCACCTTCTCCTTTGGCGGTGGCACCGTCAGCCCGGCGATGTTCACCTCGGACACGCCTTGCACGTTGCCTGCGAGCAGCACCGCCTTCTGCATCGCCTCGGCGCTCGGGCACTCGCCGGCGAGCGAACACTTGCCGTCGGCGAAGGTCACCTGCAGCCCGACGATGCCGAGGCTCGGGGTCGCCCCTTCGATCTCGGTGCGGATCTTGGCCGCCGCGTCCTCGGGTTTCGCCGTCGGGGGGAAAAGCTTCTTGCCGATGTCTTTCACGAAGTCGAACAGGCCCATCGTGAGATCTCCTTTGAGTCGGGGGAATCGGGAACGGAGTGCGGCGCGAGACCGCGCGCGCATGGTAGCACGCTCGCATTGCGATCGTCGTAATCGCGACTGCCGGTGCCGCTAGAATCCGCCCGATGCACCGCTGCCTTGTCGCGCTCGCCGTCGCGCTCGCCGCTGCGCTCGCAGCCGCTCCGGTCCGGGCCGAGCAGGCCGTGTCGATCATGCACGGCTTCGCCGACATGGCGAGCACGACGCTCTGGGTGCAGACCGAGCGCCCGGCGCGCGTCGCCGTCGATCTGTACCCCGAGGGCGAGGCGGCGAAGCGGCGCCGGGTCGAGGGCGCGACGCGCGCCGAGGACGACTTCGCGCTGCACCTGCGGCTCGCCGGGCTCGAGCCCGGGACGCGCTATCGCTACCAGGTGCTCATCGACGGCCGCGCGGCCGGCGAGCCGGGAACGTTCGCCACCCAACCGCTCTGGCAGTACCGGGCCGAGCCGCCCGAGCTTGTGGTCGCATTCGGGTCGTGCGCCTACGTGAACGACCGGTTCAGCCGGCCGGGTCCGCCGTGGGGCGGCGACTACGGGATCTTCGACGCGATCGCGGCGCGCGCGCCCGACCTCATGCTCTGGCTCGGCGACAACGTGTACTTCCGCGAGCCGGAATGGACCTCGATCGAGGGGATGAGCGCGCGCTACCGGGCGTACCGCGCCATGCCGGAGCTGCGCAGGCTCGCGCGCGCGGGCTCGAACCTCGCGATCTGGGACGACCACGACTTCGGTCCGAACGACTCCGACGGCTCGTTCACGATGAAGGGCGCGGCGCTCGAGGTCTTCAAGCGCTACTGGGCGAACCCTTCGTACGGTCTACCGGGGGTGCCGGGCGTGTTCGGCATGGCGACGCTCGGCGACGTCGATTTCTTCCTGCTCGACAACCGCTTCTACCGCTACCCGAACCGCTATCCGCCGGTGCCGGAGAAGGCGATGTTCGGCGCGGCGCAGCTCGAGTGGCTGAAGCAGGCGCTCGTCGCCTCGCGCGCGACGTTCAAGGTCATCGTCGGCGGCAGCCAGTTCTGGAACCGCCGCAACCGCTACGAGTCGTTCGGAAACTATCCGGCGGAGCAACGCGCGCTCGCCGAGTGGCTCGCGGAGCAGCGCATTGAGGGCGTGCTCTTCCTCTCGGGCGACCGGCACTTCTCGCAGCTCCTGCGCGTGGAGCGGCCGGGGATGTACCCGATCCACGAGTTCACCTCCTCGCCGCTCACCGCCGGGCCGTTCCGCGATCTCCCCGCCGACGAGCGCGCGAACCCCGAGGTCGTGCCGGGGACGATCGTGACCGAGCGGAGCTTCGGGATGCTGCGCTTCAGCGGCCCGCGCAAGGACCGCGCGGTCACGCTCGAGGCGTACGCTTCAGACGGCCGGCTGCTCTGGCAGCGGCGGCTCGCAGCCGCTGAGCTGCGGTAGGCCGCGCTGGCGGCGGCGGCATCTCGACACCCCGGTCGGCAAGCACCTCCTCGATCACCTGCCGGCAGTCGCGGATGTGCGACTCGCCGACGATCCGCATCGCGGTGAAGCTCAGGCCCGCCGAGATCGCCTGCCCGGCGACCGGGACCAGCTTGGCCGCCGTCTTGGTGGTGACGCGCATGCCGACCGCGGTCAACGCCTGCAGGACGAGATCGCGGGTGATCAGCCGCCCGACCATCGCTCCGCCGAACCCTACGATCGCCTTGTAGACGAGGACCCTCAGGCGCGGGCTCAGATCCTCGATCTGGTCGGGCGTCAGGCCGAACTCGCGGTTGACCGCCGGGATGAGCTGGGTGAGGAGCGCCACGTCGGCCGCGAGGTCGACGCCCGGCAGCGGCACGAGCACCGCCCCCGCCGAGGCAAGGGCCCGACGAGTGACCATCTTCCGGCACCTGCGGACGACCTCGTCGAGCTCGGCGTGGCTGCGCGGCAGGCAGATGACTTCGGTCGTGCTCATCGCGGGAATAGCTTCGCGGGTCCTGGTGTTTACCGAGCCGCGGCGGGATTCCCGCCGTCTGGCTTCCTCTTCAGCCATCTTCGCGCGCCGATGCC